>JAABUK010000134.1_pt1 | contig 171433 bp, 34 predicted proteins | sample 5559141 | NCBI WGS metagenome assembly JAABUK01 (sample SAMN10711869, study PRJNA513367) | rock metagenome | isolation source: Antarctica rocks | place: Antarctica: Victoria Land, Pudding Butte nord | collected 2016-01-03
GGGCGATCATGGAACATCATATATACGCATATGTATAGGCCATAAATGGGGGTATGCGCGCATCTATGGGGGCAAGAATGGCCATATATGCGCGTATCTATGGGCCATGAATGCGCATATCTATGGGAGCAGCAATTGCCATGTATGCGCATATCTATGGGCCATGAATGCGCATATCTATGGGAGCAGCAATGGCCATGAATGCGCATATCTATGGGCCATGAATGCGCATATCTATGGGCCATGTATGCGCATATCTATGGGAGCAGCAATGGCCATGTATGCGCATATCTATGGGCCATGAATGCGCATATCTATGGGCCATGTATGCGCATATCTATGGGAGCAGCAATGGCCATGAATGCGCATATCTATGGGGCCATGTATACGCATATCTATGGGCCATGTATGCGCATATCTATGGGAGCAGCAATGGCCATGAATGCGCATATCTATGGGGCCATGTATACGCGTATATCTATAGTAGTAGTAATGGCCATGTAAATAAATAATCCTGAGCGGCCCTGAGCGGCCTGAGAGTCCTAAATAATCCTGAGCGAGCCTGAGCGAGCCTGAGCCGGCCTGAGCCAGCCTGAGCCGGCCTGAGAATTCTTAATTAGCTCTAAGCTATTTTAGCGCTCGCGAGCGGGCCTGAGCGCTCCGAGCAAACTCGAGTCGCTTGCACTTTTGTAGATGAAGGAAGTAAGCTTCCGAAGCCTTTAATAAATTTTATTAATAGCGTCGATCTTAGTCTATTTCGACTCGACCCTAGTAGAGTTCTATAAATTAACCTCGATACTTTATAAGAATAGAGCTTTAATATTTAAGTCTTTTATATAAAAAAGTATTAGAATATAGGAGTATAGGACTATTTAGTAAATAGATACTTAGTAATACTTAGTATTAGGGTCTTATACGTATATTCGCTCTCATCCTTTATAGATAATTAATTAAGAAGTATTTCTATCTATTTTATATTTAATAAGTTATAAGCCCGAGCTCTATATATATATCCGCTATATACTCGCTATATTATTATAGTATTAATAGTAGTAACACGGCGTTATTACGTTATCGTAACTACGTTTAGGGCGTATTAGATTACACCCATAAAAAATTTTTAAAGTAGGGTCTTAGTATATAGAATATAGTTCCGCCGGCCCCGCCTCTACTAGGGAATAACCTAGACTATATATATAACTACTAAAAAATAACTAATCGCACTATATATTATACGCTAGAAAGTAGTTTATCGTTTATAAAGAGTTTATATACCGCTAGAAAATAACTAATAAGCGAAGTACGCTACTAATCACCGTAATCGGTTAATATTAGTGTATTTTATATATACCTAAATAAATACCTTAGGGGTAGCTATACATAATAGTTATTTATTATTATTAATACCTCTATATAACTTATTATAATCATTACTAGCGTACTATAGTTTTAAATTTATAAGGTCCTTTTAAAGTCTAAAATAATTGTAATTAATTACCGCTATAACTCGCTTACCGCCTTAAAAAAATAAGTGTTAGTAGCGTTAATAATATTAATAACTAAAAATAAACTTATAACTCCGTAGTCGGGGGGAAAAATACTATAAACTATAATTATAAATCATAGTAATTATAACTTCTATTATTAAAATAGTTATTAAAGTTATTTATCTTTATTTTTTTATATAAAGTAATAGCGAGCTAAACCCTAAATATACTATCCTCTAAACTTTTAACCTCGTCGTTTAGAATAAAAATAATAATAACGATTATTAAAATGAAAATAAAATCTAAAGTAGCTTAAGACTAAATTTTCTTATTTAATTATTAAATAGTAACGTGCCCTCTAAAGACTCTAACTCCGTACCTTTCGGTAGACTAGGTAAATAATCGACTACCTCTATAATAAAATATATATATACGACGATAAAAGAGACGTTAATACTTTATATATATATCGCTACCGATCCGACTCTTTAGCTAGTTTTAGTTATTTTTAAATTAATATTAGAACCGCCTAGTAATATTAAACTATTCGGCCTTATATTTAGGTTACCGCTAATATATCGGTATTCGTAAAAACTATTTAGGTATTTACTAAAATCGAAATCTTAAATTTAATAAAAGGCTTTATTAAATAGAAGTAGGATATATATAATAATTTTAATATAATAGACTTATAGGAATATCTCGAAGATCTATTTATTATAGCTCTAGAACTAGACGTAGGTAAACCTAACTATAATATCGATACTACGTATTGATAATTTACCGATAATAAAATAATTTATAATATCCTTCGTTATATTATCGCCCCTATAACCTACGCTATAATTAAGAATAATAAGGTCGCTATTATAATCTAGATAATTATTATAAATAAATTCAAACCTTATAACTCCGGCTACCTATATAAGGTACTAATTAAACTTAATTAATTTACTACTAATTAGTACGATAGTCTTAGCGACTATATTAATAAGTTTTAGAAAGCCTATAACGAGCTCTATTACTTTAACTACCTTAGATTTAATAATAACTTTATAGTTTAGTAGTTCTACCGAAATCTTAACTTTAATTACTAGTATTATTACAAGATATTCGCTAAAGACTATAATTTATTTAATACCGATAGTATTATTAAAACTACCCTAAATATAGTAATCTCTTATATCGGTAAATCTCAAAAACTCCTATTAAAACCCTAGTTACCGACCGCGCGGATAGGGTTAGTAGCGTCCTACCAGTAACTTTTACTAAGAAAAGTTATTAATAGGACGCTACTAGTAGTCCTAATTTACGGATAAGACTACTAGCGTCCTATTAATAGGTTTAGTAAATTAAGGGTCCGGGTAGGTAATTTTTAGTAGATTTAATAAATCGGGGGTCTAGGTAATATCCTATTAATAACTCTAGGTTAATTTTAGTAGGATTAATAACTTTAATAATTTATATATACCGTTAGTATACTAATAGTAGTCAGCCCTATTATAGGGCTGAAATAAATAAAGTTCTATAATCGTTATTATTAACGGTAGCGACCCCTAGCGACGACTATTAACGCTAGCGACCTACCGGGCCCGGAATAATAAGTTTTAGCGAAAGTTCTCGCGGGGGCGTTACCCGGGCATATCCGGGGAGTATACGCATATAAATACTATACCATTTCGCATACCATAGCGCATGCCTTGGCGTATACCATAATTACGTATACTATAGGGGGCTTTCGTCTAATGTTTTAGAGGCTACTACGGGGGGCGTATATCGTATACTATTCAGCATACCTTTACGCATGCCATTCGTATACCATTCGTATATTATTCAATGGTATACGCAAGCTACGCACGCTATTACGTATGCCATGGGGTATACTATGGCCCATACTATAACCCATACTATGGCGTATGCCAATGCGTATGCAAATACGTATGTTATAGGGTATATAATAGGCCTATTCGTCTAATATTTAAGTTACTAATTATTTATTAAGTTACTGAACCTACTAACAGTAAATACTATTTATTAATAGGACCCTACCCGGACCCCTAATTTACTAATCCTACTAAACCTCGGGTCGGTATTTAATATGGAGTTTTAGTGTAAACCCGTAGACGGCTTTCTAATAGGGCTGATAACGCTTAGAGTATACTAATATTTACTTTTAAAATTTACCGATGTAATTTCGTAATATATTATACCTATAGGCTAGTAGTACTAGCTAGTTTATACTTATTATATATACTTTAATACTATAGTATATCTAAGGACTTAATTAGGAAGGAACTATCCAACTATATCCCTACTATACTAACTTCGTTAGGCGGGTACGGTACTATATTATTTATAATAAACCCTAGTACGATAATCTTAGCTATAATAATTAACGCGATTATAACTAGAGCGGTTAATGTGGCCGCGGCGGTAGAGGTAATAATAGTAGTAATAGTAATACTACTATTAAAGATAATAGTAATAATAATAAAAGCCAAAATAATAAGAGTAAAAATAATAAATCTAATAAGTTAAATAAGCGCTAGAGGTCTAATACCGAAGGTAATTCAAATTTAACTTCGAACGTAGAATATTACTACGCTCTTATAGATATTATAACCGATATTTCTAAGCTTTAAATTCTAGATACTAGTACTACCGTCTATATTAACTATAATCGCTTTATTTTTATAGAGTATATTAAGTTTAAAGGCGCTAATAGTATCAGCGGCTTTAAGGGCGGCCTAACGCTATATAATAATAACGTTATTCGGTTACTATATTTAGGCGATAAAGACGTATAGTACTTTAAAGTTAATAACGTTATATATATATTTAATAGCGGTTTTAATTCTATTTCCTACGTTAAGCTTTAACGAGCTAGCTACCCTTTAAGTTTTATTTCTAAAAAGATCTCTATCGGATCTAAATAAATTACTATAATTCTATAAAACTATAACCTTTATATTTTACGTATAAATTAGTAGTAGTTAGTACTAGTTATTATTAATACTAAAGCCCTAACCTATTAGTACGAGAGACTCGGTTATTTAAAGAAAGATAATATAGTACAACTATCTAAAATAACTAACGGTATCGATTTATTAAGGTTAAGGGCGATAACGGCTATAAGACCTATAACGTTATAAAGATATATATTTATTCGTATAAGCGTAGCTTACGAAAAGGCCGTTTCGAATATAATATTATTCATAATAATATTATTAATTTTAGGGCTTATGGCTTCGGCTTTATAACTATCTATATTAATAATAAATTTAAATATAGTTACTATTATTTTATATTTAATAAAATAGGTATATTTAGCGCCTTTCGTAGCTATAGGTCCGTAAAAGAATATAATAACTACTATATTCATTACCTTTATACTAATAAGAATTTTATATACGTTAATAGGGCGTTTACCGATTATTAATATAAATATAATATTATTTAGAGCTACTCTATCCCTAGGAACCTTTAAATAAATAATATATTAAAACGCGTTAACTAAATATTATTTTAAAAGGTATACGCCCTACTAGATAATAACGACCTTAATAAGATATCAATTATAGAGTTTATCTCGATTATGAACTAGCTCCGAAATCGGTCTTTTATTATTATAATAAATATTACGCCCTATAAGGACTCTATTAGAATACGTTTTAATTTATTATATTTACGTAATATTAACTAAATCGGCCTATATTAGGACCGTTATATTATAGGTAAAAACTAGTAGAAATTTACCTAGTATAATATTAAAGGCGCCCTTATTAGGTATAAGGGTAACTATTTTTATCGAATATTAATATTTACGGGTAAAGTACTCCGCTTTACCTAGATTTAATAAACCGAGGAGCGCTATATTAAAAATAAATATACTACGATATAGGTACCGTTAGTTAATAAAATCTCTAGAATAATTCCCCGTTAAGGGGGCGATATCATAATAAAATATAAAAATACCTTAAGCCTATATAAACCTCCTATTAATATAAAATCAAATATCGATAACTACGGATATAGTAATAGTAACTCTAAACTTATTATAGCCCCCCTCTAGTAACCTATTAAATATATTATCTCGTTACGGTTATTAAAGTTAAAAATTAATATACCTAGCCCTAGCCCATAAGCGCCATAGCCGCTACTAATTATAAACGATATATTATCGCGAGTAATAACATTAGGGTCCTCGAGCTCTAATTTATTAAATAATATAAATCCGGCCTAATATTCCCCTACCTCCGCCTCGCCCGTAATATTAATAAGGGTACTTAATATATCTAGAACTACGCGAATTTACTCTCTCCCCTAACCTAATAGTATTACTAGTTAAGGCGTTATTATATAAACTATATAAATCTAAAATATATAAGGAAGCTATAACTAATACCCTAAATAAAATATATAAATAACTCGGTATAAAGGCCGAAATTAATTTACTCTTAATTAATAATACCTAGATACTAGCTAACCTACCCTATAATCGAAAAATCCTTCGCGGTAAATAGGTCTATAAGTTTAAACGTGGCGTTATTAACGAGGTAACTCGCTATAAAGCCCGCTAGGTTATATATAACTTTAAATAATAATATAGAATCGACTTTAACGAGATATTTACTTTAGTAGTTAAGCTTATAAATTATAAAATACTATTTATTATTATAAATACCTACGACCTAGAGCTTAAATAAATAGATATATAAACTACTTTCCTATATAACCTAATCGATAATGAAATCTACGTCGAATAGCCTACTAGTTTCGATAATAATTCAGGTCGTATATACTTCCTAAAATATACTTTATATAGGCTTAAATAATCCCCTCGAGTATAATATACTACTTTTATAACTTTCCTAGTTAAGCTAGGCTTTATATCCTTAAATATTAACTTCAGTATATTTCTTAACTATAAAATATAACTAATTATTATATTATATATCGACGATATACTAATTACCGGCGCCGGTAAAGATATTATTATTTAGTTAAAATAACGCCTAAGTAATAAATATAGGATAATTAACCTTAACCTTATTATATACTATTTTAATTTTAAAGTATCGCGCGATTATTTAAATCGTACACTATCCTTTAGTTAGGAAATATACCTAGAGCGGGTACTTAAAGATTATAATATATTTAATATTGGAATGTAGGAGTGCAGGACTGCTTAGTAAGTAGATGCTTGGCAATACTTGGCATCAGGGTCTTGTACATATGTTCGCTCTTATCCTCTATAGATAATCAATCAAGAAGTGTTTCTATTTATCCTATATTCAATATTTAATACTAGAGCTAAAGCTATAGGAGTCCTTATAGACCCTATAATCAAATTTATACCGGCCGATAAGGGATAATAAACTAAGCCTACCTTTTTTACCGTATACTAATTAACCGTTAATTCATTAATATATACTATAATAAGTACACGACCTAATATCGCTTACGCGGTATTAATAATAAATCGTTATATTTCTAACCCCGACGAATCCTATTAAGCGGCTATAAAACGTATCTTCCGTTATTTATATAATATATTATAAGGTACCTAAAGTTAGTTTTCTAGAATCAATTCACCCTATTAAAGAGCTATATTAATATTAATTAAGCGGGTAACTATAATATAAGGTATTCTACCTTTAGCTATATATTTAATCTCGGTAATATAACTATTAACTAGTAGTCTAAACGTTAATTAATTATTATATTATTATCTTATAAAGCCGAATACGTAGGCTAGACCTAGGCTACTAAGGAAATTATCTAGTTTAAAAGACTATTTAGATAATTAATACCTATTATATATATAATTTATTCCGGTGGAGATTTAAGCTAATATATATTAATAGTACTCGTTATTATATTATTTACGCTAGCCTCCTACTCCGCCCTACTAACCCGCTTTATATTTATAATAATTATTTTCTATAATAATTAAGGTATTATAGTACTAGCTAAGAACCCCTAGGACTATAGCCGTACTAAATATATTATAATCTAGTACTACTTCCAGCGCGAAAAAATCATAGTAAGCGAAATCAAGTTCCGTTATATTCCGATTACGGAGTAGATCGTCGACGACCTAACTAAGGCTCTTCCTAAAGTTAAATTTAATATCTTTCGTATAACTCTAGGTCTATAATAAATATAACTCTATAAAAGTTTATTAACGCTTTTATAGGAGCCTATTTACGCTTTTATAAAAGTTATCCTATACCTATAAATACTATAACGCGGCTCTACGGGTTTATCTAGAGGCTCTATAGGTTTATCTAAAGGCTCTACGGGCTATATCTTAATAATCTAACCAGTAATGAATATTAATATTCAAATCAATATTAATTAATAACTATCGTATCGAATATTACTAAACTTTCAGGGCCCTATTTAAGGCCTTTATAAAATATACTCTCCCAATTTCAGCGAAATCGCGTCCGTACGTATAACAGTATATTATAAATCGCTCTAAATATTTTTAGGTTATATATAACGATAATAAAATTATTCTTTAATTTATTATTCTTATTTAGCCCTCCTATAATCTTTATTAATAAATTTATATATCGCTAGAGTATCCTTTAAATATCCGTTATAATTATATATTATTATACCCGTAGTAACTAAAGGTCCTTATAGTATTATAGGTAGTTTTTATACCCTTAATAATTACTTCCCCGCAGAACCCTATAATATCTAACTATTTCTAATAATCTTCTTATAGTATTTATATCGCTTATTAATATCCCGACCTAATTACTACCTAAATTTAGCGTGTATAGGTTAACTATTAAATAAATTTTTTAAAATACCGTATTTTATTAAAAAACGGAATCTTTCTCCTTTAGCCTCTACCGACGTGGCTTCGCCCTAAAGCTTGGCCCCTACCGACGTGGCTTAACCTTATAGCTTAGCCTCTACCGACGTGGCTTAACCCTATAACTTGGCCCCTACCGACGTAGCTTAACCCTATAGCTTAGCCCCTACTAATCATGGCTTAAGCCTATAGCTTAGCCTTCATTAACTATAATTTTAGCCTCTATAACCCATTATAACGACCCTAAAATAAGGGAAATACGGGGCTATTTTAGAGACTTCTTAATAGAGGATTTCGTTCGAGTAGGAGTATTAGAATATAGAAGTACAGGACTACTTAATAAATAGATACTTAATAATATTTAATATTAGGGTCTTATACGTATATTCGCTCTCATCCTCTATAAATAATTAATCAAGAAGTGTTTCTACCTATCCTATATTCAATAAAAAGGACTATAAACTCGAGTTAAGTAAATAGCCGTTACGAACTATTATTAAGTTAATTATATTTTTATCTAGAGTTCTTATATCTACCGAAAAGAACTACTAGCCTACCGAGTTTAAAATAACTAAATTTATATAGATAATTAAAAAGGTTAGGTATTTAATAAAATCGTCGAAATATACTATCGTTATATAAACCGACTACTTTATTATATTAAATATTATGAAATAATCCTTTATTATAACGACTACGTCTATTATAAAAATAAACGTAAAGTTAATCCGGGCCTTATAATACCTTCGGTAATTCCGCCTCGATATTAAGTATAAATTTAATAAAAAGTATTTTATACTAAATACTCTATTAAGGCTTATAAGCTCTAACCCCTCGGCGTTATTAAATAATTATTCGGAGTTAGATATACTCTACGGCTATATATCCTAAGGCCTCGTTAATAGTAATAAACTTTATATATATAGAGCTTCCTTTATTAAAATAAGTAATAACTTCTATAAGCGTTTTACGAAAGACTATGCAAAAGACCTCTACTAAAAGAAGTTTATCGAATTTATTAAGGTTAATAATAGAAAACGACTAAAATAATTAGATATTATAATAGAACCGATATCCTCGATCTCTACTACGGAAGTAGAAATCTCTACTACTTAAATAAAATAAATAGAGGTAGAACCTAGCGCGGTCGCTAGCCTTTCTTTTATTCGTAATATTATAGAGGGCTCCGCCGATCTAATTTTTTACCTTAATAAATTTACTAAAGTCGAATATCTTTATATACCTTAGCCCTTTATTAAAGAGGTACTAGGTATCGCCTATAACGCTAGTTACCCCGGCTTCGATAAATACTTCGAAGTAGTATCTAAATCCTAATATATCTATAAATTTATAAGGTAACTCCGCGCCTATATAAAGTACTACCCTAATTATCTACTATTATAAATACGTTAATATCGTTTATATAATATTGTATAGCCTATTAAAAACCTACCTATCCTATTTTATATATTTATACTCGACTAGATCCTAGCTATACCTATAATTACGGAAGACTTCGACTATACTATAATTAGTATATATAAGTTCACTAAGCGTATTATATATATCCTAGGTAGATCTATTTAGAATACCGGTAATTAGATTATCGTATTACTAGACCGCTTTAATATCGGCGATTAGGGTATATTTAAAATATTACTATTAAATAAGTAAAGACCTTAAATTCCTTAGCGATTTATAAAGAGCTATTTTAAACTATCTAGGAGTTAGTTTATTATACTCGACGGCCTACTACCCTTAGATAAATAAGAGTAGTAAACGTATTAACTAAATTACTAAGATAGCGCTATGGTTTTATATATACATACTATACGACCTAACGTTTTAGTTAACGGTACTACCTCGAATATAAAGTTTACTAAATAACTTACCCTCTATAATAACGTCCGGTTATACCGTAGTAGACTCGTACCTATGTAAAAGTAACCGATATTATTAACTTCGTATAAATAAGTTAGAAATATTACTACGACCGTAACTATTAGTCTATATACTTTAAAAAGGGCGAAAGGATTTTACTATACTTTTATAAAGGTTACTCTATCCCTTAAATTATTATAGCTACGAAAATTTATAAATTTAACTAATAATATATCGGACCTTTTATAGTCCTAGAGTATATAAATAGGTAAGCCTACTATCTAAAAATACTAGGTTACTAAAGGGTCTACCTAATATTCTTAATAATATAACTAGAATCTTAATTTAGTATACTAAACTCTTTTAAATATCCCCTACTAAAGTAGCCCGACTCGGTTTATATTAATAGTAATACCGATAAATATAAGTCCTAGGTTATAGAGCGCCTATTTAATAAAAGGGTTCGCCGCCGCGGTAAAAGAGTATTAATAGAATACTTAATACGGTAGTAAGATTACGGCTCTAAGTTTAATTAATAATATAATATTAAATACCTTAATAACGCCTAGGACCTTATTAACGAATACAAGGAGGAGATATTAATAACAAGACTTAATTTAATATCGTCGATTATACCTCGCGGAAGCCTTTAATAAATACCTATAATACTAGCTCCTACTACGTAAATACCTACTACGCTAGTATAGTCTTCCGGAAAAGGGTAGTTAGATATATTTACTATAGTCGTTCCGAGGCGTAATCGGAAGTAAATAACGTATACTATACTACGACTATAGCTTAGTAGGCTTCAGCGTTTAATTTCATCTTTATTATAAATATTAACGAGGACATTAAAGTTTTCTTTTATTCGTAGTATATTATTACGGTTTCCTAGTAGATTCCTATTATTTAATATACTAGACTATATATAGCTAGCGTAAATACTATAAGTACATAAACTTAGTATTTAGTAATAGTATCTCTTTTACTATATACTAATGAAATACTACTATATTATAACGGCTCTATATTAAACTTTAAGACTTTATAGGCTTACTCGTAATTAATCGATAATTTAGAATATATATTAATTATTTGTTTACTTCTATATATAGATATTATTCACGTTATTATTTACGATACCCTATATAAGTGTATTAACGAGAGCGTTAATATATTTTTTTAAAAGAGGCGATCTATTACGAGGTAAACTTTAATAAGAGTATTATTATAAATATTTATTAAAACGACGGACTAAGCTCTACTACTAATCTTATCGGGACTAGAGTAATACTAGGATTCTAGTATATTAGAGTTAAATCCTTTATAGAATAATTAATATTTTTTATATTATATATTATTATACTAACCTCGTATTACTAAACCTAGCCTAGATTTAAATTAAGGTTAATTCTACGCGTATTTACTCATTATTATTATATATATAATTCTATCCTTTTTGTTCTATATTAAAATAAAATTATTTTATATCTCGACTAGTTAGTATACTCTATATTACCGAATAATATTTAGGTTTATATATATACGACCTAGTAATATATTAAATAATAAAACATTGTATTTCTTATATATTTTAATACGATTTTAACTAGTTAAAAATCTTATAATAATAACTCCTTCGATAAGTTAAAGGCTAATTTTAATAATAAATTATAAAAGTATTTTAAGAGTAAATCTTTATTATAAATAATTTACTTATTCCGATATACGAGTAATAATATATATTAGGAACGCGTTAATTATAAGTCCTTTTAATATATATTAATTAATATTAATTACTAATAAAAACGAAGAAAGTATATATAGAGGTAAGGAGGTCGATACCGAGGTTAATAATAATAATATTAGGTTTCCTGCCCCGAAGCGACGGAAAACGAACGACGTATCTCGGTTAAACGGATTAGATAAAGCCACGCTATATATATATATATATATTTTATATAGGAGTTAGTAATATAACTAATCTTTTTATAATCTTTATCGTTTATCGGTTATTATATATCCTCGTCCTCGTCCTACCTTAACTCTTATATATATAAATTAAGAGATACGAGGTTTTCTAATAACGAGTTATATAAATCTTTAACGAAATACTACTATAATTACTATAAGTTATAATTAAGAAACGAGTCGTTATTATTATAAACGGGCGTAGGACGTCGTATTAAATCGGTATTATATATTAAAACTTACAAGACTTTTCTTTAATATATAAAATAAATAATATTAATAATATTTATTATAAAATAAATAATATTAATAATATTTATTATAAAATATAGACTTAATATATAGTTTATAACTAAACTTTAATTTAAAAAACCGAAATTAATATTTTAATCTAGAAGTTCTAACGAAATATTACCGATAAATATAATAGGGCCTTTAGGATTAAAAATAGAGTAATAAAGAAAACTTTGAATCCGACGAAGACTTAAGAAATATTGATCTACTACGTATAAACCAAAAATATATTAATTGAAATTGATTATTTAATTATATCGGTAGTTACCGCACCCTAATAATAATAAGGATTCGATGAATTATAAAGATATACTATATCTTTTCTATAATAGAACGAAGTATTAAAGAGATAATTATTAATAAAATAAAGAATAAAATATAAATATATAATTATAATTATAATATTAGTCTTAATATTTTCTTATTATAATTTAATATTAATTATTAATAAATCTAAATCAATTTACTACTTTTTTAAAGATTTAATAATAAAAGTTATAATTTTATTATTCTTTTAATCGGATCTCGTGTTAGGTTATAGTATCTAGGGTGTTTATAATAATATGAAAGTAAATATAAAGCCTTAGTAGGAAAATACTCTCTATATTTAGATAATAGAATTAATCTCTAAAGAGTTAGAGCGAGGGCTCCGAGCCTCCTATTTCTAAAGAGGGCTCCGGAGTACCGGAAATTATAATATAATACTATAATATAAATAGCGTAACCACGCCGTATACTCTCTTTATAGGATCTATATACTACGCTTAGTAACTACTATAAAGTTAGTTTTAGTATAATATAATAATTACCTCCCCTTCTAGGTATCGGCAAAGCGGGGAGACCGTATAAACGAAAAATATAAAGGACATGAGATTCATACGTTAAATACGCATAAAGCGCATTTTTCGGTATTATTCTAATTTCTAACTCTACGAGTATTAGCCTAAACCTTAAACCTTATATATATAAAACATAGCGCTAACTTAGCGCTGTATATTATACGTACTAGTTTTTTAATACCTATTAAATAACGGCTGTACGGAGCCCGTATAAGAAGAGTCGAAGTGCTAAATACGCATTTTCCGTATAAATCTTATGTCCGTTACACTTTTCTACCTAAGCGGTCTCCCGCTTTACCGATAGGGGTTTCGCCCTCGAAACTAGTATATGTTAATTTAACGCTTTACTATTTCTAAATAGAAAGTATAATGTAGGAAAGTCCGAATTAAGTAGGGTATACGCGTAACGCCTATACCTCCTACCTAATTTTATTAACCTTCTAGATTTCTAATAGTAATATATTAATAAAAAACCTCTAAACCTAGTAGGAAAAAGGGAGGGAAATAAATTATATTTTAAAACTAATAATCCGTCGCGTACGAATTATATATTAGCGTAGTTATATAGTTATAGATCGTACTAGGTATTCGATAAAAACCTTAAAACCTAAAGGGAAAAGTAAGAGAAAGAATATTATAATTATTATTAAAAATTATAAATCTTTACTACTAATAAGGTTTTAGCGATATCGGCGGCGGAGTAAATTATTCTACCCGATTATTTAGAAAGAACTTTAGTTATAGGAGTAAATATATACGGGTAAAGATTTTAGTATAAATATAAAGCCTTCGTCTACCTTCTAATTTTTCTTCTTCTATAATATCTTATTATCTTCTATACGTATAAACTCCTATATATTATTATCGATAACTATATTATATTTAGACTTTTACTAATTTATAATAATCTCGGTCGTATCTCTAATCTCTTTTCTTCGAGGTCGTAAATCTTATTTATATATTCCGTAAATAAATCTAGAGTTAATATACTATAGTTTAAATAAATCTTTTATTTCTTTCTTTAAAAATTTTCTTTAAATTTATAATTATTAAAATAAATAAAATAATTTATTCTATTTTTAAATAAGGTACTTATTTATATTTTAAAAGAATTAATATTATTATAATATTTATTTTATTTTTAAATTATTAATTCTATACTTTATTTTATTAATAATACGTATATAGCTAGATTACTTTAATACTTAATATATTAATTTAATCTCTACGGTATACGATATTAATAATAATATTTAGATATTTATTATATCTCCGACTCTCGCTTCTTATAAAATAACTGCCCGCTCCGCTTTTATCCCGTCTTTATTTATACTTTTATACCTCCGCTATTTTAAGCGAATAGGCCTAGATAACTACGTTTTATATAATAAAGTACTATATATAAAGTATACCTATTACGTAAAGAATAAATATTTATATAATTTTATATATTATTTATATTCCGAAATTAAATTATATTAACGTATCTAAATTCCTCCCGAATTTTATACCCTTATAAATTCTCTTCTTAACCGTTTAGAATATCGAGGCCTTAACGAGTATCTTCGCTAGCGTATTATTAAGTATATAAAAGACGTCGTAACTTTTCTTTAAAAAATTAAACTTAAAAGTAGCGATATTAAAAAAAAAATTATAATTAATTAATTAATTAATTTATATATCTACTCTAGTAAAACTACTTTATTAATAAGGGAGTTCCGCGAATGTTTTCTTAATAGGGTTACTAGCGGCGCCTACTAGCCGCTAAAGAAACCTCGTTAGTCAAAAACTTTAATTTATCGATAACTTATTTCCTCTTTTTACTAGTTAATAGCCGATGATTATAATTATTCCGAAATATTATTTATTCTTCCCTCCGTTTCCTTTTTATTTTAGGTTCTCTAATTTTATTTACTCTTTTTATAGGTTTATAGGCCGCTTTATTATAAACTTATTAAATAATCGATATTTACGGTTATCCGGCCGGCGGTTTCTTTCTTTTCTTTCTTTTCTTTATAGGTCTAGGTATATCGCTAGGTCCTAATAATAATTTGGATTATACTAGTTATTCTTTAGTAAAAGAGAATTAGCCGAGTTATTTTATTTTTATTATTTACCGCGCGGCTATATATATATTTTAGACTTATAATAATATCTTCCTAAAGTTATATATACCTATTTATTCTACTAGCTCCGTTTTATCTCTAGCTAGTTCTAGGTAAAATAATAGTATATATTTTATATTTTATTTCCTTTATCTATACGGGTAGCTAGCGCTACGGACTATAAATATCTTTATTCGGTATAAGAATTTATTTAATCCGATTTTATTATTATATCGTTATAGAGTTTTTAGTCTTTTTTAATTAATTATAATAATCGAACTAGTCCCCGAATAAATCTTCTTTTTAAGCCGGGTTAATAACCTATTTAGAGATCGTTATTTTATAACTCTCTTATTTATTTAATCATCGCTAGCGGGCCTAGTTTTTTATTTTTAATCGATAACCTTAATATTTTAATATTCTTCGATATTTTCGATTAGATTTATCTAGTCTTTTCTCCTCTTTATAATTATAGTTATTTTATATTATTCTTTAAATCCTAGAGCGCGAAGCGCCTAGGCTTTCTTTTCTATTATCGGTATCGGAGGTATTTATTATTACCTACCTCCTTTACGCTAGAGTTTATTCTAGATCCATGTATTTTTTATAATCGTAATTAAATAGGTCCCCCGATTTATTTAATATTATATTACTAGGCGGTCTAACTAGAGGTCGATTAGCGCGATTATCGATTTATATCGGCAAATCTCAAAAGTAAATATTAGTATACTCTAAATATTATTAGCTTTATTAGAAAGCCGTCTACGGGTTTACGTTAAAACTCTATATTAAATACCGACTCGAGGTTTAATAGGATTAATAAATTAGGGGTCTGGGTAGGGTCCTATTAATAAATAGTATTTACTATTAATAAGTTTAGTAACTCGATAAATCGTTAATAATTTAAATATTAGACGAATAGGCCCATTATATACTCTATAGTATATATATTTATATACGTATTAGTATGCGCCATAGTATAGGTTATAGTATAGGTTATAGTATACTTTATAGTATACGTAATAGCGTGCGCAGTTTACGTATACTATTAAATAATATACGAATAGTATATATAAAGGTATTTTAAATAGTATACGATATACGCCCCCCGTAGTAGTCTCTAAAATATTTGACGAAAGCCCTCTATAGTATATATAATTATAGTATACATTAAGGTATACGTAAAGTATACGCTAAAGTATATACTATAATATACGATATACTATAGTATTTATATATATACTTTACGAGCTGGCTCCTTTGTCCTATAACTATTATATAATTATTACAGGACTGTAAACGGTCGTACTACGGATATATATTCGTCGCGCGACCATTATATAGTTCTAGTAATTATCGTTAGTAGTACTATAAGTATACGACTATAGTATAATAATTATATAATCTTAGCTATTATTTAGATAGCGATATCGGTATATAACTATTATATAACTATTATGTATTTTATAAATTAGAAGAGTTATTATTTATATAGCGCTACTAGTATATAACGGTTATATAACGGTTATATATTTATAAAGTATAGTAGAAGTATATAGTAGAAGTAAAGTAGATAAAGTACTTTAGTAAAGTAGATAGTAGATAGTAAAGGAACTTTAATACTAGAAATATATAATAGATTATAAAAGTATATAGTAAAAGTATATAGTAAGGGAACTTTAAAGTTTAGACGGAAGTAAAGAGTACGTAGAAGTAGAAATAGAAATAGAAGTAGAAGTAGAAGTAGAAGTAGAAGTAGAAGTAGAAGTAGAAGTAAAAGTATAGGAACTTTAGATACTTGGATAGAAGTATAGATAAAATTTAGTAAAAGTAAATATATAGGTCGAAGAAGTAGACTAAGAATATATATGTAAAATATAAGTAAAGGTAGAAGTAAAGACGTAGGAGTATAATCTTAACTAGATAGGACGGTAAATTCTAGTAATGAATAAAGACTATGAATAGCTACGTTATATCGAGTATTTAATTATATTTAATTTATAATTAAATAGTAGAAGAGCCCCGCTATACTAAAATTTAGTCGTAAACCTATTTTAATATAATACTAGAAATAAAGAGCTACCTTACCGGCTCTTTATTATTAATTACTATTAAACTACTATTATTATACGAAATTATTAATTATCTTTATTTATCTATTAAATCTAGATCTTGATCCTACTCTAGCTTTATATTTTATATTTATATCTTTACCCGTATTTTACCCTTACCTTTTCTAAGTACCTAAACTCTAGGTATAGAGATATTATTATTTAATAATATATCCGAATCGTTATTAATATTAACTATTATATTACGCTTATTTTTAACGTGCCAGGTTATTAAAATAAGAAAATCATTAATTAATAAATCCTTAAATTACTCTTTAAGATAGAGACTGTCGAAAATATTTAGTAAACGGCCGCGCGTATAGTTAGTAAGATCCTAATTAAGCGGATTTACTTAAGCTAGGTCGGTAAGTCTAGTATATATTATTAACTAACTAAATATAACTAGAAAACGACTATTAACTTTATATAATTATAATAAGTCGAATAATAATATTTATACCGTAGTTATATTAATCTAGGTTTAGTATAAAGATTGAAATCTATAGTAACGACTCCGAACTAATTAAGTTATTAACTAAAATAGGTATACGGTTAATAAAGTTAAAATAAACTACTTACTCTAAATATAGATTTAAATTAATGAATCTCGAAATTTTGAATTATAATTCGACGGAGCGGCTATATAGACCTTATTAATATTATATCTTCTTAATTATAGACTTCTATATATATATTAATCCACTATAGTATAGCGCCTAGGATTCGATTTTTCTATATTTATTCGCGTTTATATTAGATCTTGAATAGTACTAGAAATAGTATAAGAAATAGTATAAGAAATAGTAATAAAAACTAACTTTAAAGAACCCTTATACACGCTTTAAAGCCTCTTTATATATAGTATAATTCTTATTTATATTAAGAAATATAGCTTCTACTACTACTATAGTATTATTATAGGAGAATATTATTAAGAAATATCGATATACTAAAAATTTAACTTCTAGGAAAGTCTTTTTCTCGGATTTAACTACGATCTTAAATAATTTTAATTAAGATTATGATTATATATTACGCAGCGTCTCTAATAATATAGAATAACGAAGTATAAATATAGATTTTTAAATAGTACCTTTCTTTATAAATTATATAGGTACTTTATATCTCTAAGAATCCACCAATATATATCTATACTTCGGAGGCGGAGCTTAGGTATATATAGTTAACGGAGTATATTAACTAGCTAATAGTATAGGTTTATTAAATAATAATATAGATTACTCGGTATTTTGAATTAAAGGAGCTATAGGCGTGATTTTACGGGGTAGGCCCTTCGGTAGGAGTTTAAAAGAAAGAGATTTAGCTAGTTATATAACTAAAGAGGTAGGTATAATAACTGGCTATTTCTTTCTCTTTAATTTAGACTATATAGAATAATATAAATTAACTCTAAAGTATATAGATTTAAAAGTATACTAATAATAACTAAAGATAGAGGTTTATTTTTATTAGCTCCGGTATTAATATCTATATTATACTTCTTATATTTACTATAATTATTATCTTTAATAGTATTTACTAGATAGTCGCGAGATAATTTATATACTACCGGTAGAGTTATAGGTAGTATTTATACTCTCTAATTTTAAGAGGCTTTAGGACGTACTATTTTTATTAAAAAGACTCGACTTAAAAGAATAATATAACTAGAATTAAGAATCCTATTAAGATATTATAGAATCGAATAGACTAAGAAAAGATATATAATAATCTTTACGGCCAGGCCTTACCGCCGCCTATAAACCTATAGTAGAGTTAGTAGTATTATAGGTATAAAGATAAGGTACTAAAAATATATAGTATAGGGAAGTCTCCGAGCGCTAGCGCCTTTATACCGAACTACGCTAAAACCTAATACTAGAACCTGTTAAATTAATAACTCTATGGATATACGTCGTAATAATAAATTTCCTATTATTAATATATATATTAACGCTAGTTCTATAAGTTGATTATATACGAAAAATTATTATCTCTATATCCTATCTATTAATAATGAAAATTAAATATTAAAATAATTAAATAAATAAACTTACTACTATTATTAGAATTATTATAAATTATATATAAATAGTACCTTATTTATTAATATCCTTATTTATATTAATATTTAAAGTAGAAAGATATTATTATAAATATATACGAATAACTATTATTTATTAATTTATATTTATTAGATTAGTATTAGTAATGTTTATTTAATTATCTCTAGGACTAGTAGCTTCGCAGTTATCTATATATTCGCTATCTCAGGCCTTAATATTATTTCAGGATCTAATACTAGCTCAGGACCTAGTACTTTCTTAAAATTCTATACTAGGTTACTATTTTAGGATTTAGTACCGTCGGAAGCCCTATCTTATAAGATTATTACTAGTATAAGTAGTATATATATCGTACTATAAATACTAGCTCTAGGACTCTAGTATAAGAAAGCCGGTATCTTAAAATAGGATTACGTCCGATTACGGGAGGTTATATAATTTATAATATCTAATATTAATCTATAGCTCCTAAAAAAGCTAGATACTTTAAAAAGTAGAGTATATAAATATCTATTTCTTTTAAAGTTAATAAGAAAGCCCCTTATTATCTTAATTCAAAAATAACCTTCTCTTATAGTTAGCGAAAAGTCTTCTATTTTTATTAAATATTAGTTATAGATTTATTAATATAACCTAATAGACCTAGTTAAGAATATCCTTTCTACTACTAATTTATATAAGTAAATATTCTTCGGTATAACTTACTATATGGACGAATTTTCTTAATTTTAATATTCCTATACTTAGGGCTCTTTAATCCGGATAATATTAAACGATATTATTTATAATAGATATTATAAATTTATAATTCCTAGAGATATAATCAGCTTTAATTTAAATAATAAATTATATTTACTCGGTCGAGTTATCTTTATTAATCGGGAACACTATACTATAGAAATAATCGTCGGTATTAATTAAATTATAGTATCTATAGAAGTAATTATATTATTTAGGTTTCTACAGTAATAATATTATAATTTTATAATAGAACTACCGCGGTTCCCTTATAAGAGGTATTTATTTAAAGACTATATTATCGAGATTACCTCTAAAAGAATTATTAGCTATTAGGGTATCTATTTAGATCGCGATTTTAATAACTAAAATACCGAGGATATTAGTAATAATATATCCGAGGACGTTAGAACTAGAACTAGTATCGGTACTAATATTAGTATAGAGTAAATATTTTTAAATAACTAGTTATATATCCGGAGGATTATTAATATCTAAAAGTAGATAGTTAAATTAATCCGTAGGGTATATCTAATTCGGGGTAAACTAGAAGTTATCTAATATAACCGAGACTATCTAGAATCCTATTTTAATTCCGAGGTAAACGTTATTTCCTTACTACTACTATAATTCATCGATGATTTCGGTGTATATAGAAATATATACCGAGTATTTAAAGCCTTCTATTAGACCCCTACTACTTTAAGATTCATCGAACGCCGTAAAACGGCGAATATATTTATATTTGGCCTAGGGCCCTATGGAGCTAGTACGACGGACGTTATTAACGCTTTTATAACACCTATATAAAAACTCGATTTAGGTATAATTATTTTCAATATTAATAATTAGGATAAGTTTGTATATATATTTATTATAGTGTTCTTAGGGGATATACTTTAGTAAGCGGATAATATAGATATATTAACTAGATCCTATTTAGTAATTATCCTTTTTCCTATTTCCTACTTCTATAAGACCGAACGGTTATTTATTTCTTACTTCTATATTATTAAAAGACTATCTATTTCTTACTTCTATAAAATCGAACGGTTATCTATTTCCTACTTCTATGAATTTAAAAGAGTATTTATTTTTACTTCTATAAACCTGAAAGACTATCTATCTTTAAGGTAGTACTAATTCTGCGACCGACTAGGCTTTATAAAATATACTACGAATTATAATTATCGGGGGTACTACTATCCTAAGGATAATAAAGGTGATTTATCCTATAATATCGTTATATATAGCCGGTATTATTTCGATATTATCGAAGTAAAGGAGTCTACTAATTAAACAAAAAGTATAAAATAATAATAATACCTCCGTAGCCTAGGATTCCGGTTTAAGGAGTTATTATATATAAGGTTTATACTATCCCTAGATCTTATATTAACCCGTATATACAATATACTTTACTCTAAATAGTAAGGCTTAGGGCGAATTATCTAAAGTTTATTTATTAATACGATTTTAATAAAGCGTAGAGTTAATATATACTTTAAAGTATTTCAGTCTTTCCTTTATTCTTATAGTTAACTATATATCTAGTCTCCCGTCTTTTATATTAAATTATAGTCTTTATCCGAGGTAGGTAGAGCTACGGGTTTAACTCCTTTTATTTTATATTATTATTTAAAGACTATTTAATATAAACTACTATTTTTATAAATTATAGAAAAGATATTCCGTTCTTACTACCTACCGGCTATATATATAGTTATTTATATATTAGTTATTATCGCTGAGTCTAATATAATAGTTAGTAGCTATCGATTTACCGAGCTAGTTATAATTAAAGAGAAAATTATAAATACTCGTGAATATATTTAAAGGTTTATTCTATACGCCGATTTAGCCTAAAGCCGGGACCGGGACTAAGACTAGGACTAGGACTAGACTTAAACCAATAATATATTTATATAGATAATAAATTTATTCGATAATGTATCTAACTCTAAAGTTAATATAGTAGGTATTATATCCGAGGTTATAGAATCTAAATTAGGCGACCAGGTTAATAGAGCCTAAAAGAAATATAAAAAGCTATTAAATCTATTAAATATCTATACCGATCTATACCTTACGGATATAGTAAAGAAATATACGATTATTATAAATTATAATATATTAGTAGGAGAGTTAAAGTATAAATAAATTTTAAATCCTATAATTTTCACTCCTATAGTTTTCGCTCCTATGGAAAATTTCGTTCCTATTATATTTACTCTATCTAAGGACCGTATTAATACTATTATATTAAGTTCTTTAAAGGTCTAGTAGATAATATAGTACTAATTAATCTAATAGGTTATCTCTTCGTTAAGGATATATTACAGTAGTCTCTATACCTAGGTCTAGTAAATACGTAGGACTATAAATATCCCGATATAATAAATAATCTTAAGGTATTAGAATTAGTATATTCTTTCTTAATTAATAACTTCCTACTAGTATCTAAATAAAAAGAATATAAAGCCGATAAGGATAAAGATAATAATAATAATTATATTTAATTTAATAATAATTACTATAATATATCCCCCTCTCTAGTAGAATATCGCCTAGTATATAAACTTTACTATATTTTAATATCTATAGTTCTTTTAAAGTTTCTTTATAATTATTAATTTATATAAACCCTACGCCTAGCCTATTAAAGAGACTATAGGCTCGGTGATATTATAAATTTCGGGATAAAACGGTTGAAATAGTATAACCGTATAGGATATATAAATATAATAGGTACTCGGTATATCCTAAAGATTAGTAAATATATATAGGTATATTTAATACTTCTGCGATAATTAGTATTATAAAGTATTTTACTTATCGATATATAAATCTAAAAGTAAAAGCTGCGTATAGTATAGGCCTTTATCTATATTTACTAGCGGAGTCGTTACTATTTTATTATATTTGAGCCTCTACGCTTATTAAATATTATCGATCGCGTGGTTAGTTTATTAGTCTATTGTATTAATGAAGGGATAATAATCTATAGTATAAATATATTAGAATAGGGTAGTCCGTAGCTCTACTTTATTAAAGTCGATAAAGATAGCGAGTAGTAAGAAGATTAGGAGTAAATAGGGGACGATAATATTAAATATCTACTAAAATACTCTTAGGATATCGTATATCTATAATATCTATAACTATAATAGAGTAATTAGTATATTTACTACGGTATAATTTATACTATGAAAATTGGTTATAGATTACGTATATAACTAGACCCAAACGATGACTATACGTAACTATAGTAGCCGTTATATGACCGTTATAAGCTCTATATTAGTCACTAACTAAATAGTTATATTTTTTAATAACAATTATATAACCGTCCTATAGCGACGTACAACTTGTATAATTACAAAATATACTAACGTCTCGTGACTATTATATGACTATAATATAGCTTTATAGTATAGTAGTATAGTATACTCCCCGGATATACCTAGGTGACGCCCCCGCGAGAATTTTCGTTAAAACTTATTATTCCGGGCCCGGTAGGTCGCTGGCGTTAATAATATTAATTATAGAATTTTATTTATTTTAGCCCTATTATAGGGCTGAGCTACTATTAATATATTAACGGTATATATAAATTACTAAAGTTACTAATCCGGCTAAAATTAACCCGGAGTTATTAAATTCATCGGTAAATCTTAAAAACTCCTGCCAAAACCCCAGTTACCGACCGCGCGGATAGGGCTGGCAGCGTCCTGCCAGTAACTTTTACCAAGAAAAGTTACTGACAGGACGTTGCTAGTAGCCCTAATTTACGGATAAGGCTGCCAGCGTCCTGTCAGCAGGTTCAGCAAGTTAGGGGTCCGGGCAGGTAACTTTCAGCAGGTTCAATAAATCGGGGGTCCAAGCAGTATCCTATTAGTAACTCCGGGTTAATTTCAGCAGGATTAGCAACATCAGCAACTTATATATACCGTTAGTATACTGACAGCAGCCAGCCCTATCATAGGGCTGAAATAAATGAAGTTCTATGATCGTCGCCATTGACGGTAGCGACCCCCAGCGACGACTACCAACGCCAGCGACCTACCGGGCCCGGAATAATGAGTTTTGGCGAAAGTTCTCGCGGGGGCGTCACCCAGGCACATCCGGGGAATATGCGCACATGAATACCATACCATTTCGCATACCATGGCGCATGCCTTGGCGCATGCCATAATTGCGCATGCCATGGGGATACCTTTGCGCATGCCATTCGCATGCCATTCGCATGCCATTCAATGGCATGCGTAAGCTGCGCACGCCATTACGCATGCCATGGGGCATACTATGGCCCATACTATGGCCCATACTATGGCGCATGCCAATGCGCATGCAAATGCGCATGCTATAGGGTATGTAATGGGCCTATCCGTCTGATATTTAAGTTACTGATTATTTATCGAGTTACTGAACCTGCTGACAGCAAGTACTATTTACTGACAGGACCCTGCCCGGACCCCTGACTTACTGATCCTGCTGAACCTCGGGTCGGCATTTAACATGGAGTTTCAGCGCAAACCCGTAGACGGCTTTCTAACAGGGCTGATAACGCTTGGAGCATACTAACATTTACTTTTGAGATTTGCCGATGTTTATTAAAAGTAATCTACCCGGACCCCTAATTTATTAAATCTACTAATAGGACGCTAGTAGCCCTATCCGTAGATTAAGACTACTAGTAGTATCCTATTAATAACTTTTATTTAGAAAAGTTACTAATAGGACACTACTAGCCCTATCCGCGCGGGCGGTTATTTAGGTTTTAGTAAGAGTTTTTAAAATTTACCGATATAACTTTAAATATTAGAATTAGGGTAATTTTAAATACTCCTAAAACCGTCTTAAAGTAATTAATTCTAGATAATTATTAATATCTTTATATATCCCTTTATAGCCTCCGTTATTCTCTTTAATTAATATTATATCGGAGGCGTAAATATTAATATTAATCTAATTATTATATTATATACTATTTTATACTTCGCGAAGGTAGCGCCTTATATCGAATTAACTAGGTACTTTATAGCGCGGCTTTAATTAATCGCTCTAGTTTTAATTTAAGCTAGGTATAATCTTTATTTTAATTTTAAGTCGACGTATAATCCTAAGATCTTAATATTTATTTTAGGTTCGATAATTACGTTCCTAAAATTAATCGCTATTTTTATATTAAACTTCTTCGGTATTCGAGATATATAGACTAGCTCGTATTTCTAGGGGGTAAATAATACTCCGTAGGTAACTATTTATTTTAAATAAATATCGTAGGCCCGTCCTAAATTTATATAATTCTTCTTTATACTCTCGTTATAGGCGAGTAGGTAGACGTCGTCTATAAATCCTCCGATTTATATTAATAGGTTTATTTTAACGTACTCCTCGATTAATAGTATATTAAAGAATAGAAAAAGTACTAGTAAAATAGGCGATTTTTATAGGATACCCGTTATTACCTCCTCTACTATACACGTTCTTCTTTTAAATATTATAGATATAGTTTTATCTAATAGAAAGCTTACTATCTAGTTAATAATTAGGCTCGGAACGTCTTTTATTCGTAAATCGTATAATAGCCTTTTATATAAAACGTTATCGAACGCTCCCATTATATCTAGTAATAATAGGTTTATTATCTTTCCCCTCCCGTTCCTATTATAGTTCTATATAGTGTATATTATATTTATAAAGGTCTCTAACGCGGTTTCTATTAAACGTTTTTATCTAGTCTTTATCTATTATAATAGTAGTAGTTTATACTCCTCCGTTATATTATTTAACCTTCTAGAGATAACTATTTCTAGCGCTTTATTAAATATATCGAGGAGTATAATAAATCTATATAATTTTAACTTTAAATAATCGCTTTTCTTTAATTTCTTAAAGATTATTATATTAATCTTTTTAAAATACCCCGGGTAATATCTTTATCTAAGGTAGGCCTAGAATAAATAAATAATAATATTTATTATTTCCGTTTCTATTATAGTTTTTAGGAATCGGTTCGGGATTCTAGTTATTCCTAGTATTTTATCGGCCGCTAGGTATTATATTACTTTATATATTTCTATCCTAATTATTTCCTAGTTTATTTTAATATACTCCGGGTACTTTATTCCGTCGATATTACCTTAATCTACCGTTAATAGGGGGGGGGAAAATATTCTTTATAAAACTTTTATTTTATTCTTAAAGTCTTTAATTTTCCCTCCTTTATTATTTTTAAGAATTAAGAATTAAAGGAGCTTTTTAAGGCGGTTACTTTTTTATTTTTTTTATTTTACGAGTTTTTATACTCCCGTCGACTTTAACGAGGCTTTATATATACTCTCTCGTTAAAAAAATATCTTCGTTCTTCGAATTATATATATTTTATTATTATTTACCGTATCTAGGGCCTCCTCCGTTTAGGTATTTCGACTTCGTTTATATTTCTTTATATATTCCTTCACTTTTAATATAGCCTTAATATAACGGGAGTTTGAATAAGATTTAGCTCTTTAGTATAAATAGGTTTATAAAATTATAAATTTAATAATTTCTCGGAAACCTTTTATTATTTTATTTAGGTATTAATTAATATTTTCTTTACTTTCGAGCCCTAGCTTCCCTAGTACTTAATAAAGAGACTTTACGCCCTATTATATTTCCTTTTAAATAATATTATCTTTAATCTTCTTTTAAATATAGCGAGTATATAGTATTATATCTTTTTATATTTATTCGAATTCCGTTACTACTAGCCTATAATCGAAGTTATAGTATAAGTCTTTACGGATTATAAAATTATTTATAGCCTAGTATACTCCTTTTATAAAGAATAATAAATTAATTATACTTTTATATCCTCGGGCTTTTTATATAATAAACGTTTTTAATAACTCTAGTTTTATTTCCCTCGACTTTATTATTCCTAGGAGATAGTCGGTTATAATATAATATATATATCGCTTAATATTATTCTAGTTAAGGTAGTAGAGGTTAAAATTCTTTAAAAGAATATATTCGCCTTCCTCCGTTAATACTTCTTCTAATAATAATAATATTAACGGATTATTAGTCGAGGTATACTATATTAATAATAAATTATATATATTATAGATCTATACCTCTTTATAATAGAGGATTCCTCGATTAATAACCTCCTCCTCCCCGACTTTATCCGACCGAGATTCCTTTTTATTTCTTCGCTTTTTTAATATAATCCTTATAAAATATAGGTCGTCTTTATAATAAACTAACTTTTAATTATCTATATCGATCCTTTTATTTATATAAAAGTATATACGGGTCTTTAGGCCTCCTTTATATACTAGGTAAAAATAATTAATATTATTATTATATAGTATTTAGGTAATAGGGTTTTAACTAGGCTCTTAAATAATTATAATATCGATATCTTTAATTTATTTATTTTAGAGTAACCTTATTATTAACTTCGATTTCTTTTTAATATTATATTATACGACTTTAAATTAAGTATTATAATTTATTATATATTAATATTATATTTATAATTTCCTCGTCTATTTCTTAATTACCTAGTAGTATTAGTTCTAGCTAGTTTTCGTTTAGTTAGTTAAGTATTATTATTAGGAGGTTATTTAGGACTTAAAGGATTATTTACCTAGGTATTATTATTAACTTATTATTTTATCTCGGCCTCCCTATTTTCCTAGGTATAATAATAACGTCTTAAATTTTATTAATTATATTTATTATTATTTTCCTCTTTATCGTGCCCCTAGCCGGTATTAGTATAAATCTATTATTAATTAACTATACCTAGGAGCTTAAGGTTATTATCCTCGGTAATACCGCGAACTACCTAGGTTTATTCTCTAATTTTTATTAGATTCGGTATATCTCCTTTTACCTAACTAGGTACGCTCTATTTTAGAATTTATAACGTCCGGAGTAAACCGTATAACGCTTTTTCTTCGGGCTTTTAGTACTATATTTATATAATTAATAAGATTCTATATAAATCCTATATTTAAATTAGTTTTTATAAATTAGAGTTATATAACCGTACCCTTAGTAATTAAAATACTACCTCGAGTTATTTATTCCCTCCTACTTTTTATATAATAATAGTTATTCGTTTTCTAGAAACCCGTCCGTTACTAGTCTATTTATTATATCTAGGTCCGGGATCTTAAGAAAGAGTATTAAATTTTTTTTTTATAATCGTATTCGTCTAGCTTAAGGGCGAATCCTAGTTATTTTATATTTATAATATTTAATCCCGGGTATAGCCTATTTTTTTTTTAATATTTTTATTACCGTTTTTTAATTATTTATATCGACGGCCTTCTTCTTTATATTATATATTATTATTATATAAGTTTATCTTAATACTCTCGCCGAGGGGTTAATATTTTTTATTTATTTAATTATTTTCTTTAACTCTTATTTTATCTTTATTATTATATAATATAAAACGAAGTCTCTTTTTATTATTTATCTCGCTCCGATAATCGACTCCGCTACCGGGTAGGCTCCGTTCCGGAATATTTTAATTAATTAAAAATTAATTATCTTCCTAAATTATCCTCTAGCCTTAATATTATTTATCTTTATTATTAATTACTTCGTTTTTATACTAATCGCTATAACCGGGGGAGGGGGGTTCGTTTCGGCTATATATCTCGATAGAATAGATATATATCTACGGGTAATATTAGCCTAGCTTTATATTAATAATATAAGTATACTCCTCGCTTGAAGTTTCTAAACTTTTTATCTTAACGAGTTTATTTAGGCCTTTTAAAGCCTATACTCTTCTATCGATTTTTATATATAATTAAAGATTATTCCTAGCGCGATCTATATTAGTTATTATTTATATTATATTATTTATTATACCTTTTTATATTCTATATCTTTTATAATTTTTATTATAGTTATTATTAATTCTTTTAAAACTTTTATACCCCCTCTATATCTTTTTATTTAATTACTAGTCTTATTTTCTTATTACGACGTCTTCGTCGCGTTAGAACGCGTTAATAACTCGTATCTACTCTTATAAAGTAGTAGTACGTTATATACGCCTACGCTCCGCTAAATATCGGTAAATCTTAAAAGTAAATATTAATATACTTTAAATACTATCAGCCCTATTAGAAAGCCGTCTACGGGTTTATATTAAAACTCTATATTAAATACCGACCCGAGGTTTAATAGGATTAGTAAATTAGGGGTCTAGGTAGGGTCCTATTAATAAATAATATTTATTATTAATAGGTTTAGTAACTCGATAAATAATTAGTAATTTAAATATTAGACGAATAGGCCCATTATATACCCTATAGTATACGTATTTATATACGTATTAGTATACGCTATAGTATGGGCTATAGTATAGGCTATAGTATACTTTATAATATACACAATAGCGTACGCAGCTTACGTATACTATTGAATGATATACGTAAAGGTATTTTAAATAGTATACGATATACGCCCCCCGTAGTAGTCTTTAAAACATTAGACGAAAGCCCTCTATACTATACGCAATTATAGTATACACTAAGGTATACGCCATGATATACGAAATAGTATAGTATTTATATATATATACTCCCCGGATATGCCCGGGTAACGCCCCCGCGAGAACTTTCGTTAAAACTTATTATTCCGGGCCCGGTAGGTCGCTGGCGTTAATAGTCGTCGCTAAAAGTCGCTATTATTAATAACGACGATTATAGAACTTAATTTATTTCAGCTTTATAATAGGGCTGGCTACTATTAATATATTAATAATATATATAAATTACTAAAGTTACTAATCCTATTAAAATTAATTTAGAGTTATTAATAGGATACTACCTAAACCCCCGATTTATTAAATTTATTAAAAATTACCTACCCGGACCCCTAATTTACTAAACCTACTAATAGGATACTAGTAGTTTTATCCGTAAATTAAGATTACTAATAGTATCTTATTAATAATTTTTTTTAATAAAAGTTACTAGTAGGACACTACTAGCCCTATCCGCGCGGTCGGTAACTAGGGTTTTAATAGGAGTTTTTGAGATTTACTAATAAAGGCGCTAGTATATTATATATACCTACGCTCCGCTACCTCTATAATATTATTATTTATCGATACGGTGTTCTAGCCTTAATATCGCGGGGTTCTAACTCTTAATAATCCTATATCGAGTTAATATTCCCCCGTTTTATTAGAATCCTTAGAGATTAATTCTACTATTAAATTTAAGATTTAAAAACTATTTAATAATAAACCCCGTAACTATTTTACGTCTTTTATATTATTATTAAATTATTAACTTTATATTAACGGCTTTAGATATTATAATTCTAATTTTTTAAACCTTTCTAAAAAAAAGGTTTATTATTATTATAATATCGGGTTTAACCTCGGGACGTTTAAAAGAATTAGTAATAATAATATCGATTAAGCCCCCTCCGACGACCCCCGTCGTAAAAATAATAATAAATTCGAAGGTATTATTACCCCCGAAGAGACTTTAAATATATAATCTAAAATTATTAAAGAAGAAAACCGTCGCTTTAAATAATAATAAAAGTTAGGGGTATTATAAACTTAAAATTAAAAATTATATAATCCTATTATTTCTACGCCCGTTCACGGAGCGCTAGCGGAATTTATTATTTATAATAAAGGTCCCCTAATTATTATACCTACTAGTAGAATAATAATAAATTTAACTATACTTAATAAAGATATTCTTATTAGGGCGAAAATACTACGCTTTAATAAAATACGTTTTTATAAAGATACGAGCGAAGGTAAATATTTACGTTAGTTCCGCGATATTAATATTAAATTTTTAATTAGTCCTAAATATTTTACTACCGATTAGTTAAGAATTATATATTATATAAATTCGTTAGAAGGTAACCCTTTAACGTAGTAATATAAATACTACGATTTATATAATTTAATTAATATTATATTTAGTTTTTTTAAGAAGTTTCTTTTTAAATTAATAATAAATTTAGTTAACCGCCGTCTCTTTATTTATAAAAAGTAGGAGGAAATTAAATAATAATCTTATTAAAAGATATCGTTATTTAAAGTTTACTTTAAATAAATAAAGACCTAATTACCCCCGTTTTTAAAGAAGTATAAAGTAAATTTCTTTTTAACTAAATTTAAATCTAAATTTAAAAATAAGATCCTTAATACCGGTAGTATATTTATTTAAAGAGAAGAAATTCTTATTTAAACTACTATATAAAAAAAGAATCTAAAGTATATATAGTTAATAGGTAACTCTAATTTTAATTCGGGTTCCTAATTAAAGAACCCTAATAAAGAAAAATTTATAATAGACCGAATTATTAAGCCTAACGCCGGCGATAATATTAAATAAATATATTTAAAAGAGAAGAGTAATAAATATAAAATTAATACCGCTAATTCTTCGTACGATAATATTATTTATTATTATTATAAAATAGAAGGCTATATTAAGCCTAAATATCCCGATATAAATAAATTAATTATAAACGTCGGCGCGGTATCGGTAAAAAATAATTAAATCTAATTTACGTCTCGGAAGAAGAGTAAGAAAAACGATTAATAGAGATATACCCTTCTATTCTTTTTAAGGGTTAGATTACTCTTTAGGATAAAATTAAATAATTTATTACCTTAATTAATTTTAAAGTATAAATTAATTTAATTTTATAGCGTTTCGTTATTAAAAATGATTTAGAATCTTATAATACTATTTTACTACTAGCTAAAGTAATTAACGGGTAAAGTATATATTATTATAATATATATTAATTAGATTATTAGATAGTCGATAGTTAAACTTAAAAGCGTAAATATAATATTTTATTCTATATTATAAACTTTAAAGATTTAGACGTTATTCTAGGTATATTTAGGTTACGTTAATTAAAGATATTAATTAATTTTAAGGCGGATTAACAGTGGTTTAAAATTAATTTTAATAATTTATAAATTAAAGAACCGGCTAAGTTTACTAGTAGTTTTAAAAATAAACCGAATATATTCGCGGTCGTATACGTTATAATGGCGCGAGACGAATAGGAAGAATTTCTTAATTTAAAGATTCCTAAAGAACTTATAAGGTTTTATAATATTTTTTCTAATAAAAAGACGAGTACCTTATCTATTTTTAAATAAAGGGATTACGTTATTAAAATAAAGATTAATAAAGAACCGCCTTATAGGCCTCTTTATAACCTATTTTAAACTAAATTATCGGAGTTATAATATTATTTAAAATCTTTACTTATAAAGGCTAGATCCGTTATTTAATATCTTTAATTAAAATACTTATTCTTTTTATACCTAAAAAAGATAGTAGGCTATATCTTTATATTAATTATTAAGGCTTAAATATAATAATTATTAAGAATCGATACTCGTTACCTTTAATTACCGAGATATTAGACCGCCTATATAGTTTTAAAATCTTTACGAAATTAGACCTTAAGGATATTTATTATAAAATCTAGATTAAGGAAAGCGATAAATAAAAAATTATTTTCCGAACTCGCTATAATTATTTCGAATATTTAGTTATACCTTTTAGGCTCGTTAATATACCGGCGACGTTTTAAATTTATATTAATTATATATTTATAAATTTAATAGATATAATATACGTAGTATATCTAGATAATATCCTAATTTATAATATTAATCCGGCGGAGTATTAACGGTATATTAAATAAATATTTAAATAATTATATTAGTTCTAGCTATTTATTAACCTTAAGAAATATTAATTTAATACCGAAACGGTCGAGTTTTTAAATTTTATTATATTTACTAATAAGGTAACTATAAACCCGGAATATATTAAAACTATTAAAGAATAGCCTTAACTAAAAATATATCGGGAAATATAATTTTTTTTAAACTTTATTAACTTCTATAGGCGGTTTATTTATAATTATTTTAATATAACTATGTCGTTTATTAACTTATTTAAGGGTAGTAAAATAAATAAGAAAATAAATCCGTTAAAAGCGCTACGGAAGCGTTTTAAATTTTACGAGATATATTCGTAAACGCGCCTTTTCTATACTATTACGATCTAATTAAATAATTATATATAGAGACGGATACTTCTAACTTTAGCCTTAACTCTATATTATTATAATAAAATAAAAACAATTATTAACGCCTTATAATATTTTAATTATAAAAATCAAATTCTTTAGAATAAAACTATAAAACTTATAATTAAGAATTACTCGCTATTATAGTAGTAATAAAATAATAATAATACTACCTAGAAGGTAGCCTTTATTATATTAAAATCTAGATTAATTATAATAACTTAAAGAGTATTATAAAGTAGAAGGAGTTAAACTTTAGGTAGACTCGTTAAATATTTAAATTAATTACCTATAACTTTAAGATCTTCTATCGGGCTAGGAAATTAAATTTTATTAATATATTATCGCGGCGCCTTAATTATAAGGGAGTATCGTCGTTAAATGTTAAATTATTACTAACGCTTTAGAATAAAGTTACTCTTTATATTAACGGTTAGTTATCGGAAAAAGATATAAAAATAAAGGTAATTATAACCCCTACTTTTTAAATTATAAAATTAAGAGTAGTAATTTTAAAGCGGGATATTATAGTTATACCTAAAATTATATATAATAATCTTAAAAGACCTATTAAAATATTAATTCGGGAATTATGAATTTATAATAATTAAGTAAACTCTTTTCGAATTAAAATAAATATATTAAAGGACCGCCGTTATATAAAGAATAAAGTATAGGTTATAAACTTCGAGGGATTATTAAAATATAATAGTCGTCTTTATATATTAAAGAATAAAGCTCTAAAGGAAGAGTTTATAAAGAGGTATTATAATAATCCTTTAATAAACTATTTTAGCGTTACGAAGTCGTATAAATTATTTACCCGAAATTTTTTCTAGGAGGGTAACTTAAAGTAAGTTACGAACTATATTAAAATTTACGATATATATTAGCGGACGAAGGCGCCGCGATATTATTTATATAACGAATTAAATTCGCTTCCTATTACTATTTAATTATAGAAGGAAATTTTTATAAATTTTATAATTAATTTACCGCCTAGTAAGTATAGAGATATTATTTATAATATTATTTTTATTATTATAAATCGATTTATTAAAATAGTTAGGTATATACCTATAATTATTAAAATTAATACCGCTTAACTAGCGGAAGTATTTTATTTTAAAATTATTTACCGCTATAATATACCTAATAGTATTATTAGCGATAAAGACTCTATTTTTATAAACGCCTTCTAGTCGGCTATATATTTTTATTCGAAAATTAAATAACGCCTAAATACTACCTTTTACCCTTAAACGAATAAATAAATAAAGCGCTAAAATTAGGTACTAGAGTATTATTTACGTATATTTATTAATAATAAATTAATTAATTAGGCTAGATTACTACCTATAATAGAATTCTTAATAAACAATAATTAGAGTACCGTTCTTTTATATATATAATTATTATCCTAAAATCCGCTAGGAGGTCGAGGACGACTCTAAGGAAAAAAAATATTAATTATAAATAATAAGATACGATAATTATAAGTTTTAAAGAATAAAATTACGGAGCGCCTTTAAAGCGCTACCGAGTACTAAATTAAATAATATAATAAAATATATAAACTATAAAGTTATAAGGTTAGCGATTTAGTTATATTAATAATAAAGAATTTAAAATAAAAGCGCCTAAATAAGAAATTATCCTATAAGTTTATAAGGCCCTTTAGGATTATTAATAAAATAAAAGTATAAATTTACCGCCTATTACTACCTTTTATATATAGAATCTATAATACTTTTTATATATCGTTACTTAAATTATATTATCTTCGCGATTATATTAATATAACGGAATCTTTTATATAAGCCCCCGAACTTATTAATAATAATAAACTATAATAGGTAGAAGAGGTAATTAATAAAATTAAGAATAAAGAAGATATTTAATATAAAATTAAATAAATTAATTAAAGCGAAGAATATAATTAATAGTTATTAAACGAAGAGTTTATTATTAATACTAGTAAACTAACTAAAGCCTTTAAATAGGCGGGTAGTAAATATAAATATATAAATATAATTAAAGAGGTTACCTAATCGTATTAAATAATAAAGCGGAGTAAACGGAGCCGATATTAAAAATAAATATTACTACTTTTACATTAATATTTATATAACGGATATTCTCCTCTATATTTATAATCTTATTATACGGTTTTAAGGTATAACTAAATTTAATTTACTATTAAACTATTTATATATAATAACGATAAGATATCGTATTTATAAAAATACTTTTATTTTAAATATAGTCTATATAGACGCCTAGAATATATTATTAAATAATATATCTAGGTAAACTTAACTAGCGCCGATTTAAGAAAAAAAAGAATTCGATATTACTATTATATCGTACGAAAGATTTAATTATTATCGGAATTATTAAAAGAAGATATAGTTTCTTTAGTATAATCTTTAAGAATATTATCTTCCTCGGGACTCTCTAGGTCCCGTTTATATTAACGGAAACTCTCGGCCTCTTCTTCGAGAACCTTATTCATCGCCTTTAATTCCTTAATATACTAGTTCGCCGCCGTTAATTAATTCTATAGATTAGCGATTATAGTAGAAATTTACCTACTAATTAATATCTTATTATATATTTTACGCTACTAGGTAATTTATTTATTTATTAAATTATATTTATATTCTTCTTTAAGAGTTTTATTACCGATACGGGTATATTAATATATAAACCTCTTTACCTTCCTTCGGAAAGATTTAGGGATTTATTATTATTAATATATACTACTTTAAAACTTACGGTTATAATTTATCTTTACGTAACGGTCGATTCCGTAGCGATTAATATAATAAAGTATATAAGGAGGGGACGTACCTCGAATATAATTATTATTAAATTAATAAAAGTAGACCCGGTAAGGGAGCTACGAAGCGTAGTAAACTACTATTATAATTAATATTATATAGTCGCGCTAATAGCGGACTAGTTATATTTATTAATATATTTATAGCTAAATTATATTAATATAAATAAATTAATATTATCGGTAAATAGGGGCCATTTATAAAGTTAGAAAAAAACTATATATAACGAGAGTATTATCTATATATTAATTATAATACTAGAACGCTATTATAAAGCTAGAGTAATAATATATAAAAAAGACTAAAGGAGTTACGAAAAGAGAAAATAAATAAACGAGCGAGTTTATTTTAATAATAAACCTTCGCGCTAAATACCTTATTATTATAGTACGTTAATATACGCCTCTACTCCGCTACCTCGCTTTTATTAATAGATATAACCGTTATTATAGTAGTTATATTATTATTAATCTCCCGGTATAATATTAGGGCTATACCGTTTATATATAATACCTTATTACTAGTATTTTTATAGTATAATAAAAGTATATAATAAGGGTAGCTACCGCTATTTCGCTACTAGTACTATAAGTACTATAGGAATAATCTAATATACTATATTTACTATAAGTACTATAAGCGTTATAGGAACGATAATATATACTATTTCGCTCCGTTACTATTATATATAATAGTACTATAGGGACGAAAGAAATATTATTTAATTAACTACTATTACTATATATTAGCGCTATAGGGACAGCTTTATAAATATATTATTTACTTACTATTAATACTACTATATAGTAGGGGTAATTTAATAATATTACTCTTCTACTACTAATACTATATAATAATATTATAGGAAATAGTTTCGTATCGCTCCGCGATTAATACTATATATTAGCGTTATAGGACCGATAGTATAAACTAGAAGACTCTTTTCCCTTATTTCTCTTAAGGGGTTTTAAAAGTTTTTTAATAAATTTCGACTAATTAGCTAAATACTATTCCGTAACTATTACTATAAATACTAAAGAATTAAGTACGTAGCCTTATACTTAGGTTACTATATAGTAATATCGTTATACTAGATAACTCTTTTCCCTTATTTCTTTTAGGGGGTTTAAAGATTTTTTAATAAATATCTCTTAGTTAAAGTATTTAGGCACCTAGGGACTAGGGCCTAAAGAGGGAGGTAATTATAAAGTAGTAATATATTATATAAGCCTACGCCCCGCTAAAGGCGCTAGTATATTATATACGCCTACGCTCCGCTACCTCTATAATATTATTATTTATCGATACGGGGTTCTAACTTTAATATCGCGGGGTTCTAACTCTTAATAATCTTATATCGAGTTAGTATTCCCCCGTTTTATTAGAATCCTTAGAGATTAATTCTACTATTAAATCTAGGATTTAAGAATTATTTAATAATGAACCCCGTAACTACTTTATATCTTTTATACTATTACTAAACCACTAGCTCTATACTAGCGGCCTTAGATATTATAACTCTCTACCCTAGTATTTTAAATTTTATCTCTACTACTCTTATTCTCTTTTATCTTAATTGATTTCGTAACCCTAAAACTTTAAGGTACTTTAGTGAAATCCTATTAACCTAACTTTCGTCTTATTTTTTTTCAAACGCAAACGCGTTAAAATCTATTCCTCTTCGTTATTAATAAAGTAGAATCACTACCGGTATTATATTTAAGTATTTTATTGCTATTATATAATAAATATTATAATTAATATCTCGGCTTATTATAAACGTCGAGGGTATAAATAATATCTTCTATACTCTAATAAATTAATATAGTTTAGATATAATTCGTATATTAATAATTTTCTAAAGAGAGATTTTTACCCGGGATATAAATATATTTTAAAATAAAATTATATAATATTAGTTTAACGATTTATTTAAATCGATAAATAAATGTTGAACTATAGTAGGTAGAAACACTTCTTGATTAATTGTCTATAGAGGATAAGAGCGAATATACGTATAAGACCCTAATACTAAGTATTGCTAAATATCTACTTACTAAGTAGTCCTATACTCCTACGTTCTAATACTCCCACTCGAACGAAATCCTCTATTAAGAAGTCTCTGAAATAGCCCCGTATTCCCCCTATTTTAGGGTCGTTATAATAGGCCATAGAGGCTAAAACCATAGTTTATAGAGGCTATATTATAGGCCTAAGCCATAATTAGTAGAGGCCAAGCTATAGGGCCGAGTCATATCGGTAGGGGTTAAGCTATAAGGCTAAACTACGTCGGTAGAGGCTAAGAGAGTAAAATTCCGTTTTTTTATAAGATACGGTATTTTAAAAAATTTATTTAATAGTTAACCTATACACGCCAAATTTAAATAGTAACTAGGTCGGAGTATTAATAAACGATATAAATACTACGAGAAAATTATTAGAAATAATCGGATATTATAAAGTTTATAGGGAGGCGGTTATTAAGGGTATAAGGACCGCCTAGGATACTACGGGGACCGCGTTAGGTACTACGGCTATAACGATATATAACTATAACGGATACTTAGGGGATATTCTAGCGATATATATATTTATTAATAAGGGTTATAAAAGGGCTAAATAAGAACGATAAATTATAAGGCGGTTTTATTATCGCCGCGTATAGCCTAAAAGTACCTAGAGCGAGTTAGGATATACCGCTATACGTAAGGACGCGATTTAACTAAAATTTAGAGAGTATACTCTATAAGGGCCCTAGATAAGGCCTTAAAGATTTAATAATAATTTATAAAGTAATTATTAATTAGTATTAAATCGCGTATTAATTTTTAATTTACGGGGAAGGCGCTAAATATATACTAAACTCTAAATACGGCTCTTCGGGTACGCCCGTAGAGTCGTATTTTTAATATATAAAGGTTTAAAAATCCTTCTATAGGAGTATTAATAAATTCTTATATAAATTATTAGAGGCCTAGAGTAACCCGAAAGATATCGAATTTAATTTTAAGAAGGGCTTTAGTAAACCTATTAACGATTTAATCTACTATAAGGATATAACGGAATTTTATTTTATTTAATATAATCTTTTCGCGTTAGAAATAGTACTATAGGTTAATATATTTAATACGACCGTAATTTTAAGGGTTCTTAGCTAGGGTTATAATACCCTAGTTATTATAAAAAATAACTATAATAAGTACGAAGTATATAGGTATCGCTGAAAAGGTAATAAATATATATAGTACGTTAACGAGTAGTACTAGCGTATAGTCTTTAGATTTCCCCCTAGTATAAGGTATAAAGGTAATAAATATTAACTATTTTAATAACCGTTTAAACTAAATAACTTCTTTAGTAACTTATATTTACCTAGTATATTCGGCTTTATAAAATAATAGCGTAATAATTAATTACCGCTTAGATTATTAATTAATGGCCGTACTACGAAGATTAAATATATAACTAGAGGTAGAGCGTCGCGTATTATAGTCGCTAGCCTAATTAGTATTAGTATAGCCCTCTAATAAGGCGAGTTAACCCTAGAATATAAACTTTAAATATAGTATACCGCGTAGGTAACGGAATATATATTTAACTACGACCTAATAGGTCTTATCGGGGTTAGAAGTATAACGACTTATTATTAATACCGCGAATACGATATTAGGCCGTATACTTATTATTATATATATAAGTAATCCGATAACTAATTAGTATATAGTTAAAAAGATAGGTTCAACCTAGTAGCCTTTATTTATAGAGATAAACTTAATTATTAAATCTATTAAAACTCCTATAACTTTAACCTTAATATTCTATATATTATAATTCTTAAATACTCTTTCTAGGTAAGCCTCCTAACTAAGAGATAATATATAATTAAAGCGATCGCGCGCGATTTTAAGGCCTAAATAATAAGTAATAGGCCCGAGATTAGTTATCTTATATAGAATCTAAAATCTATACTCCGACGGAATACTAGTAATCTGCCTACGTAATTTCGGCGAATTTTATTTATAAAAAGAAATTCTCCTTTTATAAAGCGCGAATTATCTTAATTATTAATAAATTCTAAATATTATAAACCGTTTTATAAAGTACTATTAACTTAGTAATAATATATAGAACGAGTAGTCTATAGTTTATAATTCTAGCGATAAGGTTAAATAATTCCTTTATTATATTATAATCGATTTAAATAAGCGTCTTATTTAAATTCTTTAGAATTTCCCGTCTAGGTATTAACTCCCTAGGCCGAGATAAATATACTATTAAAGAATATTCTATTTTTAAAGTAAATCTTAACGACCCTAATAACGTAAATCTTATATATATTAGGTTATATATTACGTCTACGGATATATTACCTAACGCCGGCGAAGTATTATCTATATCTAGATCTATATTTACGAACGTATTTTATATCGTAGCGAAAATAGGGCCTTAATTAATATCTTCTAAATTTAATAACTTTTATTATAATATAAATAATATATTATCTAAAAAGCCGTCCTAATCTTTATAATTAAAATAATATAAGGGGTTATCGGCTAGATTACTCTTCCTAGAATAATACGAAATTGAGAAATTAAAAATTAAAAAATTTATTACCTAACGCGCCTAGCGATTATTTAATTATTTAATATTTATAAAACCCCTTAGGTTATTATAATTAATTAAGATTTCTATTTTATATAAACTACCCTCGAAGTAATATTACTATTATTTAAATATTATAACGATTATAAGGAGCTCTTTATTATAAATCTCGTATCGAATTTCTAAACCTTATATTTTACGGGACTAGAAAGCGACGAGATATTATTCGTTATTATTTTATAACTATATTAGAATCGTAGCTACGGCGAAATCTAAAGTATTTATTTTAATCCGAATTTTTAATTCTAGATTAAAACATATAAGAATAGGTATATATATAAATAAATTATAAAATAAGCGAAATATTTACTCCGCCTCTTTAGGTTATTTAAATAAACTAAACTTTTTATTATCTTAACTACTTTTTAGTAAACCCGTTAATAAACCTACTATCTACGAATAATAATAGATAAATCGACGATAAAAATTAACGAAGCCTAAAAATACTTATATATTATAAAAGGACTTTACTTTTAACTAGGACTAAATTATTTTAACTTTATATATATCTATCGATATACCTTTGGTACTTATAATAAATCTTAGAAATTTAATTAACTAAATAAAGAACTCGTATTTCTTAAAATTTATAAATAAAGAATATTTTCGTAGACGTTAAAGTATTTATTATACGTAATTAATATACTCCTCTCTTAAATTAGAATAAATCAGGATATTATTTAAATAAATAATATAAAATATATTTATTAAACCCGCTAACGATTTATTAATATAAATTTAAAAGGTAATAAGTATATTCGTTAAACTAAATAATATTGTTACATATTTAGAAAGATTATATTATATACGAAATATTATCTTTTATTTATCGCCTTCCTTAATTCTTATTCGATAAAAAATATCTTTTAAATTAAGTTTCGTAAATTATATAATATTATTTAGGCGGTCTAGCGTCTCGTTAATTAGAGGTAATAAATAATAATTCTTAATAATAATCTTATTAAGACCTCGGTAGTCGATATATAATTATAGTCCGTTATTTTTCTTTAAAATAAAAAAGATAGGAGTCTTTATAAGGTTAACGGAGTATTTAATTTAACTCTTTATTAAAGCGTCGTCTAGGTATCTCTAAAACTTTATTAATTTAAAATTCGATAAGTTATAAAGGGGCCTATATAATAAATTACCCTTTATATTAATAATATAATCGCCGCCTTTATATAACGATAATCGACCTATTTCTTTATTTAAAAAGATATCGTTAAAATTTATAAATTTATCGGGAAGCGTAGGCGGTATAATAACGGAACTATTAAAAGATATTATATTAACGGTATTGTTACCTTTCCTAACTTTATTCTTATAAATAGGATTTTAATTAAAGGGACTAGCCTTAATATAAATTAATATATAAATAACTAACTACGTTCTTAATAATTTTATAAAATCCTTAAATAATTCTAATATATACGTATTCGGCGCGATACCGAACCGCTAGGTATATATATTATAGTCGGTTTAGATTTTTTCCTTTTTTATAACCGGTATATTTATAATAATAAACGAGCCTTTTTTATTAATAAAATAAAAGATATTACTATACTCTCTAGTTTATCTTTATAAATCGGTTAACTAGTAGACGATATTATAAATATTATAATAATAAATAGATTACCCGCTTATTTATTAAGGAGTTAATAATAATTTATTTTTAAAACGCTTCAGGTTCTATTATTATATATATATTTTATTAATAATATTTATCTTAGCTCCTAGATCTTTATTTATTTTAATATAAATAATTTTTATATCGATATTAGTTAGATTTATAATAACTTCGTTATTAATATTTATACTCGGTCGGGTTTTTATTTCCTTTTATTCTCTTAGGATAAAGATTTTCTTAAAAGTTTATTATTTTTTAATTTTACGATATAATTATTAATATAATTAATAATCTTTATTTTCTTCTCCGGATATTTATTAGAGTAGTAGCCGAATTTATAATAATTAAAATATTTAATATCCTTAAGATTTTTATCGCTCCCGCGAGTCGTATATATTTTATTTATATTTTTATAATTATTATTATTAGAATCTTATCTCTTAATATTAGATTTAGATTTATTATCTATTAAAATTATAGAAGAATACTTTTTTAATTTTTATTTTATAGAATTATAGGAATGCGTAAAACTATATATTATAGAGAATCTATATATAGATCCTAGATCACGTGACTGCGTCACGTGATATATTGAGTCTTAACCGAAAAATATCGAATTTAATTTTACGAAGGGCTTTAATAAGCCTATTAACGATTTAATCTATTATAAAAATATAACGGAATTTAATTTCGCCTAATATAAAACTTTCGCGTTAAAAGTAGTACTATAAATCGATATATTTAGTATAATTATAATTTTAGGGGTTCTTAGCTAGGGCTATAATACCCTAATTATTATAAAAGATAATTATAATAAATACGAAGTATATAAATATCGCTGAAAAGGTAATAAATATATATAGTATATTAGCGAGTAGTATTAATATATAATCTTTAGATTTCTCCCTAGAATATAGTATAAGGGTAATAAATATTAATTATTTTAATAACTATTTAAATTAAATAATTTCCTTAATAATTTATATTTAGCTAGCGTATTCGGCTTTATAAAATAATAGAATAATAATTAATTAGCGCTTAGATTACTAGTTAATAATTATACTACCGAGATTAAATATATAGTTAGAGGTAGAGTATCGCGTATTATAATCGCTAGCCTAATTAATATTAATACAACCCTTTAATAGGGCGAGTTAACCCTAGAATATAAACTTTAGGTATAATATACCGCGTAGGTAATAGAATATATATTTAACTATAACCTAATAAATCTTATCGGGGTTAGAAATATAGCGGTTTATTATTAATACCGCGAAGGCGATATTAGGTCGTATATTTATTATTATATATATTAGTAATCCGATAGTCAACTAATATATAATTAAAGAGGTAGGTTCAGCCTAGTAACTTTTATCTATAAAGATAAATTTAATTATTAGGTATATTAGAACTTTTATAGCTTTAGCCTTAATATTTTATATATTATAATCTTTAAATACCCTTTCTAGGTAAGCTCCCTAGTTAAGGGATAATATATAATTAAGGCGATCGCGCGCGACTTTAAGGCCTAAATAATAAGTAATAGGCCCGAGATTAATTATTTTATATTTATTATTTAGTTATTATTTAAGCTAAATAATAACGGCCTTCCTAATACTAGTAATTAATATATTATCGATATATAAAATAATAATTAACTGGGTACTATAATTAAAGAAGATATTAAAGTTTATATATAAAGGTATAAAACCTAGCTTAGCGAGAAAGATAATAAAGGTAGTATACTATATACGAGGGGATTATTTAAGCCTATATAAAGTATATTTTAGTAGGTATATACAACCTTAATTATTATTAAAACCGGTAGGTTATTCGATATAGATCTTATCGTTATCGATCTCGCTATAAAGAAACGTAGTTTATACGTTTATTTATTCGAGCTCTAGGTCGAACGCCGTAATAATAACGAATAGTACTTTATAGTTTATAAGCTTAATTATAGATATAAACGTCTTATTAAAATTAATTCCTTAGTATTATTTAAAACTATATATAACCTAGCGGGCTTTATAGCGAGTTATCTCGCTAGTAATATTACGTTTAAGTTTATAAACCTATTTGCCGCGAAGGATTTTTTTATTATAAGGTAGGTTGGCTAGTATTTAGGTATTATTAATTAAGAGTAAATTAATTTCGGCCTTTATATTAAATTACTAGTATATTTTATTTAGGGTATTAATTATAACTTCCTTATACGTTTTAGCCTTATATAATTTATATAATAATATTTTAATTAATAATACTATTAGGTTAGGGGAGAGGGTAGGTTCGTATAATTCTAAATACCTATCGAGTAGCCTTATTAATATTACGGGCGAGGCGGAGGCGGGGGAATATTAGGCCGGATCTATATTATCTAATAAATTAAAGCTCGAGGAATCTGGCGTTATTACTCGCGATAATATATTATTTATAGTTAATAACTATTATAGCGCTTATAGGCTAGGGTTAGGTATATTAACTCTTTAATTTTAATAATTATAACGAGATAACGCGTCTAATTAATCGTTATAAGGGGGTTATAATAAATTTAGAGCTACTACTATTATACCCGTAATCGTCGATATTTAATTTTATATTAATAGGAGGTTTATATAAGTTTAAGGTATCTTTATATTTCACTATAATATCGCCCCCCTAACGGGGAACTATTCTAGATATCTTATTAACTAACGGTATTTATATTATAATATATTTATTTCTAGTATAGCGCTCCTCGGTTTATTAAATTTAGGTGAAGCGGAGTATTTTATTTATAAATATTAATATTTAATAAAAATAATTACCCTCGTACCTAATAAAAGCGCCTTTAGTACTATATTAAATAAACTTCTATTAATTTTTACCTATAATATAGCGGTCCTAATATAGGCCGATTTAATTAATATTATATAAATACGATAAATTAGGATATATTTTAATAGAGTCTTTATAGGGCGTAATATTTATTATAATAATAAAAGACCGATTTCGGAGCTAGTTTATAATCGAGATAAACTCTAGAATTGATATTTTATTAAAGCCGTTATTATCTAATAAAGTATATACCTTCTAGAGTAAAGTTTAGTTAATGTATTTTAATATACTATTTATTTAAAGATTCCTAGGGATAAAGTAGTTTTAGACGATATTATATTTATACCGGTAATCGACGAACGCCTTATTAACGTATATAGAATCCTTATCGGTATAAAGATAATGAATATAGTAGTTATTATATTCTTTAACGGACTTATAGCTACGAAAGGCGCTAAATATACCTATTTTATTAGGTATGAAATAGTAGTAGCTATATTTAAACTTATTATTAATATAGGTAATTATAAAGCCGAAGTTATAGGCCCTAACATTAATAATATTACTATAAATAATATTATATTCGAAACGGCTCTTTCGTAGGCTGCGCTTATACGAATAAACGTATATCTTTATAACGTTATAGGTCTTATAGCCGTTATCGCCCTTAACTTTTAATAAATCGATACCGTTAATTATTTTAAATAACCGTACTACGTTATTTTTCCCTAAATAACCGAGTCTCTCGTATTATTAGGTTAGGGCTTTAGTATTAATAGTAACTAGTACTAACTATTATTAATTTATATATAGAACGTAGAGGTTATAGTTCTATAGGATTACGGTAATTTCTTTAAATCCGATAGAGATCCCTTTAGAAATAAAGCTTAAAGGGTAGCTAGCTCGTTAAAGTTTAATATAAGAAATAAAGTTAAAACCGCTATTAAGAATATATATAATATTATTAACCTTAGGGTATTATACGCCTTTATCGCCTAAATATAGTAGCCGAATAACGTTATTATTATATAGCGTCAGGCCGCCCCTTAATACTATCGGCGCCTTTAAACTTATCGTACTTTATAAAAGTAAAGCGATCGTAGTTAATATAAACGGTAGTACCGGTATCTAAAACTTAAAGTTTAGAAATATTAACTATAATACCTATAAAAGCGTAGTAGCGTTCTATATTTTTTAAATTAGAATTACCTTCGGTATTAAACCTCTAGTATTTATTTAATTTATCGGATTTATCGTCTTTACTTTTATTATTTTAGTTTTTATTATTATCGCTATTATCTTTAATAGTAGCGTTATTATTATTTTTACCGCTATCTTTACCGCGGTTACCTCGACCGCGCCGGCTACGGTCGCGCTAGTTATTATAACTAAGATTATTATACTAGGGTTTATTATAAATAATATAATACCGTACCCGCCTAATAAAGTCAGTATAGTAGAGGTATAATCGAATAATTTCTTCCTAATTAGGCCCTTAAACACACTATAGTATTAAGGTATATATTATAAATACTAGTTAATTATAGCCAGCGCTACTAGCCTATAGGTATAATATATTACGGAAGCGAGAAATTACTATATTTAAAGTAATATTAATAATATCGTCGGTATTAAATAGGTTATAGTCTTTAGCGAATATTTTATAATAACGTTAATAATTAAAGTTAAGGTTACGGTAGAATTATTAAATTATTAAATTATTATTAAATTTAAGGTAGTTAAAGTTATAAAGTTCGTTATAGGCCTCCTAAAATTTACTAGTATAATCGCTAGGATTATCGTATTAATTAATAGTAAATTAATTAAATTTAATTAGTACCTTATATAGGTAGCCGGAGCTACGAGGTTTAAATTCGTTTATAATAATTATCTAGGCTATAATAACAACCTTATTATTCTTAATTTTAGCGTAGGTTATAGGGGCGATAATATAACGGAGGATATTATAAATTATCTTATTATTAGTGAACTATTAATACGTAGTATCTATATTATAGTTAGGTTTACCTACGTCCAGTTCTAAAACTATAATAAATAAATCTTCGAGGTATTCCTATAAATTTATTATATTAAAGTTATTATATATATCCTACTTCTATTTAATAAAGTCTTTTATTAAATTTAAAGTTTCGATTTTAGTAAATACCTAAATAGCCTTTATAAATATTAATATACTAGCGGTAACCTAGGTATAAGGCCGAATAACTTCGTATTACTAGGTAGTTCTAATATTAATTCGGAGTAACTAAAGCTAGCTAGGGAGTCGGATCGATAACGGTATATATATATTATATTAACGTCTCTTTTATCGTCGTATATATATACTTTATTATAGAGGTAGTCGATCGTTTATTTAATCTACTAAAAGGTACGTAGCTAGAGTCTTTAAAGAGTGTATTACTATTTAATAATTAAATAGGGAGGTTTAGCCTTAAGCTACTTTAGGTTATATTTTTATTTTAATAATCGTTATTATTATAATCGTTCTAAACGACGAGGCTGAAAGTTTAAAGGATAGTATATTTAAGATTTAATTTACTATCACTTTATATAAAAGAATAAGGGTAAATAGCTTTAATAATTATTTTAATAATAAGAGTTATAATCGTAGCTACGATTTATAGTTATAATTTATAATATTTTTCCCCCCCGACTGCGGAGTTATAAGTCTTTTTCTAGTTATTAATACTACTAACGCTATTAACGCTATTAATATTTATTTATTTAAGGCGGTAAACGAGCTATAGCGGTAATTAGTTACGACTATTCTAGGCTTTAAAAAGACCTTATAAATTTAAAGCTATAGTACGCTAATAATGATTATAATAAATTATATAAAGGTATTAATAATAATAAATAACTATTATATATAGCTGCCCCTAAGGTATTTATTTAGGTATATATAAAGTATATTAATATTAACTAATTACGGCGATTAGTTACTCCCTAGTATAGTAATTAACTATTTTATAGTAGCGTACTTCGCTTATTAATTATTTTCTAGCGGTATATAAACTCTTTATAAACGATAAGTTACTTTCTAGTATATATTATATAGTGCGATTAGTTATTTTCTAATAGTTATATATATAGTCTAGGCCATTCCCTAGTAGAGGCGGGGCCGGCGGAACTATACTCTATATACTAAGGCCCTACTTTAAAAATTTCTTATAAGCGTAATCTAGTGCGCCCTGAATATAGTTACGATAATGTAATAACGCGGTATTACTACTATTAATACCATGATAATATAACGAGTATATAGCGGATATATATATAGAGCCCGGGCTTATAACCTATCAAATATAGAATAAATAGAAATACTTCTTAATTACTTGTCTATAAAGGATAAGAGCGAATATATATATAAGACCCTAATACTAAGTATTGCTAAGTATCTACTTAGTTAGTAGTTACTAAATAGTCCTATACTCTTATATTTTAATACTATAGAAAAGTGAACGCCGGGTATCTATAGTAAATAGCTCCTATATAATGAAAATCCCGTCTACCTATATAAAATATTCCTGATTTTAATAAAACACGGTTATTTGAAAATTTTATTTAATATATAATATATATATACTATTCATAAGTTAAAATATAGTCGTATAGACTATATAGGCGAATACGATACTATAAATAGATTATTATAATTAAGCGGGATATAGTTAAGTCCCGATAATAATATTATAAGCCTGAGAAACGTTATTATAGGGGGTAACTATAGGCGCTAGGCGCCTATATAAATAAGATATTATAACGCTTATTTACGAGTAATATAAGCGAATCCTTAGAGGCGTTAATCCTAGGGACTTTAGAATAAGAATTTTAAATACCTAAAGAATAATTAAATCTAAATAATAATATAAAGAATATAACGGTATAGCTCTAGGGGTATATAGCCGCTATTATTATATTATAGGCTATTTACCCTATAGTATATTTAAATAAATATAAGTTAGGTTAGAAGTATAAACTATCTAGAATATAATTAATCGAAATCTTAATTTATATTAACTTTATAATTATAGATAATAAAGTATTTACCGTAATCTTTAAGATTAATAAGGATAGCGGTATTTTAGTAGTATTATATATTTATAAATTAAATACTGGTACCGACTTATAATTTAATCTAGGTAATAAAGAGAGTTGAATAATTAATAACTCGGGGTACTTACCTACGGAGTTTATTATAATAATCGCGCTCTTTAGGATTTAGTAGGTCTTTAAACTAATTAATTTTATTATCCTTTATAAGAAATAATAGGGGGCGAGGATATATATATACCGATATAAAGAATTATATATATACTAGGAATGCGGATAATTTAATTATTAAAATATCGCTATAAAGTTTAAAAGGATCTAGGGCTATACTAGGTATTAATAAATTTAAGATAATTATAACTTTTAATACCGGCGGTTAAATTTTAAACTTTTACTATAGTAATAATAAAAATTAAATATACGAAAGAGATAGGATATTTAGAATTTTATACTATATATTAAATATAAAGTAATAATAATAAATAGGTAATAGCTAGGGACCTACTACCTAATTTTAATATAATTAAAAATAAAATATAACGGAAATAAGAGCTAGGTTAGGTACCCGCTAGTCTTAATAATATACCCGCGGTCTTAATAGTATTATAGTTATATTATAATAACTAGATAAACTCCTAAAGAGCCTTTAGGCCTAAGGCTTAATAGAATATATTAAATTTATCCTTATTTAAGACCTTTATAAAACCGTCGGTTATTTATTTATCGGTCGGGATATATTTTAGGACGATTTAATTATTAATAATCTTTTCCCGAATAAAGTATTAATTAATATTAATATATATAGTTCGGGTATAAAACTAGGGATTTTTTATAAGGGCTATAATACCTTAATTATTATAATAGATAACTATAGTTTATATAATAGTTTCGGATAATTAAATAAATAAATTCCGTAGTTAAATAACTTCCTTAAAAACCCGAGTCTACCTAATATATTTAGTTTTATAGGTCGATAATACGACCGTAGGTTAATACTTTAAAGACTAGTTAATAATACCGTTACTAGTATTAAATATATATCTCGAGGTAGAACGACGGGTATTATATCTAAATACTTAATTTAGGGGTTCTTTATATATAAGGCGGTAATTTATAATAATTTTTAAATATTAAAAAATCCTTTTAATAATATTCTAATAAATATTAATTAAGTTTAATCTATACCGATTAACTATTAATACTATATATATTATATTAGGGTAAATACCTAGTATAGTATATATAAAGAATCCTACTACGGATTAGTATTTAAAGCGGAATACTACGGGAGTAATATAATTATCCTTTACTTTATAAAGTTTAGTAGAGGTATTTATAAGGGTAAACTATAGTTTATACTCCTATATATCGAATTTTCTTAAAATCTATTTAACGTACCTAGTTTAATTAAGCCGTAGGGTCCTATTAAAGCGGTCGCGTAAAATAACTACTCTAAAAGTAATTATTCAATTTTAATTTAATGGAATTGGCCGATAATAAAAAGATTATTTATATAAATAACGATAATAATGTTTATCTTAGGGTTAATAAAAATATTAAAGTCAATATTAATTAATTCGAAACCTAGAGAGCGAAGGAATTTAATAAGGGTTTTATATTATACTCTAGGGGATTATTTTAATTTATATAAAACTCTTTTAAATTTATATATTAATAAGTTTAAACTCGCTCCTATAAATTATTTTATATAAAGTTCTTCCTTAATAACCCTATATAGAAAAGCGGTTTTAATATCTATTTATTTAATATCCTAATTATAGGTAGTTACTAGGGTAAAGATAATTTATTAATTTATTAATTTAACTACCGATATAAAGATTTCGTAATAGTCGAGACCTTTATATTATTCGAAACCCCGTACTATTTAATATACTTTATATTATAGGATCTCCCCTACTTTTAGGCTCTATTTAAAAGTGAATATTTATTTATTAATAAGAGTTTTCCTTATAGCTAGGAGGTTGACTAGCGACTATATATTATTTTAAATAAACGATTTTAACTCCTTTTTTATTATTAATTATTATTCGGCTTTAGGACTACCCCGAATAATCTTATTATAAATCCTAGGTTTATAGAGTTTATTATTAATAATTTAAAAGAGTAGTATAAATAAACTAAATAAATCTAGCGATAATAATCGATATTTTAATAAATCGAGATTAGGGTAATCCCTAATAACCCGATTAATAGATTCGATTTATATAGTTATAGTTAGGGAGTTACCGGCTAGTATATTACTAGAAAAAAGAGTACTAGAAAAAATACTAGAAGAAGTAGAAAATAACGGAGTATTAAAGGTACTAGAAAACGGACTTAATACCAGCGCTTTATTATCGTAAATAATATTAATAATAGTAAATTCGTTCTATTTCTCCTTTAGAGCTATATATTATTAGTATTTAATAAGGGGATTAGGAGTTAATAAGTCGTTATTTTAATTAAAAATATATTAAGGGCGCTTTTCTTAAATATAATAAAAGTTTAAATAATTATTTTTCCTATTATTAAATTTTATAGGCGGAAGATATAATTCTTTTTATATTTTATAAAAAAGTACCGCGTACTTTTATCGAGAAGTTTCTTTTATTTCCGATTTATAACCTAGGTTACTAAACTAATAATATATAAATAAAAGAGGTCCGGGCGTAGGCCCGAGAATATTTTAATCGGCGAGAGAGGTAACCTAATAACGGGTTTATAAACGATAAAATAAATAATTATTTAAACGAGTTTAAATTATAAATTATATAGGAGGCTAAAGTTAATAATTAAAAAATTAAGCCTAAATATTATAGTACGATTAAAATGCTCCGATTTACCGTTTTATTAGGGATTTTTAGGTATTATAAATTTATATATAATCCCTTTATCTTTTAGGTAGCTTTAAAACTCCTTAAAAATATATTCATTATTATTATTAATATATAAATAATAGATCTTCTAGTCGCTACGCTTATACTTAATTTTAAATTATTTAAATAACCCGAATATTTGGCCTTTAAGTATTAAGGGGTTAATTTTAATATATTTAATCTTATTATATTTTTAGGTTACGAAGTATTTATAGCCTCTAAGCCCGATAAGGGTTAACGGGTTAATTAAATTATTATAAATAAAATCTAATAAAGACTTTCCCGGTTAATATTCGCTTTTATATAAAACCGACTATTAGCGGCCTATTATATAGCTCTTATAAATATAATTATTATTAAACTCGTAAATAAAATCGACCCCTAAAGCGACTAAAGGTAATTTAATAATATTTTATTATTTTATATAACCTATACGGGTATACTAATATTATTTCGTAAAAGCGCGAGGAATACTATAGGTATTTAGAGCTACTAGCGGTTATTATAAATCTAAAGCGAATAATTTATATATATAATAGGTTATAAAAATAGCGTTTTAAGCGAATATTTAGCCCTTTAATTTAAAGAGATTAAGTTTCGCTTTTATATCTAGGAGGTAGGTTATAAATAGTAAATTCACTCTTATATTAAATATATAGAGTATACCCGATATAAAAAGGGTACGCTTAATATTATTAATATTATATTAGAGTTTAATAGTTTTAATATTATATAGAGTAGATATATAGCCCTTGATTCCTTTAACTTATAGGCCGGAATAATGTCGTATATCGATAAAGTTATACTAGTTCATAACCGAGCTTCGGGTATATCCGTTATTAATAATATATAAATAAAAGATATTTATCTTTAAGGTAGTCGTTATTAATATTAATATACCCCGAATAAAGTAGTCGTCGGGCGGTTCTTTTAAATAGACTAAGTTATTTATAAAATAAATAAAATTATCCTCCTCTATTTTAGATAGTTTTTACTTTTTATTAATTAAGTAGGCCGCCTTTTTAATTTTCGTCTTAAATTTATCGGGCTTCTATTCCGGATATAGGCGCTAGTATTTAGTTTTAGGGTACTAATACTTCTTCTCTAATTCCTTATAAGAGTTATACGTCTCGCGAGGTTTAATAGGTTTATTTCCTCTTTATCGAAGTCAACCTCTAATTATAATTATTATAACTAGGGTTTCCTATATAGATATTCGTTTTTCTTTATTTATAGTAGCTAGGGCCACCTCCCTAAAGGTATATATACTAATACCGTAAAAAATATAGGATTATATATATAATATTTAGAATATAATATAGAGATCCTCTAGTCTTATAAGGTAAAATTAGATTAAATATACCTAAAATAACTTAAACGATACTTTAAAATTAGTAATTACGATATTTATTTATTAAAATTATTTAGTATAATTAGTTATATCCTTAATAGTACTACTACCTAAGGATATAATATATAACTAGTATATTAGCTCGGTATAAATACTAGAGCCTTTAGGTTTAAAATTTTCCGTAACCCGATCTAGAATTTCGTTTAATTAAATTAAATCTTTAACGTCTTAGCGGCCGGTATATCCGAGTCGGTTTCGGATAATTATATATATTTTTATATTAATTACGGAGTTTAGATTTTCCAGCCGGAGGTTATTAAAGATAAGGAAATTAATAATACCCTCGAGTTATTTAAGGTACTACTTTAAGGTATTAAGAATTATAATTAATATAAAGAGGAAACTACCGGTAGAAACCGACGGGGTTATTATATCTACTATAATAATAATATACCTAGGGATTCAGGGGACGACGATATTAAAGATAAATCGGATAATAAAGATAAGAATAATAAGGATAAGGATATTATAAATATCCTAGGTCTAGTTCTAACTTTAAGGTTAAAGAGTTTAATATTATTTAATAATTTAAGTAATTTAATACTAGTACCTAAGTTAAAGTCTTTAGATAGAGAGTCTTCGGGGTTTTAATAATCGCTATCGCGGTCGTTATCGTTATCGAAAATAGTGGGATTAACCCTAAGGTATTAAATAAGATAAAGGAAATATATATATATAGAGCGACGATAGGCTTTAATAACTAGGTTAAAATAGAAGACTAGATAAGGACTAGACGAATTAGGATAAATCTAATATAATTTAGATACAGGATTTACTATCTTATTAATAGCGGGATTTATAGTTATTATATAAACGTCTATCCCTAAGGATAACGACTATTAATAACGAATAATCACGGGGAAATAGTATAATTAATAGAGTTAAGACCCTAAATAGCCGGTTTACTACTAGATATAAATCTCTTCTAAGTACTCCTAATATAACTAATAGTATTAACGCCTTAAATAACTACTTTTCGGTTGAACATAGATATTTTCTAGACGCTCCTAACGTAATAATAACGATAAACCGTTAGGATCGACAGGATAGATAGGATTTATAGGGATCGATAGTAAATCTAGGACTTAAAGAGCTTTTGAGGCTCGAAAGGAGATTATTTATAAATAATCCGTTGACGTTAGTGAGGCTGACATAGACCCTACTTTAATAGAAATAGTGCTTGGATAATTAATACTGTCGTCGTTAATAATAGTAAATTTCTGCGTAGTATTAGCGTTCTTCTTAAAAGTAGGCGTTATTCCAGGGGCTAGTTAGCGGGCAAAGTCCTAATTAATTATAGAGACGATAAATTATAATTTACCTTATTCGTCTTAACTTTTTATTAGATTTTATACTATATACCCCGATAACCGGTAACTATTATCTAATAAGCTTACTTATTATTTAAAGATTATAATATATCGTGTATCATAATATGATAGTCGTTAAGTTTCGTAGGAGTGAATTAGATTATGAATACTACTATTAATTATACTATAGATAGGTAGGTATACTAGTTAGATATAGAGTATCTATACCCTAGAACGGTCGCTATACGACCCGGGCTTATAATCTATTAAAATTATAGAAAAATACTTAATTATTCTATAAAACTATAGGAATACGCAAGACTATATACTATAGAGGATCTGTATACAGATCCTAGATTACGTAACTAAGTCACGTAATATACTAAACCTTAGTATATTTTAATAAAATTAGACCGTATATTAATAAAATTATACTAGTTTATAACCGAGCTTCGGGTGTATCCGCTATTAATAATATATAAATAAAAGATATCTATTTTTAAGGTAGTTATTATTAGTATTAATATACCCCGAATAAACTAGTCGTCGGGCGGTTCTTCTAAATAGGTTAAATTATTTATAAAGTAAATAAAGTTATCCTTTTTTATTTTAAATAACTTTTATTTTTTATTAACTAGGTAGGCCGTTTTTTTAATTTTTATCTTAAATTTATCGGGTTTCTATTCCGGATATAGGCGTTAATATTTAATTTTAAAGTATTAATACTTCTTCCCTAATTCCTTATAAAAACTATATATTTTATAAAATTTAGTAGGTTTATTTCCTCCTTATTAAAATCGACCTTTAATTATAATTATTATAATTAGAGTTTCCTATATAGATATTCGTTTTTATTTATTTATAATAACTAGGGGCTACCTCTTTAAAGATATATATACCGGTACTATAAAAAATATAAAATTATATATATAATATTTAGAATATAGTATAGAGATCCCCTAGCCCTATAAGGTAAAGTTAGATTAAATATATTTAAAATAATTTAAACGATATTTTGAAAATTATTAATTACGATATCCGTTTATTAAAACTATTTAATATAATTAGTTATATCTTTAATAGTATTACTACCTAGGGATATAATATATAATTAATATATTAACTCGGTATAAATACTAGAGTCCTTAAGTTTAGAGTTTTCCGTAATATAATCTAGGATTTTATTTAATTAAATTAAATTTTTAATATTTTAACGGCCGGTATATCTAAATCGGTTTCGGATAATTATATATACTTTCGTATTAATTACGGGGCTTAGATTATCCGGCCGGAGATTATTAAAGATAAAAAAGTCGGTAATACTTTTAAGTTATTTAGGGTACTACTCTAGGGTATTAAGAACTATAATTAATATAAAGAGGAAATTACTAATAGAAACCGACGGGGTTATTATATCTACTATAATAAAAGTATACCTAGGGATTTAGGCGATAATAATATTAAAGATAAATTAAAAAATAAACCGGAGGATAAGGATAAAGATAAAGATATCGTAGACGTTTTAGGTCTAGTTCTAGCTCTAAGGCTAAAGAGTTCGGTATTATTTAATAATTTAAATAATTTAATACTAGTACCTAAATTAGAGTCTTTTAATAGAGGGTCTTCGGGGTCTTAATAGTCGTTATTATAATTATTATTATTATCGAAAATAGTAGGATTAACCCTAAGGTATTGAATGATATAAGGGAAATATATATATAAAGCGACGATAAACTTCGACGACTAAATTAAAATAAAAATTCTAGATAAGGATTAAATAAGTTAAGATAAATTTAATATAATTTAGATATAGGACTTATTATCTTATTAATAACGGGATTTACGGCTATTATATAGGCGTTTATCTTTAAGGATAATAACTATTAATAACGAATAATTACGGGGAAATAATATAATTAATAAAGTTAAAACCCTAAATAGCCGGTTTATTACTAGATATAAATCTCTTCTAAATATTTTTAATATAACTAATAGTATTAACGCCCTAAATAGTTATTTTTCGGTTTAATATAAATATTTTTAATATAACTAATAGTATTAACGCCCTAAATAGTTATTTTTCGGTTTAATATAAATATTTTCTAGGCGCTCCTAGTATAATAATAATAATAAACCGTTAAGATCGATAGGATAGATAGGATTTATAAGGATCGATAGTAGATCTAGGAATTAAAGAGCTTTTAAGGCTCGAAAAAAGGTTATTTATAAATAATCCTTAACGGAGTCGGAGGTAACTCTATAGAATTAAAAAATAAAAGTTAGTAAAGAGTAAAGTACCGTTAATATTAATAAAATTAATATATATACTATTTTAATAGAAACAGGACTTGAATAATTAATATTATCGTTATAGATAATAGTAAATCTCTATATAGTATTAATATTCTTTTTAGAAGTAGGCGTTATTCTAGGGGCTAGTTAACGGGTATAATCCTAATTAATTATAGAGATAATAAACTATGATTTAGCCTATCCGTCCTAATTTTTTATTTAATTTTATATTATATACCCCGACGACCGGTAACTATTATCTAATAAATTTATTTATTATTTAAAAGTTATAATATTTATATATTATAGTATAGTAGTTATTAAGCTCCGTAGGAGTAAGTTAAACTATAAATCTCGCTATTAATAATACTATGGATAAGTAGGTATACCGGTTAAATATAGTATATCTATACCCTAGAATAGTCGCTATACGACCCGGGCTTATAACCTGTTAAAATTATAAAAAAATACTTTTTTTTTAAATTTTATAGAACTATAGAAATACGTAAAACTATATACTATAGAGGATCTATATACAGATTCTAGATCACGTGAATACGTCACGTAATATACTAAGCCTTAATATATTTCAATATTATCTCCGCTTTTTAACCCTTTTTTATACCTCTTCCGAGGCCTTAATTAATTATTTTAATTATTATTTTATATCTTAAAGTCTCGATTAAGATTATATTTATAATATATTATAAACGATATAAATTTAGTTTATTTAATAAAAATATTTTAGGCTCGATTTATTTCTTTTAGAATATTAAATCTTAAGTAGATTATTAAATAAATTTTTTATTATTTTTTATTATAAGGAGGTAGTTCGGTTTTTTGGGTATTATAATAAATATCGAAATCTTATACCAATTAATTATTCCTCTAATATATATATTAATATTTAAAATTCGTATTTATAATTTAGTTTAAAGGGTCCTTAATTACGTTAAATAAATAATCCGAAAAGAACTTCTATATTAATATATTTATTAAATAAAGTTCTTTATATTTATTTTATAATTTCTTAATTTACCCCTTTAAGTAGGGTATTATATATAAAATCTTCTTTTTATATATTCGAAAGTTTACGGGTATTAAGCGGAATATAGTCTTTATATTATAAATTTATTCTCGATAATTTTACGGATTCTTCGTATAAAAATCTTATAGTTTTAATAGTCGTAAATTATTTTAATTTATATTAATACCGATTTAACTACGATTTATTATCCGGTTATTTTCGTTTTTTATATTTAGTTTTTAAGGGTTATTTTTAATTTCCTTATCTCCTTTACCTACGATAATACGTCGTAGGTTTTCGATATTCTTTTAAATCGTAATAATAGAGGCCTTTTTCTTAAGAGCTTTCTATTTACGTTTTAATTTTATAAATTATTAATTTATCGTAAGATTAGTATTCTCCGGTAAATTTTTTATATTTTCGTCTAAAGTATTAATCCCCTACGTCTCGCCTTCGGGACGATTATTTCTAGAAAGGTTTTTTATATTTTTAATAAATTATTATTTAAGAAGGTTAAAAAAGATTAGAATTATTAAATTATAATACTTAAGATATTTATAGTAATATAAAAATAAATATAAAATCTTAATAGGAAAATACTCTTTATATTTAAATAATAGAATTAATCTTTAAAGAGTTAGAGCGAGGGCTCCGAGTCTCCTATTTCTAAAAAGGGCTCCGGAGTACCGGAAACTATAATATAATACTATAATATAAATAGCGTAACTACGTTATATACTCTCTTTATAGGATCTATATACTACGCTTAATAGTTACTATAAAGTTAGTCTTAATATAATATAATACCTCGGTTCGCTAGGAACTCGTAATAATACTAAATATATATTTAGACCCTTAACAAGAAGTAGAATAATTATAGTCTACGTAATAATTTATTATTTAATTAAAGAATATAAATAAAGAAGTAAATACGGATTAAATTCGAAGGCGAATATATTAAAAGTAAATTAAACTCGACTCTTTTCTTTATATCTCTTAATATTAAGAAAGATAATATAGAGCCGTAGATTTAAATAAAGAAGATATAGGAGAAATTAATATTATATAATAAATTATAATAATAGAGGCCGTATAGGGTAGAATTAACTAAGAAATAAAAAGAGAAAAAATACTAATAAATAATATAAACGATTTCGTCTATAAATAAAAAGATGAAATCGATAATTTAATCGGTTATAAAGACTTTTATATTATATTTGTTTATTTTCTAGTTATTAATAAGATTATTATAAATTCGCCGGCTCCTCGATAAAATAATATTTAAAAAAACACGATAAATATTATAGAAAAAGATAATATAAAAGAGAAAAGTATTAGTAAATCTCGAAAAAACGAATTATTTATATTTATAAAGTTGAAGGTTTCTCCTATTCTAATAAAGTTAAACTAGCGAACGAGATACTAATTAAAACTTTAATTATTAAATAATAGTTAACGAGATATAAAAGGAGCTAGAGTCTTTTATAATTTATTATTATTCCTCGAATATTAATATAGTTATTTAGACGAATACTCTTGTAGTTTTATTTAATAAATCGGTAGAAGACCGGGGAAGTAATATATATAACGTAAAGAATTTTATAAATCGCGAAATAATATAGTATTATAATATTATACTTATTATAGATATATATTAATATTATATACTAAATACTAATTACTAGTCTTTATCGCGTAAAAACTTAAAGATATTAAATTTAACGAATGATTTAATTCCTTTAGTATTAATAAGGATCTTATCGAGTTTATATTATATATATTTAAATTCTTTATTATATACGAAGGTTTCTAAAAAAAGTTAAACTTTAAAAAAAAAGAAGAAAAAACGATATAATAAAACGAACGAGGTTAAGATTATATAATAAACGATATATATATATTAAAATATAGTACTCGAGACTATAAAGAACGAGAGATATATTTTTTTAATATAAATTACCTAAACTAATAACCCGGACGATAAATAAGAGATAAATTATATATATAATAGATTATTTTTATAATTAAAAATATAGGCGATTTAGATCTAGCCTAGATCTAGTTTAAATATAAATAAAATTTGAATAAAATCTAGGTTAGATATAGGTATAAATTAATTTAAGAGAATAATTAATAACGGTTTCTTAATTAAAAGATTTCAGGATATTTATAATTCCTCTATAATATACCGAGTAGATAAAGTAGAATATCGGTAAATCCGGAAACCCCGATTTTTACGCATTTTATACCGAAATTATATAAAATACTGGAAATGCGTATCTGCTCATGTCCCGTATTCTAAATACATTATACACCGATTAAATAGCGATATTACACCGATTTAGTAACTTTTTTTTTTTTTTTTTGAACTTTAACTTTTTATAGTATCTAGACTAGGGCCCCTGTATAGGAATATAAATAGCTTACTAAATCCGTTTTTAGCCTAGATTCCGAATTTTTAATTAGATTTTTACTAGTGTTGCCCTATAGGGTTATAAAGTTACTTTTAGGATTAAGTTTAGCGCTCCCGCGCAGACCTTAACTCTAACTTAAAAATCTTGGCGCTAAGATTTGCCAAGGCTGCAAAATGCGCATTTTGCACCGATTAAGTAGCGATTTTGTAGAACTGTTTTTCCGGACTTGCCGATGAATATATATTAACTAATTAAAGAAAATACTATAGAGATACTTTTTTTATTTATATAAATATCTCCTAGACTACTATATAGATACTCTCTCTATATTCGATTAGTAGCGGAGGTTATTGTAATAATTAATATATTTATCGTTAGTAAATAGTACCGTCGCGTCGTTATTTCTTCCTCCTAAAATAAATACTTCCTCGAATTAATTTACTTTACCGTAACGATAGTTATAGACCTACGGCGAGGTATCTCTATTATATCGACAATAGCGCTAGTATTAGCTCTAGTTAGGGCGATAGTATTACTAGGCCCTTAAAGCCGTAAATATAGTATATTAATATCGAGAGTAAGTTTTAATAAGATAACTTAGTAACTAGGTTAATTTACTAATACTAAAATAATCTTTTCTTTAGAAAAAACGTCGGATTTAAAACTATAGCGTATTTTTCGGCTAGGATAAGAGCGAAAATAACGAAAACCCTATCTATATTTACTCTATAGCGATTATATTATTAAAAGCTCGTTATATTATTAAATTATATACTATATCTAGAGATCTACTTATTTAGAATATAAATATATATAATATCGTCGTCGTTAACGATATTAGGGATAAAGTAGTAGTTTTATTATTATATACCCGCGTCGCCCGAATAGTTCCCGTTAAGATAATTATAGTAACCGCGGTAATTTAATTAAATATAGAGGGGGTATCTATATAGCGATCTAAAGAATATCTATATAAATAAAAAGAGTATCTTTATAATACCTCCCTTAATTAATATATATATATAAAGATCTAAATATAGTAATAATATTGAAGGCGCTAGCGGTAATAATTATAATAATTATATTATTATAATCTAAAGTATAAATAGTATATTAAAAATATTATAAAATTATATCGAGGATTATTTATTTATTATTATTTATTCGTTAAATATCGATTATATTTGAATTAATTATATAATTATATTTTAGTTATATAATATACTTTAAATACACGATATAAATAAATACGTATTTCTAGTATTTTCTATATTTTCGGTATAAAATATATAGAAATCGGGGTTCCTAGAGTAATCGATATATTAATAATAGATAATTTCGTTATTTTATCCTCTACGTTTACTTATTTATTATTTATTATTTATCTCTTTTATAAACTTAAATCTCTATAGTATAAATTTATCCTTATTTAAAATATATTTTATATTATATTAATATATTAGCTCTATTATTCCTTCGTTCTATACTTTTACGTTTATATTCTTAATTATATATACGTAAATATTTCTTCGCTATAGCGGACTTTACGTCTCGCTAGTACTTTAATATAATTATTTATTTATTAGAGTAACTAGCCTTATATAAATATTAATATTTAAAGATATAAATAAAGGTCCTTCTATTTATCTAAATTTTATTTAATATATTTATACTTTATTTAATCGTTAACGGCGGAGGAAAATATTTAGTTTTATTAAATTTTATATAATAATTTATTTAATTATTAGAGTTAACGAAGCTCTTTATATTTTAAATTATTAATATTTAATAAATAACTAGATAGAAGTCTTTACTTAGACCTAATATTTCGACTTTATATATATATATTTATTTTGTACTCTTTCTTACGCGTAGGTATAATAAATATACTTTTTATATATTTCTTTTTTTCGATAGCGGTTAGAGGCTATAATTATAGCCGCTCGACTATATTATAAAGAGTTCGTTCGTAATCGCTTTAATTTATCGAAAGAGAAAAAAAAAGATTTCCCTTTAATATTATTATTATAATTATATTAAGTATATAAATATCGTTAAAATCTTAATTTAACGCGTCGTAATATAATATAGAATCTCTTAACTCTTTAACATATTATAAATAATAATTAAAGATTCGTAATTTATAAAATATATATCTAGATCTCGTTATTAACTAATATTGAAAATATACTTTATCGGGCCTACGCGAGCGTGAGATAAGAAACTGAAATAGTCTTGAGATAAATTTAAATCTTGAATAATATTAAAGGTCTATTTAAATAATTATAAATTAACTATTTATTAAATTATTTTATTATTTTATATAAAGTAGTATACTTAAGTTTATTTATTTAAATTTATAAAATATTTATATTTATAATAAACTTAAAGTTTAATATTTATTAGATATTTATTAATAGTCTTGATAAAAATCTACTAAATATCTATTAATATATAATATATTTCCTAGAGTCTACTAATTTATTATTCGAAATATTCAAATTTTATTATACTAAGTCTTTTATACTATATTTAGAAATTTATTACTAATCCTACTTTACTATTTATCTACTATATATATTATAGAGATTATTATATTATTCTAGATTTTATTTTATAAAATATCGATAGGAAGAATTATATATAAAGTAGAAAAAACGAATTACGCTAATATTTATTTCTAATAAATCTCTATTTATAGAAAATCTCTATTTATATTAAACCTTTATTCGTAGTAAGTTCTTATCTATAATAAATCTTTATTTATAGGCTCGTAGTAAACCTCTATTTATAATAAATCTTCCTCTATAGTAATTCTTCTTTTTTAATATAAAGTATTCGTATATAACGAATATCTAATTACGAGTACCTTTTAATAAAATATTATATATTAAGAGTTAAATAAAGATATACTATATACGATCTTTATAATTCTAATATATCGATTAGCGAGCGATAAAGCACGAGTAGTATTAAGAATATAATAATAATAATATAGTTCTAGAGCGAGTAGCCCTAAGATAATATTATATAATTCCTAGATACTACCTCGTTTATAACTCTACCTCTTATTATCGAGCCTACTATATAAAGATATATATAATTAGACGATATTATAGTCGAGGGCTTAGTACGACGATAAGTTAAAATATATAGGACTTTTTTTAAGAGAGTTATAATTAAAATAATCATAATCGAAATTACCCTAGAATAAATAGTATTTATAATTAGAATATCTGAATTAGCGCTCGCTTTAAGTATTCGGATCGGAAAATTAATTTATTAAAATTGAGTTTAAGTATTAGAATAATATAATAATATTTAAGAATTAGTGCGTAGTAGTTGATTTAACCGCTCTATTAAATTATTAACTAAATTAATTTAATAGAAACTTAATAGATATTTAGTAGAAGAAAGGGAGGTTAATATTTTAAAAAGTAAATTTCTATCTTAAAATCCTTGACTAGTAATAGTCGATAAAATTATTAATATAGTATTTTAAAAAAGACGAACGAAAAGATAAACTAATAAAGGTTCTCGAATAAAGTAACTTTTATAACTAACTCGATTCTCTATCCTATAACTTTATATTAGTAACTCGTTTTTAGGAGATCCTAATTTAATTTTTTTCTTTTTAATTTAAATTAAGTCCTAGTAATATAACTTCTTTATATCTAGCTCTTTATTAGAATATATATATTATTTTATATTCTAAATATACTTGTATCCTATCTATTATTATTTAGTAATATCGATAAGGTATACTCGCTAATAAGATACTATTATTTAATAATTAAAAAAATTAATAAAAGAGTCTCGGTTATTTAAAGAGTTTATTTTTTAAAAAAAAAGATTCGATAAATTTAAATATTATAATAGAACTAGAAACTATTAACGGAAATATTAAATAAATAACCCGCGTACTAAAATTTGTATAAAGTAATTATTAATATTGAGTCGAAGAGGATATAGACCTATAATAGGGCTATAGATAAATATATTATAAATTTATAAACCGGTATATAGTAGATATATAGTAGGGTATAAATAAGGGTATAATAGAGTTATAATAGGGTTATAATAGTGTTAAGGCTCTCCGTTTAATACTTGAGTGTAACGTCGATAAGACCTAGGTTAGTACTCGTAGAGAGGAGTATTAAGGATTAAAGGATAGTAAGCTTCGTGTTAGTATAAGATAAGACTAAATAGGTTTAATAAACTTAATTAATAGTATAATAAACGTCTATATTCAGAATTTATAATTAAAAGTCTTAAAGGAAGTTAAATACGAAGCTCCTATCTATTAAAAAAGTATGTAGTTTATATAAAAGAAAGGAACTACGCTACTTATTCGTTTACTCGTTTATTCTAGTATCGAGTAGATAAATAGGTCAAGCGCTTACCTACTCGCTAGCTTATATACTACGTCGAGTAATAAATAGACCCTTAGTGTATTAAATATATTAAGCCTATTAAGGTTTTTAATAAACTTTAATTATAATACTACCCCTCCCTTCTAACCTTCTTTATCCTTAAAGATAATCCTATATTTTCTCGTTAAATAAAGTAACGTAATAAACTATAGGAATAAGTTACTTCTAAAGGTCTTATAGCCATAGTTATATATATATATTACGCTATATATTAAACCGAATATCGATTATCCTCGTTATTATCGAAGTACGGGGAGTATATTAAGACCGGGAAAAAATACGAGCCCTCCGAGTTTATTATTAATTTCTTAAGAATTAATAAGGCTCTAGAGCGCTTAGAACGTAAGGGAAAAAAAATTAAAATTATATAGGAAACGGCGAATAAAGTTATTAACTAAAAGAATACGAAGTTAAAGAGACTTCGTTAATAAAAGAAATTCCTAAAGGAACGTAAATAGAAGATATTCGATAAAGGTTTTACGGATATAAAGGAGTTAGAGTGTCTAGAAGAACTTAAGAAATTTAATAAAATAAAACGTACGGTAGCCTCGGTTCTATACTTCGATAATTTTATATCCTTAAGATCCCTTTCGCTAGGGACCCTCGATTAACTTTTTTATATCGTTATTCCTAAAATTTCTTTAGAAGTTCCCGATAATTAATTAGGTTCGTTAATAACTCCTAAATATTCTCCGACTCGTTATAATCTTTTTATTTAACGAGGTAATCTTAACCTTTTTAGCCTAAAATCTCTTCTACCTCGAACTCCGTTTCTTCTTTAATCTAGAAATAAAAGGTATCCTATAAAGGTATCTTAGAGTCTACTAGCTTTAATCGAAAGATATAGAATATTAAATATACTTTAGCGTCGGCTAGAAGATTTAGTTTATAATTAATTAATCCTTTACTCTTCTTAATCGAAAATAGTCCGATTTTAATATAATCTAGTTTTTTACTCGGTTTTTTATTCATTATATTTTTTATTAAGAGGTATATTTTATCCCCCTCTTTTAATTAAGGATACTCTTTTCGATATTTATTTACCGTTAATTTAGTCTAAGTATTTATTAATTTAATCTAGGTTTATATTTCCTTATATAACGCCTTTATATTAATTATATAGATTAATACCCTATACGCGTTAGGTTCCTATTTCGGATCGAGAAACGTATTAACGTATTTATTATAATTCGCGAAGAATAATATAAGTTTCGTCGTATTAAATTATATATTATTAAACGCTAGTTAAACTATAGGTAGAAGTTTTATTTAATTATTCTATTTTTTATTTACGTAATATCGTAAATACGTTTCTATTGTTTAGTTTATCCGCTCCGTCTACCTATCCGTCTATAAATAGTATACGATTAATATCCGTAACTTAGTTCCGATAGTATTAATTAGTATCTTTTAATAGTTAGAGGTGAATTATTTATCTCGGTTAAAGGTAATCGACCTAGGTATCCTATAATCCTTAATAAGTCGATCTAGTAGTATAAAGACGATTTATTCGGCCTTATAAGTTTCCTTAATAGGTATTATTATAATATATCTATTAAGTTTATTATAGATTATTATTATCGAGTTAAAGGTTTCTAAAGTAATTAGGTCCTTTAATTTTAATAATTTAATAACGAAATCTATCGTAATATCGTCCTACGGTATTTTTAATATTAGGGCGAATTAGATTTAACCGTATTTAGTATACCTTATAGATTTATTCTACTAGTATCCGATATATTCTTTAATATATTTCTCGACGTGCGACCTTAATCCTAGCGCGTCGTATTCTTTATAGATAAGTTCTATAGTCTTAATAACTCTAGGGTATCCTTAAACCGGATTATTATAATAATCGTGAATAATTTCCTTAAGATATCCCTTAGGAAGATAAGTCTTTCTATTATATTCTAATAGTTTAGCCTATAATTATTAACTTCTTAGCGTAACGGTTAAAATATCGTTTTCGTATTCCTTCCGGATACTATTTATAATTCCGGGAATAAAGATATATAACGTCGCTACTAGTTATTATATTAGGACTAGCGATCTATCCTATTACTAAATAAGGACTGGTTATATTACTACGTCTTTATCCTTTATATAGTTTTCTCGCCTATTAAATATATCGGCGCGACCGTTATCCTTTCCTAGGGTATAGAAGATCTTAAATTTATATTATCCTAATAACTCTAACTATCTAATTTATCTTCGATTTAATTATTTTATTATTATAAAGTTTAGAAGATTCTTATAATCTATAAAGATAGTAAGGTCTAAATAACTCTCTATATATACCCGCTATTACTCTAATACGGATACTACTACTAGTAATTCTTTATTATAGATATTATAATTCTGTTCCGCTAATAATATTTTTCTGGAATAGTATATAATAGGGTATTATTTATCGTCTCTCTATTAGAGTATATAAGCGCCTATTATTAAACCTGAAGCGTCGGTTTCGATTCGAGCTAGTTCGTTATTTCGAAAGGAATATAGTACCGGCGGCTTCTTATAGGCTTCCTTAAATACCTCGAAAGATTATTATTATTCTTTTACCTACTAGAAAATAATATCTTTCTTTATAATATCCGTTAGTAGTAAAGCCTTTTTAGAGTAGTCTTTAATAAACCTTTTATTAAAGTTCGTAAATCCTAAGAAACTCTATACCGTTTTAATATTATATAGTATAGGTTATTCTTTAATACTCCTAATCTTTTTAGGGTTTATATAAATACCTCTAGTATTAACTATAAATCTAAGGAATTTAATTAATTCTTTATGAAATTCGTATTTCTCTAGTTTAAGGAGAAGTCTAGCTAGTAATAAGTAGGTTAGGATATCCTATATATATTAAATATATTCTTCCTTATTAGTAGAGTAAATTAAGATATTATCGAGGTATATAATTACCGTTATATCTAGGTATATTTATATAATATTATTAATTAATATTTAATAGGTTATTAGTGCGTTAATAAATCCGAAGAGTATTATTAGATATTCGTAATAGTCGTATATAGTCCTAAAGGTAGTCTTCTACTCCTCGCCTTCTTTTATTCGAATTAGATTATACGCGCCTCGAAGATCTAGTCGCGTAAAGATTTTTATTATTACTAACCGATTTTATAACTCGCTAATCTTTAGTAGAGGGTACCGATTCTTTACTATAATATTATTTAACTTTCGATAATCTATATAAAGTTATAGACTTTTATCCTTTTTTACTACGAAAAGGATTAAATAATCTACTAATAATTTAGATTCTTGAATAAATCCTTTCTTAAGATTCTCGTCGATATACCCGCGAAATACTCCGAGTTCTTTTTCTAATAAAGTATAAATGGGTCTAAATATCGGCGTTTTACTAGGTTCGAGTTCGATTTTATAATCCTATAACTAATATTTAAGTAATACTTTTATAGTTATTTCTTCCTAAAAAAGGTACTTCTATTATTAATACTTTTTAAGGATATTAAGAGGTTCGTCTTTACCTCTAAAAACTCTAATTTATTCGCTTTACTAACTTCTCTAGCTAGTATATATCGAGTCGGATCCTTTTATAAAGTTATCCTTATATAAAGATAAAGTACTATAGGCTTCGACCGGGCTACGGTTCGATTTCTTATTTATAACTATCCTCTGTAGGTATATAAGTATTATACCGGCGATATCTTTAATATACGGAAATATAAGTACTCCTCTCGTTTAATCTATTATTAGATTATATTTCTTTAACTAAGGTATCCCTAGAATAATATAATAAATAGTTATTCTTATTATATCGAAGGTAATCTCCTTATAGTGGCGTTAAATAATAATTAATAACGGGAATATTTCCTTATCTATTTTTCCTATTAATAGCTTCGACCCGTCGGTTAATTAAAATTTATATTATTCTTTCTTTTCTCGAGTTAGTAGGTTAATTACTTAAGTTATTATTCGAGATATAAAGTTATTAGTTACTCCTGAATCTATTATTATAACGACTTTATATCCGTTAACTCTTACCGGTATTCGTATATATATACCGTACTAAGCTGAGTACAGATATTATTCTAAGGTTAGTATATTAATCTCCTCGTATTTCCCCTTAATATAAGGGACTAATCTTTTCCCGACGAAGATAGGAATCCGTAGTACTCTTTGGACTCGAAGTACCTCTCGTAATCTTTAGTTAAATAATAGTACTATTTATCCTAGTTATAATATTTCGTTTTCTTATTATATTTTATCTAGTTTCGTAACTATAACTACTATTCCTTATCGTGGCCTAGGAAGGCCTGATTCTCCCTTTTCTTTACTAGGTACTATAAATAATTATCTTTCGAGTAGTTATTTTATTAACTATAATTATATCCTAGTCTTATAATATACTTCCGCTCTCCTAAGCTATCGTAATAGTATTTATAATATTCGCTCGTATATACTAACTAGTGCATTTCCTTATATCGTAGGTGATATTTATTATAGGTATAGTTAATTCTAGAGGTTTTTTTTTTTTTTTTTTCTCGTCTTCGGGTTTTTCTTTTAATATAATAAACTAGGTTCTAAAGTTATCGAGGTAATCTACTACCTAAAGTTATCCTTTAAATTCTATTATATTTTATTCTTATTTTTATCCTTCCTCTAAATCTTTTTCTAAAGTTTTATCGTTATTATTATTTAATTCTTCGAGCTCTCGAATTCTTTAGGCGATCTCTTCTTTAATCTCCCCTTATTTTTTAAATAAATTATTAAAAGTAGAATCGTCCTATACTAGATCTTTAGGGGACCTAGTTATACTATTTAATATCTCCTTCTTAAGTATATTTAATTATTATCGATTTATTATATTTTTCGAATAATAGTTCCTAACGATATAGTCCGGCTTATTATAGTTATAATAATTTATTATTTTCTTACCCCCTTATTATTATTTACCCCTCTTCTAGAATCCTCTTATAGGTCCCTTCTTAATAAAATCGAGTTTTATTAATATATGACTATACGGGTTAAGTTTCTTATAGCGGTAACGGCCAGCCGAATTATATCCGTTATTATAAACTCCTAAACGTCCTTATCCGTTAGTCCCTCCGTTATAGCGTTTCTCTATTATACGTTCGTATAGCTTATCGTTAATTTTAATTACCTATTCGATAAATATATCGAGGTCCTTTATAACGGCTCCTACTTATATAAATTCGTCTTTTATATTATCTTTTAATCCTCGTCGATATATTATTATAAAAGTAGTATCGTCCTAGTCCGTAAATATTATATAACGTTAAAACTATACCGAGTAATCGGACGTAGACCTTCGTTATATTAAGTATTAAATAATACGAACTATTATATTACTTTCGTTAAATAGTCTAAATATATAGCGAATCTCGGCTTTAAACCTAGAGAAGTTCTCTATCTAAAGCTTTACTAATAAATTATTAATATCGTTTACTATTTTTATATAGCGCTTTAGGAATAGTTTAACCTATTTCTATATATTACCTCTTATATAGGTTATTATAAAGATTATTTATTTAATAACTAGTATCGTATTCTCGTTAAATACGAAGAATAGCTAGAGTTATAATAACTAGTCGTTAAGCTTCTCGCGCTCTCTATAATAGTAATTTAGGCGGGTAACCTTAATACGGTCCCCTTCTTCTATAATATTACGTCTTTTAGTACCGTTTTAGGTATTTAAGGCTAAGACCTTTATTAATCTTAAAGTATTTATCTTAAGGGTATTTAAAATATTAAGGCTCTCGGTTTAATACCTAAATATAATATCGATAGGACCTAGGTTAGTACTCGTAGAGAGGAGTATTAAGGATTAAAGAATAATAGGCTTCGTATTAATATAAGATAAAACTAAATAGATTTAATAAACTTAATTAATAATATAATAAACGTTTATATTCAGAATCTATAATTAAAAGTTTTAAGGGAAGTTAAATACGAAGCTCCTATCTACTAAGAAAATACGTAGTTTATATAAAAGAAAGGAACTACGCTATTTATTCGTTTACTCGCTTATTCTAGTATCGAGTAGATAAATAGGTTAAGCGCTTACCTACTCGCTAGCCTATATACTACGTCGAGTAGTGAATAGACCCTTAGCGTACCAAGTATACTAAGCCTACCAAGGTTCTCAGCGAACCTTGATCGTAATAAATAGGGTAGGTAGTAGAGTTATATATAGTATATACTATAAAATAGGCTATAAAAGAGAATACTATAGAGTAAAAATAGAGAATATCATAGAGTAGTAATAAAACAATAATGGGGTAGATTATAAAGTATTAATAAAATATACTAGAGAAGAATAATAAGAGATACTATAAAGTAGTAATAGAGTATATTATAAAGTATACTATAAAGTAGTAATAGGGTATACTATAAAGTATACTATAAAATATACTATAGAGTAATAATAAGCGATATTATAAAGTAGTAATAGAGTATACTATAAAGTATACTATAAAGTATACTATAAAGTATACTATAAAGTATACTATAAAGTATACTATAAAGTATACTATAAAGTATACTATAAAGTATACTATAAAGTATACTATAGAGTAATAATAAGCGATATTATAGAGTAGTAATAAGGTATACTATAGAGTAATAATAAAGTATATTATAGATTATAGGAGTAATAATAAACTATATTATAAAGTAGTAATAAATTATACTATAAAGTAATAATTAAATATACTATAAACTATATAATAAAATATATTATAAACTATATAATGAAATAGTAATAGAGTATACTATAGAGTAATAATATAGTATATTATAAAGTAATAATAAGGTATACTATAGAGTAATAATATAATATATTATAAAGTAATAATGAGGTATACTATAAAGTAATAATGAAATAATAATAAGATATATTATAGAGTAATAATAGACTATATTATAGAGTAGTAATAAAGTATACTATAAACTAATAATGAAATATATTATAAAGTATATTATAGAGTAATAATAAGATATATTATAGAGTAATAATAGAGTATATATAGCCTCATTATATATTTATATATAATTTCCCCGAACTTAAATTAATACGTGACCGCTCGTGAATTTAGGCCTCGCCGCTTTACTCCCTCGTTAACGACTATTTCGTTTATATACTCTCCCTCTATTTCTTTATACTCCCTCGCTACTCTTCTCTACTCCCTCGTTATTTTTTTATACTCCCTCGTTACTCCTTTATACTCCTCCTTAACTATTTCCTACTCTTTAATTATTATTACGTTTTTGTAAATTTAAACGAAAGTGTCTAGTTAGTTTATTTTAGATACTAATTAGAAGAGCCGGTTATAACTCTACCGACTACTTATTATATTATCTTCTACTCTTACTCTCTTACTCTTTCGCTTTTATTCTTTCGTTAATACTTTTTTTCTTTTTTTCTAATTACCCTACGGTCTAAAGTAACCTATCTATATACTAAATATATAATTATATATATTATTATCTTATATCTACTCTATATATCACGGCCTCTTCCTCTCTTCGCTATATACGTTTTAGTAATTAGGGTATTTTTATTTTACTATAATTCTCGCCCTAATCTCGACTCTAATAATATAGAAAAAGAGAACTATAGCGTAGTTTTTTAATAATACGGAAACGAATAATTTAAAGTCTTTAATCGAGGTTAATATTAATAGCGATAAGATATTTAAATACTTCGAATTTAATATTAAAATTAATTATAATTAAATACTAATTCTTTAAAATAAGTAAATTTTAATATTATAAATAAGAAATATAAATAGTTAATAAATATATTATATTAAGAGAAAACTAGTTATAAAGAATCTAGAATATAGGATTTATAAAATCTTTTATATACGAGATAGGCGCTAGCCCGATTAGATAATATAAACGAGATTCTTAATATTATAAAATATTTACGATAATTTCTATATATAATAATATCTTTCTCTTTTAATAATCGCGTCTTCGTGATTTTAAAAAACAAGCGACAGCTTGGCTCTAGCGCCGGCGCAGAGGTAGAGGACTATAGAGGACTAGTACTAGCGGGGTAAAGACGTCGAGGGCTATAAAGACGCGGTTATAATAATAATTTAACTATATTAATTAACTAGCTAGTTAACTCAAAGGATTAACGGAGGTTAAATAAAATAATTGAAATCTTCCGTCTAGGAAGTTATAAACTCGATAGGGCGTTAGTAATACGACTAGATACCGTTTACAAGGAGCGCGACGATATTCTTTACCTCTAGAATAAAGGTTAAAAGTAGAAGACTATAGACTCTAAAATATTCGAGACTAATTAAAAAGATAAAAAAACTAATATAACCTAGTATAGGAAGTTATAATCTAGATAAACAAATAATATAATTAGATATTACCCGCGAAAAGCGCGATAATACTCTTTATCTCTAGAGTAAAGACTAGAGGCTTAAAACTAAATTCTAAAATATTACGTTAATTATAACTAGGTAAGAGACCGGTAAATAGACTAACTAAAAAGAAAAAGAAGAAAACTTGATTAAAGATTCGTTAGGGAACGGATCCGGCGAGAGGCTAGCGACAACGAGATATAAATAACGGCGGTATAAAATTAGACTCGGAAAAAAGTTAATAAAGTATATTAGGACCGAGGATACCGAGGACGAAATAAAGACAAGAATTCGAGGTATTTTAAATATTTATGAAATACTTTCTCGGTAATCTCAAAGTTTTAATTTTAGATATAATAAGAGGAGCTTCAAAAAGCTCAAAATCGACGACTCCGAGATTTTTCCGAAAAATATATACTTTCTAATACGGACTAAGCTTATACGGCTTAATAAGGTATTTTAATAAATTTAAATAAGAGGTTATATTTAGCGAGGAATACTTTAACTAAATACGACGGAGGATAACTAGAGATATTTTAATTAAATAAAATAAGGCGGATTAACGGAGGGCTAGTTAAATACAAGACAAGATACTTTAATTAATACTCTAGTTAATAATAAAATAATAAAATAACTAGCGATTTAACCTAGTTATTACGGGGTAGACTTTAGTAGGAGTATTATTATAAATATTTATTAAACGGCGGGCTGAGCCCTACTACTAGCCCTATCGAGACTAGGGTAATACTAGGATTCTAATATATTAAGGCGAAATCCTCTATAGAATAATTAATATCTTTTATACTATATATTATTAAATTAACCCCTTATTAAATAGTAGTAATAATAATATTAACGTAGAATTATACCTCTTCTATATTAGTAAAAATAATTATACTAGTTATAAATAGTAAAATAACCTCTAAAACGGCTAATATACTCTCTATTAACTACTATATTCAAAATAACTTACTATGTATCGATAGCGAGTTTTATTTACGTTATATATATTTAGTATTTCTATACTATACCCTATTACCTTAAATAAGTATTTTTAAGATCTTTATTAAGTTATTAAAATAACCTATTCAATACTCTTTTTATTTAAAGTATCTATAGTAAATATTAAATTAAGTATTTAGAACGTTCCTTTATTTAATTCTCTTTTATTAATATAGTTATTTATTTTAGTAAATTACCTATTAAGTAAATATCTAGCCTAGTAAATATATTACTAGTTATATCTCCTACGCTTCTATTATAGAAAAGGAGTACTAGTTTTTTAATACTACTCTTATATTATTCTCCTAGTATTACTACTTTTAGTATTTATTATTAATTATTACCTTAGTTATTACCCTAGAAGAAACTTAGTTAAATCTTATTATAGTTGATTTTACTTTCTATTTATAAGAATTCCTACTATTAAGTAAATATATCCTAAAATAAGTAAAAGTTATTTTTAACGTTAAACGAGTAGTTATTTAAATAGTTATATAGTTCTCTAATTCTCCTACTAAAGTACCCCTTTAGTATTCGTTAAAGAGGGGCCGGAAAGCGAAGTAGTTTAATAATAATCTTTTAGAGTATATTAAATTTAAATAGCCTACTATATAGCTACCCTAGGTTATTAATAAAATTACTATAATACCGTTTATTAATACTTTCCGAAGGGATATTAAAGAACTTTATTAAAGTTTATAAAAGAAATAATCTTTAGAAGAGGAAAACGAAGATAAAAATAAAAAAGTTATAACTCTTCTCGAGTACTTAGTTATAACTCCCGAATAAATAATAGATTTTATAGAAGCGCTAGAGATTTAGGCCGTTATTAATAGGTTAATAATAAAAATAAAAATAGGCCTAATAAGACCTTAAGGCCTAGTAGAGGAGAATAACCTAGTTAATTATAATAGTATTAATATTAAGGTAAACGCCTAGAATAAATTAAAACTCGAAGAGATTAAATTCTTCGACTTTAAAAACAATAAAAAGAATAACCTATTTATTTTAAAAAAGTATACTATATATAAAAACGTTTTCGACTTTAAGGATCACGTTAATAATAGAATTAAATAATACGGCGAAAAAGAAATACGAAAGTTTTTATTTTTATATCTTAAGGATATAGCTCTTAAATAATTCTCGAATGAATTAAATATTAATATTAAGGCGTTAATATATATCTTCGCTAGCCTTAAATAAATAAATCGTTTTATTAAATAATTTAAAATAGAGACACTAGAAGTTATATCTAAACTTTATTTTAATAAATATAAATTCGTTCAAATACGCACTAGTAAAATATTTAAATAGTATATAAATAAAATATTTAGCCTAACTAGGGCCACCGATATTCCTAGTATTTATTAATAAATATTTATAATCTACGATTATATTAGCTCTAATTTTAAGTCTTTTATTAATCCGCCTAAACTTAGTATCTTATTAAATAAATTCCTTGATTTATTTAATATTAAAGAAGGAGTCTAACTAGGAATAATACGAAGTAATAAAATAATTAAACCTCTACCGCCCTCTAAGCTAGAGAGTTTATAGTAAAGTTAATAGAATTATTAATAACCTAACTAGTTTCGGCTATAATAGAACTAGTTATTTTAAACTACTTTTTATTAATTTATTAATCCGGTTTATTAGAATATACTAAGTATCTCTTAAATATAGTAATAATTTTATTAAATTTAGTCGTTACTTATTTAACTATAAATTATTAATAGTAATTCTAGGAATGTACTTTTCTCTCCTAAAAATAAAAATCGTCTTAACTATTAACCGCGCTAAGAAAACCGCGGGCTTATAACCGGTAGTTATAATTTTAATTATTTCGGGCAATAATAAATACCCTCTAGGCGTACTATTATTTATTATAAAATCGAGGTATAAAAGAATTATTCTTAAAAGAATAATATTATAGAGTTATAAATAAAAGAGTAATTTATACCTAATATTAATTACGCTAATAATTAAAACCAGGATCCGTAGTATAATAATATTTATAATAAATAAGACGAAATATATAGTTTCTAAATAATTATTAATAAAGCTAAACTATCTAGTCTATTTTTATACCGTATTTATAAGGAAGGCTTCCGATTTAAAAATATATTATATATTTACCTCAGGAGCCGAGGATAGAGTAAAAGTATTAATAAAATAATTTACTCTAAATATTTAATAATAAATATTATTTAGAAGAGCTAGTAATCTTTAATAATTAACGAAAATATAAAAACCTATTACTAGGTTAAAACGAATAACGAATTACTAAAATAAAAGTTTATTATTAAATTAAACTACGACTCTTCTAAAAATACGGGAATAGGTTAAGCGTTTAGGAAATACCGGTATATTAATATTCGGGTCGGCCTAGACCCTGAAATTAAAATATAAAAGAGTTATAAAAATACTAATTATAAAATAATTATCGCTAATTATAAATTTATAATATACTTCCTTTTAAAAGCTAGAATCCGTACTAACGTAACTCTACTCTAAATTACCGGTATTAATATTAACCGTTATATTATTTCTAAATATATCGTTATTTCTTTATATTTCTCTAGGAAAGATAAAAGTAGTAATAAAATAATAACCGAAACCGCCCCTAAGGAAATCCATATTATGGATAATTTTAAAGTAGGTATATTTATTAATATAAATATTATAACCTCTAAAGGGACTAATCTACTAGTATTTTATTAAATAACCTATATTAATAACTACGATATAGAGTACTCTATCGATATTTATTTAAAAGGTATAAATATAAACCGGCCGGTATATACTACTAAAATAAAAGTTATTCCCCTATAAGTAACCGTAGTTATCGAGGTCTATAAACTCGATTTATTAGAACGGGATTACTTCTTCGAATTAATAAATACTAATTTATATCTTTTTACGGGAATTATAAAAACGGGATAAAGTCGGTACTCGTAAAGAATAAAACGGATAAATATATTAAAATCTCTAGGAATATAAAACTAGATTAAGTAATCGAGGTTTAATTTAATAACTATTATAATATTATTATAAATAATAACGATATTCGTAAACTCGTTATACGAAGGTCTTTTTAAAAATATAAAAAAACTTTTATTAAGAACGCGTTTAATAGCGCGGTTATTATAAATATTAATTTATTACTTCTTAAATAGCCTTTAAGGTAATAAAAGATAAAGAATTTAATAAATTCCCGGCCTTCTATTCCGTTAATAAAGGTAATTATTTCGGTAAAGAATAATATCCTTTTAAATAATATTACTATTTATAGTAAATAACCGGAGTTAATAAAGATTATTAATTAATTCCTTATACTTTAAGTAGAAGGAGGCTTTATTAATATTTTAGAAAATTAATAAATATCTATACTCCTCCGCGCCGACTAGGAAAATAAAGTATATTAAACGGTATATATTTATCCTATAAATAACGAGAGCCGGAAAATCATTAACGAAATCTTTAATAAACTATATATTTAGAGACGGTTTAAATAAATAATATAAACTACTTTCTTTAACTTCCTAGTCTTCGTTATTTAAATTATAAAATTAAACGGTATTAAGAAAGACCGGGCTATTATTAATATTCGAGGTTTAAATACTATAATTATAATAAACGTCTATTATCTATCTTTATAAAATAATATAATTAGCGCCGTTAAGGGTTATTACTAGATTATTATTATCGACGCGGTTAGTTTCTTTTATTAATAGTATATATACTCTAAAAATAGATATAAATCTACCGTCGTATTATATCGCGGCCAAGAAATATTTAATATTATAGTAATAGGATTCAAGAACTTACCTATATATATATAACGATAAATAGACTAGATCCTATATATCTATAAAATATTCGCCCGAGTATATATCGATAATATTATAATATTATTTTAGACCCTCGAGGATTATATCTAGTACCTATATATAGTATTTTCTTTATTCGTTAAATTTAATATTTTAGTTAACCCTTTAAAGGCGTTTATTAATTATCCGTTAATTATACTATTTAATTAAAGAGTTAACTTATTCGGGCTATTAACTTCTAAAGAAAAGTTAATAATTATTAAATAACTAATTTTCTCTTAAACGCTAGTAGTACTTAAAATATACCTAGGAATAACTAGTTAACTAAGGAATTATATTAAGAATTATATTACTCTAACTAGGCCTTTATAAAATAAAAAAACCGCGCTATTAAATAAAATACCCCCTATAGGCGCTTAATAATAAAAATATATTAAAAAGACTAGTTTTAAATAACTTTCTTTATACGAGATTCGTTTATTTAAAGTTATTTAGAATAATCTTTCTAAATCTTCCTTTTTATATTATTTCGACGAGAAAAAGGAATTATTTATCGACTTTAATATTAATAAGGAATTCGGTTACGGGGTTATAATTTATTATATTATAAACTAAAAGACTCTTATTTTAACTAGAAATAAATATAATTAATTTTTTTCTTTAATTAATTATTTAAGGATATAAAAACGCGTTATTAATTTACTAAAATAAAACTAGGAGGAATATTATAAGTATTTATTAAAATTAAATACGTAATCGAATTAACTTTTAAGATAATCGTTTATATAAATTATAGAGCTACGCTTAGTATAATTAAATAAATAAATATAACTACTTTATTTATAATAAAGATTAATTTACGTATTATACGGGCCTTAGATTATATTTAGTATTTTTAAAATATAAAGATCCGTTATAAACCTAGTATTAAGTATATAATACTAGATACTCTATTCCGACTATAGTAAAAGAATATAGTTAGGGACTTTTTAGAAAGCGAGTTAAATATACTTTAAATATATATATATAAAGTCTATATATTAATAAAAATAAATATATAGTTTAAATAAAAATTACTTTAAATATATTAAAACGACTATTATTAAACTAAAATAAATTATATATTTAATTATAACGTAGAAACCGGCGAGAATATCGTAGATCTTCTTTTTTCGAAGGAGGATAACGGCTTAATATAATATACCGATAATTTAATTATTAATCGCGCTTATATACTAGAGTATTTATATATACTTTCTTTATATATTAAAGCTTTATTTAACGTCGTATATTCTAGAGTATATATAGGAAGATATAAATACTATAAAGTAATAACTAGGTACTAGTATATATATAAACTAAATAAGAAACTAGGGGAGTATTTATAATATTATTTATAGTATTAATTATTTAATACTCCTAGATATAAGTTTCATAAAGTATTATAATTTATCCTTATACCGCTCTCTCTTTTCTATATAATTTTATCGATTTTATCTTAGTCTTACCCCTTTCGTAGGAAGGATTCGATAATATTATAATTATTATATATAAATTTTCCCGAAAACTAAACGCGATTCTGAAGAAATTAATATAGAAGGTAGAGTAATAAATATATATACTTTTATACTATTTATATTTAATAGACTAGGGTATTCCGAAGGCTTTTTTATTTAACCGAGACTAGAAATTTATAAATACTCTATAGAAAGTTATATTTAATAAATTTAGGTTAAATTTAATATTTTCTATTACCTATTATCTATAAACGGATAAATTAAGCGAGCGTATAAATTAAATTATTAAATTATAATATAGTTCGAGATCGTTACTTTATAAAATTCTAAAACCTAAAAAGAGATACTATCTTTCGTAATTATATAATATAATAATACGTTTTCCTAGTTTATTAACTATACTCTAAATAAAGTAGTTTTCGGTTTCACCGTTAATAACGCGTTAGACCTAGGAAATTAGGAAAATAATATTTTATTAAAGAAGTTAATACGTATTTAAACTTCGGATATAATTATTTATACTTAAATATATAATAAGGAGTATTATAATCGTATTTATTACTCTTAATATTTTCGTAAAGAGGACTAGGCCTTACTACGCCTATATAAAGATTATAATATTCTAGTAAATAAATTTACTAGTTATAAATATAATTAATAAATAACTAGGTTATTTAAGGTTTTTAATTATATCGATAGACTCGTATACCGCCTTAATATCCTAGAAAATTAGAAGATTTATAATATATTTTTTTTAATATAACTAGAGTAGTATTTATTACTAGATAAGAACTCTTTTAAATATCCACGACCTATTAACCCTAGAGTAATAAAAACCGAGCGAGACGATTTAAAACTAGAATAAGAACTAAAGTATATCCTCGATAACCGCGTTATTAAACGATAGCCGCGTTATTAAAAAGGGGAAGAGTTACGCTACCGAATATCTTTTATCCTAGAAAGACTAGGGATTTATATAAAACCGTTAAATAAATACTAAAAACGTTTTCGCGGGCGAATTTATTAAAGAATATAAATAATAAATTAAATATTAAGCTAAATTCTTCTTCTAAAGTCGATAACTCTAGAAGAATAATTATATTTCCTTTTTACGTTATCGCCTTTTACCTACTTTTACTAGGAAATAACTATTATATTAAATATATCTATCGAGCTTTATTTAGAGTACGGGTACTATAATAATATTAAAGGAGTATTATACCGAGAACCGGTATAATTACTTTTTAATAATTTTAAATTAATCGCCTAGTTATACGTAGAGTTATATAGCCCGAATATCCTAGTAAATTATCTATATACTTCTTTATATAGATTTAGATATATATTCTTTCTCGTCGTTACTTCTTAATTAAATAATATACTTATATAGAAAAGAGCTTCGGATAATATAAAAATTATTTAATTATTTAATTTAATCGGGACTAGCTCTACGCTAAAATAATTCTAATTTTAAAAGTACCGCTAAACGACTTTTTAACCTAGATTTAATTTAAATCTAATTTAGATTTATATTAAAATCTTATTTTATTAATATATATTTAGGGCCCTAGCCCTTTAGTATTAATACTTTTATAATATTATATATATATATCTTTATTTTATTAATATTATAACTTTTACCGCTAGTTATTTACGTTATTTTTACTCCTCCCTATTACTTTACCTCGTTATCGCGATTTTAATATCTAACTTTACGACTCTATATTAAATTTTAAAACTCTATAGACCTACCCGTAATTAGTAAATAATTTATAATATATATTATTTATTTATTTACTTCTATATATAGACGCTATTTACGTTATTATTTATACCCTATATAAGTATATTAACGAGGGCGTTAACGTTTTTCTTTTAAAAGGGGCGATTTATTATAAAGTAGATTTTAATAAAAGTATTATTATAAATATCTATTAAAACGGCGGGCTAAGCTCTATTATTAACTTTATCGAAACTAGAGTAATATTAAAATTCTAGTATATTAGAACTAAATCCTCTATAAAATAATTAATATCTTTTATATTATATATTATTATATTAACCTCTTATTACTAGTATTATAAACGACCTAGGTTTAACGATACTATATATTTAATATAGAGTTTACACGAATTCTTAGGTACTATAAATAAATATATTAAATATAAAATTAAAGAACTAAGGACTAAGGACTATTTTTAAGAGTTTTAATAATATACTCCGACTAAGTTTCAAGAGCGAGAGAGGAGATTTTATCTTTCTCTTTTATAATCGCGTCCTCGCGATTTCAAAATAGGATTACTAGAAAAAATAAGGCCGCGGACAGGGTATATAAATATAACGGGACTCCGGAGGTAACTAGAGAGGCGTTAATAATATAAAGTAAACGTAGAGCAAATATACTATTAAGTAAATTATTTAAGTAATTAATTTAAATAATCGATTAACCGACTAGCGGAAGATCTAAAATTGTAATTTGGAAAATTTCTCAAGATCCTAGAATTGGCGGTGGTTATAGCGACGCCGGGGTATTAGAAAAGCGAGGGTTTCAAAACTAGTGAAAGAGGGTATTATATTAAAAAAGAAAGAGAAACTTTAATTATAATAATAGAACTCAAGTTAGTAGAGTAAAATAAGTCTTTGGATTTACTAGTAGGAAAAGAAATCTTAATATTATAGAGTTAAATAAAACTGAAAACCGACTAGAGATAAAATTTCGAAAAACTATAGCGGCGGCGAGGTAAAGGCGACTAAAATATAGAGGGCGACTTTAGAGCGGGGTATTAAAATATACTAAAATTAAAAATAAAGAAAATAAGAAAAGAATAAAACTTGGAGGTATATTAATTAAATCTAAAAACTTATCTCGATTATAATTTGAAAATTTCGGAGACTTGAAATTCGATTTAGATAGGAGCTAGAAAGCTTAAAAACGAGGACTCCGAAGTTTTTCTAATTAAAGTAGACTTTTTATTTAAGACTAGGCTAGTAAATAAGATTCTTAATAAACGGGTATTCTAAGGTAGTATAGGCGAATTTGAATTTTTTTCTTTTTTCTTTTTCTTTATAGTATATTCTCTTACTTTTAATTAATTCCTAAATAAATAAATAAATAAATAAATAAGTAAAAGGAAGAGCCTTTAGAATATATATTTAATTATAGATAATAGTAGAGGTTGAATAGTTGATTATTATCTATAGTATTATTATTATTATATATTTAGTACGTAAAACTAGTTTACTAAATAATACTAAATTTAATTTAATTAAATTATAATAAAGATTCTACCTAGATCTACCTAGATACTAATACTCCTATTTAGAAGCGACGACGTTATATATTAATAATAATATTAATTTATTAAATAATACTCTTTATAGCTAGTCCTAATATAGTCGGTATATAAATAAACTTATTAGGGCCTACCGGCTTCGTTATATAATTAATAATTATAACTAATATATTAATATAGATAATTTCTAATTTATATATTTCCGATATTAATTACCTTATAAAATAATAGTAGATCCGACTATATTTAATACACGAGTATTTTACCGGGTTTAATACTATCTTAATAATTAACTAGTTATTAATATTAAAGTAAATAAGATTAAGGTTATTATTATTATATCCTAACTCCTTAAAAAGTAGATTAAAGAATAATAACTCTTTAATAATATTAATTGAAATTATATATTTAACTTTAGTTATTAATAGAGTATATAGAGTTTACTATTTAGATAATTAAATAATAAATCTATTTTATAGTTATAATATATAGTTTAATATAATACGACTAGTATCTTTATAGTCGGTTTATAAGTTATTAATCTAGAGTATTAATTTAACTTTAAGGTTAAAACTAGTATTATAAATATTCGGCCTATAATATAATCCTAGGTTTATAGTACTAGTTAAATATTTATAAATTCGCTTTATAGTATTAAAATGAATATTAATAAGATTTATAATATAACGATCGTATTTATTAATAGTAAATACTAGATCGGGCCTAGTTATAATTACTAACTATTATAGTACTCTTATTAAAGATTTATATAGTTTAGTCTCTTCTTTATCGGCTCTATAATAGTCGAGAGTCTTTTATATATTATTACCCTAATTTATAGAGGTTATTATAGGGTAATATTCTAGTATATTAATTTACTCGAGTAATTATTTAGCGAAACTAACTTAATTAATATAAATATTATAATTAGGACGGTCGCGAATAATCTTTATATCTAGATATTATAAAATTTCACTTAAATACTTTATCCTAAAGTATTTATCTAGTTATTATTTTAATAAACTAGTACTAGCCTTATTAGAGACGAGAATAAAAATATCGTTAATATAAATAATAATAATTATTCTATTTTTATAAATAAATACTAAATAGTCTTTATTAAGATACTCGTATTTATTTTCCTCGAAGAAGGTACGTAAAATATTAATTATTCATAAAGTAATTATTTAAGGTTATATAAAATATACTTTAATTAATAAACAATATTACGATCCCTATTAATATATTTATATAATTATTCGATCTAGACTTTCTTTTATAGTAGTATTTCTAGGAATACTAAAACTACGTTTAAATACTTTATTTCCTAGTCGTATTTGGCTCTTAATACTAGTAGAATATACTAGTTTAAAGACTTCGTTATTAATAAAAAGATTTTATAGTAATTAAAACCCTCGATTTACCTAAATCTCTTAATAATTTAACGGGTTTTATACCGGTTAAATACTTTTATTGAAACTAGTTTAATTACTAATATCTACTATCCTAGTAATACTTTTTTATTAGGTAGTACCGGAACGAGATCCTAAACCCTATTATTTATAAAGTTATTTAACTCTTCGGTAAATACCGTATATTATTCCTCCTTATCGGGTCTATTTAGTATTTCTTATATAATTAACGAGACGGTAGGAATATTATCTAGTTTAACTTTACTAATTTTTAAAGTAAATCCGCGATTAGTATATTATTTAATATTATAGAGTTCGCGATAATTAACTCTATCTCGATACCTACTAGCTTTTAGTATAGAAACTAGTTTATCTAACTTATTATCTAATATTTCTACTTTTTAAATAAATAATTTAAACTATAATTTAACTTCTTTAGAAAATACTATTATATTATTAATTAATAGTATTATTATAGGATTATTAATAATAATATTACCGGCGAAATAATTCTCTTCTATAAATTAAACTAGTATTAAATTATTCTTAGAAAAGAAATTCTAGGAGTTATTATTATATACCGCCTTACCCCTCGTTTCTTTATTAATAATAACGTCGTTAAATTTTAATTATAAAGCGCGAAAGACTTACTTCTTTTTAAAGTTTTATAGACGGTATTAATTTAATCCTTTATAATTAAGAAATTTATATATTTTACTTTTATTATCTAGTTTCCTAAATACCGGATTCGTATTATATATATAAGTAATATAGCCGAAAATATATATATAATCGAGTCGTAGTTTAAAGTTATACTAGGCTTTAAATAAAGTTATTCTATTAAGTACTTTAATAGGCGAGCGGTTTTTATAATAAATTATAAAATTTAGGGCTTTACTCTATATAAATTAAAATAATTTAATATTATTTAGAATACTTTTTACTCTCCCTAATAATGTACGAAAAATATATTTAGTAACCGGATTTTAATTTAGATTATAAAGAGTAGATAATTCTTATTAAATTCCACGTTCTTTTAAAAAGTTCTGGACTTTATAGTTAATATAAATAATTTTATTATTAATATTTAATCGCTTTATCGAATAACCTTAAATTAATATTTAATTTAAATAATTCTTAATAGTAACTATTATATCGGATTTTCTCTTTAATATCGTTATAAATATTATATCGATAGCGTTATTTATAAAGGACTTAGTATAAGAGTATTTTTAAAAGTTTATTTAATTAATCCTCCCCCTATAAGATTAGAGTATATAAATATACCCTTTACTATTTCCCGTTTATTAGGGTTCTAGCGACGAGGTTAATAAAATAGTTCCTTAATTTATTTCTTTATTATATATAATTTATATAGTTTATAATCTAGAACTAGCTTTTAAAGACGATTTACTTTATTAATATTAATTCTTTTATTTATAGTAACTAGCTTCTTTATATTCTATATATTTAGGTATACTAGCCGTTTATATTATTTATCCTAGAAATAATAATTTACCGGGAGGTTAAATAACGATTTTAATATATATAATATTTTCGAATATTTTAAATCTAGTAAATAATTAGTTTATTACGCGTTCTAATAATACCTTCTCTTTATTAGAGTTTATAATATTAAATCTACTATTTAATATAGTAGTAGAATATCCCTTCTATTCGAGAGTAGCCTAAGTAACTAAGAGTAAATTATAATCTATTCTAGGTATATAATATATATTAATAAAAATAATTTAATTTAGTTTATTATTAATAATTATTAAAAAATAATATATAGATCCTATACCTTCTATACGAAGGTAACAAGGGGTTAATATAATAATAAATAATATAAAAGATATTAATTATTCTATAGAGGATTTGGCCTTAATATACTAGAATCCTAATATTACCCTAGTCCCGATAAGGCTAGTAGTAGAGCTCAGCCCGCCGTCTTAATAAATATCTATAATAATACTCCTATTAAAGTTTACCCCGTAATAAATCGCCTTTTTTAAAAAAAAGAAGTTAACGCCCTCGTTAATATACTTATATAGGGTATCGTAAATAATAACGTAAATAACGTTTATATATAGAAGTAAATAAGTAAGAAATATATATTCTAAATTATCGATTAATTACGGGTAGGCCCGTAGAGTTTTAAAATTTAATATAAAACTATAAAGTTTAGAGTTAAAATCGCGATAACGAGGTAAAGCGATAAAGGGGTATAAAAATAACGTAGATAATTAACGATAAAAACTATAATATTAATAAAATAAAAATATATATATATAATATTATAAAAGTATTAATACTAAAGGACTAAAGCCCTAAATATATATTAGAAAAATAAAATCTTAGTATAAATCTAGCTAGTTAAAGAAAGTCGTTTAATAATACTTTTAAAATTAAAACTATTTTAGCGCGGAGCTAGTCCCGATTCGGTTAAATAATTAAATAATTAATATATTATCCGAAGCTCTTTCTCTTATAAATATACTACCTAGTTAAGAAATAACGATAACGAGGGGTATATATCTAAGTCTATATAAAAAAGTATATAAATAATATACTATTAAGATATTCGGGCTATATAGCTCTATATACGACTAGGCGAATAATTTAAAACTATTAAAAAGTAATTTTACCGGTCCTTAGTATAATACCCCCTTAATATTATTATAGTACCCGTACTTTAAATAGAGCTCGATAGGTAGATTTAATATAATAGTTATTTCCTAATAAAGATAAATAAAGAGCGATAATATAAAAGAAAAATATAATTATATTTCTAAAGTTATCGACCCTAGAAGAAGAATTTAGTTTAATATCTAGCCTATTATTTATATTCCTTAATAAATTCGTCCGCGAAAATATTTTTAGAGTTTATTTAACGGTCCTATATAAATCCCTAGTCTTTCTAGGATAGAAAGTATTCGGTAGTATAACCCTTCCCTTTTTAATAACGCGGTTATCGAGGATATACTCTAGTTCTTATTCTAGCTTTAAATCGTTTTACTCGGTTTTTATTACTCTAGGGTTAATAGGCCGTAGATATTTAAAAGGGTTTTAATCCGGCGGTAAATATTACTCTAGTTATATTATTAAAAATATATTATAAATCTTTTAATTTCCTAGGATATTAAGGCGGTATATAAATCTATTAATATAGTTAAGAACCTTAAATAAACTAGTTATTTATTAATTATATTTACGACTAGTAAATTTATTTACCGGAATATTATAATCTTTATATAAATATAATAAGGCTTAGTCCCCTTTACGGAAGTATTAAGAATAATAAATATAATTATAATACTCTTTATCGTATATTTAAATAAAGGTAATTATATCCGAAATTTAAATATATATTAATTTTCTTAATAAAACGTTATTCTCCTAACTTCCTAGATTTAACGCGTTATTAACGATAAAACCGAAAACTACTTTATTTAGAGTATAATTAATGGGCTAAGAAAATATATTATTATATTATATAATTATAAAAGGTAGTATCTTTTTCTAAACTTTAAAGTTTTATAAAATAGCGATCTAAAATCGTAATATAATTTTAATAATTTAATTTATACGTTTATTTAATCTATCCGTTTATAAATAATAGACGGTAAAGAATATTAAATTTATTTTAAATTTATTAAATAAAGCCTTCTATAAAGTATTTATAAATTTACGGTCGCGGTCGGAAAGAATAACCTTCGGAATACCCTAGTTTATTAAATATAAACGACGTAAAAGTATATTTACCTATTATGTTACTTTTTATATTAATTTTCCTAGAATCGCGGTTACCTTTCGGGAAAATTTATATATAATAATTATAATATTATCGAATCCTTCCTATAAAAGGGGTAAGGCTAGGATAAAATCGATAAAAATTATATAAAAAGAAGAGAGCGGTATAAAAATAAATTATAATACTTTATAAAACTTATACCTAAGAGTACTAAATAATTAATATTATAAATAGTATTATAAATACTCCCCTAGCTTCTTATTTAGTTTATATATATACTAGTACCTAGTTATTATCTTATAGTACTTATATCTTCCTATATATAAATTAGAATATACGACGTTAAATAAAGTTTTAACGTATAAGGAAGATATATATAGGCGCTTTAATATATATACGCGATTAATAGCCAAATTATCGATATACTATATTAAGCCGTTACCCTCCTTCGAAAACGGAAGATTTATAATATCCTCGCCGGTTTCTACGTTATAATTAAATATATAATTTATTTTAGTCTAAAAATCGTTATTCTAATATCTTTAAAATAATTCTTATTTAAACTATATATTTATTTCTACTAGTATATAAACCTTATATAGATATATTTAGAGTATATTTAACTCGCTTTTTAAAAAGTCCCTAACTACGTTTTTTTAATATAATCGGGATAGAGTATCTAATACTATATATTTAATACTAAATTTATAACGGATCTTTATATTTTAAAAATACTAAATATAATTTAAGGCCCGTATAATATATAAATTAATCTTTACCGTAGATAAAGTAATTATATTTATTTATTTAACTATATTAAGCGTAGCTTTATAATTAATATAAATAATTATCTTCGGGGCTAATTCGACTATATATTTAATTTTAATAAATACCTATATTATTCCTACTAGTTTTATTTTAATAGGTTAATAACGTATTTTTATATTTTTAAAAAATCGGTTAAGGAAAAGAATAGGCTAAACCTACTTCTAGTTAGGATAAAGATCTTTTAGTTTTTTTATAATATAATAAATTATAACCCCGTAACCGAATTCTTTATTAGTATTAAGGTCGATAAATAGTTTCTTTTTATTATCGAAATAATATAGAAAAAAAGGTTTAAAAAGGGTATTTTAAATAATTTTAAATAAACGGATCTCCTATAAGGAAGGTGATTTAAAACTAGTCTTTTTAATATATTCCTATCGTTAAGCGCCTATAGGGGGTACTCTATTTAATAATACGGTTTTCTTATTTTATAAAGACCTAGCTAGAGTAGTATAATCTTTAATATAATCTTTTAACTAACTAGTTATTTCTAGATATATTTTAAATACTATTAATATTTAAGAGAAAACTAGTTATTTAATAATTATAAACTTTTTTTTAGAAGTTAATAACCCGAACGAGTTAACCTTCTAGTTAAATAATATAATTAACGAATAACCGATAAACGCCTTTTTAGGGTTAATTAAAATATTAAATTTAACGAATAAAGAAAATATTATATATAGGTACTAAATATAATCCTTAAGAGTCTAAAAGAATACTATAATATTATTAATATATACTCGGGCGAATACTTTATAGATACGTAGGATCCGGTCTATTTATTATTATATATACGTAGGCGAGTTCTTAAATCCTATTACTATAATATTAAAAGTCTCCTAGCCGCGGTATAATACGATAGTAAATTTATATTTATCCTTAAAATATATACGCTATTAATAGAAGAAACTAGCGGCGTCGATAATAATAATTTAATAATAACCTTTAACGGCGCTAATTATATTATTCTATAAAGATAAATAATAAATATTTATTATAACTATAGTATTTAAACCTCGAATATTAATAATAATATAACTTTTCTTAATACCGTCTAATCTTATAGTCTAAATAACGAAGACTAGGAAATTAAATAATATAGTTTATATAATCTATTTAAATCGTCCCTAAATATATAGTTTATTAAAAGTTCGTTAATAATCTTCCGGCTTTCGTTATTTATAGGATAAATATATACCGTTTTAAATACTTTATTTTCTTAGTCGACGCGAAGTAATATACGTATTTATTCGTTTTCTAGAATATTAATAAAGCCTCGTTCTATCTAAAGTATAAAGAATTAATTAATAATCTTTACTAGCTCCGGTTATTTACTATAAATAATAATATTATTTAAAAGTATATTATTCTTTACCGAAATAATTACCTTTATTAATAAAATAGAAGGTCGGGAACTAGTTAGGTTCTTTATATCTTTACCCTCTAAAAATTATTTAAAAAGTAATAAACTAGTACTAACGGTAATTATACTATTAAAAGTATTTTTAATAAAAGTTTTTTTATACTTTTATAAAGGCCTTCGTATAACGAGCTCCCGAACGTCGTTATCGCTTATAGTAATACTATAGTAGTTATTAAATTAAACCTCGACTACTTAACCTAGCTTTATATTCCTAGGGATTTTAATATATTTATCCATTTTATTCTTTATAAATACTAATTTTATTCTATCGTTAACGATTCCGGTAAAGAAGTATAAATTAGTATCTACTAGTTTAAAAAAGTAGTCTCGTACTAGTAGATTAAATTTATAGACTTCGATAATTACCGTAGTTTATAGGGGGATAATCTTTATTTTTATAATATATACCGGCCGGTTTATATTTATACCTCTTAAATAAATATCGATAAAGTACTCTATATCGTAGCTACCGATATAGGTTATTTATCGAGATATTAATATATTTATCCCTTTAGGGGCCATAATATCTATATTAATAAATATATTTATTTTAAGATTATCTATAATATAGATTTCCTTAAAGGCGGTTTCGGTTATTATTTTATTACCGCTTTTATCTTTCCCGGGGAAATATAAGGAGATAACGATATATTTAGAAATAATATAGCGGTTAATATTAATACCGGTAATTTAGAGTAGAGTTATTATAATACGGATTCTAGCCTTTAGAAAGAAATATACTATAAATTTATAATCGACGATAATTACCCTATAACTAGTATCTTTATAATTCTTTTTTATTTTAATTCTAGGGTTTAGGCCGACCCGAATACCGGTATATTAATACTTCCTAAATATTTATCCTATTCCCGTACTTTTAGAAGAGTCGTAGTTTAATTTAATAATAGGCTTCTATTTTAATAATTCGTTATTCGTTTTAATTTAGTAATAAATTTCTATATTCTCGTCTATTACTAAAGGCTATTTACTCTTCTAAATAATATTTATAATTAAATATCTAGAGTAAAAGGCTTTAATAGAGCTCCTACCTAAACTTTAAATTTTAAAATATATATATAATACGTTTTTGAAAAAAAACGACTCTTTATATATACGACACTCGACCTATTTAGGCGTATCGATAATAATCGTCTAATAACTAATTATTTCGTTTTATTTATTATAGTAATTGTTTTATTATTAATCCTAGCTCTATTTATTAACGTAATTAATATTAGGCGTAAATTACTCTTCTATTTATAACTTTATAATATTATCTTTTTAAGAATAATCCTTTTATACCTCGATTTTATAATAAATAATTATATACCTAGAGGGTATTTATTATTACCCGAAATAATTAAAATTATAACTACCGGTTATAAGCCCGCGGTTTTCTTAGCGCGGTTAAAAATTAGGACGATTTCTATTTCTAGGAGGGAAAGATATATTTCTAGTATTATTACTAGTAATCTATAATTAAATAGATAGCGGTTAAATTTAATAAGACTACTATTATATTTAAAGGATATTTAGTATATTTTAATAAACCGGATTAATAAATTAATAAGAAGTAATTTAAAATAACTAGTTCTACTATAGCTAGAACCGGTTAAATTATTAATTCTATTAACTTTACTATAAGTCCTCTAGCTTAAGAGGCGATAGAGGCCTAGTCGTTTTACTACTTCGTATTATTCCTAGTTAGACTTCTTCCTTAATATTAAATAAATTAAGGAATTTATCTAATAGGATATTAGGTTTAAATAAATTAATAAAAGACTTAAAATTAAAATTAATATAATCGTAGATTATAAATATTTATTAATATATACTAGGAATATCGGCGGCCCTAGTTAAATTAAATATTTTATTTATATACTATTTAGGCGTTTTATTAATACGTATTTAAATAAATTTATATTTATTAAAACGAAGTTTACGTATAGCTTCTAGCGTCTTTATTTTAAATTATTTAATAAAACGACCTATCTATTTAGAGTTAGCGAAGGTATATATTAACGCCTTAATATTAATATTTAACTTATTCGAGAACTATTTAAAGACTACTCCCTTAAGATATAAAAGTAGAAACTTTCGTACTTCCTTTTTATCGTACTATTTAATTATATCGTTAACGCGATCCTTAAAGTCGAAAACGTTTTTATATATAATATACTTTCTTAAAATAAATAGGTTATCCTTTTTATCGCCCTTAAAGTCAAAGAATCTAATCTCTTCGAATTTTAATTTATTCTAGGCGCTTATCTTAAAACTAGTATTATTTTAATTAATTTAATTATTTATTTTAATAAATCTTAAAGTCTTACCGGGCCTTCCTTTATTTTAATTATTAATTTAATAATAAGGGCCTAAATCTCTAGCGATTCTATAAATTATATTATTTATTTAGAATTTATAATAGGCTACTCGGGCTCGGGAGGAGTTATAATTTCTTCGTTTTTAAATTCGTCCTCTAAAGACTACTCTTTTTATAAATATTAATATAACTCTTTAATATCTCTTCGGAAAATACCGATAAACGGTATTACGGATATCTTATTTATAACCTAAAGTAGTTATATAGTAGGCTATTTAAATTTAGTATACTTTAAAAGGTCGTTATTAAACTACTTCGTTTTCTAAACCCTCCTTAATAAATACTAAAGAGGTATTTTAGTAGGAGGATAAAGAGATTATATAACTATTTAAATAACTATTTATCTAATATTAAAAATAACTTTTACTTATTTTAAAATATATTTATTTAATAATAAGAATTTTTATAAATAAAAAGTAAAATTAATTATAATAGGGTTTAGCTAAACTTCTTCTAGAGTAATAACTAAAATAATAATTAATAATAAATACTAAAAGTAGTAATACTAGGCGAACAATAAAAGTAGTATTAAAAGACTAGTATTCTAGTATTCTTTTTCTATAGCGGAAGCGTAAGAGATATAATTAAAAATATATTTACTAGGCTAGACGTTTACCTAATAGGTAGTTTACTAAAATAAATAACTATATTAATAAAAGAGAAATAAATAAAGGGACGTTCTAAATATTTAGTTTAATATTTATTATAAATACCTTAAATAAAAAGGGTATTAAATAAGTTATTTTAATAATTTAATAAAGAGCTTAGAAGTATTTATTTAAGGTAGTAGAGTACGGTATAGAAACGCTAAATAGGTATAATATAAATAAGGTTTACTATCGATATAGAGTAAATTATTTTGAATATAGTAGTTAATAGGGAGTATATTAGCCGTTTTAGAGGTTATTTTACTATTTATAACTAGTATAATCGTTTTTATTAATATAGAAGAGGTATAGTTCTATATTAATATTACTATTACTATTATTTAATAAGGAGTTAATATAATAGTAAATAATATAAAAGATATTAATTATTTTATAGAGGATTTGGCCTTAATATATTAGAATCCTAGTATTACCTTAGTCCCGATAGAGTTAATAGTAGGGCTTAGCCCGCCGTCTTAATAGATATTTATAATAATACTCCTACTAAAGTTCACCCCGTAATAGAAAGTATTAACTATTAATTCTATTTAAATAATCGTTATATAATTTATAAAAAATAAACTTGGTTCTATCCTATAATATATATACGTTAAAGGTAGTATTTATATAGACTACGTCCTTTTTAATATTATATACTATATCGGTATTAATAGATTTCTATTTAACCGTAAATAATTTAATTTATATAAAATTATTCTTATTTTAATTTTGAATTATAACTTTATTCGATTTCTTTAATTTCTCTTTTATAAGGTATTCTTTATTAACGAATAATTTCCAACTTTTAAAATATTATCTAGGGTTAAAGAAGTAGTATTTATTCTTTTTATAATTAATATAATTATAGTAAATATACCTCTCTTTCTTTTCATCCTTTTTATTATTATTAATAATAAAAGATATAGTAAGAGGTTTCTCTTTATTAGGTTTATTCTATTTATTAAATCGAGTAGTAAATATATACTAATTTTCTTCTTTATCCTAAATTATTCGGTTATATTAATTAAGGGCTACCGATATATTATTAATACTCGATTTTTATTTACTCTTAACCCCCTAGATTAAGGTAAATAATAAGGGTATTAAGTTTTCCTTAAGACTTATTCGGAGATATATATTAAATAACTATTTAAGTAACTCTAACTTTATTTTAAATAATATCTAGTTAATTACTTTAATAATAGACCCGTATATATTAATAATAACGTATTTTAACGTATTAAATTTAGATATTTTAAATATCGTTTTATCTCTAATACCTAGATTACTCTTATTATATAATTTTATAAATATAATTTATTAATTAATAATTAACTTAATTTTCTCTATTTATTATTATAAATCGGCTTCGATATAGAAGATTATTTTTATTTTAACTTTAATATTCTTTTTATTTTAGACTTTAATCGCTTTTTTTAATTTAATATATTTATTCCCGAATTTTTATTTTTTTAAATAGGTATTTTGGTTACTTAGATAACTAGTTAAGAGTTATTAATATTACGAATTTCTATTTATAAAATAGGCTCTATAGGAGCGATAAATCGTTTTTCGATTTTGAATATAATTTAATCGACGTTATCTAGGACGTATATACTTATTATTTTATATTTGAATTTAAGTTAATTCTTCGGCCTATTTAATTTCTTAATCTTGAATACTTTATATTCTATTATAATAGTAAGGAATTAGGGGTAAAATCTTATTAAAGCTTATTAAAATCGTTATATACACGATAATAACTACTTTTAAATATATTTAATATAGTATAATAAATACTAAACCCGGGCTCATAACTCTTTAGAATATATATTTAATTATAGATAATAATAGAGGTTAAATAGTTAATTATTATTTATAGTATTATTATTACTATATACTTAGTACGTAAGACTAGTTTATTAAATAACGTTAAATCTAATTAAATTAAACTATAATAGAGATTCTACCTAGATTCTACCTAGATATTAATAGGAGTAATCGTGGATTTATTTCTTTATTTTTCTCTCTTAAATACTTCGTCTCAAAGTATATAGAAAAAAAATTCGCGGGTTTGAAATAAATAATAAGGATAGAATAAAACTAGTATAGATTTTAATAGTTAAGAGACTCTTGAAATAATAAATTTCTTAATAGATTCAAGGCTAGTAACGCGTTAAAACGAGGAGGTTAAAGATAGGATAAAGTTAATAATATAATAAAAGTACCTAAAAAGACGGAGGACAAAATTAAAGACAAGACTAGATAACTAATTTAATAAAGAGGTCGATTTTAATAATTCTAGATAATTAAAGTCTCTAGATTAATAAATTTTAATAATTAAAGACTCCGACTAGAACTAATTTAATAAAACGCGGCGGCGATATAATTTTCAAGTAATTCATTAAAGATTCATATTTATTTAATAACTAGAATATTATAAATAGGAAATATAAATAGTTAATAAATATATATTAATAATTAAAACTAACTATAAAGAATTTAAAATATAGAATTTATAAAATCTTTTATATACGAGATAAACGCTAGCCCGATTAAGTAATATAAACGAGATCCTTAATATTATAAAATATTTATAATAATTCCTATATATAATATTTAATATCTTTCTTTATTATTATAAAATATTAAATAATCTTTACTAATAGTATTTTATCTCGGTATATTAAATATAATAAAAAAAATCTTAATATTAACTTTTATAATATAAAAATAGTAAAATACTTTATTAAAAATATTATATATAGTTATAATATTAGTAAAAAGGAGCCGTTTATATATATTATACTTTAAAAGTAAATAAATTTTAATATTAATTAAAAGCGGCGACTTAGTAATAATTAAAAAATTCTTAAAATATTAAAGTTGATTCATTTTATTTATATTTAAAATTATAATCTACTTTTCTTTTTTATTTATAAAATTTAATAATTTTATTAATATATATAAATCAAGTTATATAAAAAGTTTAATCTTTTAATAACTCGATAAATTTAATATTCTATAATAATAAACTACTTTATTATTATTATTAAATATATATAATTAAAAAATTAATATTAATATAAATATAAACGGATTCTTATATAAAATTATATTATTTATATATTATTTATTTATTTATTAGCGCGAGTAAGCGAGTATTTTAAATTTAATATATATAAATATCGAGAAAACGGGGAAGTTAACTAGAGATACTCTAAACGCCTCTAATTAACTAGGGGTATTAATAACTAAATATTTATCCTCCCTCTAATAAGAGACTATTAACTATACTATTATAACTAATAGCGCCTAGGGCGTTTTTAGTATTTTAGTATTTTTAATATTATTAATATATTAAATACTAAAAGCGTTAATAGTTATTAATATAATTATAAAAAAGATTTAAATTTTTCTTTAAAGTCTTTATATAGGGGGTATTAATAATAATTATTAATTTTTATATATAATTTTCAATAAAAGTAGATAAAATAGATTTAAATTTAAATTTCTAATATTATTTATAAAACCCGTAATTTAAACTTTAATTAAATTTTAAAATAAAAACGTTATAACTTCTTTAATAATAATATAAAACATATAAAATATATAGTAAAGTATAAGAAATTTTCTAAATTTTTATATATTAAATTTTTATTTTTTATCTTTTTTATCTATAGTATTTATAATACTTATAATATTAATAATATTAAAAATACTAAATATACTAAATACGCCCCGGGCGCTATTAGTTATAATTATATAGTTAATAGTTTTTTAAAGGCGCCTTTAGGGCGCCCGGGGTCTTATTAATACTATTAATTATATAATTATAACTAGGGGCGGCTAGGGCAATATCTTATTTTCCCGACGAAAACTTTAGTCGTAAATTATTATATAAAGTAAATAAATTAATTCTTTAATATAAATTTAACTAAGAAAATAATTAGTAATTATATTAATATTTAGATAAATAATCGACTTTATTATTTTTAAAAATAAAACGAAAGAGGCGGAAATTAAAATACGAGTTATTAAAAACGTAAATTAATAATCTTTATACTTATATAAATAAACGTGTTTAAACGGGGTAATAATAAGTAATAAATAAATTTAATAACTAGCTCCTAATCCTTAACGAGTCAATAAGGGCTTTAAATTATAAATATAATTATTAAATTACTAGGCTATAGTCTTTATTAATTTAATTTATAATTAAAGACTAGGAAAATACCTCTATTTAAACCGATAAGTTTGCGGTATTATATATATATAGAATAACGCCCCAAAATACTCTTAAATAAATACGGGTATATAGGTAAAAATAACTAATTACTAGATAAAAGATATATATAAAAAAGAGGACAATTTCGGTAAAGAAACTACTAATTTTACCTTTTACTAAATATACTTCCTAGTTACTAAATTCTAATTAAGTTGACTCGAGGGCTTTTTAAAAATATTATATAAAAAATTACTTTATTATTTAAATTTTCGGGATTATAATTAAAAGTAATCTTTATTAATTACTTTAATATAATTTTAAATTATAATATAATATATATAAAAATATAAAGTTATTATTTATAAATTTAATATTACTTTTATTAATAATTATTTTAATAAATCGTATCTTTTAAAATTATAAAACTTTTATAAATATTAAAGTAATTTTATTATTTACGAATAAGTCTTTATATTATTTTTAAATTAAGAAGAATATACTTTATATATTTTTCTTTTAAATAATATTTATAAATAAATTTATAAAAAAAAATTATCAAGCCGGCTTATTTAATAATTAAATAATAAATTTAAAATATCGCGTTAAATATAAGAAAAATATTAAAATATATAATATTCGAAAAAAAGCTTTCGTTTAAATCGATAATAAATTTTTAAAAACGAAATATAATAATTAAAAAAAGAAAATTCGCTAGTTATAATGATATAAATATCTTTTTTAATTTATATATACTTAAATTAAATATTATAAATTAAATAATAAATTACTAAAATGAAAAAAATTATATTATTTATTTTAAAGAATTTTACGAGTTATTAAATTTTTTATTTTTTTTATTATAATCGCTATTTATAAAAATCGAAGTTAATTTAAATAATTTTATTAATTTTATTTTTATTAATAAAATAATTGAAATATTAAAAGAAAAGCTTTAGAGTATTATATTAAAAAATTAGATTTAATTAATTTAAATTTAATAAAAAGAATTATAGTAATGAAAATATTAACTTATATTTAAAGAATTTAATAAATAATAATAAATTAAATTACGTAAAATTATTTTAAATACGAAAAATAAAATATTTTAAATTATAAATTTATTAAATTACTTTAACTAAATTTACTATTTAAATCCGCTTTATAATTAATAAATATTTTTACTTTCTTTTAATATTTTTTTTGTAATATATAAAATTGTAATATATTTTAAAATATAATTATATTATATAAAGAGGATCCGCTAATAATTTATTATTTAAATTTATAATTTAAAAATAATCGTTACTTTATATTTTAATATATAAAAAATATAAATTAGTTTTTTTTTTAAATTTCTTAAATATTTAATTATTATAAATTAATTAATTAAATACTCTTCGATTTTATAATATTAATATTAATAATAAATAAAAATATAGTTATTAATATTATAAAAGCGAGTTTAAAAGGAAATACGACTTTATTAAACTTTATTTTTAATATAATAATTAATTTATTAATAAAGTTAAATAGTTTAAATATTATTATTATTATTTTATTAATTTCAAAATACTTTCAATTTAATATAATTTATTTATCTTTCGTTAAATTTTTATTATTATTAAATAATATTTCTTTTATTTCTTTTATTTCTTTAATTTATAGTTTTTATTAATAAAACGTTTTTATTAATTCTTTATTAAATAAAATTGAATTTTTTTTTATAAAAATATTTTCAAAATTTAAAAGATAAAAATAAATATTTTATAAAAGCGGGTAAAAATAAAATAATTTTATATTTTAATTTACTTTATATACTTTCTTTTAATTTAAATTAAGATTTTTAATATTATTATTAAAATATATATTATATAAAACGTATTAAATTAAATTTAATTAAAAAGCGCCGTTTAATATATTAGTTTTCTTTAAATATAAAGACTTTTATACGCTTCGAATTAGTGTAGAGATCTCTAGAGGGAATACTAACGTAGAGTAGAGTAAAGTAGAGCGTAGAGTAAAGATCGCGGTTCGATCTCTACTCTAAGTTAGAGTAGGGTAGAGTAGAGATCCTTTAGAGATCTCTACGATCCTATAAATTAATAGAGGGTTCGTTTATAGAGTTGAGTCCCGCCGCTAAATTAAACGAACTTAATTACTACCGGTTTATAGGATATTAAAACGAATTTCTAATAATTATTCTAATAACGCTACTACCTCTATAGATATATATATTTATAACTACTACTACCTTTATAGATACGCGTATTTATAGTTACTACTATTTTTATAAATATATATATTTATAGCTACTACTACCTTTATAAATATATATACTTATAACTACTACTACCTCTATAGATATATATATTTATAACTACTACTACCTCTATAGATATATATATTTATAACTACTACTACCCTTATAAATATATATATATTTATAACTACTACTACCTCTATTATAGATTAATAATAAGATATATTATAGATTATACTATAGAGAGACGATTATTATAATGAACATTATAATTAATATTTATTATTATTCTTTACTCTTTATCTTTTAATTAATTTTGAATCGAAATATTCTTAAAAATAAAGTAATAAGTTTAAGAGAAAATATTAATATTAAAACGTATTAATAAATATTTAAAAAGAGTTAATTTTAATTTTAAAACTAAATTATTATTTAAGTATCTCCTTAATTTTAAAATAAACGAATTAAACTATATCTTTAATATAACCTTCGGTTATATCTAATTTTAAATTAATAATAATTTTAATTTTAATATTAATCTAAATAATTATAGGTCCGAGTATTTATTCTATAAATACGTATATCTATAGAGGTAGTAGTAGCCGTGAGTATATATATCTATAGAGGTAGTAGTAGCTATAAATACGCGTATCTATAGAGGTAGTAGTAGCTATAAATACGCGTATTTATAGAGGTAGTAGTAACTATAAATACGCGTATTTATAAAGATAGTAGTAGTTATAAATATATATATTTATAAGGGTAGTATTAGTTATAAATATATATATCTATAAAGATAGTAGCGTTATTAGAATAATTATTAGAAATTCACTTTAGTATAGTAGGGATCTTTAAAGGATTTTTATTCTATTCTATTTTACTTTAAACCCTATACTAATAGATCTCTATATTAAATTAGGGTAGAGATTATACCTCGATCTCTACTCTACTCTATATTAATCCGAAGCGTAGACTTTTCTTAATATAAATATTAAATTAAAGTATTATTATGATTTTTTAAATAAGGAAAATTTCTATAAATATATCAATAAAATAATAAATCCGTTAATATTTAAAATATTTAATTTTATTAATTTTATAAAATTAATAAAATTAAAAAATTAAATAAAATTTAGTTAAAATTACTCTCTTTTTTCGATCGATTTAATAATAAATTAAAAAAAGCGAAATTTATTTATAATATTTTTTATAGACTTTAAAAGCCCGCTTTCGATTATTAATTAAACCTCGGACGAAATTGTATTTAATTATTTAACGTTAGTTTTATTAATTAGTTCTAATTTTTTATTATTAATCGACTCGAGATTATTTAACGAGTTTAACCCGTAGTTAATTATTCTTTCGTTATAATACGAGATAATTCCGCGTTTATAATTAAAAGCTAATAATATAAAATAACAGCGACCTTGTCGGGGTAGGTGTATCTTATACGCTGTCGTAGTCGTTACTGATTACGTCCTTTGCAGTATCTTATACGCTGTCGTAGTCGTTACTGATTACGTCCTTTGCAGTATCCTAAACCTTCCGCATCGACGTCCACGGCAAACGTAATGCCGTCCAGTCAGTCTAGTTCGAAGGCCCGATCCAAATCCGGACACGCCTTGAACGAGTCCAGCGCCTTAACCTCGAAGACCAAAAAGACCTCCCCCTACGATCCCAATTTCGAACAGAATCTCATCGACAACCACATCTATCCCAGCCACTGCGACCTTCCCGACGATCGTCTCCCGCCCAAGCCGGACAATTACAACGAAATCACGGAGAGATTGGGAGAACCGAGGGCGTCCTTGTCGCCCTCTCGATTCTGCGAAGAGACTTTCGACAGATTCGTGCGGACCAACTCACGTGCGCTGAACGAAGACGCTGTCATGAGTGACGTGTTCCCGGCGATCCGTGGTCTCGAGGCATTGCGCAATCTTTCAAGTGTCTTCCTACCGCATTTTGCGTACTATCCTGTTCGTTTTGTTCAGCAATCTTAACCCTACTACTTACTTGCCGGCCGGACGCTATCGGATATTCGTCGAGGCACTGGGAGTGTATTCTCGGAGTGGCCGATGTTCATTAAGCTTAATCAGCTACATACTCGACAGGTGCATTCAGTTCACTTCTGCAACCAAGTATCACCTCAATCTGCTTGAGATCGCGATCTATAGCGTCACAGCTGGCATCGGTCATAAGAGCCCGGACTCGGGCTCAGAAGAAGTCTATTCAGCAAGAACAGTTGTCAGCATTCGAAAGCATGGATAGACAAAAGTACGCTTGTACCTATCCTGCTGAGAATAATTGCGATGAAGTTTTTGACACTCAAGAGCTTGCGTCGGAGCACGCAATCCTTGCGCACGCTGTGGTTCCATTCCACAAAGGAGAAGATGGACGCTTTAAATGTCCTTTTGTATCGTCCGGGTGTCAGTTTACCGGAACTGAAGCAGCGGACATCAGAGAGCATGTGCCAAGCCAACACTCAGAAGCGAAGATCCCTTGCCCCCTTTCTAGGAAGCACCTCGGATGTCGTTGCAAGCTCGGAGATGTCGAGAACATTCACGCCCATATTTGGAGCGTCCACAAGAAAACTCGAATTCCCTGTCCCTATTTAGGGATAGATGGTTGTGATAGCACGTTCGCTCGCGGTGATTGGGTGTCAATTCATATCAAAACCGTGCATAAGCAGAAAAGATATCCCTGTCCTGCAGCGGAGAAAGAAAAATGTGACGCTACCTTTACTAGCCCCCAACAGTCTCAAGTCCATATGAAAGCAGAACATCAGGGTAGGAAATGGCCTTGTCCCTTTCGAGAAGAGTATGAGTGTTTTAAGGAATTTCCGTCACAAAAACAAGCATACGAACATGGTGAATGTCACAAGGGTATCAGAAATCCTTGTCCCTTAAAAGACGAATTCAATTGTCTTAGGGAATTTTCCAAGGCTTCAAGAGCTCGGGAGCATGCCGAGAGTCATACAAAAAAGTTCCCTTGTCCTCGTCTGGAGGACCTCAAATGTCTTAAAGAGTTCGGGACGGCCGAGTCGGCTCGAGCCCATGGCAAGACTCATGCATCTACTAGACAAATGTTCCTCTGTCCTCGTGCGGACGATCTCAAATGTCCTGAAACTTTTCTATCGGCAGTTGCAGCTCGACACCATGGTGACACTCATAGCGGCAAGAAATATGCCTGTCCAGGGGCTGACAAATATAGTTGCGAGTTGTTCTTTACCCATAAAGATTCAGCTATGAGTCATCTTCGTTGTTGCCATACGCATAAATTTGAATGTCGGCATCGAGGCTGTCCCAAGCGATTCGAAACGGCGCAAGAAGCTTCGGAACACGCAGATATGGAACATCGGCATCTTCTTTTCCTCTGCCCCTTCAAAGTCTGCCAGTCTCGTGTTGCTGGTGTTAGATTTCTGAAATATGAGTTTCACACAAACCATCGTGATTCTCATATCCGACATGGGCAATTGGACCCCAACGACGACTTCCGTCCTCTCCGGGATGTGGAGCTTGACCGGAGCAGCAAAACTCAGCTATATCAGCTGATTCTCCAGCAAAAAGGCTCAAGCACGGACAATAGCAGCGGTGAACACAATACTGACTATGACGGCAATAACGACGACGATAATGACGACGTTTGCTATAATCGCGATGGCGACGACGATGGCGACGACGATTATTTCGAGTCAGAAGACCAATTCTTCTCTGGATCTTGGGAAGATACAGAAAATGAGAGCGTTTCCACAAATACAGAACTATCGACGGAGTATCAACGCCGTGTGGAGGCAGTGAACTTAGCCCGGTGGAGTCGGTTCATCCAGTCTACTGGCGGCCACGTACATACAGTTGCATTCAGGACCTTAGGTCGCACATGTTTGGGTCCGATGCCAATAGAGAAGGGTCTTGTAGTCAAAACGTGTCCTAATGAAACCAGGATAGATTTCGATACTGCGAAGCTACGACCGGGCATAAACGAACAATCCTGCCCAATGCTTCCTGCTCGTTGCGTGTCCTGCGACTTTAACGTCAAACTTCGACAGCGTTTGCCACACCTAGGATGGGAATTTGACGAGTCAGCCAAAATATGCCAGCAGGCCTCATGTAAAGAGCCAACATTCTATGGAACGAGGATGTGCGTGAAGCATGTGGCTGCAGCCCTAATAGACCATGAGATAAAGGCCAATACGGCAGGCTTGGACTATTTGCTAGAGCTTCGAAAGATCTTTAACAAAATTACCGAAAAGACCTGGAGTTTGCCGTCTTCCTTACACCGCTCGTTAGCTGATATTCAAGCCGGTAAAACTCCGGGCACAGCTCTTATTGTCCTCGATATTGAATTTTCCATCACATCGGGGCAAGTATGGGAGGTTTCAATGATCGAGCAGGTATCCGGGAAAGTCTTATTGAACACGACGATTAAGCATGAGCATGGGATTGACCATAGCTACCGAATAGCGTCAAACAGTCGATTTCAAGAGTTCATAAGTCGCTCGAAGGCTAAAGCGGTGTACTCGTCTATGCGAGAGTCCGTGATTAGTCAGATGGACGTTCATCAAGTCGCTATAAAGCTCAAAGAGATTGGCATCAATCAGAATACGACTTTTCTTACATGGCATAAATCGAAGACAGATCTGAAGCTTCTACGGCGCTTTCTCCAGCTAGCCGGTTATGGGGACATTTTGCCCCCAGATGAGAATTGTATTCCTCTGATCCCGATCTTCCGCCTAAATTTCCCAGAGATAGTTAAAGATCCGGCTAACAGACGATCGAAGTCATTTCCCTTGGCATTGGAAGTTCTTTTTCCAGTTATATTTCCTCGACACAGTCTGATCGGTCTAAATCATCAAGCGTTGGTTGACTGTCAGCAAACTAGGCTTGTCCTTCAGGCAGCCATCGAGCTCACCAAGCCAGTAAAGGAGCGCGGGAAAGGCTGGAATCCTGAGAGGATCACGAGAAACTCCCAGACGTCAATTCGCAATTGGTTGACGGACATAAAGGTAGGAACTTCTGCTTCAAGGTTTTCGAGTGAGTATCGCTAAGAAATTAATAGGGTGTTAAACGTGAGTATGTCTTAGAAGGGAGCGACGAGAGGAAGACCAAGCGACTGTTACGGGCGCAGAAAGAGGATCAATACGTCTATCAACAGAAATGAACAAGTGTATACGAGAAAGGCAGTGTGCGCTGCGGCGCGCACATAAGCAATGTATGTCCTAGCGTATACACGTGAATCGCACGTGACCCGCGCTGGCTCTGTGACTTCGGCGCGCACAGCGCTCTCAACTCCCTGCCCTCCTACCTAGCACGCCGCTGCGTTAGCTGACACGCGCACTCTCTTCGCTATACACTCCGCTAATACGCCCGGGGTATAACTCCAGGCCGTAACAGCGACTACGCGAAATTCCGAAAGGGATATGAAGTCGAAAGGGTATAGTTTACTTTAGAGAAAATTGCAGTAGTTAATATGTAATCTAAACTTTTTTCTTCGTGCCTTTAGCGAGATATACACATTTCGCCATTTATGTATTAGCAGCCGCCGCCTTCCCAATCTCGGCCTTCACCCAGGCCTCTAGGCCCCCAGCTGCGATAATCTCTTGGACGTTTCTAGATAGCTCGCCGACTTGCTCTGTCCAGGTTTCTCCGCGTTCGCCCTCCTGCACCTCGATAAGGCTACGCTTAACGTCCCATGTCAGCGTCCAGCCGGTCCGGCGTGTTAGCTGTCGCTTCGTGTCGTTACTTAGCGAGGTAAAATGGGTACGTAGGCGCTGAACGAGGCGTGGAACCTCTAGGCCCATGAGTGCGTTATTAAAACTATTTCGGGAGAAGATATTCCCGAGGCTACCAGCCACGACTAGCGGGATCTGCTTCGCTAGGATGGCCGTCGCAGCCTGCTCTCTCGACGATCCGCAGCCGAAGTTGAAACCGGAGACGAGGATGTCATTAGGACGAGTAATACTGTCAAACTGGGGGTCATAATTCTCCATACAGACGCGTGCCATATCCTCCTTGGAAAGGTTGTCTTGGTAAGTATATTTCCCCGGGTAAATACCATCAGTGTTAAGATTGTCGGCGTCGCAAAAAATGATTTCACCACTGATCTTTTCGGGAAAGCCTGGCAAGATGTCGACTTCGGATCTAGGAGTCTCAATAGACTCCACTCGCTCGATTAGCGACTCCATCTGCTGTAGGAAGGTTGAAAGCTTGTTCTCTGTAGTCAGTTCGGCACCGGTGCCGTACCCGTACTCTACGCCAGACCAATTCGTAGGAACTTCGTAGGTGTCCGGACCGGAAATGACGCCCTTGAGAGCGCTGGCTGCTACAACCTCGGGACTTGCCAGATAGGTTTGCGCGTCCCTATGTCCGACCCTGCCTTTATAGTTACGATTTGAGGCGCCACGAGTAGGTCAGTTTCGATTCTAACTCTGTACTGCCGGGGGTAGATTACCTTATTCCAACCTCACCAGGCTCCAGCAGGCCTATACCAAGCCCAATACAGGGTCCGCATCCGGCGGGCAGCGCCTGAGCGCCAGCATCGAGTAGAGTCTGCCAGTCACCTACAGCTTCTGCGGCCTCCTGCTCGGGTGCGGAAGCGGCAGCGATGTAGAGTTGAACACCTTCGGCAATCTTAGGAGGAGTGTCGGGATTTGCCTTGGCTGTATCCTTAAAGACCTTAGCGGCTGCGGCGAGATCGGAAGCCCGTGAGTTAGTGCACGAGACGATGTAAGCACGGTTGATCTTGATATGCTGCGGCGCCAGCTCATGCAAAGGGGTCCCGACTTTGACAGAGTCCGGGCCCGACACATAGGGCGCGAGTGTGTCGAGATTCAGATATAACTGCTTCGCATACACAGCATCACGGTCAGCCGTGAGGGGGTTCGCGAACAGCTCGTCTACCTTCTCATGCGTGATACGTAGTCGAGTCGTACGGTCGTCGAGTATGGCAGCTTCGGTTGCCTTATTTCGAAGCCAGCGTTCCAAGGTTTTGTCCACCGGGAATAAGCCTGCCAGCTGGTTAGCAGGTGCCAGCTTGAAAGACCAGTAGATTGACAAGCCAATAAACTCACCTGACAGAGCAGCCATCTCAGTAGTCATATTGGCGATCGTCAATCCGCAGAGAAGTTAGTCTTGATATTCTATACAAGCTTAGAATTCAAAAGGTACCTGCTATCCACGGGCAGACTTGCCATAGTTTCCTCGGAGCCAGTGAACTCAACGGCATGGTTCAGCACGTCGCTCTTGAAGACTGAAGGATGTGTGAGCCAAACAGCGTAGTAAAATCAAGTTATCATACTCACAAATATTTAAGGCGACTGCGATATCTTTTGCGGTCACCCCTGGCGGCAGCGTTCCTGCAAAGTTCACTCGTGCTACTGGCGGGATCTGCCACCAGGTACGCGATGTTGCCCAAATCGATGCGGCATCTGTACGAACAAGCGGAGAGCCTAGGCTAAAATGAATTTAGAAAGAATTCAAGATGAAGACTGCAGGTTTGAACATAGAAAGTTTGACGACTTACCATCCTACACCGCCGTAGTGGTTGCTGTGGCTGTCAGAGGCCACACACATGGTGCCCGGCCATGCATACCCCTCTTCTACCATGATCTGGTGACCTATACCGCGACCCGGTGGAAAATGATCAATTGAATGCTTTTCGGCGAAGGCCTCGATTTGTTGATATTTCTTGAGGTTGGCATTACTGGTGTTCTGGATATCGTGGTCAAGCGTAAAGACGATCTGACATGGATTACGGACCTGCGTCGCTCCGATCGACATAAACTTGAGCGCAACTGGCCATGAGTTGTCATGAGTCATACAGTACGCTGGCGACAGACTGATATAATCACCGCTCCGGACGAGCTTTCCTTCGGGAAGACTGACGGCATAGAGTTGTACAATCTTTTCCGTCAGAGTCTGCGGCCGCTTTTCAAAAGTCGGGGTGGTGAAAGGAGGCGGCTCTTGTTGGTATAATGCGCCAGCCCGCGCGATGGTGCTCGTATCTAGTGAGGGGGAATCTGGCGACGTCGAGATAGTACGGAAATGAGTGTAGATGCTCCTACTCGGCAGCCAGCTGCTGGACAGGCGGAACGAGTTAGCCCGTAGAGACCGGACCTATAAGAGTTAGATTGAGCTAGAGGACAAGTAGAAGAAACAGGAAGACATCACTGACCAGTCTGCACCTCATCGTAGACATGCTCCTCCAGTAGCAATTACGTCGCTGTATTATGCACGACGTGATATCGAATGCGACTCGTCGAAATCTCGCGAAGATATGCGAGTTCGGCGGTCCGAGGTTGGGGTGCAGAAGACTAATGTGTGACGGTTTCCTGCACTACTTAGCCGGGGATGCCAATATAGCCAAGGCGCTAGCAGAATCTGGGCTAGCTTGCGTATATATTTACGCATTTATACTCTAAATATTTACATATTTAATATTTTACTTAATTCTAGACTTATTCTTATATAGACTTTCTAAATTTATAATATAATATTATATATTTATTTAACTACGTTACGATTTAAATTTCGAACTTTTAAAATATAAATTAATCGAAAATAATTTAAATAAAAAATATATTATTTTAATATTTATTTATTTATTTATTTATTCAATAATTTATTATTTATTTAATAAATTTATATATTTACTCTAGTAAAACTACTTTATTAATAAGGGAGTTCCGCGAATATTTTCTTAATAGGGAAGTTACTAGTAGTTTTTATTAATTATTAAAGAAACCTCGTTAATTAAAAACTCTAACTTATCGATAATTTATCTCCTTTTCTTACTAGTTAGTAGCCGATAGTTATAATTATTTTAAAATATTATTTATCTCTTCCCTCCGTTTCTTTTTTATTTTAATTTTCTTAATTTTATTTATTTATCTCGTGGGCCTATAGGCCGCTTTATTATATATTTATTAAATAATCGATATTTATAGCCCTCCGGCCGGCGGTTTTTTTCTTTTCTTCTTTTTTTTTTAAGCCTAGGTATATTACTAGGTCTTAATAATAATTTAAACTATATTAATTATTCTTTAATAAAAAAAAATTAACCGAGCTACCCCGTTCTTATTATTTACCGCGTAGTTATATATATATTTTAGACTTAGGTTAATATCTTTTTAAAGTCGTATATGTTTATTTATTTTATAAACTCCGCTTTATCTTTAACTAGTTCTAGGTAAAATAGTAGTATATATTTTATACTTTATTTTCTTTATTTATATTAGTAACTAGCGCTACGAACTATAAATACTTTTATTCGGTATAAAAATTTATTTAATCCGATTTTATTATATTTTAGTTATATTATTATAAAGTTTTTAATCTTCTTTAATTAATTATAATAATCGAATTAATTTTTAAATAAATCTCTCTTTTAAACCGGGTTAATAATTTATATAAAAATCGTTATTTTATAACTCTTTTATTTATCTAGTTATTATTAACGGGCCTAGTTTTTTACTCTTTAATTAATAATTTTAATATCCTAATATTCTTCGATATCTTCGATTAAATTTATTTAGTTTTTTCTCCTCTCTATAATTATAACTACTTTATATTATTCTTTAAATCTTAAGGCGCGAATTATTTAGATTTCTTTTTTTATTATTAATATTAAAGATATTTATTATTACCTCCCTCCTTTATATTAAAGTTTATTCTAGATCCGTGTATTTTTTATAATTATAATTAAGTGGGTCCCTCGATTTATTTAATATTATATTATTAGGCGGTTTAACTAGAGGTCGATTAACGTAATTACCGACTCGATTTTAAATATTAAAATTAGAGTAATTTTAAATACTCCTAGGACCGTCTTAAAATAGTTATTTTAGATAATTATTAATTTCCTTATATATCTCTTTATAGCCTTTATTATTCTCTTTAATTAATATTATATCGGAGCCGTAAATATTAATATCGGTTTAATTATTATATTATATATCGTTTTATATTTCGCGAAGGTAGCGCCCTATATCGAATTAATTAAGTATTTTATAACGCGGCTTTAATTAACCGCTTTAGTTTTAATCTAGGCTAGGGATAATCTTTATTTTAATTTTAAATCGATATATAGTTTTAAAACTTTAATACTCGCTTTAAATTCGATAACTGTGTTTTTAAAATTTATTATTATTTCTATATTAAACTTCTTCGGCGTTCGAGATATATAAACTAGCTCGTACTTCTAAGGGGTAAATAATACTTTATAAATAATTATTTACTTTAAATAAATATCGTAGGCCCGTTTTATATTTATATAGTTCTTTTTTATACTCTCGTTATAGGCGAGTAAATAAACGTTATTTATAAATTCTCCGATTTATATTAATAAATTTATTTTAATATACTCCTCGATTAATAATATATTAAAGAATAAAAAGAGTATCGGTAAAATAGGCGATCTTTATAAAATACCCGTTATTTTTTTTTTATTATATTTATTCTTTCTTTAAATATTACGGATATAGTTTTATTCGATAAAAAGTTTATTATTTAATTAATAATTAAACTCGGTATACCTTTTATTCGTAAATTATATAATAATCTTTTATATAAAATATTATCGAACGCTCCTACTATATTTAGTAATAATAGGTTTATTATTTTTACCCTCCCGTTCTTATTATAATTCTATATAATATATATTATATTTATAAAGGTCTCTAACGCGGTTTTTATTAAATATTTTTATCTAGTCTTTATTTACTATAATAATAATAATTCGTATTTCTCTACTATATTATTTAACCTTTTAGAGATAACTACTTCTAGCGCTTTATTAAATATATCGAGGAGTATAATAAATTTATATAATTTTAACTTTAAGTAATCGCTTTTCTTTGGTTTTTTAAAGATTATTATATTAAGTTTTTTAAAGTACTTTAAATAGTATCTTTATTTAAAGTAGGCCTAGAATAAATAAATAATAATATTTATTACTTCCGTTTTTATTATAGTTTTTAAGAATTAATTTAAGATTTTAATTATTCTTAATACCTTATCGGTAACTAGGTATTATATTATTTTATATATTTTTATTTTTATTATCTCCTAGTTTATTCTAACGGGCTTTAAATATTTTATTCTATTAATATTATTTAAGTCTATCGTCCGTAAAGAGGGAAATAATATTCTTTATAAAAAATTTATTTTACTCTCGAAGTCTCTAATTTTTCCTCCTTTATTATTTTTAATAATTAAGAATTAAAAGAGTTTTTTAAAATAGTTATTTTTCTCTCTTTTTTATTTTACGAGCTTTTATACTTTTATTAATTTTAATAAAACTTTATATATACTCTCCTATTAAAAGAACGTTTTCGTTCTTCGAATTATATATATTCTCTTATTATTTATTATATCTAGGGCCTCCTCCGTCTAGATATTTTAATTTTATTTATACTCCTTTATATATTCCTTTACCTTTAATATAATATTAATATAGCGGGAGTTTTAATAAGATTTAGTTTTTTAGTATAAATAGTTTTATAAGATTATAAACTCGATAATTTCTTAAAAATCTTTTATTATTTTATTTAGGTATTAATTAATTTTATTTTTATTTTTAAACTTTAACTTCCTTAATATTTAATAAAAAGATTTTATATTTTATTATATTTTTTCTTAAATAATATTATCCTTAATCTTTTTTTAAATATATTAAATATATAATATTACCTCTTTTTATATTTACTCGAATTCTATTACTACTAGCCTATAATCGGAGTTATAGTATAGGTCTTCGCGGATTATAAAATTATTTATAACCTAGTATACTCCTTTTATAAAGAATAATAAATTAATTATATTTTTATATCCTCGGGCTTTTTATATAATAAACGTTTTTAATAATTTTAATTTTATTTCCCTCGACTTTATTATTCCTAGGAGATAATTAATTATAATATAATATATATATCGCCTAATATTATTTTAATTAGGGTAATAAAGATTAAAATTTTTTAAAAAGATATATTCGCCTTCCTTTATTAATACTTCCTTTAATAATAATAATATTAACGGATAATTAATTAAAATATATTATATCGGTAATAAATTATATATATTATAAATTTATATCTTTTTATAATAAAGGATTCCTCGACTAATAGTCTCCTCCTCTTTAATTTTATCCGACCGAGATTCCTTTTTATTTCTTCGCTCGTTTAATATAATTCTTATAAAATATAAATCGCTTTTATAATAAACTTGCTCTTAATTATTTATATCGATCTTTTTATTTATATAAAAGTATATACGGGCCTCTAGGCCTCCCTTATATACTAAATAGAAATAATTAATATTATTATTATATAGCGCCTAGGTAATACGATTTTAACTAGGCTCTTAAATAATTATAATATCGATATTTTTAATTTACTCGTTTTAGAGTAATTTTATTATTAACTTCGTCTCTTTTCTAATATTATATTATACGACTTTAAATTAAATACTATAATTTGTTATATATTATATTATATTCGTAAATTCCTCGTTTATTTCTTACTTATTTAATAGTATTAATTCTAGCTAGTTTTCGTCTAGTTAATTAAATACCGTTATTAGGAAGTTATTTAAAACTTAAAGAATTATTTACTTAGGTATTACTATTAGCCTATTATTTTATCTCGGCCTCCCTATCTTTTTAAATATAATAACCGCGTTTTAGATTTTATTAATTATATTTATTATTATTTTCCTCTTTTTTATACCCCTAGCCGGTATTAATATAAATTTATCGCTAGTTAATTATACCTAGGAATTTAGGGTTATTATCCTCGGTAATATTATAAACTATTTAAGTTTATTCTCTAATCTTTATCGGATTTAATATTTTTTATTTATTTAATTAAATATACCTTATTTTAGAATTTATAATATTTAGAATAAATTATATAATACTTTTCCTTCGGGCTTTTAGTATTATATTTATATAATTAATAAAGTTCTATATATATCCCGTATTTAAACTAGTTTTTATAGAGTAAGACTATATAACCGTATCTTTAATAATTAAAATATTATTTTAAATTATTTATTCTCTCTTATTTTTTATATAATAATAATTATTCACTTTTTAAAAACCCGTCCGTTATTAATTTATTTATTATATCTAGGTCCGGGATTTTGAAAAGTAATATTAAATATTTCTTTTTACGACCGTATTCGTCTAGTTTAAAAACGAATCCTAATTATTTTATATTTATAATATTTAATCCTAGGTATAATTTATAATTTTTTTATTTTAATATCTTTATTATTATTTCTTAATTATTTATATCGACGGCCTCTTTTCTTATATTATATATTATTATTATATAAATTTATCTTAATACTCTCGCCGAGAGGTTAATACTTTTTATTTATTTAATTATTTTCTCTAGTTTTTACTTTACCTCTATTATTATATAATATAAAACGAAGTCTCCTTTTATTATTTATTTTATTCCGACGATCGACTCCACCACCGAGTAGGCTTCGTTCTAGAATATTTTAATTAATTAAAAACTAGTTATTTTTTTAAATTATCCTCTAGCTTTAGTATTATTTATTCTAATTATTAACTACTTTATTTTCGCGCTAGTCGTTATTACCGGAGGAGAGGGGTTTATTTCGGCTATATATCTCTATAGAATAAATATATATCTATAAGTAATATTAATCTAGTTTTATATTAATAACGTAGATATACTCCTCGCTCTAAATTTTTAAACTTTTTATTTTAATAAATTTATTTAGACCTCTTAAAGCCTACGCTCTTCTACTAGTTTTTATATATAATTAAGAATTATTTTTAACGCGATCTATATTAATTATAGCCCGCGGTATATTATCTATTATATCTCTTTATATTCTATATCTTTTATAGTCTTTATTATAGTTATTATTAATTCTTTTAAAACTTTTATACCCTCTTTATACCCTCTTATTTAATTACTAGTTTTATTTTATTATTACGATATCTTTATTATATTAAAACGCGCTAGTAGCCTACTCTCTACCCTAGTATTTTAAATCCTATCTCTATTACTTTTATTCTCTTTTATCTTAACTAATTTCGTAAACCTTTAAAGTAGTGAAATCCTATTAATCTAACTTTCGTTTTATCTTTTTTTTTTTTAACTACCTTCTTTATTAAGATTTTTTAATACTCGTTATTTAATTAATTAATAAATTAAATATTTCGTTTAAAATAATTTATTTATTAATTAAATAATTTAATTAATTAATTAATTTAAAGAATTTGATTTAATATAACTAGAAATTAATATTTTATATAAAAAAAGTTATAATATTATAAAATAAATATATAAATATATAAAAATAATAATAAAAACTATGAATTATAAATTATAAATTATTAATATAAATAATTATAATTAAATAAAAACTTATTCTATTTAGAAAAAGTTATTTATATATAAAAATATTTATTAAATAAATTTTTTAAAATATTTATTTATTTATTAAAATATATTAATATTATATAATAAGTTATAATTTCGTAATTATTAATATAAGAAAGATTTATATAATATTATAAAATAAAAACATATTAATATAAAAAATAAATATTATATTATTATAAAAATAAGAATAAAAATATATAATTAATTAAATGATTTATTAAAGTAATATTTATTAATAGTTAATATATAATAAATATATTAAGTAATTAATAAATAATAAATAATAATTAATATTTATAAATATTATTCTTAGAGTTTTAATTGATTTAATAAAATTATCAAATTTTAAACTTTAATAATAATAATAAAATTTTATATATAAAAAAGTTTTAAATTTATAATTTAAAGTTTTTTAATAATTAATTTTAATATTTAAATTTATAATAAATATTATTATAAGTATTTTATTTATTAATAATAATAATTCTTAATAATAAATTTTTTTTTTAAAAAATATTCTTAATATTTAATTCGTATTTATTAAAAAATAAAGTAAATTTTTTTCGAATAAATAATTAACTTATATTATTATTTTTCTTAAAATTTTCTTAAAATTTACTTTTTTCTTTAATTTAATATTAAATAAAATTAATATTATAATTTTTAATATTATTTTAAAAATTTATATATATTATAATAATATAATTTATAAATAAAATTCGTTAATATTTTCAATTTTTTTTTTCGAGGTTAAAAAAATATATAAATAACTTTTTCAATTTTGAATATATAATTTTATTTAATTTTTATAAATATTTTATTTTAATTCAATTTAATAATTGTAATTATATATTAAGAAATTTTAAAATATATTTCTTTATTAAATAGTAAATTAATTAAAAAAGAAAATTAAAATAATTATTTTTAAATCTTTAACTATTAATAAAAACGTTTTCTTTTTTATAAATATATATTTTTAAAAATAAATATAATTAATATTTCTTATTTAATATCGCGGAATTATATTATTATAAATTATTAATTAAAAAATAATAAAGTTTTAATAATAATATAATTAAAAGTAAAAATTATTATTTAGTATATAAAGGAGGCCTAGAGACTAATATATATTTTTATATAAATAAAAGGATTAATATAAATAGTTAAAAACTAATTTATTATAAAAGTAATTTATACTCTATAAAAATTATATTAAAAAAGCGGAAAAATAAAAAGGAATCTCGGTCGGATAAAATTAAAAAAGAGAAGATTATTAATCGAGGAATCCTTTATTATAAAAAAATATAAATCTATAATATATATAACTTATTATTAATATAGTATATTTTAATTAATAATCCGTTAATATTATTATTACTAGAAGAAGTATTAACGGAGGAAAGCGAATTTTTTTTTAAAGAATTTTAATCTTTATTACCCTAACTAAAATAATACTAGGCGATATATATATTATATTATAATTAATTATCTCCTAGGAATAATAAAGTCGAGGGAAATAAAATTAAAGTTATTAAAAATATTTATTATATAAAAAGCCCGAGGATACGAAAATATAATCGATTTATTATTTTTTATAAAAGGAGTATATTAGATTATAAATAACTTTATAATCCGCGAAGATTTATACTATAACTCCGATTATAAATTAGTAGTAACGGAATTCGAGTAAATATTAAAAAAAAAAAATTTATATACTCGTTATATTTAAAAAAAGATTAAAGATAATATTACCCGAGAGGAAATATAATAAAGTATAAGATTTCTTTATTAGATATTAAAAAAATTTAAATTTAAAAGTAAAAATAATATCGATTAATATTTAAATAAAATAATAAAAGTTTTCTAAAAAATTATTAAATTTATAATCTTATAGGCCCGTTTATACCGAGGAGTTAAATTTTATTAAAACTCCCGTTATATTAAAATTATATTAAAAGTAAAGGAATATATAAAGAAATATAAACGAAATCGAAATACCTAAATAAAGGAGGCTCTAAATATAATAAATAATAAAAGAATATATATAATTCGAAGAACGAAGATATTCTTTTAATAAAAGAGTATATATAAAACTTTATTAAAATCGACGGGAGTATAGAAGTTTATAAAATAAAGAAGAAAGAAAAATAATTATTTTAAAAAACTCTTTTAATTCCTAGTTATTAAAGATAATAAAAGAAGAAAAATTAAAGACTTCGAAGATAAAATAAAAGTCTTATAAAGAGTATTTTTCCCCCTCTACCGACGGTAGATTTAAATAATATCGATAGAATAAAATATCTAAAGCCGGTTAAAATAAACTAGGAAATAATTAAAATAGAAATATATAAAATAATATAATACTTAACGGTAGATAAAGTATTAAGAATAACTAGAATCTTAAATTAATTCTTAAAAGTTATAATAAAAACGGAAGTAATAAACGTTATTATTTATTTATTCTAGGTTTACTTTAGATAAAAATACTATTTAAGATATTTTAAAGAGATTAATATAATAATCTTTAAAAAATCGAAGAAAGGCGATTATTTAAAGTTAAAATTATATAAGTTTATGATACTCCTCGATATATTTAATATAACGCTAAAGGTAGTTATTTTTAAAAAGTTAAATAATATAACGGAGAAATACGAATTACTATTATTATAATAAATAAAGATTAGACGGAAGCGTTTAATAAAAACCGCGCTAGAGACTCTTATAGATATAGTATATACTATATAGAACTATAGTAGGAATAGGAGGGGAAAGATAATAAATCTATTATTACTAAATATAATAAAAGTATTCGATAATATTTTATATAAAAGACTATTATACGACCTATAAATAAAAAGTATTCTAAATTTAATTATTAACTAGATAATAAACTTTCTATTAAATAAAATTATATCCGTAATATTTAAAAGAAGAACGAGTATAGTAGAGAAGATAATAACGGGTATTTTATAAAGATCGTTTATTTTACCGGTACTCTTTCTATTTTTTAATATATTATTAATCGAGGAGTATATTAAAATAACCTTATTAATATAGGTTAGAGGATTCGTAGACGATATTTATTTACTCGTCTATAACGAGAGTATAAAAAAGAATTATATGAATTTAAAACGGGCCTATAATATTTATTTAAAATAAATAATTATTTATAATATATTATTTACCCTCTAAAAGTACGAGTTAGTTTATATATCTCGAACGCCGAAGAAGTTTAATCTAGAAATAATAATAAATTTTAAAAACGTAGTTATTAAACCTAAAATAAATATCTAAATCCTAGGATTATATATCGATTTAAAATTAAAATTAAAACTATATCTAGTCTAGATTAAGGCTAGGGCGACTAGTTAAAGCCGCGCTATAAAGTATTTAATTGATTCGATATAAGGCGCTACTTTCGCGAAGTATAAAATAGTATATAATATAATAATTAGATTAATATTAACGTTTACGACTCCGATATAATATTAATTAAAAGAAACGACGGAGGCTATAAAGGGACATACGAAAAAATTAATAATTATCTAAAATAATTACTTTAAAATAGTTTTAAGAGTATTTAAAACTATTTTAATTTTAATATTTAAAGTTAAATTAATAATTATATTAATCGACCTCTAATTAAACCGTCTAGTAATACGATATTAAATAAATCGAGTAACCTATTTAATTACGATTATAAAAAATACACGGATCTAGAATAAATTTTAATATAGAGGAGGTAGGTAGTAGTAAATACCTCCGATACTAATAATAAAAAAAAACTTAAATACTTCGCGCTTTAAGATTTAAAAAATAATATAAAGTAACTATAATTATAAAGAGGAGAAAAGACTAGATAAACCTAATCGGAGATATCGAAGAATATTAAAATATTAAAATTATCGACTAGAGGGTAAAAAACTAGGCCCGTTAATAATAATTAAATAAATAAGAGGGTTATAAAACGACGATTTTTATATAGATTATTAACCCGGTTTAGAAAAAAAAATTATTTAAAGATTAATTCGATTATTATAATTAATTAAGAAAGACTAAAAACTTTATAATAATATAATTAAAATATAATAAAATCGGATTAAATAAATTCTTATACTAAATAAAAGTATTTATAATTCGTAGTACTAGTTATCTATATAAATAAAGGAAATAAAGTATAAAGTATATATTATTATTTTACCCGGAATTAACTAGGGATAAAACGGAGTTAATAGAATAAATAAATATATATAATTTTAAGAAAATATTATTGTAAGTCTAAAATATATATATAACTACGCGGTAGATAATAAAAACGAGATAACTCGATTAATTCTCTTTTATTAAAGAATAGTTAATATAATTTAAATTATTATTAAGACCTAGCGATATACCTAGATTTATAAAAAAGAGAAAGAAAAAAAAGAAGCCGCCGGCCGGATAATTATAAATATCGATTATTTAATAAATTTATAATAAAGCGGCTTATAGGCCTATAAGATAAATAAATAAAATTAAAGAAACTAAAATAAAAGGGAAATAGAAGGAAGAATAAATAATATTTTAAAATAATTATAATTATCGACTATTAATTAGTAAAGAAAGGAAATAAATTATCGATAAATTAAAGTTTTTAATTAACGAGGTTTCTTTAGTAGTTAATAGGCGCCGCTAGTAACTTTATTAAAAAAATATTCATAGAACTTCCTTATTAATAAAGTAGTTTTACTAGAGTAAATATATAAATTAATTAATAAATAAAAGTTAAATAAAAATATTTGATAAAAATCGCGCTAAAGACTTTTATAGATATAGTATATACTATATAAAACTATAGTAGGAACGGGAGGGGAAAAATAATAAACTTATTATTACTAAATATAATAAGAGTATTCGATAACGTTTTATACGAGTAATTATTATATAATTTACGAATAAAAGATATTCCGAGCTTAATTATTAATTAACTAATAATCTTTTTATCGGATAAAACTATATCCGTAATATTTAAAAAAAGAACGAGTATAATAAAAGAAATAATAACGGGTTTTTTAAAAAGATTATTTATTTTATTAATACTCTCTTTATTCTTTAATATAATATTAATCGAGGAGTATATTAAAATAAACTTATTAATATAAGTTAAAGAATTCGTAGACGACGTTTATTTACTCGTTTATAACGAGAGTATAAAAAAGAATTATACGAATTTAGGACGGGCCTATAATATTTATTTAAAATAAATAATTATTTATAAAGTATTATTTACCCTCTAGAAATACGAGTTAGTTTATATAAAGTTTAATATAAAAATAGTAATAAACTTTAATAATATAATTATTATATTTAAAACGAGTATTGAAATCTAAGGATTATATATCGATTTAGAATTAAAATAAAAATTATATTTAATTTAAATTAAAACTAAAGCGATTAATTAAAGCCGCGTTATAAAATATTTAATTAAATCGATATAAAGCGCGATATTCGCGAAGTATGAAATAATATATAATATAATAATTAAACTAATTTTAATATTTATAACTCCGATATAATATTAATTAAAAGAGACGATAAAGACTATAAAGAGATATACGAAAGAATTAATAATTATTTAAAATAACTATTTTAGAATAGTCCTAGAGGTATTTAAAATTACTCTAATTCTAATATTTAAAATTAAATTAATTATCGCGCTAATCGACCTCTAGATAAATCGCTTAATAATATAATATTAAATAAATCGGGGAACTTACTTAATTATATTTATAAAAAATACGCGGATCTAGAATATATTATAACGTAGAGAAAGTAAGTAATAATAAGCGCCTTCGATATTAATAATAATAAAAGAAGTCTAAGCGCTTCGCGTTTTAAGATTTAAAGAATAATATAAAATTCTTATAATTATAGAAAAGAAAAAATATTAAGTAAATTTAATTAAAAATATCGAAGAATATTAAGATATTAAAGTTATTAATTAAAAAAATAAAAGATTAAGCCCGCTAGCGATAACTAAATAAATAAGAGAGTTTTAAAATAATAATTTTTATATAAACTACTAACTCGGCTTAAAAGAGAGATTTATTCGGGGATTAATTTAATTATTTTAATTAATTAAAGAAGATTAAGAACTTTATAATAATATAATTAAAATACGATAAAATCGAATTAAATAAATTTTTATACCGAATAAAAATATTTATAATTTATAATATTAACTATTAATACGGATAAAGAAAGTAGAGTATAAAATATATATTATTATTTTACCCGGAACTAACTAGGGATAAAATAGAGTTTATAAAATAAATAAATATATATAATTTTAAAAAGATATCAACGTAGGTCTAAAATATATATATAACTACGTAGTAGATAATAAAGACGGGGTAACTCGACTAATTCTCTTTTATTAAAAAATAATTAATATAGTCTAAATTACTACTAAAATCTAATAATATATCTAAGTCTATAAAGAAGAGGAAGAAAAGAAAGAAATCGCTAACTAGAGAGTCGTAAATATCGATTATTTAATAAATTTATAATAAAATAACCTATAAACCTATAAAATAAATAAATAAAACTTAAAATTTAAAAATAAAAAGAAAATAGAGAGAAGGGGTAAATAATATTTTAAAATTAATTATAACTATCGACTATTAGTCAATAAGAAGAGGAGATAAGTTATCGATAAATTAAAATTTTTAACTAGCGAGGTTTCTTTAATAGTTAGTAAATACTATTAATAATTTTACTAGGAAAATATTCGCGGAACTCTCTTATTAATAAAATAGTTTTCATTAGAGTAAATATATAAATTAATTTAATTAATTAATTAATTAATAATATTAACTTTAATAAATTTAATATAGAGAATTCAAGCGCTATTATAATAGATCTTAAAACTTAATAAACTATAATAAACTAGGCTAGATTTATAATTTTGTTAATATAGTTTTATTTAAAATTTTCGTAATAATTAAAGAAGAGTTAAAATAGTTTACTTATAAGACTTCTTCGCTATCTGGACCTTCGTCGAACTCAATATCGGCATCGTCTACGCCTGTCTTCCCACCATGCGACCTATCCTCACTACCTTTATAACCGGCTCCCTATCCCCCCTAAGCAGTAGAACCACACCCAAACAGCCCAGCTACGGCGACTCTTCTCGATTCTCGTCACGAGGTTTCTCGAGGTAAAAACTTTCGCGGGATCCGCTTTCGACAGATGCAGGGAGCTTCACTATAATGAAGGGAGAGACTATTACTCTGAAGAAGGGATTACTAACGCCGGAAGGGCATGGTAGGGGGAGGAGTAACAGGGCAGATTTTGAGATGGATGAGATGGCTTGAGTGTGAGCGTTGGGGTTGGGGGGTTTGTAACAAAGTCACGATCCATGCGTACCAAACTATGCTGGATTAACGTCTCGGGCTATCTAATACTACGGTTATATGTACCATGTCTGCTCAACGTCGTCTGCAATTCCACGCATGTATCTGTCCTATCTGACCATTTCTCAATAGACATGAGATGTTCTCCCCTCCACACGAACACTTGTAAAGAATCCAGTCGTTTATAATTCCACGCATGCATCTGTCCTGTCTAGCCATCCATTGATACGAATGCAATTCCTGGCCCCAACTCCAAACGCCCGTAAAATTATCCTGCCACTGCATATCCACACGTGAAGAATTTCAACGCTCCCTTCCCCTCCCTGCCGCACACACGCAAAATTCCATACCAATCCAAAGCAAGAGTTTAGCGTCGGACTCCTCTACCTGCGTTCCCCCCAAGGCCAAACCCCCTCTACCCCTAAATAACCGCTGCACTACCTAGTCACGCCCTACCTTCCCCCTTCCTCACCTCCCCTACAGCTCCCACTACCCTTCACCCCCGAGTCCCCCTAAAGGGAGAGCAAGCGATAAAAGGTAGGCGCCCCACCAAACCCCGGATGCCCCAGAAGGAACACCAAGCGATCAGCAAGACAGGAAGCCACGAGTTCGATGATTCCCGCACCACCGGACACTGTTGCCAGTGCCAAGCGATACGAGGCGGAAAAGGAGAGAAGAGAACGCAAATGGCAGGCACAATACGGGAAGTTTAAGAGAGAGGGACAGGGCAGCGGAATTCTGGACGCTATATCTGCGTCATAGTCGGGAAAGGAGCCGACATGGACGGGAAAGGAGCCGTCTTGGTGCCGCCAGCTCTCTGGATCGCCCAGTAACCATCGGCCGTTTCGGTGGCCTTATAAACCAAGCGACAGCCAAATGATAGGCATGAGCTCACTTGAGAACGTGCAATTTCTGACTTCCGGCACTCCCAAAGCCACATGGTAAACCATGCAAGTAGGAATAAAACCACGAAGATGTTGTAGTACTTGAGCCCCGAATTCTTTGATTTTTGGGCTGGTAGGGTGATGACTGTGGCAGTGGGCGCGTCAATCGGATCAGTCTGGACAAGCTGATCGCTCTTATTAACGTCGGTGTGAACAATTGGATCAGTCTGAACAAGCTTGTCGATTTGAATAATCGGATCGGTCTGGATAAGCCGGTCGCTCGTATTGACGTCGGTTTGAACATTCCGATCAGTCTGAACAAGCTGGTCGCTCATATTGACGTTGGCGTGAACAATCAGATCAGTCCGAACAAGCTGGTCACTCGTATTGAGGTCGGTTTGAACATTCCCATCAGTCTCAACAAGCTGATCGCTTATATTGACGTCCGTGTGAACAGTCAGATCAGTCCGAACAAGCTGGTCACTCGTATTGACGTCGGTTTGAACATTCCCATCAGTCTGAACAAGCTGGTCGCTCATATCGACGTTGGTTGGACCAGACTGATTGCTCATGTTGCTGTGGGTTTGGACAATTTCGTCGCAGATAGTGGCGCGGTTTCGATAATTTCCCCCCTCAGTTCGAGTTTCATCTCGCGGTTCCTCGTGCTCCAATGGAAGGTCTTCTACCTCGGACCCGAATTCGGACTGGGATAAATTGCCCAACTGTTGGCGCAATGGGCGCGGCGTTCTGTCCTTATCGACGCTCTTCTCGGAGATGTCCGTATCTGTTTTCTCCTCATCTTGTGCGGCGATAGCGTCCTCCTCCTGAGCGGAGAATCCGTGCATTGTGTCCCCCTCTTGATCGGTAATAGTTTGCATCGTAGATTTCTTCGAGCCACCGCCTGCTCTCCTCTTCCTCCTTCGCTTCTTCTTTCCGCCCCCGCCTAAGGGTCCTTGCTGAGGGGTTGCTTCCTCGTCCTCTCCAGATTCCTCTCCCTCATCTCCGTTTGCCTCCTGCACCATCATTCGCTGCTTCTCCAGCCTTACGGTTCTGAGCTGCTCCTTCAACTGCTTTGTTTCCTCGTAGTGCTTGTCGCTGAGTTTGGAGATATCTCCCTCAAGGCCTTTCTTTTCCTCTTGATCGGCGGCAAATTGCTGGTAGAGTTCGCGGATTTGGTCATCCTTCAATTCGAGGTCTTTGATCAACACATTGGTCTCTCGTGGAATTCGCGCTTCTAGCTGTGCGATTTTCTCATCTGAACAGAAACCCGAGTCAGCACTTCCTCATGGAGATGCGTGATGAACTACGACAAGAGAGCATGAGACGTACCCTTTTGAGCAAGCGCTTGAGCAGTCTCCGCTTCTCTCTTTCTCACGTCATTCCTGAGATCAGCCCACTTCTTGTCTGTATTCTTCACTTGGCCCTAGACAATTTTGGGAATTAGCATGTGTCTTTGAAGGATTTTGAAGCGGAAGAAACTCGCGTTTTAGGGTGGATGAGGTAGGGACTGGCGTGGTCTACAATCGAAATGAACAATGTGCTCCGAGATATACATGGTAGTCGTACCTTTTGAGAGTCATTTTTGTGCTTCTCTGCCGCGAATTTCTCCTTGACTGAGGCATATTCCGCCGCAAGCTGCTTGTAGTTGTTCTCCTGCTGCTCGCGTTGATACTCTGAGCTCTTGACTCTAGCTTCCAATGAAGCTTTTTCGCGTTGAAGGGCCTCGCATTTGACCCGCGCTTGCTCGTATGAACGATAATTTGCCTCTTTTTCTGCTTCAATGTTTGAGTTTTGGCCCTTCTGTTGGACCTCCCGTTCGTTCTCTAGGGCCATCTCTAGGTCTTTGATATCTTTCCGAAGCTCTCCAGTTGAAAGCTTCTCTTTCTCGTACTTCTGGCGATACTCCTCGAGCTGCTTGTGCGTGTCATCGGCCATGGCTTCGGGCGAGACACTGAATGTGGACAAGGTGGGGGGCACGCGCAGGTGAGGTAGGACTGGTGTGTTGACCTTGCTGGGCGCTTGATTCTCGCGATCAGACGCCATTATGGGTAGAGGACTTAAGTGCTTTGCATATTGAATGGAAATTGTATTCTTTGAAAAGGTGGTGAGCTTAACCTGGTAGATGAGGTGGGTGAAAATTCTACGGGCGATTTGTGTGAAGTGAGGTTTCGCGAATTAGCGTGGTTTAGTGGTCACCGCATGCGGAATGAATGAAATGAAATTTTTCTACGACATTCTGACAAATATTCAATGCTCAAAGCAATGTTCGATATTTCAGTTTAAGCTTTCCTACCACATCTGTTACCTGTAGCCTTAAGAAAATCACGAGCGCGACCGCCTCAGTGGAACGCTGACATTCGGCCTCTCCAGGTGGGCGACGGAAAATGTTTTTCGAAAAAGCAGTCCACGAGGATACAGCATCACAGCGAGAAAGAAACGACCTATCTCTCAGCTATGTCATGGTTGGCGTGTGAATAGTGAGCATTCGGGGAGGGAGGTGCTGGGAATGGAATCATTACTGGTAAGTGTTTTCGGGCTCGAGATCGGCGCGAATCCAACCTAGATGGGCTGCTGAATGGCGATGAGGGAGACATCGAAGGCATACTATCATACTCGAAGACTGTGGGTAGTGCAATGGTGAGGGACACAGGTGGAAGACGAAGCGACGTCTGCTCGCCTGGCTAGGATCGGTAACGCTAACGTTAGGATACATGAGCTAGAGCTCTGCTGTACGGCAGGTACCAATGGAACTCAGATATTAACCATATCTATCCACACCCTTCTCCATGTCTGGGTCAAGTCGAGCCATGTCTACAGTGTTGAGATATGAAGGACAGACCTTTTTCACTTGACTTGCTCCTATAATTTCTCCCCTCAGCTTTGACCATTTCCCGCTGTAACGCATGGCTTAGCCATGTTCACGTTCAATTCGCTCGTTCAAAAGGCGCAGTCATTCGTTGATCCTTCTGTACTACCGCTGTCCAGGAATTACGAGGGAAATCCCTCTAAGGCCGCTCTGTTCCGACTCCAATTCTGTCTCCCTGACTCCCAAACACCTTTGCACGACATCACGGCTGAGCTCTCGCTGTCAGCACCTCAAAGTTCGAAAGCTTCCGCAAAAGCATTGAAAGACAGCTCAAGACCAGAAGAGCGAGTGAACACATATGTGGGAAAGCTACACTTGAGCGAGAACTTTCTGTGCTTCTCTACGCAGCCTACGAGCTTCCATCCTAGCGCAAGTACACAAGTCTCCACGGCGTTCACGGGCCAGACTCAAGGTGCTGGACCAGCTGCTAATGGATTTACGCTACCACTATGTGCAATCCGGAGGGTAGAAAGACTACAGACGCTAAACAGCCTCTTCGCACTTGCCATAACGACGTGGAACGGCTTCACTGCCCTGTCAGGGAAGCAAGGAAATTCTAGCGATGCCCAACGCTTCACCCTACAGCTTGCTGGTAGCAGGCAAGCTTCTGAACGATTTTGTGATGGACTGAAGAAGGGCCTCAGAGATGGTGTGAAAGAGGTGGAGAACCTGAAGGCGGTCATTGGAGAATGTTACTCCGAATATCTGCTCTCCGGGGCCCACAAGGCGGAGAGAGAGAGTTTTATGACTGCCAACGGAATGAAGGAGCCGCCAGATGCAGGCCTAGGCATGGTCTTCAGGTATCCGGGCGATGCTAAGAAGCTGAGAGAGCAAAGCAAGATGAGGCTATGGAGAGAGTACCTCAGAGGTAGGCTGGACACAGCTCACAAAGGAGCGACGCTGATGTACAGCCAGATAACGGCCGGAATGCCACGCTCATCCGCCAACCTACTTTCCACAAACTCATCCGAGTTGGTCTACCAAATCGTCTTCGTGGAGAGATGTGGGAACTTACGTCGGGCTCTCTCTACTTACGGCTTCAAAAGCCAAGACAATTTGCGGATACACTGTCAAAGTTCTATGGGAAGGAATCGCTGGCTATCGACGAGATCGAGAAAGACTTGAATCGGAGTCTACCTGAGTATCCTGGCTTTCAAAGCGAGGAAGGCATTGGGAGGCTTCGACGGGTTCTCACAGCTTACAGCTGGATCAACGAGGAGGTGGGCTACTGCCAAGCAATGAATATTGTGGTTGCCGCGCTTCTCATGTAAGACCAACATCTTCACGAGATCGTTCGACTGACTGACAAGTGAAGCTATATGTCCGAAACACAAGCCTTCTTCCTCCTCTCTGTACTCTGCGATCGGCTTCTCCCTGGCTACTACTCTACGACGATGTATGGTACCCTTTTAGACCAGCGTGTTTTCGAGTCCTTAGTCGAGAAGACAATGCCTATACTTTGGGGACACCTCGTCAACTCTGATGTACAGCTCTCCGTTGTTTCGCTCCCGTGGTTTCTTTCCTTGTACATCAATTCTATGCCACTAATATTCGCATTCCGGGTACTCGATGTCTTCTTCTTAGAAGGACCCAAAGTGCTCTTTCAAGTCGGTCTCGCGATCCTGAGGATCAACGGTGAGGAGCTACTCGACATTACCGACGATGGTACATTCATATCGATACTGAAAACGTATTTTTCTCGCTTGGAAGAGTCGGCGCATCCGAAAGCAGAGAATGAGAAACTTCGCTTTGTGACAAAGTTCCAGGAACTTATGGTTGTGGCATTCAAGGAATTTGCTGGCATCACTCAAAGCACGATCTCTGAACAACGCGCGAAGCACAAGGACGCAGTTCTCGACAACATTGAAAGCTTTGCTAAAAGAACTTCGATACGAAATCTTGGGCCTGAGAGCAAGCGCCTTAGTGTGGACGACCTTGGCTTCCTTTACAATCGGTTCTATGGTATATTGTACGAGCGAGAGCAACGCATGCAGGTGATCCGAGAAGAGTCTGAGAGACGGGCCAAAGCTAGTAGAAACAAGGATACTGAGCTCGTTACTGGCATTACTGGCAACTCAAGCATTGAGATTGGTCGAGTGGGTCTGGGACCGAGCCCAACGCTGATGAATTACGATGGCTTTAGAGAATTTTTGGCTGGCATTACACGATGGGCTATCACAGATGCCCCGACTACTTCGCACAAGGACTCTTTCTCCGAGAAAAGTAGTACTTACTCAGGGCATAGCGGGCGAGACCGAAGTCTTATGATGTCGCCGTGGGGTGCCGGAAACTCGGAGCCTGCAGACCACGACTTCATGCAACGCCTGTATGGGAAATGGAATAAGGACGACAACGACGGCTTGAGTCTTCAGGATGTGGTTACAGGTCTAGCGCATGTTAAAGGGACGAGAGACATCATGACGAGCATAAGCTATTTCTTTGATCTTTATGATGATGACCACGATGGTAGGGTAGACCGGGAGGGTATCCTGCGGATCTCAGAAGCTCTTCTTTTCCTGACGCGAAGAGGTCTTGGGGGCAGCCAGACTACATCGCTGACCTCAATTCCATCCACCTTGGATGATGGCATGGACTCGAGAAACTCAAATACAGATGAGAGATTCCTAAGCAGCGTCAGTGCCTTCATACGTCGTTGCTTCGAGTACGCCGACCCAGATCATCCTCAAAATCAAAGCAACGATTATGACACCTCCATCGATGGCCAATTGAATACCAGCCTGGACAGCTTCACAGTCGGCGACTCCGATTCAGATGAAGACCTGTGGAGTCTTAGCCCAAAGATCACCTCCCCGGAACAATCGCCAATTGCAGACCCACCACCCGCCACCTTACCACGCCGAGCATCTTCCTTAAATTATCCCATCACCAAGCCACCCCTCAAACACTCCGCTAACCTCGCCCTCGACCCCGCCAACCCCCTCCACATCACTCTCCCCACATTCCGCATGGTCATCCTAGCCGACGAACTCCTTCAGCAATTCTTCGAATCCTCTTTCCCAGAATCATTCCATCTCTCCGACCATCCCGCACACTCGCCATCCCAAGCACACCTTACTACCTTCTCCTCACCTACGCCAGCCATTCCTGCTGCTCCTCGGGGTGGAATCGTACCTCCTGCTAAGGGGTTGAGGGGTGTACTTGACAATATTGTCAGTGATGGTATGAGAGTAGCTGGAGAAGTTAGAAAAAGAGTGGACGAGGCGCAGAGGGAGATGGAGAAGAGCGCATTACAGAGAAGCGAGACGGACATCGATGATGAAGAAGAGAGGGGAGGGTATAGTGGGGAGAGCGACAGGAGAAGTGTGAGGGAGGCAGACAGGGATCTGTTGGAGGGCGAGGAGGCTGTTATAGGGGTGGGCAAGGGAGGCAACAAGGAGCTGGAAGAGGACTTGCTGGGTGGAATGAATGATTCTGGTTCGATTGGCGGCGCAGAGAAGAGCAAAGTCGAATTTGAGCGGTAAGACTTGCGGGGGATGTGCATAATGGCGATGGCGTACTATATGAACGGCGTACTTATGTGATGGCTGGACGAATGGCCTGGTGTCACATTCCTTGACGGACATGATGGCGGCCAGATTATACTCCGAGAGTTTCGGAGGTATCCATCTATGCAGTGTGAGACAGCTAGGTCGCATTAGATAAGCCGTTGACAGCATCGTCTGACAGCTTTCACTCAGCCTCCAATTTTTGTCCAGGAAGACACTGTATGTGTCCTCATAATTTCGTATTATATCCAACTATATACAGACACAGTAATTGGAGTATCTGCGGACGCAAGTCATCTAGCCGATCGAATTCGTTTGTAAAAGAAACACCATTGCCATGCCATCTAACGCACGCACACGCTTAAATCGCACGTCCATATCGCATCCCTCATTTCATCATTGTATCGTTCCTATGTGCTCACGTCTGCTTCAATCTTGTCCAAGTGATTTATATGTCATAGGTCTTTCTCGTATCCACTGTATTCTCAGCGATATCTGCGCGGCGGTAATGGCCCACGATCATAAATAATCTCCCTCTCGACAACGCGCTCTTCATCCCACGGTGGTGCTGGAAGGGCAAGTGGTTGACGTCGGCGCTCGGCTATGTCACGCTCAATTTGTATTTCGCGGATGCGTTCACGGCGGTCGCGCTTGATGTCTTCGGTGAGTTCGACGAGGCGGAGGACGTCCTCCTGGAATCGTAAGTTAGCGGTCTGCCACATGGAAAGGCGATTGAGGGGTTGATGGGAGGGCAACTTGAACAAGTAGAGGACATACATATCGTAGGTACTCCATCACATAGTAAAACTCCTCAGTGTCTTCGTACTCATAGCCAATCTCCTTGATGGCTTCCTCGGAGACCATACTCTTTGTGATCTCGGTCCACATGCGATCTTTCTTTGATTTCTCTGCCTCGAAGCGCCTTCCTCGATCTCGGTTGTCGATGATGGTCAGCTCGCGGGATTCTTCCTCCTCACGTTGTTCGCTGCGTCGGACGCCATCGAGTTGGCGGCGGCCTCCCGTTTCGCGCTCGAAGACGATATCTTCGTCGTAACGGCGGCCGTTGCGTGTGCCACTGATTGTATCTTAGTGGGAGATATTATGATTCGGTATGGATACTTGCCTTTGTCGGATCTCTATTCGCTCATCACGCACTGGAGAGGGTGAGCGAGCTCTTGGTGGAGTACGGGCTCTTGGTGGAGTGCGAGGACGTAGTGGGTCTGGTGCACGTTCGAAGCCTATCTCATGTCAGCAAAGATTATGCGGCCGTATCTCGAAGGTAGCTTACCGTGGTCAATATGACGGTGATGGGTAATGACCTCCTGAACGATTGGTGGAGCTCGTACAGGCTCGGGTTCTCGCACAGGTTCTCGCACTGGCTCTCGGATGGGCTCAGGGGAGGGTGACCGCTCAGGACGTCTGATGATGATCTCATCCTTGTGCCTGCCGTTGCTGTCATCGTGCTTGAAGGTAATGTCTTCGTAGTCCCCTCTGTGTGTTTCTCTAGATCGCTCACGAGCTCTCTCTCGGTCCCATCCACCTCCTCGGCGTATGTCAATTTCTTCTTCCTCATAGCCAGCTCTTGATCTCGCCCTTGAGCGTGGTTCATCGCGACGGATGATGATCTGTTGTTCCTCCCCCTGAAATTTGCCTCTGGTTGATCTCGTCCGTGGCCGCTCTCGATCGCTACTGCTGATAGTGAGGCTGTCCCTCTCGTAGCTGGCAGCACGAGGTCGCCTTCTTTCGTCCCTCTTGATCGTGATTTCTTCCTCCTCGAAGTCTCGGCCCCTATCTCTGGGTGGATCTCTCGATGGCTCGTTTCGCCTGATTATGATGTCCTCCTCGAAGCCGCGCTCCCTCTCCCACTCCCTAGGTGGAGCTCTCCGCTCGTCTCGTCGAATGATGATGTCCTCTTCCTCATAGCCTCTCTCCTTCTCCCTAGGTGGGCCTCGTGATCGCTCGCGAATGGTGATCTCGGTTCGTTCCGGCTCTGGACTAGGCTCCCTAATCTTCGGTGCACGGAACACGAACTCTTCTCGCTCAGAGCGGAGCGGCAGTGGTCCTGGGGGCGGTGGCTCCCTCTCAAGCCTCTCCCTAGGCTCGTATTCCCTCTCTCTTTCTCGCTCCCTCTCTTGACGGCGGAAAATGAATTCCTCCCTCTCAGATCTGACCGGTGGCGGTCCAGGATCTCTCTCCCTAGGCCTGTAGACCACCTCCCTCTCGAAGTCGTCACGCTCCACATACTCCCTCTCTCGTGGCCTCTCTCGCTCTCCTCGTCTTACTATGACATCGGTCTCTTCTACCTCCCTCTCCCTTTCTCTGGGTTTATCCCTTCCCCCTCTGGCAACAATGACATCTTCCTCAACAACCTCCCTTCGTCTTGGTCTCTCTCTTGATCGTTCTCTCACTTCTTCTCTGAGCACGAGTGGGCCAGCTTCACGCCGACCGTAGTCTTCACGCAGGAACTCGGGCTTCCCACGAGGTTCTGCTGGACGACGGCCCTTGTGTATTTCGATATCTTCTTCGTAAAGAGTACGACCGCCACGGCGACCATGGCTGCTAGGTTCGTAGTAGTCTCGTTCTCGTTCTTCGTAGATCTCGCTGGAGGGGTAGCCTCGGCGGGACATAACTGCTTATTCCGTGTGACCTTGAGGTGTGAGTGGTGACTGAGGTTGGAATGGTGCATTGAAAATGTATGTTCCTCTCACGTCATTCTAGTGCGTGCTTGGGTGTGCCAAAATGCGTGTCAGAATTTGCGGCACTGAGAGTCGAGCTCAAAAAGTAGTGTGTTGGCGGTGATAGGTCGTTAGTGTGGGACTGGCATGGGGATCATCGAATGAGGGCGAGACAAGCGATGCAGCAGCTGCTACTGGCTTGTGATCAATCTAAGTTGAAAATTTCCTGATTTCTTGCGAACATCGTTCGGTTTGTACCACAAATAAACATTGAAAGCCAAGGAGATCGGGTATCTACACTAAGGCTGTATTACATCTATTCCGATTACGGCGTGCACGAGGAAATACTACGTTACTGGGAACCTAGGTGGGATACACATTAGTTCCATGACCATTCTTGTGCCCGACCTCGGGCCAAGATGGGAGGCAATAGGATACCCTCTCATGCCATTTTTGTGGGAATATCAGTGCGTGGCAAAGGAGCTCTTTATATGAAAGGGGCATATTATTGAATGGCTCAGAGGCATGCATGTAAATGGATTTCTTTGCTTGAACACTCGCTACTAGTCTGCAATAGTCTAGGATTTGACGGGATGACTGGCATCATGGCGAAGGTTATCTCTCAAATGGGCCAAAGATCAGGAAAGTAGCATCACTCGGTGGGAAATTTCGGGATTGGCACATTGGCTGCATCATGAGCGATGCAAAGCGATATAGCGAGTCCCCATGCAGCGCCGGGACGTGGCGTACTAGCAGAAACCATAGCTTCCTCTAAGAGTGCTTTTCAAAATATCAGTCGGCAAGAGTTTCACTATTCGCAAATCTGGGGTCCAGTACTGGTCAGGTCCAGGAGAATGTGCTCTCGAGAAGGTTGATTTGGACGTTGGGATATTCAATCATATTTGCTTTGGCTTCCGTAAGTCCAGAAATGGTTCCAACCTCGAAATTGTCGATCCAAGAGGGTTTGGGCAAATCTGTGCCAGCATCCAACAGGTCTTTCTCGCCGCGAGAGGAGCCGGGTAGAGTAAACCAGATCATTGCCATGCCTTCAGGACGAGTGTGCTTCATCAGGTGCAAAAGCACATTTCAGTAAAGAAAATGCCGTGTTGCTTGTGGTCTCCAAAGTCAAACAGGTTCTGGCAGGCCTTGGGAATCGAAAGCAAGCACAAGACCTTGATACCTCCCAATGCAACTTGAACAATAATCTACAATGCATAAAGCACACCCTTAGTGAAAACCCGCCCAGGAGGACCAAGCCTCCAAAAGTATCCTCCCGATAGACAAGGTCTGGTGGTCCAGAAACGCTGGTCATAACCCATCACACGCTGAAAAAGAGTTATTGGTCTCAGGAAACAAATATGGCACGCCAAGAATGCGAAACCTCATGGAACCTCGGAATTCTGCCCCTGTACACGAGGCCTGTGCCTGTGCCTGTCGTTGGTGAAAATGGGATGGCGCTCGGTGGGTGCATGGCAAATGATTAAATGTCCTGGGGCCATCCTTGTCCTCAGTAGAAATGTAAGATCTATGGTTACTGTTCAAGCTGCTTGCGGCCCGAGATACCAAATGACAGAAGGGTACGAAGATCAACACAAAATCCAAAGAGTCCTTTCGATGGCAAAAGGCGCTGTGTTCCTCGGAAACGACTCTGTTTGTGACTGATGCACACCACAGAAAGACCCCAAAGGAAAGAAGCAAGCGCAATATGAAATTCCTGGCAACGAAGTTTTGTCCTGAAAGGGGCAAGCGAGAAGCATCCTAAGTGACTATCGCAGTGCTTGAAGACAGAGGACGGCAAGCATCATCTCCTTCTGCGTTCTTCGCGGAAGGGCTCAGGCCTGTACCTAGGGTCCCGGGGGTCATAAGAAGCTGGAGGAGCAGGTCTGGACTGTCCATACGGATCACTTGGTCTGCCGGGCTGGCGGGGAGCTGCAGATACATATTCCTCGTACAGTGGTTCGACATTTCCGGGTGAGTACACAGACGGAGCATAGCCAGATGCCGATCTAGGATCCGGGACTCTGTCCATCCTCTCCCTGGGTTCTGGTGCGTAGCCTTTGCCTGGGTCTAGTCTCGGATCTCCCCTTCCTCTTGGGTAAGGAACTTGTTGTCCGTACTGATCACGGCGCACTGGAGACTCTCCTCCATACGTGTAATTATCGACCGGCCGACTAGCAGGTGCTGAGTAGCCGGTAGGATAGTTAGCTCCTTGTCCAAAACCTGGGTCAGGTGGGTAAGCAGCTGGGTAGCCCTGTGCTGGTGGATATCCAGATGTGGAAGAGAGCGCTGGATATCCGGCTTGGGTACTCGGGATCGAATAGGGATCCTGGACTGGATAACGCTCCTGTGGGTAGGACTCCTGGAGAGCTGGGGGTTGTCTGCTGAATATGGCCTCTTGACGCAGAGCGACCCTGGATTCTTCATATGGAACGCCTGTAATATCGTTAGGATTGCTGGTAACTGGCAAGCCTTGTACCAAATTACCTTGGTGGCCTCGCCGAGCCATTTCACGATTCTCTGTATTATATGCATCGGATAGATCCATCAGGTCATCCAACATTCTCTGTAAATGGAAGGACCAATCAGTGAGTGGTCTGAATGGACTGGAGGGGGGGACTAACGGGCGTAAACGGGCGGACAGCAGTGATGTTGTAGCCCTTTACTCCCTGTACTTAGGTCAGCGGAACACTCTCGATGTTTGTAAGCACATGATCAGACATTATAGGTCGAAGGCCTGGAGTGAGCCTCTGGTCCGAGAAACCTGCATATCTCTCGCTGTAGCACTTCACGGTTGATACCTTGTCCGTCAACAAAGAACTCGTTTAATTTCGAACCACCTCTCCTGGTAGAGGGATCTCCGCGGCCGGGCTCTTTATCAGATCGCCTTGGTTGACGGTCATCGTAATCCCGGGGTAGATCTCGAGGCATTGCTCGTTCAATTTCATGGGAGACAAGGGCGAAAGGTAGACTACTGTTTCTCTCGCGAGACGAGGTGATAGAACACGACTGAGGAAGTCCTTGGGTGAGGCAAGCAGATCCTGGGTGGAGGAAGACTGTGCGAAGCAGAGCTGTACTTGCGATGCAAAGGTTTCTGCCTCACGGGTAATCCTAGATTTGGGTTCCTGTCAAGCTCCTGGAAAATAGGCCTCTGGCTTGCTCCTCCTGATGGGATGTCAGAGTTACGAGTAACTGGTGATGTGCGTTCGAATATCAAGCGATGGCTGGAAGATATTCCTTTTGCGCAGTTCTCCGGTGAGAAGTGAGAATGAGAAGGAAAGTGGGAAATGGTGGGGGCTGGTCCTGTTAAGTGGCAGCGCAACGGCAGGACCTCTTAGCGCCGAGCTGACTTTAGTTTAGTTCTAGTTCAAGCGCCGCTTCAAAGCTCCAAAGCCGTTAATGATCTCTTTGGTTGATGGCAAGAACAACATCCAGTTTCAACATACATTGACCCATGGAGATCGGGCGTTGAAAAGTTTGACGAGGACCTACTTGAGCTACTCTAATCCTGTCTGAGATATCGCGCAGAACTTTGGAATCTACAGAGCGTTTGGCAATAGACGTTGGTGCGCTATCGCTGTTGGGCAGCAATACGTTTGCGCTAAAGGCAGCGACGGCCATCGAGATCCAATCAGGCTGTGCAGCGTCAAGAGAGAATACCAGCTAGAAAGTAGAAATATATCTACGCAACGGACTATGCGAAGCTTTACTCCGTGCTTGGGGACCTGGCCCATTCATATGCTCGAAGCAGAAACAAATGAAGCCGCGTTGGGTTCCTTATGCAGGAGGAAGTCGTGTACCTGATGTGTCCACATAAAAATCAGACTCCACGTCGACGAACCCAAGATCCTTCTACCTCCTACCTTCACATCTTTAGGACTTATTATCGTTTTGCTGAGTGCAATGCACAGACTTACAAAATCTGGGCTGACATTGGAGTTTCTTCGTAGCTCTCTGAGCAACATTTCTACAGCCCATGGGAATCTGGTCTCCTTCTTTTGCCATGATTGATATCGTACTCCAGGTTGCAATGCGAAGACGCCAGCACAGCACTGCTCACTAACGTTTTAGTGGGGGAGCCATCTTTGGAGTCTCGTTCAGCTGTGTTGGCCGTCCACAATGCTCATTTGCTACCTTCGAGCAGCCAACCTGGATCAAGCGATTGCTTGCTGCACATCTATCACTGCGTCTGCTTTGCTAGACCACCAAACCATCTCCGAGCCGAGAAAAGGATCCACCTCTTGACAGAGCTTTCTTCTCACCGACCATGCCCGACCTGGAATCTTGTAGAGGATGGCTGAGCTTGTTTGTCCACGTTGCAGATTCCGTCTCCTTCCACTTCTCGAATCCATCTCACCTCCCGTAAAGCCAAGAATCTCTTACAACGTGGTCTCGGAAGCTGTTTGTTCTTTTCTCCGTCTCTTCATGACTCCGTCCAGTCAAATATCTTCCCAGCCTCAGCTGAAGAAAAAGACACGAGGATGGCAGCTTCGCATTCATTTGTAAAATTTCGTTTTCGTTCGTTCTCTTTCCCGTATCCGCATGGTGCGGAAAGGATACAGCCCTGGCGATTCCGAGAGGCTTGTACACAGTCGAGTCTTGTCGAATGCCTCGTCCATGACTCGCAGGTCGTGCTTACGCTTGGAACTACTAACTTTAGGCTAAGGCGTCAAACGGTCGGGGAGCCTAATGCCGATCCCGCTTCTTTGCTTGACTTTTTTCCCCCCTCGGGTTCAGGACTATTCATGCTACATGGAGGAATGGTTACAGAATGCCAGCTAGAATGATATCAAATGGCTCTGGACTGCATGACAGCCCAGAGCAACATCTTGAGAAGCGTGCGCCTCGGCGGGTGGTGCTAAAATTTGGGGGTTTGTCCCGCACAGAAAGAATTCTAACCCTGTCAGAGAGACTGACGAATGTTAGGTACGTCCATTGGCAAATTCGCTCCGGAAATCGCAAAGATATGCTTGTACTACAAAGCCCCGACTTCCATGTGAATAGACTCTTTCTAACAAAGTGTGTTTTCCAGATCCAGCTTGTCCGACAACCAAATTGCTATTGTCTGCTCTGCCCGAAGCGGTCAATCAAAAGCCGAGGGGACTACGAACCGGTGTGTGTCGTCCCTACCAATTCAAGATCAGAATTATAACATAAATTAATGAGTATGCCATAGACTTCTGAAGGCGACACGAGAAGCCGTCAAGCCTGACTCGACAAAGTACGATGCAATCGTCACAGATATCCTCAATGAGCACATCAGTGTAGTACGTTTCGCTTCTCAAGAGTTGGCAGACAAATTGGTGCGGGAGATTACCGAAGAATGTCGACAGCTCAGAGAAGTCCTTGAGGCGATGCCCAAGAATGGCGAGGTCACACCAGAAGATGAGGACAGAGTTGTAAGCGTGGGTGAGAAGCTCAGTGCTCAATATCTGGCCGCGCTCCTCGAAGACAATGGTGTCCATGCCGAATACGTGGATTCGTCAGATGTCATTAACTTCCAAATCTCTCATGGACTTAACCGGGATTTCTACAAAGACCTTGCGCAAGCAATAGGGCGGAGGATAAACCGTTGTGGGGACAAAATTCCTGTCGTTACAGGCTTTTTCGGCCGTATACCTGGAGGCTTGCTAAAAACCTGCGGTCGTGGATATAGTGATCTCTGCGCCGCTCTGATCGCAGTCGGCACTGAGGCCCGGGAACTGCAGGTATGGAAGGAGGTATCAGGCGTGTACACGGCGTATGGATGAGTTGGTCCCTTAAATTCACGTCTATATGTTTGCTCATGCTGAACAGTGACCCCCGAAAAGTCCCTACTGCCCGTCTACTAAGTGCGATCCACCCAAGCGAGGCCAATGAGCTTACATTCTACGGCTCCGAAGTCATCCACCATTACACAATTGAACAATGCATTCCAAAGATACCCATACGCATAAAAAACGTCCTCGAGCCGAAAGGGGCTGGCACCATCATATTCCTAGACAACCAGAAGAAGCTCGATCCATACCAAAGTCAGCGGCCGAAAAGACCAACTGCTGTGACAGTGAAGCAACAAATTACAGTTGTCAACGTCCATTCCTACAGGAAAGTCGAGTCACCCGAATTTCTTGCTGAGATCTGCAAAATCCTCGCTCGGTGGTCCTTGGCTGTCAACCTCTTCGAACTAAACGAGTGTCACGTCTCGCTCGCAGTACATTCTAAGACTCCATTTATCAAAGGAGCTGGTGCAGAGGACCGAGAAGCTCTCGAGACGCAGCATCAAGATTTACAGAACGCGATTCGGGAGCTCAAAGAATACGGCGCTGTTGAGGTAGTCTATAACATGGCTATCCTGAGCCTGATTGGGCTTCAGCTTAAACGCTCGATTGGCATTGCCGGCAGAATGTTTACTGCATTGGGCGACAACAACATCAACATTGAGATGATATCCCAAGGTAGGGTGCCCTACTAGCTTACGCATACTTTTGCTAATTCGGTTGCAGGAGCCAGCGAGATCAATATCTCATGCGTTATTGCCGAGCGTGAGGCTGTCCGTGCTCTGAACGTCGTGCACACAGACCTTTTCACATTTCTTGACTGAATACTCCTCGAAGCCAACCCGTCTCTTGACCTCGCCTTGCATCTCTTCAAAAGGTCATCTGGCATCTCCGCTCAAGAGCTTGGATAGAGTCTCACCATTTCCCCTGTCGTTACGAGGCCCTTCTCTCGACGTATCAGATGTGTGGCTATACTTCTGAAATTTAATGCACCCTGAGGCCGCCCGCCGAACATGGTACTGGCGTATAGGACGCAAAGGTACTCGACGACATCTACGACTCGCATTTTACGCGGCTACGACAATGATTTATGCTCCAAAAAATTTCATCAGGTAATCACCTTTAGATCTTCATTCAAAATAGATTTAGAAGAAGCAATTCATACCACCCCAACCATTGTGCACCATCATCAGTGTGAGAGAAAGTGAAAAGGATGTTTGCCCATAAAAAACTCCAGTATAGACCATACTCCGTGCATAAGAGCTCAGCATGCCATACTGGTGAAACGATGGGCAGCAATGTATCCATCTTCACCTACTCGAGACAATGCATCTGGAGCTGGAGACGAGCTCGGGAGTAACGTGGATCCCGAAATCAGGTGTTGTACACTTCTGGCCCCTGTCTTCAAGGTGGCTTTGCTAGGATCTGTAGTCTACAAATCAACGACCAAAAAGCAACGTCGGATCGGTAATCGATTTGTGTATTTTTGACCATTGAGTACAGATGTCTCTCTGTCAAATTGATGGAGAAAAGAATTCGAATTTCAAGATACACCCGCGTGAAATACTGCACACGCTAAGAAATCCTTCCACCTTCTTTACTCGAACAACCAACAAAGGCACTTTTTACGAACTGATCTTTATGCGTGATATTTCATTACTAAAGGACTGTCGACATCTTTAGATCATAGGGGCAACTCCTCTTCATTGCTAAGGAAAGTAACGAGTGCTGCCATTGATGCCGGCATAATATCGTTTGACTTTGAGCCAAGATAAGATAGCAGGCCGAGCCCTAAGCTTAGTTTGTCTCCGGTGCAGCCCCCCCTGCTTAGTTGGAATCTTAGCGCCCAAGGGTATTCCTCCATAGGGGGTCTCCGCTCGGAACTGGGTAAATCCTAAGAATAAAGCTTCGGTAGCGTAAATTAAAATTATTAATAACTATTAATAACTCTTATTAAGAAAGTCTATTAAATATTAATAAATTAAATAGTTTTTTATTCTTTTAAATAATAATTAAATATTAAGAAATATTTATTTATAATAAAGTATTAATTTTTAGAATATTTTAATATTTAATACGAAATATCGACGTATTTTAATATTAATAAAAATAAGAATCTAAATTTCTTTATTAATAATCGAAGTAATAGAGGGGTTTCTAAATTAATTTCGTAATATAAATAATTAATTAAGAATATATAATTAGAAATACCCCTATTTTAGAAGTAACGTATATAATATTTCGGCGTGAGATATTTAAATTTTTATATAGATTTAGTTTTTATATTATTAAAAATTCTAGTAAAAAACGAAATCTAAAAGCGATTAATTATCTAGAGTTATAATACGGTCATATTAATTTATTTATATATAGTTAGTTCCTTGGCACCGAAGCCTACCTATATTAATAATTCGCTTTTAGAAAGAATAATTAATTAACTATTACTATTTAAGTTTATAGAATATAACTTTATTAATTAATAATAACGACTTTAATATACTATTAAATACTATATAATATTTACTAGATATTCGATCTACTAGCCTACTATAGTAGTAGTAGTACTAGCTCGTCGAATTATAATTAATTCGACGGCGTTCTTTCTTCCGTACCCTAACTCCTCGCTAATTCGATTTAGTAGAATAAAACGTCCTTTTTCTCTACCGAAGTAACTAGTATAGTTATAATATTATATTATACTACTCTAGCTTCGTGATACTAGGTTCTATTATATTAATCGGAATTATTATACTTTAATATACTACGTCTAGGTAGATAATATAACTTAGTAATAAAAACCTTCCGTTACGATATATTAATCTATGGAAATTATTATTATTATAATTACCCCTTTAGTATACCTACTCACGCCGATAGTCGAGTACTCTAGTATTAATATAGTATTATATTATTAAACCTATTAGGATTTTACTTTACCGGAAGCGGAAAGACTTTATTAAAATTATTTAAATTAGTACTAAAGTCGTCCCTTATCTCCGCGGCCCGGAAAGAAGAACTCTTTACTAGAAAGAAGTTTTTATTTTTCATTACTAAAGCCTATATATAATCGTTTCTATTATTATTTATAGAAGTACTTTATTCGGTTTTATTAAATTTTTATCTTCTTAAAACTTAACGAGACCGTCGTTAAATAAATTCTATTCTTAAATAAATAAAAGTATCGAACGAATTATTTTTCTTATTTCGGCGAAGACTACTATTAAGATAATACTATAATTATTATATTTATTATTATAGTAAAGACTTTTATTTAATAGAAAGTTATTATATTAAAGAATAGCCTACGGAAGCCTTCGAGAGTATAATTAAATTAATAATTTCGATTCTTTCCTATTTTCGTAAAATAGTTTTATTATAGTATTTAATATAGCTAGCCGCGAGATTATAGTCCTAATATTTTAACTCGACGAGTTTATTAACTCTAATTATACTTTTACTAGTATCGGTAATATCGACGATACTACTCGTTATATTATTAGTTATTTTATTCGGCGGAATTTCTAGTTTATTTAACCCCTTTATAACTTTAATCCTCAAGAGTAACGAGTATAATTAAAGTCTATTAAGGTACCGAGCTAGCTAAGCGATTAAGTTATTAATATTACTATTTTTTATACCGCTATAATACGTTTCTAAACTAGTATTTAAATAATTTAATAATTTCTTAAAACTCCTATATTAATAGAGAATATACTTTCTTCGTTATTATTAAACTCGATATCTTCGTTATTAATTTAATTTATAAAATAGATCTTTATAGAAGAAATAATTTATTAAAAACCCCTCGGACCTAATTAATAACCGTAGTAGTTTTTATTAATAGCGAACGCGGGTTTTAATAAAATATAATTTATAGAGCTCTATAATTTTATTATAAACTTTATAATAGTATCTCTAGTAGGTCTTTTTAAACTACTAGGACTATAGGGCCTATAAAGTTCTTAAAACGATAATATTACTTCTATTATATCGAAGTAGAATATAATTAACCTCGGATTCTTCGACTCTATATATAATAGTAAGTCTATTAATATAGGGTCTAGTCTCGAGTATATTAGTAAAGAGATTTATTTCTATAATATATATCTTTTTATCGAGCGAGCCAAAGACCTCGCTACTATAAAGGGTATTATAGTATAGGAAAACCTCTAGATTTACCTCCGCGGTACTACTTTAGAATAATATACTACTGAACTTTCTAATACTGAAACGAGACTATCGAAATATAGTAGTAACGATTCCGATATTATAGAATAGACTTAGTTTTTAATAGGAAGATTTAAAGAGTTTTTAAATATAACTATTAATATCGTTTTAAAAAAACGTTACTTTATAAAAGATACTAGTAGCCGTCGTAAACCGCGTGAATATATATAGAAGATTTTGAGGTCTATTAAAGATACGGGAATATCACTATTATAAAATTAATTTAATATTATTTATAACGGAATTAACTTTGAATTACGGTATAATATTAAGAGGTTTAATAGTAATATTATAATTAATAACTTTCTAACCAGCCTCGATAACTATAAATATAAATAGTAGGCTCTAGTATCTAGAAAGTTAAATAAACCTAATCGAGTAGTTCTAACGAATTATAATAATTATAATAATAATAATAATAATAATAGTAGCTACGGATAGCGCTAGCCTTAGTAGTATAGTTAATATTAAAACTCTCGTTAATTTTTCTTTCTTTATCGTCCTACCGAAGGCTTCGGTAGAGGTTATAGACTTTTATATAACGATAATTTATATAAGTTTTCTTTGTCTCCTTCGTCTTTCTTTCAGCCTTAATAGAATAATATTAATTAGTAATAATAATAGAATTCTAATTATTTATAACCTCCCTATAATACCTAAGGCCGCTAGCGTAGAGCTAGCGGCTTAGTAATAATATAAAAGACGTAAAGTAGTTACGGGGTTTATTATTAAATAATTCTTAAATCCTAGATTTAATAATAGAACTAATCTCTAAGGATTCTAATAATACGGGGGAATATTAACTCGATATAGAATTATTAAAAATTAAAACCCCGCGATATTAAGGTTAGAACCCCGTATCGATAAATAATAATATTATAGAGGTAGCGGGGCGTAGGTGTATATAATATACTAACGCCTTTAACGGGGCGTAAGTATATATAATATATTATTACTTTATAATTACCTCTCTTTTTAAACCCTAGTCCCTAGGTATTTAAATACTTTAGTTAAGAGATATTTATTAAAAAACCTTTAAACCCCTTAAGGGAAATAAGGGAAAAGAGTTATTTAATATAATAGTATTATTATATAATAACCTAAGTATAAGGCTGCGCACTTAATCCTATAATACGTATAATATTAATTACGGAATAGTATTTAACTAAATAATCGAAGTTTATTAAAAAACCTTTAACCTTATAAGGGGATAAGGAAAAAGAATCTTCTAATTTATACTATCGGTCCTATAATACTCATATTTAATATTAGTCGCGGATCGATATAAAACTATTCTTATAGTACTATTAAATAGTACTAGTAATAGAAGAGTAATACTATTATACTACCTCTACTATATAGTAGTATTAATAGTAAGCGAATAATATATTTATAAAACTATCCCTATAGCGCTAATATATAATAATAGTAATTAATTAAATAATGTTTCTTTCGTCCCTATAGTATAATTATATATAATAGTAACGGAGTGAAATAATATATACTATCGTTCCTATAGCGCTTAAAGTACTTATAGTAAATATAATATATTAAATTATTCCTATAGTATTTATAGTACTAGTAGCGGAATAGAGGTAATTACCCTTATTATATACTCCTACTATATTATAATAAATATTAATAATAAAGTAATATATATAAGCGGTATAGCCTTAATATTATACCCGGAGATTAGTAATAATATAACTATTATAATAACGATAGTACTTATTAATAAAAACGAGGTAGCGGAGCGAAGGCGCGTATTAATATATAATAATATTAAGATATTTAGCGCGACGGTTTATTATATAAATAAACTCGCTCGTTTATTTACTTTCTCTTTTTATAACTCCTTTAGTCTTTTTTATATATTATTACTCTAACTCTATAATAGTATTCTAGTATTATAACTAATATATAGATAATACTCTCGTTATATATAGTTTTCTTCTAACTCTATAAATAGCTCTTACTCACCGATAATATTAATTTATTTATATTAATATAGTTTAGTTATAAATATAGTAGTAAATATAACTAGTCCGTTATTAGCGCGACTACGCGATATTAATTATAATAATAGTTTATTACACTTCGTAGCTTCTTTATTAAATCTACTTCTACTAATTTAATAATAATTATATTCGAGGTACGTCCCCTCCTTATATACTTTATTATATTAATTACTACGGAATCGATTATTATATAAAAGTAAATTATAACCGTAAACTTTAAAGCGGTATATATTAATAATAAAAGATCTTTATATCTTTCCGAAGGAAGGTAAAGAGGTTTATATATTAATATACCCGTATTAATAATAGGACTCCTAAAGAAAAACGTAAATATAAATTAATAAATAAGGAAATTACCTAGTAATATAAAGTATATAATAAAATAATAATAACTAGTAGGTAAACCCCTATTATAATTACTAATCTATAGAATTAATTAACGGCGGCGAATTAATATATTAAGGAATTAAAGGCGATGAATAAGGTTCTTAAAAAAAAGGCCGAGAATTTCCGTTAATATAAACGGGACCTAGAGAGTCCCGAGGAAAATAATATCCTTAAGGACTATATTAAGAAGACTATATCTTCTTTTAATAATTCCGATAATAATTAAATTTTTCGTACGATATAATAATAATATCGAATTCTTTTTTTCTTAAATCGGCGCTAGTTAAGTTTACCTAGATATATTATTTAATAATATATTTTAGGCGTCTATATAAACTATACCTAAAATAAAAATATTTTTATAAATATAATATTTTATCGTTATTATATATAAATAGTTTAATAGTAAATTAAATTTAGTTATACCCTAAAATCGTATAATAAAGTTATAAATATAGAGGAGAACGTCCGTTATATAAATATTAATATAAAAGTAGTAATATTTACTTTTAATATCGGCTCCGTTTATTCTATTTTATCGCCTTATACGACTAGGTAACCTCTTTAATTATATTTATATAATTATATTTATATATTTATATTTATTACCCGCCTATTTAAAGACTTTAATTAATTTATTAATATTAATAAACTCTTCGTCTAGTAATTATTAATTATATTCTTCGCCTTAATTAATTTATTTAACTTTATATTAAATACTTTTTTTATTCTTAATTTTATTAATTACCTTTTCTACCTCTTAAAGCTTATTATTATTAATAAGTTCGGGGGTTTATATAAAAGATTCCGCCGTATTAACGTAGTCGCGAAGATAATATAATTTAAGTAACGATATATAAAAGGTATTATAAATTCTATATATAGAAAATAGTAATAAGTAGTAAATTTATACTTTTATTTTATTAATAATCTTAAAGGGCCCTATAAACTTATAGGATAATTTTTTATTTAGGCGCTTTTACTTTAAGTTCTTTATTATTAATATAATTAAATTACTAACCTTATAACTTTATAGTTTATATATTTTATTATACTATTTAACTTAGTATTCGGTAGCGCTTTATAAACGCTTTATAACTTTATTCTTTAGAGTTTATAATTATTATATTTTATTATTTATAACTAGTACTCTTTTTTCCCTAGAGTCGTCCTCGACCTCCTAGCGGATTTTAGGATAATAACCGTATATATTAAAAAACGACGTCGTTCCGATAACGGTACTCTAATTATTATTTATTAAGAATTCTACTATAAGTAGTAATCTAGCCTAATTAATTAATTAATTATTAATAAATATACGTAAATAATACTCTAGTACCTAATTTTAATACTTTATCTATTTATTTATTTAGGGGTGAAAGATAATATTTAAATATTATTTAATTTTCGAATAAAAATATATAACCGACTAGAAGGTATTTATAAAAATAGAGCCTCTATCGCTAATAATATTATTAGGTATATTATAACGGTAAATAATTTTAGAATAAAATACTTCCGTTAGTTAAGCGGTATCGATTTTAATAATTATAAATATATATTTAATTATTTTAATAAATCGATTTATAACGATAAATATAGTATTATAAATAATACCCCTATATTTACTAGGCGGTAAACTAGTTATAAAATTTATAAAAATTTCCTTCTATAATTAAATAGTAATAGGAAGCGAATTTAATTTATTATATAAACGATATCGCGGCGCCTTCGTCCGCTAATATATATCGTAAATTTTAATATAGTCCGTAATTTATTTTAGGCTACCCTCCTAGAAGAATTTTCGGGTAAATAATTTATATAATTTTATAACGCTAAAATAGCCTATTAGAGGATTATTATAATATCTCTTTATAAACTCTTCTCTTAGAGCTTTATCTTTTAATACGTAAAGACGACCGTTATATTTTAATAATCCCTCGGAGTTTATAATTTATACTTTATTCTTTATATAACGGCGGTCCTTTAACGTATTCGCTTTAATTTAAAAAGAGTTTATTTAATTATTATAAATTTATAATTCCCGAATTAACGTTTTAATAGGCCTTTCAGGATTATCGTATATAGTTTTAAATATTATTATAATATCCCGCTTTAGAATTATTACTTTTAACCCTATAATTTAAAAAGTAGAGGTTATAACTACCTTTATTTTTTTATCTCCTTCCGATAATTAATTATTAATCTAAAGAGTAAGTTTATTCTAAAGCGTTAGTAATAATTTAATATTTAATAACGATACTCCCTTATAATTAAGGCGCCGCGACGATATATTAATAAGATTTAATTTTCTAGCCCGATAAAAGATTTTAAAGTTATAGGTAGTTAACCTAAATACCTAACGGACCTATTTAGAGTTTAACTCCTTTTATTTTATAAAATCTTTTAAGTTATTATAATTAATTTAAATTTTAATAGAATAAGGGCTACTTTCTAGGTAGTATCGCTATTATTTTATTACTATTATAATAACGAGTAATTTTTAATTATAAGTCTCGTAGTTTTATTCTAGGGGATTTAATTTCCGTAATTAAAATATTATAAAGTATTAATAATTATCTTTATCCTACTATAATAATATAAAGTTAAAATTAAAATTAAAAGTATCCGTCTCTATACGTAATTATTTAATTAGATTATAATAGCGTAGAAAAGGCGCGTTTACGAATATATCTCGTAAGATTTAAAACGCTTCCGTAGCGCCGTCTATTTATTTAAACGGATTTACTTTTTTACCTATTTTACTACCCTTAAATAAATTAATAAACGGTGTAGTTATATTAGAATAACTATAAATAAACCGCCTATAGAAGTTAATGAAGCCTAAAAAGACTTATACCTCCCGATATATTTTCGGTTAAGGTTATTCCTTAATAATCTTAACGCGTTCCGGGTTTATAACTATTTTATTAATAAATATAATAAAGCCTAGGAACTCGACCGTTTCGGTATTAAATTAATATTTCTTAAGGTTAATAAATAGCTAGAATTAATATAATCGTTTAAGTATTTATTTAATATACTGTTAATACTCCGCCGGATTAGTACTATAAATTAAGATATTATCTAAATATACTACGTACGTTATATCTACTAAATTTATAAGCGCACGGTTAATATAAGTTTAAAATATCGCCGGTGCGTTAACGAGCCTAAAAGGTATAATTAAATATTCGAAGTAATTATAGCGAGTTCGGAAAATAGTTTTTTATTTATTACTTTCTTTAATCCGGATCTTATAATAAATATCCTTAAGGTCTAACTTCGTAAAGATTTTAGAACCGTATAAATAGTTTAATATCTCGGTAATTAAAGGTAACGGGTATTAATTCTTAATAATTACCGTATTTAAGCCCCGGTAATTAACGTAAAGATATAACCTATTATCCTTTTTAAATATAAAAAGAATAGGTACTTTAGTTAATAATATTAAATAACGGATCTAGCCCTTATAAAGTAAGGATTCTAAATAACGTCGTAGCTCCGATAATTTAGTTTAAAATAAGTTATAAAGAGGTTTATAAAACGGTTCTTTATTAACCTTTATTTTAATAATATAATCCCCTTATTTAAAAATAAATAGGGTACTCGCTTTCTTATTAGAAAAAATATTATAAAACCTTATAAATTCCCTAGGAATCTTTAGGTTAGGAAGTTCTTCCTATTCGCCTCGCGCTATCGTAGCGTATACGACCGCGAATATATTCGGTTTATTTTTAAAATTATTAGTAAACTTAACCGGTTCCTTAATTTATAAATTACTAGAATTAATTTTAAACCGTTATTAATCCGCCTTAGAATTAATTAATATTTTTAATTAACGTAACCTAGGTATACCTAGAATAACGTTTAAATTTTTAAAGTTTATAGTATAGAATAAAGTACTATATTTATACCCTTAACTTTAACTATCGATTATTTAATAGTCTAATTAATACGCGCTATAGTAATATATACTTTACCCGTTAATTACTTTAGTTAGTAATAAAGTAGTATTATAAAGTTCTAAATTATTTTTAACGACGAACCGTTATAAAATTAAATTAATCTACGCTTTAGAGTTAATTAAGGTAATAAATTATTTAATTTTATCTTAAAGGGTAATCTAACCCTTAGAAAGAATAAAAGGGTATATCTCTATTAATCGTTTTTCTTATCTTTCTTCCGAGGCGTAAATTAAACTTAATCGTTTTTTACCGATACCGCGCCGACGTATATAACTAATTTATCTAGGTCGGGATATTTAGGTTTAATATAACCTTCCGTTCTATAATATTAATAAATAATCTTATCATATAAAGAAATAATAGTATTAATTTTACGTTTATTACCCTTCTCCTTTAAATACGCCTATTTAATATTATCGCTAGTATTAGATTTAATAATTCGATCTATTATAGGTTTTTCTTTATTAGAGTTCTTTAATTAAAAACCCGAATTAGAATTAAAGCCGCCTATTAATTATATATACTCTAAATTCTTTTTTTATATAATAATCTAGGTAAGAATTTCTTCCCTTTAAATAAATATACTACCGGTATTAAGAATCTTATTCTTAAATTTAGACTTAAATTTAGTTAAAAAGAAATTTATTTTATACTCCTTTAAAAACGGGGGTAATTAGGTCTTTATTTCTTTAAAGTAGGCTTTAAATAACGATACCTTTTAATAAGGCTATTATTTAATTTCCTCCTACTTCTTATAGGCGAGGAGACGGCGGTTAATTAAATCCGTTATTAAATTAAAAAGAAACTTCTTAAAAAAACTAAACGTAATATTAATTAAATTATATAAATCGTAGTACTTATACTACTACGTCGAAGGGTTACTTTCTAACGAGTTTATATAATATATAATCCTTAAATAATCGGTAGTAAAATATTTAGGATTAATTAAAAATTTAATATTTACGTCGCGGAACCAACGTAAATATTTACCTTCGCTCGTATTTTTATAAGAACGTATTTTATTAAGGCGTAGTATTTTCGCCTTAATAAAGATATCTTTATTAAGTATAATTAAATTTATTATTATTCCTCCGGTAGGTATAATAATTAAGGGACCTTTATTATAAATAATAAATTCTACTAGCGCTCCGCTAGTGGGTATAAAAATAATAGGATTACGTAGTTTTTAATTTTAAATTTATAATACCCCTAACTTTTATTATTATTTAAGGCGACGGTTTTTTTCTTTAATAATTTTAAATTATATATTTAAAGTCTCTTTAAAGGTAGTAATATCTTCGAATTCATTATTATCTTTACGACGGGGGTCGTCGGAGTAAAGTTAATTAATATTATCGTCGTTAAATTCCTTTAGACGTCCCGAGGTTAAACCCGATATTATAATAATAATAAATCTTTTCCTTAGAAAGGTAAGAGAGATTAAAATTATAATATTTAAGGCCGTTAACGTAGAGCTAGTAATTTAGTAATAATATAAAAAACGTAAAATAATTACGGGGTTTATTATTAAGTAGTTTTTAAATCCTAGATTTAATAATAGAATTAATCTCTAAGGATTCTAATAAAACGGGCGAATATTAACTCGATATAGGATTATTAAGAGTTAGAACCCCGCGATACCAAGGCTAGAACCCCGTATCGATAAGCAATAATATCATAGAGGTGGCGGGGCGTAGGCGCATACAACACACTAGCGCCTTTGGCGGGGCGCAGGCGTATGTAACGCACTACCGCTTTACAAAAACCCCCTTCCGCCCTTAAAGTAGTAGAGTAGATCGAAATATCAGCCCTACCTATCACCAAAGTGACGTTTGATTCAACTTTTTCGCGGACAAAAACAAATGCTCAAGCACATCATTTTCCCCATACAGTCGGAACCTATGTAGGTAGCCACGAGAGTTTTCTCTCAATTTTCGAGCGTATTAAAGGGCTCATTACCCATATCAATTGGCCACGATGAGCTCCCAACAAGCCCAGCTCACGACCAGCGCCCCAGGCAAGCTCTGGGGTGGCCGATTTACCGGCGGGTTAGACCCTCTTATGGTACAGCGATGGCATGACAAGGTTGTAGACAGTAAAAGTAAGTGCTAACATGATCTTAGGTCCAATACAACCAAAGTGTCTACTACGACCGAGCTTTCTACAAGCAAGACATTGCCGGATCAGTCGCATGGGCACGGGCCAACAAGAATCGGGGAATCCTGACCGAGGAAGAGTTCTACACCATAGAGAACGGTTTGCGTAAAGTGCAAAGCGAGTGGGAAAACGATGGCTTCCAAATCATACCTGGAGTGGACGAGGACATTCACACTGCTAATGAAAGAAGGCTGAGCGAGATCGTGGGGAAGGAGATTGGAGGAAAGCTGCATACTGGACGAAGTCGGAATGAACAAGTGGCCACCGACATGCGACTATGGCTCGTACAAGAGCTACGAAAAATAGAGACATGCTGTGAGGATCTGCTGAAAGCCATGACGATGCGGGCAGAGACTGAGATTGAGGTTTCCATGCCTGGCTACACACATCTACAAAGAGCACAGCCCATTCGGTGGTCCCATTGGATGTGCTCATATGCTTTCGCCTTCGCTTCCGACCTGGACCGGTTAAGGGAGGTCATCAAGAGGGTCAACAAGAGTCCCCTCGGCCTTGGGGCATTGGCCGGAAACCCCTTTGGCGTGGACAGAGAGGCAATATCGAGGGAACTGGGATTTGAAAGCCTGATCATGAATTCTCTGAATGGGGTTGGAGATCGGGACTTCGCTACTGAGACAATGCAATGGGCAGCTACTTTGATGGGCCATGTCTCAAGAATCAGCGAGGATCTGATCATATACAGCACCGCTGAGTTTGGCTTTTTGAAGCTGTCGGATGCTTACAGTACTGGAAGTTCTTTGATGCCACAGAAGGTAGCGTACTATATGCAGGCTCTGCTTCATCGTTGTTAATGCAATCATAGAAAAACTCAGACAGTCTCGAGCTACTACGAGGAAAAAGTGGGCGTGTTATGGGCCAGATGATGGGATTGATGGTAACGACTAAGGTACATGCTTGCAATCTTGTTTACCCATCAGCCTACTAAAAGAGCTCACAGGGTCTGCCGTCGACTTACAATAAGGACCTTCAAGAATCAATCGAGCCACTCCTCGACTGCGTTAAGACCACCAGCGACTCCATCCAAATCCTGACAGGCGTGATCAGCACATTGACCATCAATGCTAAGAAGATGCTCGCAGCACTGACACCTGATATGCTGGCCACTGGTATGCTTGGCAGCCTCCTCCCTTTCTATTGGTCGACATTAAGATTTGTCTATCAGATTTGGCGGACTACCTCGTACGAAAAGGCGTCCCTTTCCGAGAAACCCACCACATCTCGGGCCTAGTAGTTGCGCTTGCTGAAGAGCGCAACAAGCCAATGGATAAGCTCACGCATGAGGATCTCCAATCGGTCGATAAGAGGTTGGGCTCTGATTTTATCTTTGACTATGAGAAGAGCGTTGAGATGAGGACCGCCGAGGGCGGAACTGTGAGTTTTCTCTAACTTTCCAAGTTCATCTTGAGCGTTGTGCTAAGCAGACACTTCAGAGCAAGTCGAGTGTACAGGAGCAGATTGCCGTGCTGAAGACAGTGCTGATGGGTCAGACGCACAACCCATCCAGTGATGAAAGCTTCTCGTGAACGTGAAGCTGTGCAATATTTGAGATAGATTGTGTGTAGGAAAACTTATTCATCTTTCGCTCTTCAAATGTAAATATCTTACTGTATTCCACGATCTATGCTGTCGGAATACTAATCTAGATTTGAAAGAAAGCTATTTGAATGCCTTTGGTGATATTAGAGCTCCAGCAATCAAAGCAGGGCCCCGGTTCGGAGATCCATGACCAACCAAACTGCCACATCATCTGCATCTATCCTCGCTCCTAAGTCTCAGCATGCTCACAGTGATGTCCGAGCCATGCCATCTCTAGCTCTACCATCCGGCCGCCCTGAAGTCGAGCTGAAACAGTCAGTCTACCACCTCTCACTCAATATCAGAACAAATCTTACATCTGAGCTGCACGAGGAGTAGCGAACATGATCTTCATCAGTTTACCCCTTCGAATCCGAATGCCAGCAATTCGCCCTTATCCGTTCTCCCTATCATACACTCCGGCCCATCAATTCGCACCAAGTCACCTCCTCGCCAACTGATCCTCGGGACCCTCACTCTCGACTTCATCAAGGTCTTGATAATGTCGCCCAAGCCTCGTGTCAAGGCCCTTCTCTTTCACCAAGCGATCTCTATCCTCCTTCCTCCCATTGAAAGAAAAATACCAAGTAGGCTGCTTGTGGGCAAAGCGGCACCCACGCACCCACTCATGCTCCTTCAGAGTAGCATGACGCCAGTAATCTGTATCCGCATCGCCGTGCTTGGGCTTTGAACGATCCAAGCAGTCGAGACAGAGTCCGTTGAAGTAGCCTCTCACGCGAGTCTCAATACGCATCACCATGCCTCTGTAATCTTGACGACAACTGCCGCAAGCGCTGGACTTGGCCTCGTAGCTGAACTTCTTGAGATTATCGAGGATATCGGACATGCAAGTCTTCATGAAGACGGTCTCAAGTGGCCATATTTCTATCTCGTAGAGGTGGTTTTGGTAGTCGAAAAGAGTTTCCTTTCTACAAGAGCAGTGGGCGGCGAAGAGTTGGGCGCAGGGTTCGAATAAACCGCGGTGCAGCACGGTCCGCAGACGGCCTTTTGCTGCGTTCAACTGCTCTGTGAGGGTGTAAGCTGGGTCATTTCCCCTCCTGCTGAGTGGTTTTGATGCCAGGTTCTCCAATGACGAGTTAAATAGACTTACGGATAATCCGAGATGGGAGCCTGTAACTGTATAATTCAGTTGGGTTCAGCTCCGTTACATGCCCAACACCATGGTATGCCAGGTGCTGAGTCCATTGTGCGAAGCCTTTGGCATGGCCGAAGCGCCAGGTAGGGAACAACAACTCCCTAGGCTTATACATTTCAGGATTGTGTCTGTCGTACCAGGCCGCGAACCATGCGTTGAAGTCCGTCACGTCCAGCTCGTAATAGTCGATGGCAGCGACCAAGTGCCACATTTCAGCGAAGGGAACGGTCGTGATTGGAGGCACTCTGTGTATGACCCGGAGCCAGACTTCAGTGCTTGAGACATGATGTTCGCCTAAAGCGACCACGCTCTGGGTTGACTCCTTCCAATGGGTGTCAAGAAGCATTCTGAGTAAAGTCTGGGATGCATTAGTCAGAGCATCCTTGCGAACTTTGAACTGGGCAGTCTCTTTGGTGAGTCTGGATCCATTGCTGTTGCGTAGACTATCGTGCTTCTCGACCACCTCGACGGTCATATCACCTGCCTCGTCGATGATGATCATATTGGCGAGAGTAGGTCGTTTGGCTTGTAAGTAACTCCTTCGAAGTTGCAGTGCAAATCTAGGATCTAAGAAGTCTTTGGGAGCAGTGAGATCTCGTACGAGCGAGTGATAAAAGAAGATGGACATGTGGAGCAATTCACGCAGCATTCACTCTTAGCTCAACAAGTTGTCATTTAACATGATCGGACTTCGGCACTTTCCTCTTTTATGTACTCTACCTACGAGCAAGACAATGTGCTTTCTATCAAAGTACCGCCAACGCTGATTCCCATTAAGACCCAGGCTTTGAGTTGGGTGGCCATATTGGAAGTGCATCAGATCCAAACTCGACTCCTTACTGGCTCTCGTCCGAGGCAAAACAATATCTATCTCTTTTCGAGTATCCGACAGTTGACTGGAGCGAACCACAGTATACTTCTGTCGAGCGTTATCACTGGCTGATGCACACTGAACGATCTGAAGCTCATGGCTTGGTATTCTTCCTACTGTGATGGGAGATCGTTATTGGGCGGCAGATACCCTGAATCACCAATTGGTACACTTTGCACTCTTGTGGGGTCAAGAGTGGTAGGCTATTACCTTAGTTCAGATTTCTTACCAACTTCACGATTTTGAAGGTGGTAAACTGTCACAGAGCTTGCAATCATTGATCGTTGTTCTTTTCAAGTTGTCACGGTTGTAAGGGGTATCTTACTACCGACAGAACTAGTAGAGTAGAGTGTAGGTACTTTTAAGGTCGTGAACTTAAGGGAAGCTATTTCTAGTGGCCCTCGTCATCGCCAAAATAATTGGCAAGGTGGGCGCCCCGGAGCCGCCCCTAAAACATATCCATTCTAGCGCCCAGGGGCCTTTTAAGGGCTCGCTTAGGGGCCAGTTTAGGGACCCCACCTTGCCAATTATTTTGGCGATGACGAGAGTGGCCCAGCACGCCCTAGGAGTAACAACGTCGAAGGCAAGTGCGCTGTAAGCTCCATTAACATCTCTATCATCAATGCACAATATGATTCCTGGTCTAGCGATCTGAAGGGTATCTAGCGAGCACCGCAAGCACGCATGCAAGATTTGCTGAGACAAGACCGCCAGTGGTATCTAGAAGAGGGACCCAGCGCGCGATTCAGCACACGCCATTCAGCTCGCCCTTCAAAACTTTCTTGCACTTCTGGATCACACCCATCTTGACCCCAGCCACCTGCAGTAAATAGCCCTCGACACTACCCCATTCCTGCTCCAGCATCCGAACGACAGCCGTCATGACTTCCTCTCGTGCACCCACCTGTTCGAAGTTCCAAAAGTCAGCATTTCCTTCCGCAAATGAATATTGCAGCAGGAGATATGTCCTGGAATTTATTAGGGAATCATCGACCCATCCATCCACCCTAAAAGCGTCTTACGACCTAGTTGCTGTTCTCAACGAGCATGAAGAGATCCGAAAACACGTACCATCCTCTCTACGTCTCCAATGTCCCCGTGTCGAAATGTAGGATGCTTCAGCAGGCGCCCCGCAGTCTCCGCCTTCCAAGTTTCGCCCAGACCCTCCTCCGTGAGATGATACTCTTCGGCTACAGTCTCTGTCGAGCAGCCAGCAAGAAGCAGCAGAAGCATTACAATGACGCCGGTCCGGTCTTTTCCCGCCGCACAGTTGAGGAGGATAAGTGTAGGAGTGCAGAGCTGTGACAAGATCGCGGTGATGGCTGGACCGGAATCTAGAAGGACGGAGCGGTAGGCGCGCACAAAGCCTTGGGTTCCCTCCATTGAATAGTCTCTGAACCGCATTGCTAGGGCCTCTGGTGCGAAATCACAATCTTGGAAGACAGGAGCAAAGATTCTCTCGGGCCCTTTGTGCGACGCCAGCCAGGCCTCGTAATGGCCGTCTTCGTTCTTGGACCCATCGACCTCCGTGGCGCTACGCAAGTCGAAGATCTCCCGAATACCAAGAGCTTGCAATTGCGCTGTGCCTTTCGCTGTTATATGGCTGAGATCTCCGCTTCGGAAGATGAGACCGTGGCGCATAGTTAGGCCCTTGGTACTGGAACAGCAGCCAATATCACGGAAATTGAGCACGCCGGAGACATCAATGAAGGGCGGGCAACGCAAGCTGACAGCATTTTTGTCTCGAGGACCAAACTGGAATTGTCAATTTCACTTCAGGTTCGGGGCGGCGCAGAGACATACCGAATCGCACTGCGTCAGATATTCATCCAATGATGGCCTCTCCACCGTGGAAACCTCCTGATATGATCCCTCCCAGGGCAACCACATCTTGGCCTCGAGACCGTTACCACGTCCCAGTCTTCTCTCCAGGGTACTCATGACGGCAAAAGCCATCGTTCCTAGCTCTCTCAATGGCTTGTGGCAGTCTGTCCTCCAACATCAGCACATCAACGGATTCACATTCTCATGACGACCTACTCTGTCTAGTCCCGAGGTCCACTTCGGCCAACGCATCCAGTCCCACCAGCCGGTAAGTATCGATCAATGTCCCAATTTCGACTCCATATCCGACAGGAAACCTCAGCTTTTGAAGCAGTGACCGTCTTGCGGCAAATTCCCCAGCTAACGGTTGTCGAAACCCTACCAGTTGGGGAAAGTGAATGTTGAGCAGTGGGCGAGCCGCAAGCTCGCTCACTCTGCCGCCTTCGTGAGGTCTGATTTCTCCGTTCGGCTGTCTGAATGGGCGGTCGAAGCAGCCTCTGACCATTTCGATCTCCTCGTACATAATGAGAGGCCCTATGATGCCAAGCAAGTGTGCTGGATGGGGATCGGAGGTGTCTCCGTCTAGGAACGCGACGATATCTCCGTCAGTCACCTGCAAAGCGCGCCATAGAGCATCTCCTTTCCCTAAAGATGCTCCAAGCTCTGGTGCGATAGTGGCGCGCTGGACGACCGTTGCGCCATGTGCTGCTGCGATCATACCAGTGTTGTCCTTGGAATCGGCGTCGATTGCGATTACCGAAGATACAATTCCAGCTTCAACAAGAGGTTTGACGGTATCATCAAGGACGCCAGCGATGGTGGGTGCAACCTCCCGGGCAGGGATGATAACTGTGACCTTGAGTTTGTTGGCTTTGACAGCATACGCAAGCATGGGAAGGGAGAAGTCGGTGTTGTGGTAGCGGCGTGTATCGAGCCAAATTCGCAGCTCGTCCTGCTCCCGATCAGGTAGAGAACCCATCGCTATGGTGTCGCTGATAAGCACAGTTAGACGTTAGAGCTGCCTGTGGATATGCTGAGGATGACGCGCTCTGACGATGCGGTGTTTGGAAACGACGAGGGGGTCTTCTGAAGGGAACATAGCATCTGTCAGGGTCCAGAGTGACGGTAAGGGTTCCTTGGTGTTAAATTGGAATCATGGTTTCAGGCCTCATAGAGTGACACACTTTAGAGGGAAGCATCCTCATTGGGCGCAAAGACAGAATCATCCTCTTCACCAAAGGGAATAACGAGATGAGTCGCAGTTATCCATGTCGTTCTTTGGAGGCAAAAACCCCTTTACCCCCAGGTGCAGACGTTGCCAGTGTCCACACCGAAGCATGAACCGGCATATCCCAGCACCATGTCACGTTCGGACGTAGGCCATTCCTCCCCACCAGGAAGTCATGGATCCAAACGTTTGGTTCAGGCACAGATCTGGTGTATCTTCGGTACTCCCGTTGCACGCGAATCGGAAGGTCCTTGGAGTCTACCCCAATCAAATGTGTCACGCGCTACTACACCTTGGGGCTTCCAAATGGCGCTGTCCCTTCCGATATCTCTACTGGAAGCGTATTGGCCTTAAATCCCAAGCCACCGGACCCTTACATACGCCCTGCATATGACGTCTCAATGAAATGGTAAGGTTTGGATCAATCACCCTAGCAACTTGCATTGCGACCAGTTCAAATCACGGAAACGGCTCCGAGCATTTCCCCGTTGAATTGATCTGATCTGGTATTCTCGCGAGATTCATTACTGCCAGACAATGATCTTCATCCGGGAAAAGATATTCGTTGATGAACGTAAACTGCTCGAATGAAGTACAAGGCAAATGTTGTACGGCTTCTTGAAACTACATGACCTCATACATATGCGGAATTCATGTCTGGCTACCTCAAGGATGCAGCTTCGCGTGTTCCTGCTAAGAAAAAAGTTACGACCTTTCGAGCTTGGCGAAACATTGGCATAGCGACAGTCCAAACTGTGCCGATAGTGTTCAAGATCTATGCTACAGCTCCAAGTGCTTGATTTCTTGCGCTTTCTCTCCTCGAGAGATAGTCGAAGTGCACTTTGTAAGCTCGCATCAAAACCCGTTGGTACGCCTTAGTTGAGTAATAGTTCAATGAAAACCTTTGAGGGTTTCTTTCTTTTCAACAAGTCTACCTTCTTATACCGTAAAATATAGTAGTCTTTTACGTTGTTTACTGATGTTTGCTTTCTTATCTCATCATTCCCAAAATATTTTATTGTGTTGTTTAGAAAGTCCTACAGCGAAGGCAATCCTCGCTCAAGTTGAAGTGTATAAGGACGCTATCGCGGCTCAAGTTGATGAAAAGGTGGATATCGTTGCAGCTCCGGTCACCGACGGAAAAACAGAGAGATGTTGGAGACGAGCGTTGATCAGGATGTCAGCCACGCCCACTGAACGATCAGATTGGTAACATTTCACACCTTGAGGTTGAGCCTAGCCCAGGCGAAACTTGACACGGTTACGACGAGGAAGTTGGCAGATCAAATCCAATTTAATTTGCCGCATGTGGGTTGCCATCTCTTGGTCCACATAGGGAACAATTGCGCCATGTTCCAGGGCCTCGACTCAAGCAAGTACACTTTCCTTGCTCTCTGCCTCCAGCACAGTGAACATTTCGTGCTCAATTGCTTGCGGCTTCCAGCACTATCCGACGCTTTGTAATAGATAGGCCGCCTTTTTTTTAGCTACGAAAGTTACCTCATCGTTAGATCGCGGTCTGTGCCACTCATGAGATTGGTGTCGACCTCGACGAACAAGCGTTAGCCCTTCGTGCTACTTCTGCAAACGGTCCGCCGAGACAAGACTTTATAACGAAATCTTGAGTACGTGGTCTATGAGTCACGCTAGTGAGGTTTACGGATATAGAACTTGTCGCTAGATTTATCTACTTCATTGTATGCACATTCCTATAAGTTCACCCTGAGTCGCTCTCTTTCCTCAACATTCGCAATTCTTTGATGGTATACTACCCCTTGACCTTGCTCAACTACACGCTAATACCTAACGGTGGCCACTATAAGTACTCCTACCGGTCGTCTCGTCATTGAAAGGACTGGTAACGGTTAAACATGGGTTCTAAATCGGGCTGTTGTACCTCCAGTAATCTTCGTTGGAGACTCCGGGGGTCCAATGGGCCATACAATCAATGCAGAGACCGTCGAAGTAACCTTCTCTCCCTACTACAGGGCAATGGACATGACACTCAGAGGTGACATCGCGCGCAGTACAAGCCATTTCATTCTGTGTAGGGATCTTCCAATCAGTAGCGTGGGGTTTCTTAAATTTGAAATTGCTGAGCTTTGCCTACATCATTGCGTAGTCAGTATCTCCTTCCCAGGACGAAGAATGAAATGGGACCAAATGGGACAGACGAGGTCTGGAAAGATGACATCGAGTACCAAGGCTTCGCTCATTGAGCACGCTTCCAATGCCCTCTCTACTAGCTAGACATCGATAGTGTGAAGAGCCTCGTAGTAATCGAATTAGCTTGCTTTCTTGCATTTGCACATGAGATTCTCAATCAGGATTGTTGACGAACGGATCCTGACCGCATTAAGCTGTTCTGTAGTCATGGTGTCAGTCCACTTGTTTATACTCTCTGAAGTGGTGTACGAGTATGGAAGTCAAATTACTGCGGAGAGAGACGAAGCTCATTATGCTTAGTGGGGTTAATCTCAGGGTAGCTCACCTTGGAATGAGTATGTTATGTCAATGCACCGAGCGGTAGATCAGCATCTAAAATTGTACACAGGTTAGAAACCGGGAATATTATATAGGTATAGAGTGACGGAAGGATGCTTATTGGACTATATTTCCAATCTTTAGACCCAAAAAGCGCGAAACGACGAGAGGTATAACGCAGCGAAAGAGCACCTGATAGCGTAGATGAGCCAGGAACAAGAGGCGCTTTGATGACACCGAGCGATGATGACGCTTTAGAGAGGTGAAAGCCCGTAGTCGAGTCGAGAAGCAGCCGCAGACAGGGGCCAGAGAGCAACGATCTGACCGTATCAGAGCAGTCGAGTTCGCAAACAGGCACATAGTAAAGGCAAAGAGCAACAACACGACGCATGGGATCGCTGAAAGCCCATAATTAACAGCCAATGCTACCTAAGCCAGCGCGCCGTGCACCCGATATACACGTTGACGAGGACCACCAAATGCCAATACAAGACAGCATAAGCTCCACATGTGCCACCTTTTTCCATATACTGAGTTCCAGCCAGCGTTTAAGGCATAGATGACCATGTCGCGAATTAGGGGAATATCCAGCCAAAAATACGCGCATGCTAGACCAACAATGACCCACGGCTGACACCCGCAATGCAAACACTTTTTCCCTGACCCTGGTGTACGTATGAAACGAAAATCCTCAACCCCAGACTGATGCTTGAAGAGATGATTTATTGCCCCAAACGCCGCTGCTGGTGCCCCAGGCACCCATGCTTGAATCTTTGTTTCCACCTGTGGGATTGGATGCTGCTGATGTTGATCGTTCGTTGCTGTTCGAGTTCGCGTTCGGGTTGTCGTTAGGAGATGAGAAGCCGTAGCCGAGAGGAGATGGCGATGGAGCTTTGCTGACGGCAGGATTGGAGGTTTGGCTCTGAGCTGGACGTGTGCCGATGGGGGCGACGCCTGGCGCAGAGGTTTTACTTTGACGGGGCGGGGAACCACCGGGAGACGAGGTTGATGTACGACTGGATTGTTGGGTCTCGAAGAGGCTAAAGTTCTGGCTTGGGGGGTTGGAAGCTGGAGATGAGGTGCTGTCGGCACGAGATCGGCCTTGCTGAGGTTTTGGGGACGGTCCGGTTTGGATGTTCTCGTTGGCATTCAGCTGGCCTCCTGCTTCAGCGATCGTAGACTGCGCCTGGCTTTGACCCTTTGCGAATGCGTCGTAGGCAAGTGGAGATGGTCTTCCACCAGCACTCGTGTTGCCTGACGGTAGATTAGACGGGCGAGGTGTGTGGCTCTCGTCACCAAAGTTGCCGCCTTCGTAGTGTCGGCTGCTCTCGTTTCCGTACAGTGCTCGGTGCTGACGAGCGATGAGTTCTCGGCGGTCCTCCTCATTCATGGTATTAGGGCTGATTGCTCGGTCAGATTTCCCTTGTGTAGAGACATCTACCAGTGCACTACTCGTAAGCCAATGAACCCAGTGCAATGAGAAACATAGACTTACTTCTGTTGTACTGCTGCTCCTGATGGTAGTTGCGAAGCTCGCGCTCACGTTGGGCAGCCATGCGACGTTTAGCTTGCAGCAACTGCTCTGCCTCGTTTGGTCTTGGCTGGTGTCGCTGATTTGCGTAGAAGCTCTGGAGGTTGGAGCCGGAGTGCGGGCGTATCTGTTCGTAGTCGCCAATTGAATGTCGTTGGGGCATGCCACCCATGCGAGGATCTAAAGGAATCTTGTTAAGAGTCTCGAGCATGGGAGGGGCTCTTTCTGCTTGTAGTCTTACTGAAGTCAGAGAACGGCTGTGCACCTCCCATCATAGGCATGGAGTCTCGTCTTGAGGTGGGCAGGTTGAAGAGCTTGCCACTCTTGTTTAGGATGTCAACTGCGCGATATACCTCTAGAAATATGTCAGCCAAGCTCCGGCGCAGTTTCAAACACGCTATTTGAGTAGACAAGCTGTCAATGGCGATGGCAGTGGCGGAGGCTGTAGAGCACGAAAAGCGCAAACGCACATATGCAGAAGAGTAGATCACGGGCTAATTGCTCAGGTATCGAGCCTTCCAAAATGCATTAGAAATGTGCAGAGGAGGGTAGCCATGCTCAATCAAGTGCTCAAGATGAGTCACCGTCAGGTATGTCGCAGGGCTAAAGATCCCGAACACCGCCAGATGCGAGCGCGAAGGGGCGGACTGCTCGTCTGTCAAACGCTCATGCTTTTAGAATGAGTGGTAGCCGCGAGGGGCTATGGAGAGCGAACATCGTAGGATGAATTTGGAGAAGAGTAAGCAAAGGGGTAGTTGGGAGGACAGCAGAGCGTGTCTATCCCCAAGCACAGGTGCAGGAGAGCAAAGGATTGGTGCAGCCAGCGCTCGAGCAGAGTCGCGCTTCGGTACTGGGAGGCTTTGCAATGAACCTAAAAGCCCCAAGCTGCTACTCAGGTCGACCGCACTTTGTGCCCAATCAACGACGCTGGCGTCCAAGACCGCACGTGTAGTGGCACCATTGCGTCGCAGCTCTTCCAGTGCAGGAGGGTGCTAGCTCTTAGCCAATCGAGAACAGCGAACTATAGATCTTCCAAAGTAACGCCAATGCCTGCATCGCAGCTCTAATGTACGTACCTTCTATCTGAGTATCGAAAGCCCCTACATCCTCATGCTGCATGGTCGAGCTTGCTCCTGGAGATCGGTCAGAACTCGGCTGCGACTGGTACAGCGATTGAGTGGACATACCCGAGCGTGACGGAGGAGGTTGTTGGTCCCACGTGGCCTGCCGCGCGGGCAATTGCCATGACTGGGCTTCGTAGTATGACATTATGAAACGAATTTCTGAGGCCGGGCACGGAGGAGGTAAGGGGATGTCTTGCCCAAAGGACGAAGTGGAGACTGTCAGGTTCAATATGTGGGTCAGCACACATGCAAGTCAAAGGACTTGATGACAATGCTTGGGCATCTCGAGCTTATCGTCTCTGTGTAGATGTTGCGGTGTTGCGGTGTTGCGGTGTTGCGGGTTTTTTGTTTTGCGGATCGTCGTTGCAAAATTTTTCTCGTGCTTGGCGAGGAAGTTGGTGCAGGCACTCACAGATTAGCGAAGATAGCCGGCCCACTCCGTGAAAGGGTGTGTAGAATGGTCGAACAGGATAGCGTTGGAATCATGTAGAGAGGAGGAAAAAAGGAAAAGGAAAATGAAAGGTGCACGAAAGTTAGATTCGGGGGGTTTAAGATGAGCAGGCTAACGATCTAGTTCTTGTCCTAATCATCGGCTCGACAAACCGCGCTGGGTAAAGAAAAAGGAAAAGGAAAAGGAAAAGAATGGGCGAGCATGGGCGAGTATGGGCAAGTAATGAACAAGGGCAACACTACCGGAATACACTGAATGGCCTGGACTCACATTCCTTTAGCAGCAACAGCACGGAGCTACATGGTACTTCATTCATCTCCCTTTTCATCTCATAACTTATTATGCTGTTGCATCCGTTCCCCCAACCAAGCAACAGGTCACATAATGCCAATTGTTTGTCAACGCAGGCAGAACTACCACCACAATCCTGGCCATCGAGCTCTGAACGAGCTCGAGAATGCCATTGTACTGCAGAATACTGTCAACAGCCACAATAACGAGTGGCTGACAGCTCTTCAAAGCCTCGAACGTTGATCCCAATTGAACTGCCGCAAAAAAGGCTTCTAGAAACAGTTCTATCGAGCCGTCCGCGGGCCTATCCACACCATCCTGCAGCATCCCGCGTGACATCCGTCTTAAGTTGCCTTTGCGACCACCATTCCGAACCGATGCTGCTGGCCCAAATCTGGGTCCGCTTCGATCCTTTCGTCGATGAGCATGCGCTTCATGGGTGGCAAGCTTGGTAACAGAATAAGTGACAGTCTTGGACGCCAGTGCGATCGCCTCAGGTACAAAATACCGTCGAGTTGAGGGCTGGATTGGGCATTCAAGTCCATCTGAGAGTTAACAGGTTGAACCGCAGCTCATCTTGTGCGCGGGTAGGAGAACTTATGTGTTGCCATCTCCGGGCTCTTTAGCCCTCTCGATTGCCAATAATGTTGATACAAAGCCTGGTGGCACGGGTGGCTAGGTGGAGCATAGTGGAGCGGACTCTTTCGGTCCCCTCTCATTGAGGGAAAATAGTGTTCAAGAATTTGCTTGCGTAAAAGCAGGCTGGTTCAGAAGTAAGACGTGCTGTTGAGTGACACATCTGCGTATCACTTCTGGAACCGCTTGAGCTGCCATCACCACTATTGGCACTATTCGTGAGAGCTTGCATCCTCGGTTGTGAGAGGGAAAAAGGGGTTAATTCTATGCAGAAGACACTTTTAATGAGCTCCAGGAAACGCCATGACTAGACGAAGCACAAGGCTCTGGCCACAGGCGATCAGGCAGGAAACCAGCCTCGTGGGCCATGTATGGCACCTTTGCATGTATTGGCTCTACAGTGAGTCGATAGTACCAGGCATTGTCTAGCTTACAACTCCAAATATGGACCTGTTTAAGAGCGTCCATAGCTTGATGTCGAGTGATCAAGTTGTGATCAAGTACCGAACAAAAGGCCTACAGAACGAGCAAGTGCCCACACAAGGATACCATTCACTCGATTCTCAACATTTGTTTTTTGTTCCTCTACAACCTTCCAATTTACGATGATGAACAATGGTCGGAACATGTACTTAACATGCAATCTGTCTGCGAAGAAGGGTTCTGTGACGTTACTGTACTTTTACTTCCCCTTCCCCACCAAAGCCCGAAAACCGAACAATTGCCCCGCTATCGGTTGTCTCCTCATCAGATTGGACCATCGTCAAATCATCTTCATCATAGAGATCATACAACGATAATAACTATCACATCAACATCAACATCAACATCAACATCAGACAACCCAGTTGACTCTAGTCCATATTCACAATGGTCAAAGCAGGTGAGCTCATACTTTGAACCCTTCTTTTACTGCAGGTACCACTTTGGCGTGAGCAGCTTTGAGCGAGTCAGAGCCACTGTCACCTCGTGGCAGACGCCTTGTGGCACAAAGCTAGACTCTCTTTTCCAATGCTCCCTAGCACCGTCCATAGGCCACAGCCCACCACCCAGCGCCACTTCTCGCTGCTTCCGGAACTTCCACACTTCCACACTTCTCCCACTGTTTGCCCTTGTCCCAGAACCGCCTTCTTCTTCAACATATCCACTAACAAGAATATGGCTAATTCACATCCTCTCCACAGTCGCAGTCCTCCGTGGTGACTCCACCGTCGCTGGCACCGTAACCTTCGAGCAATCCTCCGAACCCTCCCCCACCACCATCTCCTACGACATCAAAGGCCACGACGCCTCAGCCGAGCGTGGTATGCACGTCCACCAATTCGGCGACAACACCAACGGCTGCACCAGCGCCGGCCCTCACTGTGTGCTTCCTCCATGCCCATCCCGATCAGCCACTCTCGCCCATATCACTAACAGGGCATTTGCTATAGTCAACCCCTTCTCCAAAACGCATGGCGCCCCCAGCGATTCCGAGCGTCACGTTGGCGATCTCGGCAACTTCAAGACTGATGCCGAGGGCAATGCGAAGGGTAGCGTTGAGGACAAGCTGATCAAGCTGATCGGGCCTGAGAGCGTACTGGGACGTACAATCGTTGTACATGCTGGTACCGATGACTTGGGCAAGGGCGGCCATGAGCAGAGCAAGGCTACAGGCAATGCGGGAGGGAGGCCCGCGTGCGGTGTCATTGGCATTGCTCAGTAGAAAGTACCTAGGACGTCTACAAAGACCAGCAGGAAGGGGTGAAAGTGTAGCATTGGTAGAGAAAAACATGCGTAAAGGATGAGTTTGTATGTAGCAAATTGCAAAACGTTGAGGTGTTACGGTCACCAATAAGCCAGCCTTGTTCCCATTTGACTTGCGACTAATCATAAGACACATAGAATCCTTGGTCTCACCTATCGAGTACGTTACCGAAAGGGAGTGCAAGATATCAAGCTGGAGAGTGGAAGCATGGCTTTTGTACGGAATCTGGAGCTGCAACGGGGTAGTATCTTAGGCATCTTACCGAGAAGAAGCCATCTCAAAAGGCTTGCTGGTCCATAGAATGAAAAACAACATGAGGGAGCGTAGCAAACATTCACTGAATCTATGACCGTCAATACAGTGAATCGTAAGGTAGCGGTATGTTCTCGGTCAAAGCGTATCAGTACTATGCACTATCCTAACTTTTCTATCTTCAAGCTCATGCGTGTGATCCATATGCTCAAGCGTCTCCTAATCCTCAGTAACATCCCCATACTCCCACATTCCCAAATTCTTCTCCCTCGCCTCCTGCTCCTTCGCCTTTAGCGATTCCAAGACTTTCGTCCTCGCCTTCTCCCACCCTTTGAGCTTCCTACTCACCATAGCCATACCTTCAGCTACGACCTCAGCATTGACACTCGCGTCCTCCCCGCCCTCTTTCTCGGCGTCAAAGAGCGTGACCGACAAGGTGGCGTCCTTCTCCTCCGCATCAATACTAGCAACCAACTGTCTACCAGCTGCGATTTGCTCGACAAAACTGCAGGCATCAGCTAGATAGTCGACCATCGTGGGGAATTGAAGGAATGAGAAGGCCGCGTCGATAGCCTGCCCCCTTAGTTTCCGCGTCGAGAACTGCGATTGGCTCAAAGGCCTCAGCTCGCTCCAGGGCAAGGTCTCGCTGTTACCATAATCGATGAATAGCACATCAGCCTTCTTGTTGTCGCGGTCATTACCTCGTATGCGGGCACGGTACCATTCGCCATCGACAGAGAATTTGGCGGCAACGAAATCGCCAGCTTTGGGTGGAGCGGAGAGGGATTTCTCAGCATTCGGGGGTAAGCGGTGGTATTTGGCAAAGGCGGACATGAGTTCTGTGAGAGCACCGGAGGTGTTGGGGCCGATAATTTGTAGTTTTAGATGAGCGGTGGCGGGGTCGATGTCTGCGCAGATTTGGAAGTCAGCACTACTCTTCATTATTAGGGTATAAGCTGTGAGATATATCTGGGAGTGCTATTGAGCGAAGAGTCCCAAGACATATTCAAGATATGGAACAGATGGGGGGAAATGTCTCCATAAAATACGTACGTGTAATCATTACATCACGGTAGTCTTTCTTTGTAGGAACAGCGGCGGTGTCGGTGGTACCGTTGGTGCAGTGGTCGTTGAGGGAGAGGTCTTCGAACTCGTCGTTGATGGATGGGTCGTAATCATGCCACATGCCTTTCTTCGCAGCTTTGGCTTTCCCTTCGGCAGCAAAGAGCTCGTTGCCAGCGTTAGACTTTTCAGCGGAGAAGGCGTGCACGCTCGCGAAGCCTTCCTCGAGGAGTATTTTGGCGAAGTTCTCGCGGTTGACGTACATGGTGCCGATGAAGCCGCCGACTTTGTCCATGGCTTCGACTTCGATTTCGACATCGCGCTGGTTGCAGCGGCGGTTGGCGAGGTCGTGGGCTTCTTGGCCGAATGGTTCGGGTTTCTCGTTCGCGTTGCGAGCAGAGCGTGGCGTGCGGATGCAGGAGAGGACGAAGGTGATTTTAGCATTTTCTCGGTGTATGAGGACTGTGAAGCGGGAGCCGCTTTTAACGAAGTCAACGACGGCGGGTATACGCTTTTTGTGTTGGAGGGTAGTGAATATTGGGGTGGCTTTTTGGACAGACACGGAGTAGTCTTGGTAATTTTTGGCTACTGGAGGTTCTGCTGACCATATTCCTTTCAACTCGGTTTTGGCTGTTTCTTCTGCGGCTAGCAATTCGTCGTATGCGGGACTCCGATCGTCTGCCAAAATGTTAGCAAACAAAGATAAGGATACTTGAGTGGCATGACTTGCCATCATCCCGTCGATGCCGTATTACGGAAGCATAGCCAGCCTCAACCAATTGAAGAGCAACGTTCTTGTTGTTTACTAGGATTGTAACAACATCGCGCTCCTCGAAACCCTCGGTAGCGGCCTTCTTGCCATCTATTGTCACTTTGACGTGCTTTCCAATAAGTTTCTTTCTCAGAAACTCTTTCGCTTCTTGTTGGAATGGGCCTTGCTTAGGATCTGTCGGCTTCGGCTGCCTGATGCTGCTCAACTGCACCCGCTTTTCTTCACCTGATCTTCCACGTAAGTAGACGGTGTCAGCCGCTTGGACTCGAGTCACGGTTTCGTCTGTCTGAGTGGCTCCTGATTTAGTGTTTGTAGCGCCTTGGAATACGCCAAGCTGCTGGTCTTTTGCATGTTGCTCAGCCAGTCGAAGGACAGGCATTTGGCTCCCTAGCATGGTAGAATGGTGATCTGTGCACTTCGCTAGACCAGCTTCGAGCACAAATTTGGCAATGCTCCCATTTGGATGCCTTACTACACAGACCAGCTGACCTTGAGGAGTAGTTCCAACAACATCAACTTCGACTTTGCGCTGCAGCAATCTCTGTTCAACGAATTGCTGAGCCTCAGGACCGAAAGGTTCTGCAGGTTGTTCTCTTCCGTCAATGGTCCGCTTGGTCGTTGGTGCTCTTATACCGGCAACGAGGACCATTGTCTGCACATGCTGAGTGCTTGATGGTATGAGCCGGATAATCATCCGATCACCAGTGACAACACGTTCGACGATGGCATTTATGGGCTTCCCCTTCCATTGCTCGACAAAGCTCTGAGCGTCTTGTATCTCGTATCGGGTTTCTATCTTTCCACCTTTGGAGGACCAAACGCCTAAAGAATCAGTTTTAGCTTTGGCTTGAGCAGCTTCGAGCTTCTCTAAGACCGCTTTTGACTCGTCTGATTCATCCTTGCGGCCGGCATCATCCCTTACCTTCAGCCATCCTGCTGCCACTGCAGCTTCGGGCAAAGTATCCTGGCTTTCAAGTTGGACAGTTCCATATTCTCGCTTTCCAGTAGGATTGTACAGGACATTGAATCGTACAATTTTACCCACTGTCAAATTGCGAAGATATTCCCTGGATTCATAGGCGAATGGCTGGCAACAACAAGCAATCAGCTACATCCCTTACCCACAGAAGCCGGCTACGACTGACCTCATCACCTTCTCTCCGCAATCGGGGTGCGCTGACATAGGCTAGACTAAGCGTCCTCTCTAGACTTGTGTTGTTGGGATTGACCAGGATTAAAGTATCTCCTGAGGAGACACTCTTGACCTTTGCCTGCAAAAGCTGCATTTTAGCCAACAACCGTCTACTGTTGACGTTCTGGCTTTCTGTAAAACAGACTTAAATGCCGCTTATGGTCTGTATACAAAGTCAGGCGAGAGAGAAATTTTGGAATATCAGAAAACATGAAGTGGCCTATACCGCAGGTCTTGAGTTTTGTAAACGCCTCACAAAACTTCAAGGCTTGAAAATGCAACGCTTTGGTGGAAGGAACCGATGCATGGTGTCACGCGAGGTCTGGAGAAACCTACTAAGTAAGAAAGGTGCCTCAGTTACTAACTACACAATCGAGTACGATGCTAGGCAATGCAGATGCAGATGCAGATGGAGACGCAGATCCGGGTGTTTTGATACTCCAGATACTGAAGGCTTTCGATTTCGAACGATTGGCTTGATCAATGTCGAATGCATGCTCGTACTGAGACACGAAACGACTTTGTGGGGAAGAACTTCGGCTGTGGCGCTTCAGAAGCGCCACAATACCTTCTTTACTCCGAGTACGATGCCTATATAACGAACATATCCCGATTTCCGTATTCGCATACTAAAGAAAATGGATTCATGGGCTTCAGCTTCGCCTATAGTGGGTAAGCTACCTACGAGCTGTTACTACAACAGCCAAAACGACGGCCACACTTTGATATCAAGTCCAGCGAGATCGCCCCAGAGCTAGTGGGTCAGCTTCGACAAAGTGAGAGCTCCAAAGTATGGGAGCCGTTATACGCGGCCGTTGATCTTATCAAGGCTCCTTCTTCGACCATGGACTTGCCTATATAGGCCACGCTTCTTATCGTACTGCGGGGTAGTCTACGAGTATTGACTTCAAAGTTCTCAATATGTCCACTCTTGTCTTTTCCAGTCTTGTGCGTATTTGCAGACCCTTGAATCCGAACATATCGATTCCAAAGCTTCTAAGATGACTGTCATAGATACTAGTGGCGACTCTTCCAAACGCGCCGTCATAGGCACGTACCCCAACCATTGGCTTCATTCCTCAACGCCTCCTGGATTCGACCTCACGCGCCCTTCGCCTCCCGAGTATGCCCTGCCAGACCCTAAAGCCTCGATTCACCTCTCTACGACCACCACACCAATCGTTATCTCTCCGTCGAAGAGCGCCCTCGTGATCATCGACATGCAGAACTTCTTCATTTCCACATACCTTGGTCGACCTGCCGAAGGGGCTGGAAACAAAGCTGCACAACGACTTCTAGATACAGCGATCCCAGCAGCTCGAAAGGCGGAGATTCAGATAATTTGGCTGAATTGGGGTCTGACGGATGCAGAGATAGAAGGGATGCCACCCAGCACACGCCGCGCTTTCGGCTTCGAAGCTGCGCTTGGTATGGCAGGCAAGAAGAAGTCACCAGCAATTGATGCCCATGGCGTAAACCAGGCCGCGGCCGAGCAGTTCATACAAGATAAGGATGGTGTTCTGGAAGAATTGACGGAGAATGGGAAGCCGAAACGAATATACCAAGGGCTAGGTAGCGAGATTGGGTCTGTTGTGATTGAGAATGGCCAAAATGTTGATGCTGGCAGGCTCTTGATGCGAGATACATGGAATGCGGCGCTACCAACAGCCCTGAATGCTGCCTACCAGGAGGGCCATAAGATCAAGCGCAAACCCGATGTATGGATCCATAAGAATCGCATGTCTGGGCTCTACAGTACTACGCCTTGTACGGAGTATCTGGAGAAGGAAGGCATCAAAACGCTATTTTTTGCAGGTGTGAACACGGATCAGTGCGTTGGAGGAAGTCTGCAAGATGCATTCACCAAAGGCTGGGATTGCATACTTGTAAAAGATGGTTGTGGAACTACTAGTCCGAAATTCGCAAGTGATTGTGTGGAGTTTAATTGTGCTAGGACTTGGGGATTCGTGACGGATTGCGATGGGTTGAAGAAGGGGGTTCAAGAGATGCTGGAAGCCAAATAGGGATACGCTGTAAATCAGCCTACAAGGCTATTTCATACAGTTCTACTAGAGGGTCGCCATCTCCGCAAGGAGATTACGGGGGCGGTAAGGCTTAGTAAAGAATATATAATATAGTTGTATAATTATAATATATATTATTTCTATAAATTATTTACTCTAATTATTTAATTATATATTTCGAAGTCTATTTTAAAATAATTTATAGAATTTATTAGAATTTATATTAATTATAATTATTATTATTTAAATAACTTAAGGATTATTTTATTCAAAATTTTATACTACTCGTTAATATAATAATTATATTTACAATATAGATTTATTTTAATATTTACTTTTAATATAATAAATTTTAATCTCTTTATATATTTTTATTATTATTTATAATAATAATAATTATTTATTATTTATATAAATAATAGAAAGATCTAGAGATTTTATTCTTATAATTTAATATAATATTATTATTTATGAATTAATTATTAGTTTATAAAGTCGTTATTTCCGTAGAGAAATTACGGGAGCGATGAGGGTAAATTATAAATAAATAATAAAATATATAAATTACAAACGATAGTAAACTTAAAGTATATCTCTTTATTTATTAATTAATTAATATATTAATTTATTAATTTATTGATTTATTACTACTCTAAGTATCTATAATTTATTATTTAATATTAATTTCTATTATAACTATTATTATTTATCGTGATTCTAAGCTACTTTATATAATTTTCTAAATTTTCTAGATATATATATCCGT
>JAABUK010000135.1_pt1 | contig 171244 bp, 155 predicted proteins | sample 5559141 | NCBI WGS metagenome assembly JAABUK01 (sample SAMN10711869, study PRJNA513367) | rock metagenome | isolation source: Antarctica rocks | place: Antarctica: Victoria Land, Pudding Butte nord | collected 2016-01-03
TCCCCACGCCACATCCGGCGGCTATCTCAGCACACCAAAAGCTGCGCTACACTAACAATCCAACCGGTGCAAAAGATCGGGCACTGCATCGTAGAAGCCCGACCGATCGCGGTGAGCGATGTGGCCGAAGCACATCGAGAGACGGCTATAGAACTTTTCGGTAAATATCGTCTGCTTCCAACCCGAATCGATGAAGTGCAGCAGTAGATTGCCAAAATGCGCTTTATCGGCAGCCGTCGAGAACTTGGTTGCTACGAAGTCACTGGCTAGAAAGAGTTCTTTCGGCATGCTTGTCTCCTGCCAGCAACGCTGCTCACGGGCCGGCTTCTCGGCTGACTAGACTTCGTGAGCCGACCGGCTGAAATGCCGGCCGGCTCACCGCCTGCTTACCCGAAGAGCGTGAGTTGTGTGCCCTGGTCCGTTGCAGTTGGCCAAAGGTCAGCCTTCCTGCGTTTCTTCGAGCTGACTGGAGGATCGACGAGGTGAATCCCCGCCCAGACCGTTGAATGCTCCGCAACGGTTGTCGCGGGCGGTCCGGTTGGGATCGGCAACACCTCTTCGCACTCTGGCGTGATCACGTGAGGCTGAGCCTTGTCCCTCTCCTGGTCGAGTTCACGCCAAATGGCGTCGGCCGACTCGCCGACTCCGGCTTTCTCCACCAGTTCACGCGCCATCGCGCTCATCAGGTCTTCATCCGTGTCGAGTGCCTATAGACCCTCCCCTGAAAACTTGCCTTCCATCATGAGCGCGACCAACATCTTCTTGCCCATGAGTCGAAGGCAGGTCTCCTGCATGGTGCCTGCATAGGTGACGAACTTGACCCGCACCGGGAATCGCTGGCCGATACGCCAAGACCGCCGGCTGGCCTGCCGCAACGTGTGCAGCGAATACCCGGTCTCATAGAAGTACAGCGTCGGGAAAGCCAGCAGGTCGAGGCCCGTCTCCACCAGCTTCGGGTGGCAGATCACGACTTCGATCCCGGCCTTCAACTGCCGTTCGTACCAGTCCTCACGCTTGTCGGTGGGAACCGACGAACGAAGAACGGCGACGCGGAAGCCTTCCTGCCTCAGAGCTGTTTCGAGGCGCAGCGTCACGTCTTTCTCACCCGTATAGGTGGCGTAGACCTGGCAGCGTCTCCCTTGCTTCAGTTCCTCTCGCACATCGGCGATGAGTGCTCGTTCCTTGGCGTACATCGTCTGCTGCGGGAGGTCTCGTGGCTCTGTCACCAGGAACTTCACGTACTCTCTCGTCGAGGGATCGAGGGCTCGCGCCCAGATCTCCTTGAAGCCATAAGGATGATCTGGATACAGGAGGAGCGTATTGAGCAGAATGCTCATGAGGCTCTTATTGCCGCGATGTTCACGGATCGCGTCGCGAATGTCCTCTTCGAGTTCCTCTTAAGCCTCTCGAAGGTTTTCATCCATGTCCACCGAGATGACACTCTCGTCGTAGCGCGGCAGATTGTCCGAGATGTCCTCCAGCGAAAGGAACGCTGTCGTGTTCATCAGGAACTTGCCGAAGAGCAGGGGCGATGCCCCGGGCTTCCTCAATACCTGGATCGTCTTCTTGGTAGCTCGCGAGCAGGCGTTGTCCGTCTCTTTCACTTTCTCGACGGTTTCAAGCACCCCGTACTGTTCCTGGAAGTCGCGCCTGCCCTGGCTGCCGTAGGCGAACCCCTCGCGGGCCATCACTCGGGGTTCCATGCGATAGAAGATGTTGAAGAGGTCGTCGGCATAGCCGCCCATCAAGGTTCCAGTCAGGGCGATCAGGCGCTGCGCTGCTCGGTTGAGTACGCCGAGCCCATTGCCCTGTGCCGTGTCTCCAGCCAACTGATGGAGTTCATCGGCGATCGCGAAGTCGAACCAGCCCTTCATGTACCGGCCGATGTACTCGATGGGCGCCATGCGCTGGATGCGGCTGCGGTCCGCCTGCCAAAGCGCAGAGAACCGTGCTGTGCCTCCGTTTGCAGATGGCAGAGCTTCCGCGACCTTGATCTTTTCGACAAAGTCCAGCGGTGAGAGCTTGCGTTCCTCGGAGTTCACCACGGCTCGTCCCGAGTCAGGATTGACGACACCGCCGCAGTTCGGCCCGGACTTCGCGGTGAGATAGGCGTCGTCCCAGAAATAGCCCAACTTGCCGCGGTCCTTGCCGATGATGAAGTAGACCGGCCCAGGGAAGCGCGCCCGCCATTCGCTTCGGCCCATGCGGCGCATCTCCGCCAGCGTCAGGTGCTTGCCCTCGTAGACGGTCTTACCCTTGCTGAGTTTGACCTCGCAGACCCCGTGCTGCTTCTTGGGATCGCCACCGTTGCGCATGTCCTCGATGAGAAACGTCCGCGCTCCGGGGATGGTCTGCAGCGCCTCGCGCGCCCACTTGTGCGTGATGTGCGAAGGGCACATAACCAGTGTGGCGCTGGGGCGGCCGTCCGTGACAACGTGAATCGTTCCAAGGGCCATCAGAGTCTTGCCGGCCCCACACTCCGCAACGATGCGGGCGGCCTTTGCCGTTTCTAGATACTTGGCTGTGCCGGTGATGGCAAGAGCCTGCGCGGGGAGTGCTTTGCGCAGAAGCGTGGCGAGGCGGGGAGCAATCGGGTCCTTCGTGCTCTGAAGGGGCGGGTAGGTTTCAAGGATGCGGGACCCAAGCTCGGCAGCGTGGGCACGCAGGTAGTCGAAGGTCGTCTCCATAGAAATACCTCAAGAGCTGAAATATGAGTTGACGACTTGACCCCAGAGAGAAAGGCGGTCCAGCGAAGGCTTTACAAAATCGCTTATCCGCATGAATGACTGACGAGAGCCGATGCTCAAGGATCTGCGGTTCTGGCCCGCAGAACCTTTCAGCGCTTTGGACCCATCCAATGAGAATGGAGAATGATGTGATTGACAGAAAAGTAGTTGCAATTACCGGTGCAAGCAGCGGCATAGGACGAGCTACCGCCCTTCATCTCTCCCGAAACGGGGCGAGAGTTGTACTTGGCGCTCGGCATGAAGAAGGACTCAGGAACCTGGCAGACGAGATCACGGCAACCGGAGGCCAAGCTGTGTATCAGCTCACGGACGTGAGCAGGCGTCAGGATCTGGAAAGCCTCGTGGCTCTTGCTCTGCAAAGCTTTGGCCGGCTCGATGCCCTCTTCAGCAATGCAGGTGCCATGCCAATCGGTCCTTTTGATGAGCTGGCGGTGAATGACTGGGAGACCATGGTCGATGTAAACATCAAAGGCGTCTTGTTTGGGATCAGTGCAGCCCTGCCCGTTTTCCGTCAGCAGGGCTCGGGGCACTTCATCCATACAGCGTCCACTGCGGCCCGCAAGACAGTTCCCAACCAGGTCGTGTACGCAGCAACAAAGGCAGCTGTTCTGGCCATTTCGGACGGCCTCAGACAAGAACTCGCTGGTCATATCCGAGTAAGTACGATCCTGCCGGGCTTCACAGACACTGCCTTCAGTGAACATGTGAAAAGCCCAAAAATCCGAGAGCAGCTTCAGAAAGCCGGAGAGAAGTTCGCTATGTCACCGGAAGCGGTGGCACGCGCAGTTGCTTACGTTTTGGATCAACCGGAAGACGTCAATATCGGTGAGATCACCCTTCGCTCAAAAACTCAACCCTGATAAGAAGGTTGCCAAGGCCGACCCACGACACTCTGCTAACTCAAAACTTTGAAGTACCTAGTACAAAGGGTGATTTGACCGAACTCGAGGGTGATTTGACCGAACTCGAGAGCGCACTTCACGAATTGCAATGAAGAGGCGAACGGCAACGTTCGAGTTCCGTGTCGGCATCCAGAGGAGCATCTTTGAGGTCGGTTCTTTTGGTTCTAAACTGTCAGGTGCGACTGGTGTCATCTGTCCAATTCTCGATCTGGAGCCCGCCAACCCTTCCAAACTCGCGGACGTTGTTTGTCACCAGGATCAGTCCAAGGCTGCGGGCATGCGCGGCGATGAATAGGTCGTTGGCGCCTATGGGCGTACCGCTACGCTTCAGCGCGGCACGGATCTGGGCGTAGTGGAGCGCACACTCGCCACCGTACGCGAAGACCTGCACGTAGCGGAGATACTCGTCGAGAGCAGCTTGATCCTGCTGCGCACGTGGTGAGACCTCCACCCCATAGAGCAGCTCGGACTTGGTAATCGCCGATATACACACATCCTGGACGGCGACGGCCTGAAGTCTGCGGAGGACGGCTTCGTTCGAGCGCTTCATGATGTAAGACGAGATATCCGTGTCCAACATGTATTGAGCCATCAGAGATCGCGCTCCTGCACCGGCAAGTCTTCGACGCCTTGCATAAAGTCGTCAGAAGCGACGTAAGCCGACGCGAGATAAGAAGACCAGTCCGCAGGACGCATCGAGAGGACGACCTCATCGCCCTGCTTACGGATAAACACCTCGGAAGTGTTGAACTGGAACTCCTTTGGGAGACGAACGGCCTGACTCCGGTTGTTCATGAAGATCTTGGCTGTACGTTGCATGGCGGCCTCCGGCTGTGGCATATACATAAGTATATGCCAGCTAGCTCTTCTTGCAAAAATCATCTGAGTTGGTTCTGGAGTACGGCGTTGATGGAGAAGGCGGGCCACCGAATAGGTCCATTGCTTTCAGGCAGGGCCAACTTCTGGGAGCGTAGGCCCTGACCAATCCATTCGAGCATCTCCTCAGCGGATGCGGCAATCAGTACGGGCTGACAGCCGATACCATCGATCTCCGTCACGCGCTCCTCTCGATCCAAAGTATCGAGTACGTGCTCTGCCCACGCCGGGTCGCCTGGGATACCAAGGAAGCTCACCAGCGTCGCCCAAGCCTCGTACCGGGAGTACCGCATCAGGAGCGTTCTCCCGGCGCCTCCATTGGTGTGCAGTTCTTGGGACACCGCCAACAGATGACGCACGGGATGCTTGCGGTCCGGCAGGGTCAGCGACCCCTTGTAGCAGGAAGCGTGCTCGCCAAGCGATACCTCTTTGACAGCACCGTCCGGGAACGTGAGGGTGAAGCTCGCCTTATCCTGGACGGCTGCCGTGATCGCTCCAATATCGGAGTTATTGCCGAAGACGCTGAGCAGATGCGCCTTCCGGCCCTCTCCCACAAAGCGGTCGACCCGCACGCGAATGCGGGTCGAGATCTTCTCGGTAAATCGCTGGTACTCAAGCAGCCCTAGCCTCAGGTGTGAATTCTCCATCACTCTCTCCTTCCGGTTTGGCCGGAGTCTCGGTCAGCTTCAGTGTTCTGCCATCGGCGTAGACAAGCCGTAGTTCATTGGTCCAACGTTCACGATGGTGGACGACCTGTGTGTCGCCGTCGTCCTCCACAAACGTGGAGACATGTTTAACCGAGCGCCAGCGCGCAATGTGCCGGTCTTCGTCCTTTCCGAAGATCCCGTTCAGCAGTCCTGCGGTGCAGAGCAAGCCGACGTGGCCGCCGTGTAACGGTGTGATCGGTCGCCCAGTCGCGGCGTCCTCTTGCGGCGTAAGCAACGGCGCGACCTGCCTCCAGGCCGCTGAGTGCGGCAGCATATCCTCTAAACGGTCATAGGGAAGGCCACGGTAGGTGAGGATCGCTTCAGGCGAAGGCGGAACCACGTAGGGGCTGACCGCTCCAGGCTCGAGCGCCTGAAGGTCTCGGAACGTCCCATAAGGGCTGATGCTTTGCAGCAATCGCTTGTTCGTCTCCACGGCGATACCCCGTACGTCATGCCGAACCCCGAACACCACAATCTGCCTGTAGAGGACAGATTCAGGATCAGTCATGCGGAAGACATTCAACGCCGTGAAATGAGAACTGAGGAGGCCGGTACAGTCGGCGAGGCGCTCGAAGGGAATCACGAGGACCAGAACGCCGCTCATGACCAGCCAGCGGTACGTGTGCTCGAGAAAAAGACGCTCCATGCGGTTGTTGCCGACCGAGCCAATCTCAGAATCGTAAGGCGGATTCAGGTACAGAAGCGAGAACGACTCAACCTTCGCAACTGCATCGAAGGCGTTACCCTGAATCACCTCGATTCCGTTTAGGCTTGCGGTACGCGCACGCTCCGCATCGAGCTCGACGCCATAGCGACGTACAGACGCCTCGTTCGTGATCTGCAGCAATGCAGCTCCCTGTCCGACGCAGGGATCAATGACCGACGCTGGTGTTGGGAATGACAGAGAAAAGCGGACTTTATCCCCCTCGCTCTTCGGAAGCGGGTAGTAGCCCATCTTTAAACGCGCAACAGAACGCATGGATTTTCTCCTTTATTGCTAGCCAGCAAAGCATCTGTCGGCCTGCGGCCACGCTCATCACTGGACTATCGCTGACGAGATGTGGGTTGTCGGGTACCAATTCGCTCTCGCGTGCCGCAAGGGTGCGAAACGTAGTTTGCAACGCGTGTGATCAGCTGGCAGCAAGGCCATTCAACAACTGCGTGAAGGGACACTCCGCCTGATCTCGTCTCCACTGGAGCGAAGCCAAGCTGAGTTGGAGTGCTACGCTTTGGCGACGACTTTCGAATTTGTAACCTGGTCTTGCACCAAGGAATCTAAAGCGTGAGGTAATAGCCCATAGGTAAGCTGGATGGCAAGGTCGCAGTGATTACCGCCGGAACTTCTGGAATGGCGCTGGCAACAGCCAAACTGTTCGTGGCTGAGGGCGCCTATGTGTTCGTGACGGGTCGCGATCAAACTCGGCTCGATGAGGCCGTGAAGGAGATCGGGCGGAACGTGACTGGGATCCAGGGTGACTCAGCGAATTTGAAAGACCTTGATCGTTTGTACGAGAGGGTCAGGCGAGACAAGGGCCACCTCGATGTGCTCTTCGCCAGCGCAGGGCTGAGTGGGCGGTCGCCGATCGGAAGCGTGACTGAAGAGGAGTTCGACAGGATTTTCGACCTGAACGTCCGCGGGACGCTATTCACGGTTCAGAAGGCACTGCCGCTCTTCCGGGATGGCGGTTCCATCGTGCTGAATGGGTCGATCGCGGACCAGAAGGGTATGCCGGGGCTAAGCGTCTACGGCGGAAGCAAAGCCGCGCTGCGCGCGTTTGCTCGGAGCTGGTTGATGGACTTAAAGGAGCGGCGGATTAGGGTGAATGTGCTGAGCCCAGGGCCGATCGACACACCGGCGATGCAGAAGGCACCAGAGGCAGCGAGGGCGCAGTTCAAGTCGATCATCCCGTGGGGTGAATTCGGAACATCTGAAGAAATTGCAACGGCGGCCTTGTTTCTGGCTTGCGATGACTCAAAATTTGTCAATGGGACGGAGCTTTGCGTGGACGGCGGAACCGCGCAGATCTAACCGCCCCAGCTATAGCCGGAGAGCGTTGATAAGAGCGATGAGAGCAGCAGGTTGGTTGCGTCGACTTGGATAGTAAAGAAAATAGCCAGGGAAGGTAGGACACCAGTCTCGAAGCACGGAAACGAGATCTCCTCTTGCGACGTGCTCTTTTACTTGTGCTTCCATCGTCATCATCAGGCCCACTCCCTCAAGCGTGGCCTGAACTGCAAAATCAGCATCGCTGAAGGTCAGTGAACCACGCGGGTTGACCGTCAGAGCTCGCCGTCCCTTTTCGAACTCCCAACGATAAACACCGCTTTTCCTTAGCCGGAGTGCAATACACGAATGTTCCTTCAAATCGCCGGGCGATTTCGGAATCTTTCTGGATTCAAAGTAGGCGGGTGAGCCTACAACAGCCAACCGCATGTCTGTGCTCACTTTCACCGCGATCATGTCACGTTGGATGAACTCACCGATTTGTATTCCAGCATCGAACCGCCCTGCAATGAGGTCAATCGTGTCACTCGAACAGGTGATATCCAATTCGATATCAGGAAAAGCCAGAGAGAACGCAGTGAGCTTCGGAAGCAAAATCAGGCGAGCAGCCATTCGAGAGAGGACGAGTTGAATCTTGCCTGCGGGATGGTCTCGGAGATTGCGTGCTTCCGCCAGCGATTGCTCGATGCGCTCCAACGCAGGGTTCAGGTCCCGTAAGAGGGCAGATCCGACCGCAGTCGGGGCTACGCTTCGCGTTGTACGTGCAAGCAACTGGATGCCAAGCTTTTTCTCCAGCGTTCGCATCATGTGGCTCACCGCCGATTGTGAAAGCCCGAGACGCGCTCCTGCTCGGGTGAAGCTTCGTTCCTCAGCAACAATGGAGAAGATCGCGAGTTCACTCAGTTCGTTCCGCATGATTCATGAATTTTATTCATTACACCATTCGAAATCACCCCACTATCGGCGGATGGCGTCCAACCGTACCCTTATCTAAGGACGTGGCCTTCACTTTGGCGCATTTGGGAGGAACAAAAATGAAAGTCGCACTTGTCACCGGAGGAAACAAAGGCCTCGGTTATGAGCTCTGTCGGAACCTCGTTCAGGCTGGCCACTTTGTCCTGCTCGCGGCTCGCAACCAAACTCTCGGCTTGGAAGCAGTTGAACGCCTGAAACAAGAGGGAGCGGAAACGGTCAGATTCATAGAGATAGACACTACCAAGCAGAAGACGGTCACCGCTGCTGCGAAGCAGATTGCGGACGCATTCGGTCAACTCGATGTTCTTGTAAATAATGCCGGCATCATTGTTGAGGGCGACGGTCCTCCAAGTGGCGCGGACCTTTCCGCCGTTAGTAAAGTCTTGGACACCAACTTCGTTGGCACCTTGCGTGTGACCCAAGCCATGCTCCCGCTTCTGAAGAAAGCACCATCAGCGCGCATTGTGAATGTCTCGAGCGAACTTGGCTCTATGACGCTCAACAGCGATCCTGCATGGGAGTATTACAACGCCAAGCTCATCGGCTATAACGCTTCGAAGGCAGCGATCAACATGCTCACAGTCCAACTCGCATGGGAATTGCGCGGCACAAACATCAAGATCAACTCGGCAAACCCAGGATTCACCAGGACCGACTTGAACAAGAACCAAGGCACGCAGCCTGTTGAAGTCGGAGCTCTGGCAGCCACGAGACTTGCCCTGCTGGATGAGAGTGGTTCAACGGGAAGTGCTGTTTCCAAGAATGGAATGGACCCGTGGTAAACATCCATTGCGAACGTAAATCAAAGGCGAACCGAAAAAGGAGAATGTTATGTCCGTGAACCAGAATGCAGTCCCATCGGGACTGAGTAAAGTTGAAACACAATCGATCGGGAAGTTCTACCAAGCGTTCAATGAGCGCAAACCTGATTTGTTAGACGAGGTATTTTCGTCCGATTGGGAAGACATGAACCCTGCACCGGGGCAAGAACCGGGCGCCAATGGCTTCAAGAAGATGATGCCTATTTTCTTTACAGCTTTTCCAGATCTCAAGATCGAAGTAGACGAGATTGTCGGCGCGTCTGGTAGAGCTGGAGTGCGTGCACGTATGGTCGGAACACATAAGGGAGAGATCTTCGGCGTGGCCGGGTCGCAGCAGCCCATCGAAGTACGTCTTTACGAGTTCCATCAGCTTCGAGAGGGACGAATAAGCCACACCTGGCATCTCGAAGACTGGTTCGAAATGTTTCAACGGATCGGCAGTTGGCCTCCTCACCACAACTAGAGCTGAGCCTGCGTCTATCGAAAAATCTTCTTGAGTGCGTAATGTCTCTAGAAGTGCATTACGCAATCGCAGGAAGATGGAAATGCATACCGGTCAAATCTGATTCATGCCATGAGCAGGACTATGTTGCGCATGCAATCAAACTACAAATGGAACCCGAGGAGCTGGAAATGAAGAATTCTAACGATATGATCAACGCCGTAGTGGTCTATCACTCTGGCTATGGCCACACAAAGCGGGTGGCGGAAGCCGTTGCAGAAGGTGCAGGAGCGACGCTCTTTGCGATAGCTGCCGATGGTGTTCTGCCCGAAGCAGGCTGGAGTGCCCTAGACGCCGCAGACGCGATCATCTTCAGATCACCCACGTACATGGGCGGACCAAGCTGGCAGTTCAAGAAGTTCGCCGATGAAACTTCGAAGCCTTGGTCCCAACTCCGCTGGAAGGATAAGGTATTTGGCGGTTTCACAAACAGTGCAAGCCTGAATGGCGACAAGCTCAACACGCTTCAATACTTCGTACTTCTTGCCTGTCAGCATGGAGGATTGTGGGTTTCGCTTGCAATCAAGCCAGCCAACGTCAAAGCCTCAGAGCACGATGATCCCAACAGGATGGGATCCTATATTGGACCCATGGCGCAGTCGGATGCCGATGCCGGTCCCGAAGAAATGTCGTCTGGGGATCTCGAAACCAGCAGGACGTACGGCGCGCGGGTCGCGGAGATCGCCCGGCGCTGCTCAGAAGCAGCAAGGGCCTAGGAAACACCTGTGCGGCCAAAGGACAGGCATATCTTCTATCGAGCACCAGCTCTATATCAACATCAACGGCCAATGGGATCTCTGCCGAGGGTGACGCGACTTCACGAGTTCCATCATCTTTGAGAGGGACGAGTAACCCACACCTTACGCGTTCGCCCAGGAGCAGAAGCTCGGCTGTAGTAGCTCCTTCAACGCCGCCCCGTAATCGCGGTCAGCGGATCGCTCTCGGAGCCGTCCCGCAGCACCTCTGCGTTGACGTCGCGAAAGCTGGCGCGCTCAAGGTACAGGCGCACCAGGGCGGCCTGTCCGCGGGCGTCGAGCGGCCGCCAGATCGCCACCGCCTTGGTCGGAAAGCAGCGGTTGGAGAAGCTGACGATGAAGGGCGCGCCTGGCCGCAGGGCTCGGCAGATTTCAGCGAATACCTCCAGGGGACGCTGCAGGTACTGGACGCCGACGCAGCACAGGGCGGCATCGCAGCTGCCGACCTCCAGCGGCAGGATGGGGGTGCGGTTCAGGTTTTGCACGAAACTCCGGCTCAGCCGGGGGTTGGCCCTGAGCTCTTCGGCGTTCATGCCATGGCCGATGACCTCGGCAAAGGCCACCTCCGGCGGCAGATGGCTGACCCAGCTCGACATCAGATCCAGCAGCACGCCTCCAGCCGGTAGCATGGCTCGGTAGTAGGCGGTGAGCGCGCGTGTTGCCGCCTCGTCAATGTGGGTGACCAGCCGGGCAGGCGCGTAGAAATCGGCGTCGTGGCCTCCGTCCTCCTTGAGGAAGGCACCGGGCGGTATCTCGGGCAGGCGGTCGCTGATCCCTGCCACTGGATGTCTGTCATCCCTCATAGACCACCTTTCATGCACTCCATTATCTTTCCCGACGCGATGATGTGGTTTCTGCGGAAAATGCCCTCGGAGGAAGCAATCGGGCCGTTACTGATTTTAAGCGGACATATCGATACTAATCTTGTCCCTGAGCGCATTGGCGATAATCGGTAGTCCAAGTCACCACTGGTGGAAAGAGCGTTTTCATCGCAGTCGCCCGCGAGCAGTACGGGGTCCCCACACAAAGTGGTCAAGAGGCGTACGCTAGCGCCCAAAGGATGATCGCAGCCAATCCCGCCAATGCATTCCTCAGGGCGCATGCTCCGGCACCTGGCTGAGACACATGGTTCTGAAACGCGAGCATGCAGCGATCCGTCACGCCATCTCTCGACGACATCTTCCCGGCAGCCACTTCTATAGGCGTGGGGACGCCAGATGCTGGGCAGCGCTCACTACACAGGCACGACGACGGTTTCGCTCCGTTGCACCGTCGCCATTTAAGCCAGTGACCATGCGCGCCAACTGGGGTACGGCAAACCACCATGCAGCCAGGCCGATCAGTAAGAAGACCAGCTTCGCTGGATCGAGATCGTCATTCAGTATGCCGTTCCGCTGTGCTTCGGCGAACCTTGCCACCGTGCGCTGGTAGTGCGCAGTACGGGCCGCCTCGTTTACGGCTGGACCCTCGGCTAGACCCTCCCAAAGCAAGAGCCGGACCAGATGCGGATGTCTCGCATGATAGTCGAAGATGCACCCTGTAAATTCACCGATATCCTCCAGACCGGGAGCATTCGCTCCCAAGGAAACAGCGAGCTTTTCCAACTCTTCGATCAGCACAGTCTCGAAGAGAAGTCGTTTGTCCCCGAAATAGTTGTAGAGCCGCTCCTTGTTGATTCCCGCCAGAGCGGCGATCCGTGCCATGGTCGTACCGTCAGGACCATGTGCAGCGAATTCTGCACACGCTGCTTGCTGCAGACGGCGGCGTGTTTCCTGCGTATCCCAAGCCATGCCCTGATGTTATTGCATCGCCAACGATGCGGTTGGAATCTGATAGATTGCAATCCAACCGAAACGTTGGACATTGGCCGGTAGAAGCCGGCCCTTGAGGAGAGTCATCATGTCGGGCAGAGTGGAAAACAAGATCGCGGTCGTTACGGGCGGCACAAGTGGAATAGGATTGGCCACGGCCAAATTGCTCGCTACGCAGGGAGCCAAGGTTTTTGTGACAGGGCGAAGGAGTCAGGAACTCGCATCGGCTGTCGAGCAGATCGGTCATGGCGCCGTGGGTATTCAAGGCGACGTTTCCAAGCTCGAGGATCTTGAACGACTGTTCACGGCGGTGAGAGAGCAAGAGGGCAGGCTGGACATCCTGTTCGCGAACGCCGGCACGGCGGAACACGTCACCCTCGAGCAAACCACTGAGAGTCAGTTTGAAGCCGGGTTCTCCGCGAACGTCAAGGGCGTTTTCTTCTGCATGCAGAAGGCTTTGCCGCTGATGCCCGATGGCGCAGCCGTTGTCCTGAATGCTTCCATGTGGACGATCAAGGGGATACCTGGATTCGGTGTCTTGAGCGCAAGCAAGGCCGCGGTGCGGAGCTTTGCGCGGACGTGGACAAATGAACTCAGGGCGCGTCGCATACGCGTAAACGTCGTCAGTCCAGGTCCAGTCCATACTCCTTCAATCGAGAAGGCGACAGGTGGTCGAGAAAATACCGAGCGACTCTTGTCAGAACTGGCGAAAGACATACCTCTAGGTCGCGCTGGAAAGCCGGAAGAGATTGCAAAAGCCGTCTTATTCCTCGCTTCAGACGATGCAAGCTACGTGAACGGCGCTGAACTCTTCGTCGATGGCGGGATGGTTCAGATCTAGCCAAGATTCCATCGTTTAGGAAGGTTGGCTAGCAGGAAGGCAGTCCGCCCCGCGTTGCGCAAACGCCTCGTTTGCGCAACGATGTACCGACAGGCCCAAACCCCAACGTTTTCACTTGCAAAAGGTATCGCAGTGGCAAAGTCATCCGCGATCCCTTTCCGCGACCATGTTCATCGGCTGCGCGCGCATTTCGACTAACGAACAGGATACGATTACCCAGTCCTCCGCTCCGAAGGCGGCCGACTGCGAACGAATCTCCGAGCAGGCTACTCAGGCGGTGGCCTCCTCCGAGCTACAGCCACCGCTCGATTACCCCCGGAACGGACAAGTTCTGGTCGTCCGGAAGCTTAGCTGATGCCAACAGGCCAATGCGCGTTTCAAGATCCGCGCCGCGAATCGACGAGTGACTCGGCGATTTCGTACTCTTCGAGCGGGGAGAAATTTGAATTATTAGATCGAGAAGAGCGCGTTCCCGTTCCGAAAACTGCTAAGACCGCGCTTCGCCTGAGATCTCACGACAACTTCTTGACTCGATCGATTTCACGCAACGGTCTGCAGAGCGGGCTCACAAGGGCCTCGATCACCTGCGCCATCTGCTCCGCTGGCTTGCGGTTTGGCGTCTGAGCCCAACGGCTTGCGGCACCATAGATTGCCCATGCGAGCGTCGTTGCGTAGGTGTCCGGGTCAACCCCAGGCGCAAGCTGGAGTTCCTCCGCGCCCTCGCGAAAGATTCCCTCGATGACGGGAATGACAGAGCGTTCAAGCGGCATTTTGCTGGAGCTTTGGCAGTCGAGGACTTTGCCGAGGTATTCGCAGACACCGAGAGCGATCGCTTTGAGGCCGCCAGCGCACTCTGGCGACGTGATCCCGCGCTTCTTCAGCATTTCGCTGAAACGAACGGTGGTCATCGCTTGCAGCAGTGCGGCTTTGTCCGCGTAATGGAGGTAGAAAGTCGCCCTGGTCAAGTCCGCCCTGTCCACGATCTCCTGGATCGAGATGTCATCGAAATCGTTCTTTTGAAGCAGCTTGGCCAGAGCATCCATCAACGCCTGGCGACTACGAAGGGCGCGGCGATCGGTGTGATCGGCAATTTCGGGTTGAACTGACAGCACTGCCATTCCTCTAGCATAGCTTTTTTGAACCGCTGAGAGAAGGTAGACATCTGTATATTAGTTGTATAGACACTTGTCTATTACTAGCCATCCGACACCTAGGAGAACTCCGTGCCCAAACTGCTTCATATCGACTCCAGCCCCCTCTATGGAATGTCAGTCTCTCGAGAACTGACTGCCACCTTTGTTGCCCAATGGAAGACGGCACACCCGGACGGGACGATCATCGATCGCGACCTCAATGCGATCGAGATCCCACCCCTGACAGCCGCATGGGTTGCTGCCGCGTTTACACCGGAGGCCTCGCATACGGAAGACCAGAAGCACCTCCTGTCCCTCTCCGACACATTCCTCAGGGAACTTCAGGAAGCCGACGAGTGGGTTATTGGCGTTCCCATGCACAACTTTGGAATTTCGGCCGTACTCAAGCTCTGGATCGATCAGATTTGCCGTGCGGGAAAGGCGTTTGCCTATGTTGACGGCAAGCCGCAGGGTCTGCTCACGGGGAAGAAGGTGACCTTCATCGTTGCGACCGGCGGGATGTACGATGCTGGGACGCAGATGGCCTCTTTCAATCATGTCGAGCCGTATCTGAAGTCTGTTTTTGGCTTTCTCGGCGTCAAAGATGCCAGGTTCCTGACTGCCGGTGGAACCATGGCGCTCCGCCAGGGCAAGGACCGGAACGAGTTCCTGGCCCCTCATATTCAGGCAGTCCATACGCACGTCAACTAGGCCCACTCAAGCTCACCGAATCCGTGAGGTGCATTCTCGGGGTCGGTGAGCCTTTCAACCCAGTAGGTGAAGCAAGGAGTCGATGTGGCAGATCAGGATTTCATCACGTTTGGTCCAGTTCATCTTGAGGTCAGAGACCCGGAACGGACGGCCCGGTTTTGGCAGGAACTTGCCGGTTTTGAGCGGCGCGCGAGTCATGGCGGCAGCATCGAGATCGACAACATCGAGGTCGGCACGACGGACGAGACACTCCTTGTGCTGCATGGCGGCGCGCGAACACCATACCTGCAGGGACACAGCGGCCTCTACCACGTCGCCATCCACGCGCCGAATGAGAGAGACTTCGCTCGAATGCTCAAGCGGTTTATCGACCTGCGCCATCCCATCTCCCCGACCGAGCACACCTTCTCGAAATCTATTTATCTGGATGATCCGGACGGCATCAATATCGAGTTCACCCTGGAAACGCCGGAGCGATTTAGCGGTGTCAAGCCCGGTGTTGGAAATCGACTTATCTTCATCGGTGCCGATGGAAGCGAACGGCCTGGGGCCTTTGCACTGGATCTTGAAAAAGTTTTCCAAGCCTATGAACCTGGTTCTGAGAAGGAGTCTGCGGCGAGGGGCACGAAGGTCGGCCACCTTCATCTGTATGTTGCGGACCTTGTGAAAGCGAACGAGTTTTACAAAAGCCTCGGCATGGAAACGGCAAGATGGTGGCCACCGATGCAGGTCGCGGATCTCGGTGCTGGAGGTGCCTTCAAGCACCGCATTGCGATCAATACCTGGCAAGGGCTCGGTGCTCCACCATCACCCGCAGGTTCGGCTCGGATGCGTCACTTCGAAATGCGCTTCGATACTCCTGAGCGTCTTCAGGCTGCACTCGCGGCGAACCCGACTGCCGTCGAAAATGGCGACGGCTATGAGCTCACCGATCCTTCCGGAATCAAACTTCGTTTGGCGAAGGCACCGATCAGGATCATGTGAGACGGAAGAAGCGGCAATGATTTGAGTCCGACGAAAGTCCGATGAGCATCGGATCAGGCTGAAATATCGCGATCGGGACACCGCAGCGTTAATCTGTCCAGTGAAGTAGGCTGTGTGACCAATCTCACGAATGCTCAACTGCTGACAACAGGCCAATGCACTTATCGAGCAAAGATCAAGTTCGTAGCGGGAAACGCTAGGACCCTATCAGGGCTGCCCCGCGCATGAGGCTGGGTTGCTGCATGGGAGTTTACCGGGGCAGTTTTGACAGGGCCGTTTGAAGGAAGCCGCTGGCGTGGCGGATGCGGTGGGGAGCTATGGGATTTGGATCGGGCGATCCGACATGCAGAGGGCTTTTGCAGAAGCAGTGAAGAGCATAGAAGCCTCGGCAAGTTGAGTCACCATGACTGGAAAGGCATGCTCGGTAGCCTGGGCGAAGCTTCTATGAAGGCTTTTGCGGACAAGCGAGCGCGACGACGCGTTGCGTGCGTGAGCATGGCTTGGGGCGAGCGGGTTATAAGCGGCGTTGGTCATATCGGGTTAGGAGCTGTCGAGACGGGGCTTGAGCGGTGACATCGCCGGCGCGGACAGAAGCTGGTGGCTCGTAATCCGTTCGACGACGAGCATCGGCTCCGCGCAGAGTGGGCAGCGGATCTGCTGAGCGGCAGGAGTGGGCTCTTGAGGCAGAGCTGTCACGCGGAGCAGGAAGCGGCAGCGCAACAACGAGGCGGAGCGCTTGCGGTTGGCGAAGAGGCCGAAGTGGCGGATCCGGACCAGACCCTTCGGCAGGACATGGATGAGGAACCGTCGCAGGAACTCGTCGGTCGAGACCGTCATGACCTTCTGCTTGCTGTCGCCGGCGTAGTCCTTCCAGCGGAAAGAGACGCGATCGTCCTTGAAGGCTACGAGGCGATGGTTGGATATGGCGACGCGATGGGTGTAGCGGGCGAGATAGTTCAGAACATGTTCCGCTCCACCGAAGGGCGGCTTGGCATAGACGACCCACTCCCTGGTGAAGAGCTGCCTGAGGAACTTGCGGAAGCGTTCGGGGTCGGCGAGTTGCTCAAGCGAGCCATGGAACTGGAGCTTGTCTTCGAGCAGAAGCTGTCTGAGTGCAGCGGTGAACTTGCCTCGGAAGACACGGCTGAGAACGCGGACAGGCAGGAAGAACTTCCGCGAGGCGGCAACCCATCTGGAACCATCGATGTCCAGACCTCCGGCTGGAACGACGCAGTGGACGTGAGGATGATGCTGCAGGTTCTGTCCCCAGGTGTGGAGCACGCTGAGCAGGCCGATGTCGGCTCCGAGGTGCTTCGGGTCGCGAGCCACTTCGAGCAGCGTTGCCGCGCTGGTGCGGAAGAGCAGGTCGTAGAGCAGCCGCTTATTCTGAAGCATGAGAGCGGAGAGCTCATGGGGTAGCGTGAAGACGATGTGGAAGTAGGCACGGGCAACAGTTCGGCTGCACGCGGCCAGCCACCTGGCGCGGGCGTTGCCCTGGCACTTGGGACAGTGCCGGTTGCGGCACGAGTTATAAGAGATGGCCTGATGTCCGCAGCCGGAGCACTGATCGCGATGACCTCCCAGAGCCGCCGTGCGGCAACGGACGATGGCGTCCATCACCTTGCGGTGCTGCCAGGCGTAGTGCGATCCGTGCCGTTCCCAGAATCTGCTGCCCGATGCGCGAAGGATGTCGGCCACCTCAAGGGTGGGCCGGCTCATCGCTGTACGCGTCTCCTCAGAGGCTTCGTCTCGTTCGTCTCCGAGAACTGGATCGCTTCGAGCGGACTGGCGACGGCCTGCAGGTGACGGCGCGATAGATGCAGGTAGACCGTGGTATCGGCGAGCTTGGCATGTCCGAGCAGAAGCTGGATCGTGCGCAGGTCGGCACCGGCTTCGAGCAGATGCGTCGCGTAGCTGTGCCGAAGCGTGTGCGGTGAGACGCGCTTGGTAATGCCGGCGGCCTTGGCGGCTTCGGTGACGGCGATCCATGCCACCTTATCGGTGACCGGCACATCAGCTCGCCAGTTGTTCTGCATGCCTGGGAAGAGATAGGTCTTCGGCTTCATCCATCGCCAGTACTCGCGCAGGGTCTCAAGCAGCCTTGGGCTCAGCGGCACATCCCGATCACGTCCGCCCTTGCCTTGCTGAATGTGAAGCACCATACGTTCGCTGTCGATATCCGCCACCTTCAGTCGGCACAGCTCGGCTCGGCGAACGCCTGTCGCGTAGAGCGTCATCACCATCGCACGATGCATCAGGTTGCCGGTTGAGTCGATCAGCCGCGATACTTCCTCCTGGCTGAGCACCCTTGGCAGACGGCGATGGTGCTTCGGAAATGGAATGACATCGGGCAGGTAAGGTCGGCCAAGCGTCTTGACGAAAAGGAACCGCAGCGCGGCGGCTTGTCCTTCGATGGTGCGGGGCGACAGCTTGCGGTCGCGGAACAGATGCACCTGGTAGTCGCGAATGTGCTCCGGCCCAAGCTGCTCAGGTGACCGGTGGAAGTAAGTGGCAAACTCCTCTACCGCATGGATGTAGGACCTGACGGTGGCGGGCGAGTAGTTGCGGCGCTGGAGCTCATCGAGCATCAGCTGACGAAGATGGGTCACAGGGGAATCCTCCTTGTGACCCAAACCCTAAACTCAGCCGCCGCCCACACCACCAACACTGCAGTATCCGCCGCGCCAGCGGCTTAGTTCAGACTCGCTTCGCGTCATCTATATGGATGCATGGTCTACTGAAGCTCAGCTTTGAGAGCTGGACTTCTATGCTGCCATGAGTAATCCGCCAGCAACAGCAGCTGGTGGTGGGGGTTCCGGGTCACACGGGTTGCCGAGAAAATGCACAAGCTTCAGAATGTGATCAGACCCGCACAGGCCGCAGCGGAGGCAGGATGAGTTAGTGATCTGCTCGCAAGAGTGACAGTAGATGGCTTTCTTAAACGGAATGGCGACGAGCCCAGGTTCTCTCCGAATCATTTGTACATTGCACATTGAGATCTCCCACTCGGAAGGCGTCACTTTTCACGCCTCCCGAGCCCGTAGTTATGCTGCCAATTTGCTCGCCCAACCCTCCAAGTTCTGCACCAACCGCTTGAGCGTCTCGAGATTGCGGATGTTAGTCATCGAGCCAATCTGCAGGTCGTCAAGGACTGCGATGAATCGCGTCTCGCCGACTACCTCCGCTAGCGCGTTCGCCTTTCGGACTCCACGAGCGGCTTTCTCGCCGGCATCAACGACACTCATCTGCAGCTGTGCATTGGGGATGTCTGCTGCTTTCTGTACCCGTGCGACCCGCCAGAGAATCTCGCCATAGATCAAGGCACCCAGAATTTGAGGAAAACTCTCAATTCTTGCGGTGAGCTCCTGGTCGATGGGGCCACGAGGTGCGGCTGCCATCCGCTCACTTGCAATGGTCTGGCCTTTGTCCGTGGCCTTGCCTGGCAACGCCCACCTCGGCAACGACGGATACTCCAGGGGCTGGCGATGCTCGTTGAGCGGCACCCACATCCCGGCGAACTTGTACAGATAACGTCCGAGACAAAAGCAGGTACAGGCACGCTTGAAGGCCTGTGCTTCCGCTGAGGTCATCGCGTTCTGTTCATCTGCCCACCCCTCACCGCTTCCAGAGTGGCATCCGAGGCCGTGGATGGTCACGGTGCATGTAACCAGCACCTTGCCTGTCTGGATCAGCTTGTCACGCTTCTGGCGACTCACCGCCGAAATCGTGGTGACGTTATACGTACGTGTCCAACCTGTCGGCGTGAAGACATGGTTTAGGCGGTCCGTGTAGGCTCGCGGGTCGGCGAAGGCGACAACTGCCCCACGCCGTCCATCCTGTGTGGTGTGCGTCACGCGCCACTTGATCTCAGAAGGATCGAAGGGCTCTGCAAGGGCTGCGAACAGCGCCTCGTGGTTAGCTGCGGTTTGAAATTCCTCAACTGCCATTTTGATTCTCCTTAATGCAGAAGGCGCTCCGCAGAGCGCCTCTGAGCCGGGTTAGCTTCTAACTAGAACGGGATGTCGTCGTCGCTGATGCCTTGATCCGTGTACTCCTCGACAGCTGAGGTCGCAGTGCGCCCATAGCCGCCGCTGGCGGAGTTGCGTGTCGATCTTGCTCCACTGCCAGATGGCAAAGTGCCGCTTTCCTGGTTCGGCTTCCCTCCGAGAAGAGTGAGATCATTGATCAACACCTCAGTACGATATTGCTTCTCGCCAGTCGCCTTGTCGTCCCAGGAACGAGTTTGGATTCTGCCCTCGATGAAGAGTTGGGTGCCCTTCTTCACGTAATCCCGAATTACTTCAGCAGTTCGGTTGAACGCCACAACATTGTGCCACTCCGTCCGATCGGACCAGTTGCCCTGTCCGTCCTTCTGCCGGTCGGCGGTGGCAAGAGAAAACGTCGCGACGAGTGTGCCACCCGTGGTGGAACGGATTTCGGGGTCCTTGCCGACATGCCCGAGCAGCATTGCTTTGTTGATACCTTTCGCCATTGCCTCTTCCTTTCCTGATTCAAGTACCTGCGTAGTCCAGAGCTTCCGAGCGGTCAATCTCTTCATAACCCGCATCGGAGTGCCGGAAAAAGGTGACTCCGTCCAGCCCGATGTTGAGGTAGCGTCTCGTCCACCGGTGCTTATAGAGGACGATCGGCCCAGCCTGGCCCATGTACATGTAGTCTTCGCGCTGCTCAGGAGCAAGCGCTGCCTCCAGCGGAACCCAGTTCGGCTCTCCATAGATGAGCGGCCAGTTCAAGAGTGACTTCATACCTGTACCCCGGCTCTGAACGGCGCGACCGCGACGTGCGTGTGCCTGCAACCGACGCAGCAAATAGCTGCCGTGATCTTCTTGATTGCCGTCTCGAATCGTTCTGGCAAGTCAACGAGTTCACCGGCGCGACTGTAGAAGATCGGAGTTAACTGTCCCCGCAGTGCCTTGTGCTCCTCTTGCCATAAGTCGGCCGGGAGCGAGCCGTCGGCTCCGCGGAAGATGAGCTTTGACACGATTTCCGGACGAGTCCGGCCTGGGGGAATGGACAAGCTATGCGACGTGATTGCCAGTTCGCAGGTACGAAGGACCCGCAGCATCTCGATTCTGACCAGGCTCTCTGCAAAGACGATGGCATGTCTTCCGTTGACTGCAATGGCGTCGATCGACTGTAGCCAAGGAGTTGGCGTGCCATCCGGAAAGACAAAGGCGCAGGCGCGGCCCATGTCCGCGACCGCACCACCGGATTCAACACCGCGCAGAACATACCTCTTCGCGAGTTGCTGGCGCTCGACCGAAACGCCGGGCACGCAGTAGATGCCACGCTTGTCGAGCGCCTTCAGTGCGCTTGCGGGGAGTGCAAGACCGTGAAGGTTGTAGCTCGGAGAGCCCACATGCGGCTGCTTCTTTTGAGGTAGCTTGGACATGAGCTCTCCTACACTGTGATCATTTTGCGGATGGGCTGACCGAGCGCGGCACGAATCTCTTCCCTGGTGCACCCGGCGCGGCAGATATAGAAGCGGCCATCCGAGATCTTGATCCCGAGATTGTCCCGGGACTTGTCTCGGCCAGCGCGTGCGCATGACGGGCACTGTGCCTTCCAATTCCGGCTATCCTGCTTGCCGGTGGTCCGCACGAAGTCGAGGATGCGGAATTCTCGCTGCCCCGGTGCTGGCATTCGCGGAACAAAGGGTTCCGGAGCAGGAGGACGGTAGGCCTGCGGCAGCTCCATGCCACGGGTAAGCTCCCCAAGTTCTTCAGCCGTCACCTTCTTGAGGCCTTGCAGGTAGGAGAGTTGCGCTTCTGGGTTTAGATCAGCTTCATAGAACCAGTAGCGGCGGTTGCTCTTGCGGTGCACTCCGAGCGGTGCCCGAATCGCATTGCCGTAAGAGCCCTCTTCGATCCGGTCCTGTCGAGGGAATACTTCGATGCCTTCCTTGAGCCCGCCACCTTTGACCGGGACGCCGAGACGAAGAGCCAGGTTGTAGATGTAGATACGGCAGTCGGAAGCGAGCAGCGGCTGTTCGCCGAAAATCCAGAGATGGCCGCCGCGCCGCGATTGTTCCAGCCCCGCGTCGATCCCGTCCTGCTTCAGCTCCCATTGCATCTGGAAAAGATCCTGGAGGGAGCCGTCGTAGTCCGCATCGATCGCCACCCACTTCGAGCTCTGGGTCTGAGGGTTGATCGCGTACAGGTTGATGGTGATGTCGCCGTTCAGGTGCATGCGGACGGCTCCGCAGTCGAGAGGGCGAGTCTGCTTGATGTAGGGCACACTGCCGTCCGGCAGTGGCCTTGCGCGCTGTATGCCGTAGGCAAGACGGTTCACAAAAAGCTTGATGAAATCCTCTGCCGTGTTTCGGTTTACGCAGAAGGTGGTTGGCATAGCCGGGTCTCCTTTCTCAGTTTGGTGGTTGTATCCCGGTCTGGAAACTCGGTCAAATTACTCGAAAACGGCGGGCCTGAAGACGGCTTGAGGCCGTGTTCACCCGCCGATTCGGCGAGACGAGAGCTAGACGGTCGCGGCTTTCGGGACGGCAACGATTCTGATGGTGTGCGGCGGGATTGCCGAGACAGAGGCGACAAAGCCTGCTTCGGAGCGGTGTACATTGCAGTTCGGTGAGGTGTAGGCGGATGCATGAGATCTTGCCATTGCACGGTTGATTGAGCGGATACGGCCAGCAGACAGACGCATGGGGACTCCTCCTGGGAGTTTGGTGACGGGTACGTTGAGGGTGGGGTTGATACGGAAAGGGAGAGCTAAGCATTTGCGCTTTGAAGCTGGGCCAGGAGCAAGCCAGGCTGATCGACGTAGCTGAACAGCTTGTACTCCGCGAAGACACGGTCGAACTCTTCGGATGTGAACTGGTCTTCACAGCCCTCGAAGGAGAGCATGTACCAGTCACTTCGCTGCCGGTCGAAGACGTAGATCGCGCCGGATGCGGTGTTGTCGGGAACCATCTGGAGGAGTAGAACGCCCTTCGGTGTCTGGACCCAGCGGGTGGCGATGGCCTCGCCGACTTCGAGGAAAGTGGAGACGGTCTGTTGTATGGAGGCGGCGGCGCGGTTGCCCCAGTTGAACATCTTGTAGGCGGACATCTTTCCTAAGCTGCGTTGCATGTTGACTCTCCTTTTCGTGAGGGGTTGAGGATTGGTTTAGCGACTACAGGAAGCGGCCGCGGAAGATGAGCAGGAACCAGACGCGGAGAAGCGATCCGAGCAGGCTGGCAATTAGAGCAAGGACGCCAGCGAACCAGAGCGGATGGTGGGCACTGACCTCAAACAGAGAGGGAGCGCAGGTGACGATCACGGCGACGTTGAAGACGGTCAGAAGCAGGCAGCCCGACAGCCGAACGGCGAAGCGAGTGGAGAGGACCGGAACAAACTCGACCGGAGCCAGTACGAAACGAGGAATATTGAGCATGGGTATCCTTTCCGCGGTGGCGGATGGGTGAAGGTTTGAGTTGGGTGGGTGACTGACAGGCGAGCACAGACGAGTAGCAAGGCTCTCGGGAAGGCCGGTCGTTTGGCTCTTGAAAGCTGTCTAGTGTGCAGCGAATGTTTGGGTGATTGGCAAGGCTAGATCAGCTTCTAAAGCCGACCAGGATAGACAAAGCTTCAGCGAAAGCAGAAGCTCTGTTGGCGTGCTTCCTCGGCGCGGTTGCGACGATGAGCTGCCACGATCTGCACCAGGCTGGCGCCCGGCCGCATCGTGAAGCTCAGTTTGCGTTCAAGTTCCGCAATCATTTCGAAGGCAGGACGGTCGTGTAAGTGAATGGCCGCGAGATCCGCATCCGTCGCAAAGATGCACACTCGGCAGGACAGCCGGCGCAGATAACCGCCCGTCGTGCCATCTTTGTGGTACTCAGGGACGTACACCGGATGGAGCCGAATGGCGTTGACCCAATGCCAAGCCAGCACATCAGAAAGAGTCCGGTCGAAGACCGGCAGCCAGTTGTAGACGGTTCGTTGTTGGGTTGAGAGGGACCGGTTGAGGGTGAGTGGGGAGAGCTGAGCGCGCGGGTTTGACTCCTCGGCCCGGATTCCCATGCAGTTGAGGATGACCTTCTGCGGCAGGCTACGGATGAACTTTTCGATCGGTCCACGCTTTAGATCGGAGGTGCACTGGCGATACTGGGGCGACGGAAACATACCGCGTTGCTCCACCATTTCCAGATAAGTGCGCTTCGAATTACGGACAACGGTGAGCTCCAAGCCGAACTCAGCGCATCGTGCACGCGCAAAGTCAGCAGCAGAAATGGGCAACACGTGCTCAAATCCTGTGTCAGCCATGACGGCATACGTCGGTGAATCCGGGAACTTCTTGCGAATGAAGCCCAGCATCCTGGTTGAGTCCTTACCGCCTGAGTGGTTTACAACGAACGCAAGCTCGTTGCCATGTTCTTGCGCCAAGCTCTTTACCTGGTCGATTGCTGCTGCCATACCCTGCCTCCTCTGTGATCCGCACTACGTTCAGTCAGCGCTTACGCCCTTCCATCCTCATCAAACCCTTCCGAACCTCCTCCAATTGCGACATCTACATGGGGATAGTCAAGAAGTAAGTTGTAGAAGGGATTGAGCTTAGGAGGGGACGGTTCCGGTCAAAGGAAAGGCAAAACTCATCAAAAGGTCGGCACTGACATGCCAATCACACTAGGATGGCACGTCAGTCGAAAGTCAAATGTGAGAGGGGAGGTTTGAGGGAGCTAGGAGAACTTTGCGGTAAGCAAATCACGCAATGCCATGACTTCGGAGTTGTCGGTGTTCGTCAGCGTGCTGGTTTCAAGCAGCGACTGCCGGAAGGACTCGCTCAGAGCGAAGCCGATCAGCTTGCGACAAGGTCGCATCTCGGTTGCGAGCAGGTAGAGGAGGTCGTCATGTGGGGTGAGATAGAGCACGACATCCGTTTGCTTATCCTGGTCGAGTATCTCGCGGATGGCGCGATAGCGCGCCGCGGCTTTCGGGGTTCGTTCGTACTCGATGGCCAGCCTCTTCGAACCACCGGCGATCTCCACCTCTGCAATGGCGTCGTGATCCTTCGTGGGGCTCTTGCCCACAACGAGGTTGCGGGAGGCGACCTCCAACTCGCACTTCCAAGAGCGCAACACGCCCCCCTTCGCCAATGCAAGCCGAATGTTGATTAACTCGAGTGCATGCGGAACCTGGGAAGGATGAAGTATTTGCTCAGTACTACTCGGCAAAGAGAGCAGGTAATGGCCGCGCGTTTCCAGACATTCAAGACCTTGCTGAGTCACTCCGTAGACCGGTTTGCCGAAGTGCCTAAACCGGTCGAACCTCGCAATGAGTCCGGCTTTCTCCATCCGCGCCAAGCGCCAGCGTAGAGTGCGCGTCAGCGTTCCCGCTAATTCGATGGAAAGCAGTTCCTGCAACTGGTCGAAACAGATCGCTCGTGCGTTGCGAACCTGCAGGAGCACGGGTACATCGGAAGTGTCCGAGATGGCTATATATCCCTTGTAGTACCTCATCGACTGGCCCCTCCCTCGGTCTCCGCGAGCACCAGACGGCAATTGGACGGATCCACACGCCAGCGACCTAGATCGCTTTGGACCCAGTCTTCGCCCCCCATGAGCAACATGGCTTCGTATCTGAAGGCACGCTGACTCACGGAGACCGGCTGCACCTTCGGTGACTTCCAACCTAGCTGATCGAACGCGATTGCACCATGGTCGGAAGAGTTTAGGGTCACGAGAGAGCAGTCTGGGCGCATCCCTTTCACTCTTCGAATAAAAAGTAGGTGGCATTTTCCAGCCACCTGCAGCGGGCCCTTGCACAGAAATGTCTTACCGATGGCTCGGGAGGGGAACTCTGGATCGAAGCCGCTCTTAGCGTTGAAGCGGATTTGACCTGGATATATCGCGCTGTGGTGCATTCGCCGTCCGCACATAAGGGCTGCTGCATTGAAGTAGGCGGACTGTCGCCGGAAGCAGAACGGATCGCTCGTGTCGCCGGAGCGCATCGCCCACCAGTTAGTTCCGAAGCTGATTAAGCGGATGTACATGCACCCATCTCCGCCATCAGCATGGTCAGAACAGCACCTGTCTGGAGCATCCGCTCCGGCTCACGGAGATAATGGAGGAACCAAACACGCTTAAACGTAAACCTGGGAAGCGCCTGATTGCGGTCCCGAAAAAGGGCGAGGAGCTTGTCCAGTTCGACCATAGCGCGGGTGAAGTCCGCATCTTGTGAGTTTGTAGAACCGAGCTTTTGGTTCAGGTAATCGTCCCAACCTTCACTTGTCGGGAAGTGTCCCAAGGACTTCCGGTAACCCGTCCAAAGTGCATAGTAGGGGTTCTTCGATGCCAGGTGCCGAGTCAGCTCGTCGACTTGTTCGCGTGCTGTCAGCGAAGCTGTTGTGTCAGCCTCAGTCTCTGCTGGCCGAGTTTCAAGAAACAGAAGCTGCACAAGATTTGCGAAGATGCGCTCGTTCAGCTGCTCAAGAGCGATTGTCCGAGCCGATCCGAGGAGCATCGCGACGTCGATGAGTTCCCGTGCAAACTCATCCGGAAAACCCTGCTTGCGCGTTTTATAGAAGCTCCTGAAGAGCTCGGTGCGCCCGCAAGCGAGCGTGTAGTCCTGCTCATCTGTCGGGATGTGCTTACGGACGTACGCGACCCAATCGGCGTGGGTCTCGAAGTCGGACGGCATTTTCTTGGTCATAGATCTTCCTAAGCGCCCTTGAGTGAAGCGTTGCGACGACGCTCCTGGTCGAGGAGAAGCGTCATCTGATTGAGGCGCTGCTTAAGATTCTGTTCGCTGTTCTGCATCGCTTCGACCTGCCGCTGAAGCAACAGATTGCTCTGCTTCGAGTTGGCGACATCCGCATTGTTCGCTGAGGTGGACGTGGTTTCGGTCGCTGCGGGTACTTCAACAGCAGCCTTGTCGTTCGTCTTTGCGGGCTTCTCCGTAATCTGTCGGACACCCCGATCCAGTTTCCCGGCTGCCTCTTTCTCGCGCTCGGCAGAAGTTTCCTTGGTGGATAGAGCCTTCTCGACCTCCGCGTTATGGGTTGCAACCAGCCGATTGAACTGTCCTGTCCGTGTCTCCAGCTCGAATCGATCGCTTACCCGGCCATTCCATAAAACGAGAAGAGGAAAGAGACTTTGGCGCCGCGAGCCGTCTGCAGAACCTGAGTGAAGCCCGGGTACGCGAACGGCGCGAACTCATCCAGGATGACGGAGAGCATTGGCTCGTCCGCCTGCCGATCAGTGGAGGCGCGTGCGTACCGCTTACCCACCATGAGCTGAATGTTCTGGAGGAGGATTTTGCCGAGTGCTTCCACGGCGCGCTGGTTGCGATTCGTGTTGAGCGATACGAAGAGGATAAGATCCTTCTCGAACACGTCATCCAACGTCAGCAGGTCCTGATAGGAACCAGTGACAATCGAGAGTTCATCCTCAAGGAAGCTGAGCAATTCGTTGAGCAGACCCTGAATCTTCTCGACTCGCTCCCTGTCGGCGAGCGATCTTTGCAGCATTCGGACGGACATCTCGAAGTTCAAGCGCTGTTGGGCGGAGATGCCGGGCAGCGTGCCAAGTCTGGTCTTGGCGATGCTTATCTGCTCTTGTAGGACATTCTCGTCGAGAGCCATGACAAGCACGTTGTATACATTGAAGAGCTTGCCCGTGTACTGCAGGACGCGTACGAGGTCCGAGAGATACGCCTCCTGGTGTCCCTTGAAGAAGTCCTCACGCAGCCCAAACGAACGAAAGATGAAGTTGACATGCTCCTGATACGCGTCATCGAGCGCATAGAAGGGGTTGTAGCGGACAGATTCCGAAGGGTGCGTTGGATCGAGAACGCGGAGGTCTTGCAGCCGGCCCGCAGCTTCGATGTGCGGCAGGAGCCGGTCCAGGAAGTCCCGTTCCCCCTTGCCATCAAAGATGATCATCGGCATTTTGCGGCTGCCAAAGGTGCGCTGGAGGTCCTGCGCGATGATGTTTTCGAGGAAGGTCGATTTGCCCGCACCCGTGCCGCCCACGATCACGCCGTGCTTCAACCGCACAGCATCGGGCCATAGCCAGGGTTCTTTATGAACGTTGTAGCCCAGCAGCGTTGCGGCACTCTGGTCGGCGCTCCGAGCATGAGACCGGTCTCGCTCCCCCGAAACGTAGACGGGCGGGTGCGGCCAGTTCTCCTCGCGCTTGGTTCGCCGCCCGGCCAGTTGGGCAACGATCAATCCCGCGCCGAAGAACAGAACAGCAAAGTCCATGAAGCCTTCGAGACACTGTGCGTTGCGGAGATGGAGCCGTGAGACGGCGATGTACCAGCAGAATGCCAGCACGGCGCACCCAAGCAGGACGAGAACGCCAACGAGATCTTCCGGTCCGGACGGATTGCGGCGGGGTGGGGCATCGTAGGCGGGACTCACGCGTGTGCTCCCAAAGTGAAGTAGAGGAAGACTCCGATGAGGGCGCAGACGAGCACGCCAAGAAGAAGCACCAGCGGATTGGGCTTCCAGCGCCCCTTCTCATCGACCGGTTTCAAGTCGTCCGCGAGAACGCGAAGAAGCGCTTTCTGCAGGTTCGACTCAGGATCCTCGCGGTAGACCGATCGGAGCGCCGCCCGAATCTCTTCTGGCGAGACATGCCCTTGGGCGTCCACGACTACAGCACGACCGCTATGGTGAGCGGGACGTTCTGATCTGTGCCGAAGTTGAGTTGATAAAGCTGCGGCGAACTCCCGGCACCATTCCGAATGCTGATGACACCTGTCGTTTTCTGTCCTGGAGCCAGATCTTTCGTAGCCGATTCCGCTTGCATCACCACGAGGCTCGAACCCGGCTTCGCTTTGAACGATGCGAAGGTCTCCGGCGAGAGCTGATGGTTCCGTAGGCCCACGATAGAGGTCGGCTGTTGTGTAGGGGTGGGCTCATAAACGTCAGGAGTGGTGAGCCGGAACGGAGCCTTGCTTTGATTGCTGATCGAATACCGAATGTAGAGCTCATCATCCGAGCGATACACCTGATCCAGCACAATCAAAACGCGATCCGAAACTTGCTTATGGTTGTCGTTCGATATGACTTCGGTGCCCATCATGGCCTGCGTTAGGACCAGGGAAGCGATCTTGTGGATCTCCGCATCGCTGGGTTCTGATGAGATGTGTCCACCAGGATGCGGGAGCGACTCGGTGCGGATCAACACATCCATTGAGGCAAGCTGCCCGGCCGGGTCGAGCTCGTAACTCAGTTCCCGAGAGGCGGTCCACACAAAGAGATTGGTCGAGACCCCTTCCCGCAGCGGCTTCACGAAGACCTTATCGTCATGTCGCTCAACCTGGAAGCTGTCGGTGTCCGCAATCGCAAGCGTCGTCACCGGTTCACCGGACTCGATGACGGTGAGATGATTCAGCGATGTCTCGACGTGGCGGATCTGGCTCTGGCTGGTTGTTTGTGCACCCGCTGCGACGACAGCCAGGGCAAACGGAAAGGTCAGCAACATCTTCATAGCGGCCTCCTTGGGCGCACTGTCCGTTAGAAAGGAAAAGAGAAGCTGAGCCAAAGGCGTCAGCTTCTCCTGCCGGTTAGGAGTTCTCCATTGCTGCCGGAGCACTCGTGTTTTCGAAGACCAGGTTCCTCTTACCCTTGTATTGGAAGAGAAAGACTTTCTTCGTTCCATCGGGATCTTCCGTGTTGACGATTCGTTCGACCAGCCATGCACGCTGCTCCTCGTCAAACCGGACATAGCCGTTGATGGTTTTGGGAAGGCGTACTCGAACCCTCTGACCGCCAGTGACCTCCGCAAATGCGTCGACCACTTCTTGAGGGAATGATTGAAAGAGGACAGCGCCGGATCCTGAGCCACCGGTGACGACGGTATTCATCGCCTGTGCCCACGCTCGACGGTTCTCTTCCTTGCCTTGAGCCCAATAGTGCACAAACAGGTGGACCGAGCTGAACTGATCCTTGGCTTCCTGTTCGTGTTCCCAGAGTGCCGCCTGTGCCTTGTTGCGAGCGAGCACAGCCGACCTCTTTTGTTCTTTGTCTTCACCCTTGCGCACAGCTTCCCAATGCGCCTGAGCGTTCTTAAGTTGCAGCTTGATCTCTTCTTCTCGCTGAACAATCCGGCTTGCGACATCAGCGTAGATGGAATTGACGAGCTGGCATTCCTCGAACATCTCCTTCGTGACTGTTTCGCCCGAAAAGAGTCCACGGAAGTCCTCGATCGCCATTCTGTCGTCGCTGCTTTCGCCTTTCTCGTTGGGGAGAAAGCCGAGTTCCTTGCGAAGAACGTTGTAAAGCCTGCCAACCTTATCCGTATCGGCGACCTCAAGATGGGCGGGTAGATCCGAAACTCTGCGCTCGCGTTTGTAACGGAGCCAGGGTGCCGAGGCTACTTCCTTCCGTATATCGCTAATGACGGATTCGTCGATCTCGACCTTGTGCTTCAAGGAGTCGAGCGCGTTCTGAAGTTGCTCGACGAGCTTGTAGGCAAGTTGAGGTTTTCCGGCAGCAAGACAGGAGGTCTTGAGATCGGTGATCGACCCGATCCGATTCCCACGAGCCTTCATCGCAACCAGATATACGTTCCACCAGGGAGACTTCGCCTTTGCGTGCTTGGTCTTTTCCTGCTGGAACTCGTTTGTGTGGGCAATCCTTCCCGCGACGAATCTTGGGAACTGATCGGATGGCATCACGCAGATGGTGTCGAAGTCGAAGTCGCCGCCGTTCTTGCTCGCTGTCTTCGAGTGAAGGATGTAGGTACCCTCCATGCGAAGCTGACGCTCAAGAATGTAGGTGATCAACGTGTCGTCCAGGTCGGGAACGCCCAATGCCTGTTTCAGCATAGGGACGAGCTCGTCCTGCATGAGGTGACGAATCGGTAGCAGATCCTCGAGCATTCGTATGGGGTACCGAATGCAGAGGCCCTTCTCCGCCGTCAGTGACGTGATGGAGGTGTCTTGAGGAATCCAGTCCGAGGCCGAGAGAATCTTCCCTCGATGCTCGATTAGGACGCCGTCATCCGCAAGAGCAAAGGATGGCAACTTGAAACCACCACCTGTGCAGGTACGGAACGCCCAACGCGCCAGTTTGCGATTGATCTGGTTCGAGACGTAGGGGAACTTGATGCTCGATCCGCTCGTATCGGCCAGCAAAACCGCTTCCGCCGGCTCCCAACCCTCTGAAGCAGGATTAGTTCCTTGCTCCAGTGTTTCCGGGTCGAAGCTTGCGTCATCTTCAAAGGTAGGAGCGTCCGACTTGCCCAGAAGTTCGAACAAGGCGTCGTAGTCTCCACCATCCCAAGCCTTCCGTACCTTGCGAATCTGCTCGATAGCTCGAGGCATGATCTCAAGTTGAAGGCTGTCTTCCGAAGCATGTTCGACCAGCGTGTAACTCGATCCAAACTCCGAAACGCGGGACAATTCCTTGATCCCGAGTATCGCTGGACCCGTGTACAGCCGACCGGATGTGCCCAACTGTGGAAGGAAGCGAACGCCACCTTTCAGAGCTGGTTTGCAGGCGCTTTCCGGCAGAAGAATGTCGACCCCGAGCTTATCAGCTACGCGATCGCTCATCGCCTTCAGAGCACCCTTTGCTTGCTCGGTTCGCGCGTATCGAAGGCCAACCGGAACTGGCAGAATCGATTCGTGCCGATCTTCAGCTTGCGGTAGAGAGACTCACGAACCCAGCCACGGCAATCGTTAGTGCCCAAGACATTGTCCTGGACCACAGCGATGCGCATTTCGGGTTCCTCCACCATCAGCTTGCAGTCGGAGACAAGGATCGAGAAATACACGATCGCTGCCTCGGGCCAATGCTGAAAGCGCTCAGCAATTTGCTTCGAATGCGCTTGATCGACGAAGTAAAACTTGCCATCCTTCGCCGAACCACTCGCACCCACAAGCTTGTACTCGACCCCACCATAGATGAGCTTGGCCATGCGGCTTTCGACCACAGACTGCTCATACGGCGTCAACTCAAACGGCACACTTACACGCGCTACCTGGATGCCGGGATAGATCTGCGCAAGGAGCTTGCCTTCGAGCGTGTCTTTCCGGCCCAGTTTGCTTTGCTTACGGGTCACTTCTCCAGACGCATCGATCTTCAGTTCAAGAATGAGCTGCTGGTCCATCGTCGTGTTTTGTGTCCTGGTCGCTGTCATATTCTCCTCACTTGTCTGGCGCTTGAGACGAAGTGACAAGAGTTGGCTGATCGCCGGTTCTTGTCTCTTGCCTGGCCGCCCGGGTTAGGGGTGGGTGTGGACCGAACCAGGCTTGAGAGTGCAAACCGGGTCAGCGGAATTCCTCATCGCTCATGCGATAAGGCGTCAAAGGAGAAACATGAGCCGTATTTCAGGTATGTCTCTCTTTGAATCCGTGCTGACCTTTGGGCCCCTATTTCCGCAGGGGCCGCTTTACCAATGTTGGAGACCCGCTTTGCATCTCCGCCTCTGCTTTATAGGTGAGGAGCGCGTAGATGATGCCACTCTTCGACTGAAATGCCTTGATCAATGCTTCGCCCTCACTCGCCAACTCTGGGCCAAGCTCGGGCTTCTCCGGTGCTGAGCCCTCCTTGGCAAGGAAGTAGCGGACCGTCTCTTCTGTGTGCTGGCGGCTCTTTCTGCCACGCTTAGAGTCCGCAGGTGTCGCGGGGTCCAGCTGTGTTTCCGTTACTTTGCCGGTTTGTGCTTCCATCACTGGTCTCCTTTGCTGTCCGCCGTGGAATCGCTGTCAAGGGTGGCGTCGGGCGCAGCAAGGATGCGGTCCCGACGTTCGCCGTCGATCGGCCTCTCACTGTATTCGGCAATCCAGAGTCCGTCCGGGTTCATGTCCGACCTGCGATCGGCGATTAAGCGGACCCGGTACTCATTCACGAGATGATCGGTGAACTCGGCTCCGTTCGTCAGGTGGTGAACGTCCTTAACACCGTAGATCAGGTAGGTCAGAGGATCTCCCGAGACGGCTTGAATCTGGCGCAGGTGAAAAACGGATTCGACCTGCCCGTCGGCGATCTTGCCTCGCGTATTGTCGTCCGTCATCGCCTTCATGGTGTACGCACGCAGGTTCCGCGTCATCATGTTGAGGCTGCTCGCCCAGCGGTCATCGACGTTTGCCGGTGAATAGTTCAGATAATTTCCCAGAAAGCGTTTCACGAATGCCTGGTCGAGAAACTCATCCGTCCCACTCGCTACTGCGGCTACGGCGCTCTTTGACGGTTGACCAAGGACTGAGGCCTGTCCGTCAGGCCCGATTCGAATGACGGTAGGCGGCTGTAACCGCACGAACACGGCGAACCCGATCGCAAGCAGCGCGATCGGGACCGTTAGGAACGCGAGGAGCCACGCCCTGTTGGCGTTAGCCTTCAAAGCACCATCCACTTCGTAATACTTCGGCTTCGTCACGATGGCTTCTTCTGACGCTACGGCGTTGTTCTTCATTCAAGACCTCCTACTCCTGATCGGATCCTTTGGATCTCGTTGTAATGGTCGCGACGCCTCGCGTTGCGATCCGGGCGGCGTGGAACGCACTCCACGTTCCGATGTTGTAGCGGTGAACGGTCGGTCCTCTCTTGGTGGGTGCTGATGGCCTCGAATTGCTTCGCGGTTTGGCGGTAGAGGAACCTTGTCGCGACTGAGTTGCCTGGCTGCCTACTGAGCTATCGCCTGTACTCTGAACCTCGGCACCATCGCCAGCGCTTTCGCTGTTAGCGCTTTCGTCGCCCATCGCCTCAGCCATGGAGCTGCGCATCTGCTCGGCGTGTCCCTCTAGGGACGGTTCACCACTGGAAGCGGTTGCTGGCTGCTCTCCGGCAGAGCTGGAGGTAGACGAAGCGGTCGCGGGCTGATTCCCAGCAGGCGAAGGTCGTGGGCCCTGCTGCGCCGGAGCGGGCTGATTGGAACCTGCTGTTGTCGAAGCAGACCGACCTGCACCGGCACTCGCAGTTGCACTTCCTGCAGACCCCCCAGTCGGTGCCCCAGCTCCTGCAGTCGCGGCGCCCGCCGCTCCGCCCTCGACGGCCGCTGCACCCAACGTGACAGCTGTCGCCGCAGCGCCGATCAACGCAGCTGCGGTGGACCCGACATCGCCGGTGACGATCCTCTTCGCGATGAAGGGAATGACGGCGATTGCTAGCGAATAGATGATGCTCGCTATGCCGATGAGTATGGAACCTTCGATGTTCCCCAAGCCACCCAGAAAGTTGTTCTGATTGAGCATCTGGCCAATCTGGCCCATCTGCACCGCGCTCAGCAGCGCTCCGAAGCCACCGTAAAGGACCGGCCATGCATTCCAGATGAAGACGTTTTCGATGTAGGCCTTGGCGATGCGATTCGTGGCTCCGAGCGGCATGAGCGCGATCACGATCGGACCGAAGATGTACAACACCGAACCGTAGAAGATATAGAAAAAGCCGAAGACTGCAATGACAATTGGGTAGAGAAGATAGGCTACGATGATCAGAACACCATCGATCAGTCCGGCGATATCGCCAGTTACGATACCCCAAAGCTTCTGATATCCAATGTGACTAAATTCAGTCTGGAGATCCGTTTTCCAGTTCTCGAAGAGATTAACCGTACCCGAAGCATTGTTGATCCAATTTCCGGCATTTACAAAGCCTTGGTTAACCGTGGTGAAAATCGCACTGTAGTTCATCACGACGATCGCAGTAATAACATATTTGATTAGATTCGTCCCGAGGCCGCGAACGTCTCCGCCATGCAGGGCCGATTGATAGACCTGCCAGAGAAATCCCACGAGTAGAACAACGTAGGCCACCTTCTGCATTCCAGCGGTCACGCCGGTCGACGTGATGCCGGAAACCGCTTGCATAAGAAAGCGCTCGAAGAGATTCAACTGCGTGCTCTGAAGAAAAGCGAGTGATGCCACGCTGGTATGGAGGAGCGTCATCGTGTTACCTGCTGGTCAGCGAGCCGCTGATGAGGCCGTTGTTGCTCGTATTGTTGATGGCGGCCAGCTTTGCGGCTTTACTTTGGTTCGCCAGATCGATACCTCGCGTGCGCATCAGCTCGGCAAGCGCGGCCTGAGTGTAGGCGTTGGCGCGCACTACCCAGACGTCAGCCTCAGCTTCGAGGATTTGTGCACTGCCCGGAGCAGCCGCGGAGATTTGCTGCCCCATCTGGTCCGCTTCAATGAGCTCCGCATCGGCCAGTGCATCAATCTCGATCGCCCGCTTCATCGCATCCTGGGCCTGAGCATCGGTCATGTCCGTCATGCTGCGAACCGCTGGCGATGCCGCGTTCTGTGGCATCACCACACCGTAGACCGCCTGAAACTGCGGTGACACGCTTGCAACATTGCTGACGTTCCGCGATAGCAGTGTCGATTCGAGGCTTTGCGACTGCGGCAACGTGGCGCTCGAGACATTGACATGGAACATGCTGCTCACCTGGCTAAACTGGCCTTCAAACTGTGCCACGGAGCTCTTGGCTTAATTGATCGCCGCCAAGGGATACATCACCTCCTGTTCATACTTTGCCGTGCTCTGTTCGACCTGATTGATGGTCTTCAACGGCGCGGCCATGTAGGTGCTCATGAGAGACTGCATCTTCGAGAGCGCGGCCAGAATCGCCGCTACATCGATGCCGAACTGACCACGCGCATGTGTCGGCATCATCATCAACATCGCAAGCGCGACAGCACCGAACTTGAGCACGGATGGCCGATACCATCGCTTTTTCAACGGCTCGGCTTGTTCTACGGGAATAGCCGGCGTGAGCGGTTCAGACTTCGTTGCTCTTCCACACGTCCAGAAGAAAGGCTTGCGCACTTTATTGGGAATCTTCTTTGTATCCGACATGACCATCCTCCTACCGCGCTGTAAGCGCGCCGTTGACCAAACTGTTGATGTTGCCTGTGGCCGTGCTCTTGCGTTTTACGAGCACATTCTGATGTGCAACACGACCGGCTTCTTCTCGCAATTCCGCAGCGAGCATCTTCTGCATATAGGCTTGGCAACGCAGGTTGGCTACCTGGGCCTGCGCAGTGATGAAGGGGTTCGATCCCGGCGTGCTTATCGCGACCTGATTTTCCATCTGGTCTGCCGTTGCGAGGATCACGTCGGCGGCCTGATCCGCGACGACAGTCGTTTTCAAGTTTTCCTAGCCAAGCGCATCGTCCATATCCATCAACACGCGGTCCTGTGGCGACGCGGCACCCATCTGTGGAACCGTTCCGTAGTTCAAGGTGAAGCTCGTTTGCAGTGCTGGGATTTGTAACGATTGCCGGCTGTGGAGTAACGTCTCGAACTGCTGGGGGCCGGCAATCGTCGCGCTTGAAAACTGCGTGTTGAACGCTTGGTTCATCGAGCTGCGGAAATTATCGATGGAGTTCGAGACGAAACCTCGGGCTTGATTGAGCGCGGCCAGCGGCCAGACTGTCGTTTCGTAAAGCTGCTGCACCTGTTGAGAGATCTGGTTGATCGTCTTGAGCGAGGCCCCCATATCGTCCTGAATGGAACTGAAGATGGAATCGAAGACACTCAGGAACTGCCCATGCGCAAGCGTCGGCACAGCCGCACTCATCCCGGCCATGAGCAGGATAACGGCGCCTCTCTTCTTCCAGCGTGAGTGGGAAGATGGCGTCTGTTCAGGCGCCGTCTCCACAATCGTGGAGACCTCGTCTAACGATGTTGCGGTCGCTGTTTTCTGGTCGTCGTTCATTGAGCAAGTACCTCCTGCATCGCTCCGGATAGCTCCACGTCCAGAGGTCCAATTTCCGCAAGCCCGCGCGGATACTTTTCGGCAAGTTGCTCGTAGGCTTGGAGGAGCGGAATCTGCGGATGCCCTTGCAGCCACCACTTCCGGAAATGGCGCTCACGCGCATAGGTTGTCGTGATCCAGTAGTCCACGGCACTGGGAACGATCCTGATGGCGTGCGTCGACTCCGCCTTTTCACCGATGGCGATCAGGAACTCGGCGCTGTGACCCTTCTTGGGGTGGGCGAAAGTCTTGACCTGATTGAGAGCTGTCTCGTTCAGATGAACATGGGTACGGAGTGCGGTCATATCGCCGGGCTGCTTGCCGATGATCTTCGTTGTCGCATTCTTCACGATGCCGGCACCATGCTCGTTTGGCCGATCGGGGGTGCCGACGAAGTCCTCCGGGGTCTGGCTGATACCCCAAACGCTAGCGTTCCGCTTACGCGCAGTGCGAAAGAGCTGCACGACCACACTTGCCAGGATCGGCGACTCCAGCAGCGCCCAGCACTCATCCAGCAGAACGATGCTCGGCTGGCCATTCGCTCCGGACGAGCGGTACGTTGCCGTGTGCGCGATCAGCAGGCTCATGGCCCGTTCCAGGCGGGGATCGTCCTTCAGCTTCTCGACGTTGAAATAGAGCCAGGGGTTGGTGAGCTCGACCGTCGTCGGCCTGTCGAAGAGCTGCGCATAAGGCCCCTCGTCCACCCACGCGCGAAGCTTCGTTGATGCCAACTGCGCCATGGCGTTGATCTTCTGGTTCCGATCTCGGTCTTGCCAGTGCGCCAGCTCTGCGGCAAGATCGCCGAACAGTGGGATCGGGTTAGAAGACTTTGCGCTGCATCGCTTATAGGTGGAGGCGATCGCCTCCATCAGAACACTGTCGAGCAAGTCGATATCAAGATCTGGAGGCGTGTTCTCGCCCAGCATGTGGCGAGTCAGATTCTTCAGGAAGGAGATCTGATCGTTCGATGGCTTGATCTCGCCTTTCGGGAGGTCCCAGGGGTTGATCGTCTGGTCGCTATCGAGCGACATCTCGATCATCTCGCCGCCCATCAGCTCGACCAACGGCTGATAGGAATCGCCGCGCTCGAGAATCGAGATGAGAAGATTCGCGCGAGCTGCCATCAGTAGCATCTGCTGCGCGGCCAGGGTCTTACCGCCGCCGCTCTTGGCCATCAATAGCCCATTCGCATCGGAGAGGTCTGGGTCAAACATCGAGAACGGAATGAGCTGACGGAAGGGTGTTTCAAAGAGAATGAGAGGACTCCGCCGGGTACCGGTCCAAGGCATCTCGACCGGCACCAGGTCGGCGACGTTCGACGTGAGCATGTCCTGATCCCGCTTATCCGGATCGGCCATGCCGGGAAGGGTTCCCAGGAAGATGCGTCGCTTGGCGATCGTTTCTGTGACTGCTTTCGCGCCGTTCATGTGCGTGAAAGCGTTCAGGACCTCCTGGGTGCGATTGGCAAGATCCCGTTCCGCACGTTCCAGATCAGCGAAGGTCACGGCCTGCTGCGAAGTCCGCACGACGACCGACAGGCTTAGCTTTGCTGTCTTAAGCGACGAGGAGATGATGTCGCGCTGCACCTGGATGAGCTGAGCCTGTGCCACCTCCGCCTCGGGATTCGATTTGAAGTTGCCGTTCGCGTCCTTCTGTGCGGCCGTCATCTTCTGCAGGCGCTTCTTGTAGCTCTTGAGCACCTTGACCTGATCCGGGATCACCACTTGGCCACTGACGACCAGGGGAAAGCCCAGCGTGGAGAAGTTCTGGAGCATCCCGGGAAAGGTGGCATCCGGCAACTCTTTCAGGCTCACGACGGAATAGAGGTAGCCGTCGATATTGAGGTAGCTCTCCGACTCATTCAGGATGCTCGCCTGGGTCGCCTGCTCCCTCGCGCTCCTGTATTCAATCGACTCTTCGCCGGGCACGTAGGACCGGTGATCTCGGCGGGTAGGATGTTGCGCGTGCTTCAGCTCCTCGAAGAGATCCTGGGTCGAGAGCCTCCGGGGACCAAGGTTGGCCGCCTCCATGGACCCCTCGATACCCCGGAGAATGGACTCGAACTCCGCCAAGTATGTTTCATGCTCTTTGCGAGTCCTCTGGATAGCCTTCTTCTGGCTCATCGTAAAGCCGCCAAGTTGCCGGTTCTGCCGTGCCGAGTGGTAGAGCTTGGCGTGGATGCGGGGATCCCAGATGAGATAGATGTGCAGCCGGTTCTCAAAGTAGAAGCCGGTCCTCTCCTTCTGTTGCCACATGCGAAGGCGATGCGTATCGAGCGCCATGACCTCGGCTTGACCGGCACGCTGCTGATTGATGTAGCTGTCGAATAGATCCCCTAAATGCTCTGAGATTTCGTAACGAAACTGGAGGCGCATGCTGACGTCAGGCACGCTGCGAAATAGTGCTTCGAGCATGGACTTGGTTTGGTTACGATCGCCATCGGTCGCGAAATAGGCCAGGATGCCCCTCAACTCATACCCGGCGACAAAGGCACCGTTGGTGCGGATCATCACGTTATCGCCATCCGGCAGGTCGCGCAGCGGCAGCAGCTCGCACACCGCTGGCGCCTTCATCTTCTTCTCGTGTTCTGCATTCGTCAGTGACATAGTCCTGTTCTCCTGTCTTTCTCAGCCGATCTCTCGGCCGCTTTCAGTCGCTCGTCGGTCATCCTCGCCAGCGAGGCGATTCCTGCGTGGAATCGTGATGCGAACCGCACGCTCGCCAGCATTGCGCGGGCGGCCTCTTCATCAAACTCAAAGTGCATCGAACCATCGCTATTCGTCCTGATCGCGACATGCATGGCGCTCACTCCTGCTCCTCAGCGAGGTAACTATGAGTCAGTTCGGAATCTCGTTCAAGTGCGCACCATGCCCGTGGAGCAAAGAAGGAACGCATGAAGTCGGTGAGATAGCCCCTCGGCCTTCCGTACTTGAACAGCATGAGGAACGGCACCGCGAGAGCCGGAACGACGAACTCCATAAAGACGTTTAGCGGCATGCCGAGCACATGGACGTTATCGCTTACGAAGTGCGCGAGCAGGTTCATCACCGCTGCAAGCGCCAGCACGAGGATCAGATCCTCGAATTCAAGACCGAGAAACGTCACCTTGGTGTGTAGGTTCCTGTGAACCGGCGTTAGATCGAGACTCATCACGTCCTCCTATATCCCGTGCGCATGTGTAACCATCGATTCAGCCAGGCGAACGATGCCCGAAACCATCAGCGCGCCGATTGCGGCGATGAACTTGCGAATCCAGCTCGACCCTGGATAGATCTCGGTCATCACCCCACCCATATGCAGCCCCATGGCGGCCAGTTGAGTGAGCGCGAAAACAGGCAGGATGACGTTCGCAGTCCAGTTCACCAGGCTCATCGTGGCCATCCAGAAGCCATCAGCATTGGTGGCGCCTCCATGCCGGACGAAACCCTCCAGCGCGCGCAGCATTCCTGAACACATCAGAGAAGCAAAGCCGCCATAGAGAAGGTGTTCGAACGGAGAGCTCTTGCTATAGCGATAGACCGCTCCGGCGAAGAACATGCCTGCCATGGTCGGCATCATGGTATTGCCGGCCCAGGAAGCGAGATGTGTGATTGCTCCGTCGAAACTCATCGTTCCCCCTCAGGCCGCCATCGCCCGGAAGAGTGAAAGCAGGCCGCTCACACTCAGAAATGAAATTGCAGCAAAGACCATCCGCGTCCATGGTCTGTGCCTGACGAAGTTGATTACCGCTCCGACGCAGGCCAGGCCTGCGGCCGCCGGCATGATTTGTCCGACGATGTAGTTCCAGAGCGAGGTAAGCATGTCGGTCGAAGCGTACTGCCCGCCTGAATTCCATCCCTGCATCAGTTGCAAGGTTGCTGACAAGGACATCAGGAAGAGTGCGGCGATGATCGAAGCTAAGGGGTTCTCTCCCGCCGCCCCATCGAGTGTGGCTTTCAGCACGAAATAAGCGGCTAGGATGGGCACCAGCTTCGCAACGACGATCTGACTGACAAAGTTCTTGAAGATGGTCTCGATGCTGGCCATCCAGCTCGTACCCACCGATCCGCTGCCGGCGGGAACGGTGATGCCCTGTGCCGCAACCCAGGAGAGGAGCTGCGGGATCGTCAGAAGCACGACGGTCCACAACACCCACTTTCCAACACGCCCATTGACGTGAAAGTTAGTACCTCCTTCGTGCCGAAGATTGACTCCCGCGGCAGCCAGCGTGCAGAAAGCAGCCGGGACCGCTAAGTCGAGCAGCAGCTGAAGAAGGTCGAGAAGGAATTGCGGCACAGGCATGGCTGAATGACCTCGTTTACTGAATCCCTTGCGCTTGAGTGATAAAGCCCTCGGCCATACGCCCGAGACCCGAGATCACCATCAGGGCAACACCGGAGACGCCCCAGCCCATGTAGCCGCGGCCGCTCTTGAAGTGCCACCCGGCGATACCCAGGCACGCAATTGCGATCACGGGAGCGATGACGTTGCATCCCCAGTTCACGATGTTGAGCACGGTGCCCTCAACGGTCGTGGCCTGTTGGCCCTGGACTGCCTGGCCAAACGCGGGTGCTGTCCCGAGGTTCTGAGCAGTCGCCGCTAACGGCGCAACGAAACTGCCAAGTAACATCAGGCTCAAAAGAAGCAAGAGAACAGCGCGGAGTGAGTTGTTGGCCTCGGGTCTGTGGAGGACGGTGGTGGTTGGAAGAGCGGCTCCCTCGGAGCGCCGCCAGAAGGCTAGTGCGTTTCCCATGTATTTGTCTCCTGGACGCGGCTGCTCTGGGCACCCGTGTCGAAGAAAAGAGTGTGGTGAAACCGAAACTCGGTCAAAAACACGGAAGGTAGATCTCAGGCGCTCCCGCTCGCCAATTCAATGCGGCAATCTTTCGAGGACACACTTCTGCTTTGCCACCCATCGCAGTTGGCCTTGATCGGATGGAAGAGCTAAAATTAGGATCCTGGCGGGAGTTTCAGAGCCTGTCATGTTCGGCCTTCAGGCCGGAGCCGCTTCGGAGATTATGGGATGGCAATCTCAACTCAGCAGCACGCCTACCAATGCAATCAGTGCGGAGCACCAGAGATCGTAGCCGTTCTCATCCTTTATCAACAGGGCACGCGCTCCTTCTCCGGAACGTTTAGCCACGGCGTAAGCCAGTCATACTCCGCAAAGGCAGTAGCACCTCCGCCTCGGCGAGGCTATGTTCGGCCTGTTTTGCTGTGGGGTTTCGCTATGTACTTCTTCCTTTTCTGGGGAGGAGCCGGCTTGAGAGGCATGCTCGAACATGTAGAGGGTTCTGCTGGCAGTCGATTGCCGGTAAATCATTCTGCTTGCAATGGGGATCGCTTGTTTGATCGGCTTAATTCTCAATTTAATCCGAAATACCCGCTATAACAGAGAGGTTTACCCACAACTACAGTGGGACTGGACTCACACGTATATGTGCAACCGTTGCGGGAGTTTTCGGCTTATTAGGTAATCGACACTAATCGAGACTGAATCTTCCGAGCCGCCGAGCGCCGATGGAAGTAGCGGTCGTACCCAATCGCACAGAGAGCAATTCGGGCGGATAATGACGCAATCCACCAACTGAGCATTCGAGGCGTTTTCGCCCAAGCGCATTACGGGTGATCCGAATCGGCTTTTACTCTACCAGTACTCGGGACAGACGCGAAGTTTTGCTCAACCGCAGATCGGGGCACCTGCGCCGATGAATACTCCCCCACATGATGGGGTTCTGGGATCGTAAATTGCCCACTCTTGTTCAGAGCCAAGAAGCGACTTATTGCTCTGCTGCAGGATGGGTCATTCGGACCGTTCTTACCTCAACTGTTGATCCTCTGCCCCTGCAGACTGATTAAAGAAGCAAGTGGAGCGAGGAACGCCTCCGTCAAGCCGCAGCATGCTGGGCATAAGCGGGCCGTGCTCAAGCTCTTGATTCGGCGCTACGGCGCTCCTCTCTGCGAAGAAAGGCCCCGGCTTGCAGCCGGGGCCTAGCATTTACAGAGACACGGTCTTACTGAATCAGACTGGGTGCACTGCGGGAGTTGGAGGAACGCTGCTGTTCATGCTTTGTGAAGACAATGTAGATTTTCGTATCGGCCGGCACGGAGACGACCACTCGACTATTTGCATTCAGATTCATCATCTCGGTGTCCCCGGCCGTTCCGATGTTTTCGGCGACCCGTTGCCGCAGAATGTCCTGTTCGGAGAAAGCTGCGCTACTGTTGGTCCCTGCCACCTGAGCGAGGAGTGAACCGACTCCAGAGGCGGCCCTGACCATGAAATTGCGTCCTTTATTCGTTCCCGAAACGCTCCCTTGAATAGGTCCCAGATCGAGTCCCGTGCCGATGGCGTCGATCTTCTCCCTGGCCCCGTCCAACAGCTCAATCTCGTCGAACTTCACACTGACGAGCCCGCTCCGATCGGCTTGCTGGAGTTGGCCATAAACCCGGGCTCCGGCTGGAACGATCACCCTGTCACCGATCGCATAGGTGTATTCCACCACTGCGACAACCGGAGCCTGTAAAGCGCTTGATATCTGGGTCTCGAGCTTTGCCTGAATGCGCGTTCCCGGTTTCACGTCCATGATCAAAGGATCGTCAGCATCTGCAATGAGATGGCCGACAGGGGCTGCCTGGTTCGGAGTTTGGCTGCGAACAAACACAAGCGACGCCTCCTTCAATGAGTTCTGTTGTTGAGTTTGCAGGGCTGTGGTCGGGGCCGGTGCCGGAGTGATCTCTCCATAGGGCTTTGGCTCTTCCCATCTCTGTTGCGTGTCCGCGAAGGAAGGAACACTGCCGAGAGATGGGCCGGCGAGCGGCTTCGTCGGTGCCAGCTGTTTAGCATTCCGAAGATTTGCCGGCGAGGTCGGGGTGCCATCGGAAGCTCTGGTGCGCCGGATGTCTCCTGGACCAAGCTGCCCGTTCGGATTGTCAGGAGTTGGAGTGCGGACGGTCTCCATCAGCGGAGTCACACTACCTTTAGCCGGCTTTGCATCCGCTTGTTGTGCCTGCTGTCCTGCCTGTTTCGCGGATGCGTGTTTCTTCGGCGACTTCCCCATGATCGCGGTGAAAACGAAGAAGAGCACAGCCATGGCTAAGCCGCCTCCAAGGAGAAGAAGTTTGCTCTTGCCGATGCCTTCGCTCGAGAGAACGCTGGCGCGAGTCGCAAAGGAGAATTTTGGGGGTAATGCATTTGCCGCCGAAGCCTCTGGGGCGGTAAGGGTTTCAACATCGTTATCGACGGTCGCCATACATGAGTCCTTTCTATTTGCCAGTCGCGGCGATGGGTGGAGTAAACGGCAGGCGAATCAGGATAGGCTGATCGACCTGATCTGCCTGCGCGAGTTGGAGGAAGAGCTTTTCGGTGGATTGCTTGAAGTTGGGCCGGTCGAACACCACAACGCCGTCCGTGCGCCCGCCCGGCTCCAAGCGGGTGGTGCTCAAGCGGAAATCGCGGATCTCAAGCTGGTCGGAGCTGATTCCTTTGCCTTCTTTCTTCTTTTTCTTCTTGGCCACGCGGCCGGTTATCTGGATTTGTGGTGGGACGATCTCAACCGGTTTGTCGGAGCTGTTGTAAATCGAGTAGGAAACCACCGTCTGGTTGCTCCACTGGCGTATGTCCCCGATCGACGTTTCGATTTGCTTGCCATCCCACTTCGCCCACGCCGGAGCATTGATTCGCTCCTGCTGTTCAAACTCCATGTCGAGCGCGGATGGGACCGCGGTTCCAGAAGCTTCGTGAGCTGGCTTGGCCGCGGGTTTGGACGCCTTCTCGAAGGGCTGTGGAGAAATCATGCTTGGCGAGTCAGAGCCGATCAAGAAACTTCTGGAGGCGCGGTACTCGATCAGGAAGTCCACGGGTTGCGTGGTGCCGTTCGCAACCGCCCCATCACTAATCAGCTCCAGGGTGACGTGCTGTCCTGATTTGGTCGCGATCAGCAGGTTCGATTGCGCAGGCTCTTTGGTGATGGGCTTGACGTACACATACTCCGGTTCGCCCTCGCTATGTTCCGCCTTGAAGGTCCCCGGACTTCCGAGGATCACAGACGTGATCTCCTCCGGCATCCGGATGCTTGATTCGAAATCGGGCCGAAGATGAAGTGTTGTGATCTCATTGGGGCTAATGGTCACGGTGGCCACGCGCGCGCCGACCACCGGTTCCAAAGCGTGCAGTTGCAGTGGAAGCAGGATTGCTATGGGAATCAGCCAGCGAAGTTTCATCAGGTTATCTCCTTGTCGGGCCTGCGGCCGCTGCTTTGCGCATCATGTACTGCCGTCGAATCGCCTGGACATAGGCGACAACGTCGGGATTGCGGTAGTTCAGTTGCTTTTGGGACACCCAACGGTCGCCCCCGTAATAAGCGGCTGCAACTAGCCGCAGATCGCCGTGAAACTCCCACATCAACGTGGTCACGTAGCGGGTTCCGGCCGCGATATTCTGCTCAGCATCGAACGGTTGCATCGCCCCGAAGCGCCGGGCGGTGGCCGGCATGAGTTGCATGAGTCCCATGGCTCCCTTATTCGAGAGAGCCTGTGGATTCCAGCGCGACTCGACATCGATGAACGCCGCGATCATCTCCGGGGGAACCCGGTAGACCGCTGCATAGTGCTGGACACATCGCTCCGCTGTTGATGGATTCGTTTCGGCATGCGCCAGCACAGGGGTAAGGAACAGGAGCGCAAGAGCAAATGTCATGGCTTGAGCCCCCCAGACACTTCCATGCGGGCTGCGAAACGTGCCCCGTCATCGAGCAGGCTCTTGAAACCTTCACGAAGAAGAAGGTGCCGCCGGTCCTTCTCGGTCTTTGCGAGGAAAGGCAAGAGGATGTCACGGTGCTCTTCGGTGACGTGCTCTGTACCTAGAATCTGAAGGGCATTGGCGAAATCGATCATCTCCGAGACAGAAGGTGGCTTTTCGAGCGAGTAGTTTCGGAAAGACAGAGCGATGCCCGCCATCTCGCGGTGAAAGGCCGTGTCTGCATCCGGTGTCCGGCTCGCGATGATCTCCGCTTCCCGTTGGGGTGTCGGGTGTTCGACCCTGACATAGAGGCTTCGCCTTCTAATCGGATCGCCCAACCGGCGCTCTTCATTGCTGGTGAGGACAACAAACGGGATGCTCCGGGCCGCGACTGTACCAAATTCCGGAATGGAAAGCTGCCAGGCAGAGAGGATCTCCAGCAGCATCGCTTCGAACCCGTCATCGACTTTGTCCAACTCGTCGATCAAGAGCACGCAGGGCCGCTCGCATTCAAGAGCTCGCATCAACGGCCCTGGACGGAAGAAGTCACGGCCTTTCAGATTCGCCTGTACGGACTGCCAGTTCTCATGCTGACCCTTCGAGAACTCCATATAGAGCCGCTGCAGGCCCTCATCGAAGCGCCCGATCGCCTTATCTTCGCTGACGCCCCGGTAGCACTGCAGCCGCTCGACGTGCGTTCCGGCTGCGGCAGCCACGGAGATCGCCAACTGGGTCTTGCCCGAGCCGGCTGGCCCCTCCAATAGAAGAGGCTTCTTGAGCTTGGCTGCCAGGAACACAACTTGGGTCATTACGGGGTCGATAAAGTAGCCGGTCGCCGCCAACTTTGTAGAGAGGTCGGTTAGGGATTCAAACATCCTGTTCCCCCGTAGGGCGAATTTGATCCACGAGGAGAGGGGAGAGCCGGAAACATCGGTTGCGAGCGACTCCCCGCAACTCGCGATATGCCCGACTCCAAAGATTAGCTAGGCTGGTGGCCCAAACCGCCGCGAGCAGCAGAAGCAGCAACCTGCTCCAAATCACACCCGAGTAGGCCTGCCAAATAACGACCCCATAGCGGAGAGTTATCGCCAAATCGAGAGCTGTAAACGTAACCGCGGCGATGAAGTGCTTCCTTTTGAAATTCATGCATACTCCTTCGAACGCGGAGCCAGAATCGGGCGGTTCTCGAACTCGGTCAAGTCCGCCCAGGTTCTACGTCTCTCAGGACATACGACCTCATAGCGCTACAAGCGAAGCTCACCTGCGAACGGCCTGAAGAGCGCGACTGAATGGCGACTCAGACGGTAAAGGAGTCGTCGTCCACAGAATTTGACCGAGTTCTGAACCAGACCTACATATAGGCAAGCATGACTGCGGTTGACGTACTAAGGCCGATGGAGAGATTCGGTGTCGGATCAGGTCCGCTCCCCTCGGAACCTCAGCAAACCAGTCCAGCGGTAAGAGTTGTTCCGCCGCGGAAACGCCGCAAATGCAACGAGGAGGAATGTCTATGCCTGCAGGAGGACGGGAACTCAACGGGAAAACTGAAAAGTTGGGCGCAATAGTGTCAAATGGAGCTATTGGAAGGCGGCTCCTGAACGTAGGGGAGGCTGCCCACTATCTGGGCCTAAGCGTGGACACTCTCCACAAATGGGTTCAGACGCGGGAGTTTCCTCACGTCAAGGCCGGTCGTGCGTTGCGCTTCGATCTAGTGGCTCTCAACCGCTATATCGACGAACACACAATCGGAACCATTGACTAAGGGAGACGTCAGATGTCAGTTACAAAGCTAGAAGAGGGACTGTATAAGATTCGTTGGAGGGAGGGAGGTCGCGCCCGGAGCGTACTCGTTCACGGCTCGGCCAACCTCGCAAAGACGATCCAGCGAAAGAAGCTCACACTTCGAGATGAAAACCGGCACCTCGATGTGAAGAAGGAAATCCACTACCGGATGAACGACCTGATTGATCGCTACTGGGAACAGTACGGGATGAAGAAGAAATCAGCTGATCGAGAGAAGAGCATCGTAGAGGGCATTCGCTCGCAGCTTGGACGAATGTTCGTACGAGAGGTGGATGGGATGGCTGTGCAGGAGTGGTACGACAACCTTACGGATGTTCGTGAGTTGGCCGTCAATACTGCGGAGCGTCACTTTCACGTCATGCACCACATGATGAGGAAGGCATCCACCATCTGGGCGACCGTGACCGGCATCGACCGGAATCCTGCCGATCAGGTGGAAGTTGAACATGTAGACGATGCAAGGAAGCGCTACCTGTCTGAAGAAGAGCTGCTCAGATTGAAAGTTGCTCTCGATGAGAGGATGTACCGGAAAGGCACGAAGGACATCAACAAGACGAATCTTCGTCTGCGCCTGTTGGTTCTGATTGCCGTTGCAACCGGTATGCGGCGCGGAGAAATCTTTCGCCTCGAGTGGGGAGACATCCTCTACAGCGAGGGATTGATCGCTGTGACGGCAAGGCTGAAGAAAGGCAAGGTGCGTCTCGTGCCGATACCACCCGAACTCGCGCAGGAGATCCGAAGGTATCCGGCCGTAGTCGGAGAGGATCGGATTTTGCCTCCAGAGCCAGGGGCGACCAGTGGACGTCAGCGTGCCGACAAGAGCTTCCATGAGCTGCTCGAACGGGCGAAGATCCGGGGCCTCCGTTTCCACGATCTGCGGCACACGTTCGCTTCCTGGTACATGATGTCCGGCGGTGATCTGTACGAGCTCTCGAAGCTGCTCGGTCATTCGAATATCAAGATGACGGAGCGGTATGCAGACCTGGCTCGGGCGCACATCGTGAAGACCGGCAAGGTATCTCGCGAGCTCTGGAGCAGGCTGGAGCCGCAATCAGAAAGGGGAGGGAGTGACGCTGCGCAGGGGAAGATAGGCCAACGAGCCTGACCAAGTAGTACCGAGAGGTCCCACTTGCTATCAGGAATGTGTCCTATATGTGTCTTGAACTGATTGGAGCTAAAACTGGCTGCTGCTAAGTTCTTTAGAATGTGGTGGCCAGAGACGGGATCGAACCGCCGACGCCGGCCTTTTCAGGGCCGCGCTCTACCACTGAGCTATCTGGCCTTGGCTGAACTGCCGTGCCCGTGAGCCGCCAAGAACAACACGGTGACTGCAGACGCGCACACCGCCTCTGCGACGCCCGGCATACCAGTCTTTTCTCGAGATCGCCCCCACGAGAAAGGACCAGCAGCTCAAACGCAAACCAAGTATAGCAACCTCAGGCCACCCCGCCAAACCCGCTCCACTCGCCACACAGCGATCGCCGCAAAATCTATAGTCGCCCCTTGTTACCAGCGCTATCCTCACATCAGCCTATGTTTCGCAATCTGCTGAGCCTAACCTCTTTTGTGCTCTGCGCTCTGCCTTCCCTGGCTCAGCCACAACGCGCGGTCGTTCCTCGTCCGCTTCCGGGCGAGGTCCGCGCTGTCCGTGCTTTCAACGCCGCCCGCAGCAGCCCGCTCCAACTCCACGCCTTCCTTTTCCGCATGCCTAAAGGGGCAGACCTCCACATGCACCTCAGCGGTGCCGTCTATGCAGAGACCTTCCTCTCAGATGCTGTCGCGGATCTCCTCTGCGTCGACACCAGGGCCCTGAGCCTGGTGAAGAATGTCGGAACCACTCGAAGCATCCCACCCCAGCCCGTCTGCGGCGAAGGCACCGTCTCCGCAGCCACGGCCTTCAAAGACCAGCATCTCTACAACGCCCTCGTTGACAGCTTCTCTTTGCGCTCGTTCGTCCCGAGCGCCGGCTTCAGCGCACACGATCAGTTCTTTGCAAGCTTTAAGCGCTTCGGCGAGATCGACAAATCGCACGCAGGGGAGTGGCTCGATGAGATCGCCACCCGCGCCGCCTCCCAGAACGAGCAGTACCTCGAGATCATGCAGACACCGCACTCTCCCAACGCGGTCCGCCTCGCCTCCGAGATCGATTGGCCGCACCCCGCGACCGCGATGCCCTCGCTTACCGCTCAAGACGTGACCGGAACGACGCCGCAGGAGCTTGCGGCACTCCGTGAGAGGCTCCTCTCAGGCGGTCTTCGTGCGGATGTTGCCGCCGCTCGTCAGGAATTTGCAGACGCTCTCGCCGCTCGCAACAGCATCGAGCATTGCGGGCAGCCCGGTGCCTCTCCAGCCTGTTCAGTCGAGATTCGTTTCCTCTTTCAGGTGCTCCGTTCCAACCAGCCCCAGCTTGTCTTCGCGCAGACTCTCCTCGCCTTCGAGGTCGCCGCAGCCGAAGCCGCGACCCCTCACCCCGCGGTCGTCGGTCTCAACCTCGTTCAGCCCGAGGACGACTTCCTGGCCATGGCCGAATACACGCGCCAGATGCGAATGCTCGACTACCTCCACGCCATCTATCCGCAGGTGCACATCGCCCTTCACGCCGGAGAGCTTGCCCCTGGCCTCGTCCCGCCCTCCGGCCTTCAATTCCACATTCGCGAGGCCGTCGGCCTCGGCCATGCCGAACGCATCGGTCACGGCGTGGACATCATGTACGAGAGCAATCCGGAGGCGCTGCTCAGGGAAATGGCCGAACGCCACGTTATGGTCGAGATTAATCTCACCTCAAACGACCTCATCTTGGGCGTCTCGCTCAATCGCCACTCTCTTCCCGCTTATCGCGCGTCGAGGGTTCCCACGGCGCTCTCTACAGACGATGAGGGCGTCAGCCGCATCGATCTCACCCACGAGTACGCCCGCGCCTCAACCGACTTCAACCTTGGATATCTCGACCTCAAGAACATGGCACGCACCTCGCTCGAGCACTCCTTCCTTCCAGGCGCTAGCCTCTGGATGACAAAAGATCACTTCGTCCAAGTGAACCCCGCCTGCGCCGCCCCACATCTCGGCTCCGGCAATCCTTCCCCGCGCTGCACGGAGTTCCTCCGCTTGAACCAGAAGGCAGCAGAGCAATGGCAGTTGGAACATCGGTACACACTCTTCGAGTCGACCCTGCCTTAGCGAAGCCCATCCAGCGTTGATCTCTTTGCCACAGGCAAAGCTTGCTGACATAGAAGCGAAGCATCAGCCCGCCTTCGGTCTTCGCTCCCCTCATCGCTCAGGAGTTGAGTAACTTACTATCGTTCGACCCGCAGCTCCTTGATACAGTCCTGTCAATACCCGAATGGCAGCTTCCAGAGATCCCACGTTCTCCCCACCATTTGCTACGCTTGAAGCAGCTGAACCGCTTACCGAACATCGAGCCGTTCGCCGATGCCCAACGCCGCATCCTAAAAAGGAGAGCGGATTACCTCTGCCGCCGAATGATTCCTTCCCTACCAGCAAAGGATCGAACACCGCATGACGCCTCCCACCAACCGCCCACGCCCGGACCACTTTGATCTCTCCCAGCGTACGATCGCCTACTTCTCGATGGAAGTTGCCCTCTCTCCTGCTCTTCCGACCTACTCCGGTGGCCTCGGCATGCTGGCAGGTGATACACTTCGATCGGCTGCTGACACCGCTGCACCTATCGTCGCCATCTCGCTGGCGCACCGCTGCGGCTACTTCCGTCAGCATCTTGACACCGCAGGTCAGCAGACCGAATCCGACGTTCCTTGGTCGCCGGAATCAACACTTCCCAGTGCTGGCCAGACCGTCAACATCTTCATGAACGGCCGCAACGTCCAGATCCGCGCTTGGCGCTTCGATGCCATCGGTGTCACCGGTCACACCATCCCCGTCTTTCTGCTGGATACCGACGTCGAAGGCAATGATCCTTGGGATCGCCAACTCACCGATCACCTTTATGGCGGCGACACCTTCTACCGGCTCTGTCAGGAGACTGTCCTTGGCCTCGGCGGAATCCATATGCTGCACGCTCTCGGCTGCCGTCCCGAAGTGCACCACATGAACGAGGGGCACGCCGCTCTGCTTTCGATCGGCCTTCTCGAGGATCAACTCGGCCGGGTTGGCGGTCGATCTCTCTCCACCGCCGGCGATGCCGACTTCGACCTCGTCAAGCAGCAATGTGTCTTCACCACCCATACTCCGGTGCCGGCCGGTCACGACCAGTTCGGTCTCGATCAGATGTACCAGGTCCTCGGGCACGAGCGCGCCTCAACCATCGAGCGCGCAGGAGCCATTCACAACGGCTGCCTCAACATGACCTATCTTGCCCTCCGCTTCTCGCGCTTCGTCAACGGCGTCGCCATGCAGCACGGCAAGGTCTCCCAACACATGTTTCCCGAAGTCGCTGTCCACGCCATCACCAACGGCGTCCATGCCGCCACCTGGCTGTCGGAGCCCTTCCAGAAACTCCTTGATCAGGAGATCCCCAGCTGGCGCACCGACAACCAGTACCTTCGCTCCGTCTATGGCATCACTCCCGATCAGATCTCCGCGACTCATCGCATCGGGAAATTAGCCCTCATGGAAAGCGTGAAACAGAGATCCGGACAGGAGTTCGATCCCAACGTCCTCACCCTCGGATTTGCGCGGCGCGTCGCCACCTACAAGCGTGCCAGCCTTCTCTTCACCGATCCGGCACGTCTCACGCGCATCGCCGAAAAGATCGGCGGCCTGCAGATCATCTTTGCCGGCAAAGCCCATCCAGCCGATCAGGGCGGAAAAGCGCTCATCCGTGACGTCTTCTCCGCGGCCGCGCACCTCAACTCCGCCGCTCTCAAAATCATCTATCTCGAGAACTATGACTGGGGTCTCGGCGCTCAACTGACCCAGGGTGTCGACATCTGGGTCAACACACCTCTGCGTCCCTACGAGGCCTCCGGCACCTCGGGCATGAAGGCCGCCCTCAACGGCGTCCCGTCCCTCTCAACACTCGACGGCTGGTGGATCGAAGGCTGCGCCGAAGACATCACCGGTTGGGCCATCGATGACCACGACACCGCCTCCGAAGAGGCCGACAGCCTCTACCGTAAGCTCGAAAACAACATCGCTCCCCTTTACGCTGATAAGCACGCTTGGGCCCGCATGCAGCGGCACTGTATCGCGATGAACGGAACCTTCTTCAACACCCACCGCATGCTGGGGCAGTACTTCTCCAACGCCTATCTCCCGTCCTCGCAGGTCGGAGCGATCTCCGATCTCGAAGAGTTCACCCACCAGCCGGTTGACGATACGATCGAGAGCGTTCCAAGGGAACACGCGCTGGTCTAACCGCTGCCCCATCGCTGTCCCGCCGCCCTCACCCGGCATAGGGGAGGGTCGGGTGCTGTTCCTGTGACGCGCCGAAACAGAGGCATGATCGCGGATATAGCCCTGCCCCTCACACTTGCCGGAACCGCCTCGTGAGTTGAGCCGCTACTTCGGCGTCACCTCAGGAATCGTCAGCGTCTGCTTTGGACTCTTTCTGGTCTACCAACTCGGCTTCGAGGCGGCCTTTTCACGAGCAATCCGCAGTGGACGCCAAGGGGATCGCGCGACTGAGATCCTCCACCTAACCCGAAGCGACAATCCCATACTTGTCCGCAAGAAACTGCCGGACTCCCCTGGGTGTCTCAACCGACAACTCCTGCCATGTCAGCAGGCGTAACCGGTCGCGCAACTCCCATCGCCGCACCGCCCGCATCACCCGAAACCAGCTCTCGATCATCCCCGGTCTCCGCCCATCGCACAGCACCAGAAAGCCTTGCCCCCGCGCATGGGCCGCCAGCACGCCGCGAAGCAGCTGGTACTCCGCATAGGGAGCTCCCGTTCCCTCTCCTGTTCGCGGAAGTTCCTCAGGTTCGAACACCTCAGCAAAATCCCGATATCGTTCCACCAACGCCGGTCTGGCCTGCTGAAATCCAGTCTCCGTCAACTTCGCCTCTACCAGGTACCCGCCTATCTCCATGTCTACCTCGGTGCGGTCGACGCCGCCCTTTGCGAGTGGCACCTGGGCCCGCACACCGAACCTCGGTCGTACTCCTGCCTCGAGCCCCAGCAGCCGGCACACGCCCGGTCTCCGGGTCATCCCTGGGTAGCAGAACAGGTTCATCAGCAGAGCATCCGAGCTGTTTGCGCAGTCAAGCTCTCCCCGCCAACGATCGTGCCTTCTTGCCAGGCGCCCGCCCGCCGTATACGTCTTGCCGAGTCGTCGCCGCCAATCGGCATCCCTGCAGATCCTTCGGTAGGAAGAGGAAAGGAAATTTCCATGGCCCGCGCCATCGGCCTGCTCCCCGTAGATCACGCTCGCCACCGCACCGAAGGTCGTCTCGTGCGGAATCCCCTCCGCTCGCTTGAGATTGCGGGCGCTCAGCTCCCGCCGCAGATCCCCGGCCGACATCCAAACGTCTCTCACTTCCGAGCGCATCCCAAAGACTCTAAGGCGAAACAAAGGCGAATGCAAGCTCGTCCCCGGGAACCGCTCTAATCCCCCGAAACCGGCTGCGGCTCCGGAGCCAGGACCCGCTTTCCCATCCTCGCCTTCAGCTTTTCCACCCTCAGCCGCAGACGATCGAAGAACAGGTACACCACCGGTGTCGTGAACAGGGTCAGAGCCTGCGAGACGATCAGGCCTCCGACAATCGTGATCCCCAGCGGCCTTCGCAACTCACTCCCCGTGCCTCTGCCCAGCGCCAGCGGTAGCCCACCCAGCAGCGCCGCCATCGTCGTCATCATGATCGGACGAAATCGCAGCAGGCAAGCCTCGTAGATCGCCTCTTCCGGAGTCTTGCCCTGCTCGCGCTCAGCGACCAGCGCAAAGTCGATCATCATAATCGCATTCTTCTTCACGATGCCGATCAAAAGTATGATCCCGATCATCGCAATCACGCTCAGCTCTACGTCGAAGATCAGCAGCGCCAGAATTGCTCCCACACCCGCCGAGGGCAGCGTGGACAGAATCGTAAGGGGATGAATAAAGCTCTCGTACAGAATTCCCAGCACGATGTACACGGCCACCAACGCCAGCAGGATCAGGTAGGGCTCTGACGAGAGTGAGGCCTGGAACGCCTGCGCCGTTCCCTGGAACCCGCCGTGAATCGTCGACGGCATTCCAATATCGACCCGCGTCTGCTCGATCGCAGCCGTAGCGTCGCTGAGAGACACCCCTGGAGTCAAATTGAAGCTCAGCGTCGACGACGGCGACTGCGACTGGTGATTCACACTCAGCGGTATGCGCTGGGTCTCAAAGCGGGTCACCGCGGAGAGCGGAACCATTGCCCCCGTCGTGCTCTTCACGTAAATCTTCTTCAACGCATCCGGATCTCTCTGGTACTGCTCGTCCACCTCCATCACTACGTGGTACTGGTTCAGTGGACGATACGTCGTCGAAACCTGTCTCTGTCCGAATGCATCCGACAGCGTCGCGTCTATCGTCAGCGGAGACACCCCCAGCCTGCTTGCAGTGTCCCGGTCAATCGTTAGCTGCCCCCGCAACCCCTGTTGCTGCTGGTCGGTCGCGACATCCTTCAGCTGCGGCAGCTTCTGCATCGCCGCCATCAGCTTCGGCGACCACTCGTTCAGCTCCGACAGGTTGTCCGCGGTCAACGAGTACTGATACTGCGTCGCCGAGCTTCGTCCCCCGATGCGCAGCTCCTGAAATGACTGGAGATAAAGCTGCACCCCGGCAATCCCGTTGGTCCGCTGCCGAAGCCGTCCGATGATCGCCTCCGCCGAATCCCCAACCTTCTCGCGGGCCTTGTCGGGCTTCAGCGAAACGAACATGAAGCCCGAGTTCACATCGCCTCGCCCTCCCGCGAAAGCCATTACATTCTCGACACCCGGGTCCTTGCCCACGATCGCCGCGATCTGTTTCACCTTCGGTTCTAGGCTGGCGAACGATACATCCTGCTGCCCGCGGATCTGTCCCCCGATACGTCCCGTATCCTGCTGCGGGAAAAAGCCCTTCGGCACCAGGATGTACAGGTAAACGTTCAGCAAAAAAGTCAGGATCGTGACCATCAACACCAGTCTCTGGTGGCGCAGTACCCATCGCAGACCGCGCTCGTACTCCGCCGTCAACCACGTCAGCGCGTTCTCGCCCCAGCGGTAAAAGCGTCCATGGCTGCGCTTGGAGTGCGCCTCCAGAAACCTCGCGCTCAGCATCGGTGTCGTCGTCAACGAGACCACCAGGGAGACCAGGATCGCCGCTGACAGCGTGATCGCAAACTCCCGAAATAGCCGCCCGACAATGCCCCCCATCAGCAGGATCGGAATAAAGACCGCAATCAGAGACGTGCTCATCGACAGCACCGTGAACCCGATCTCCTTCGATCCCTTCATCGCCGCCTCAAACGGCGTCAATCCGCTCTCGAGATGGCGCGTGATGTTCTCAATCACAACAATCGCATCATCCACCACGAAGCCCGTCGAAATCGTCAGAGCCATTAGGCTCAGGTTGTCGAGCGTGTATCCCAGCAGATACATCACGCCAAATGTCCCCAGCAGGCTCAGGGGAACTGACACGCTCGGAATTAGCGTCGACCGCACCTCCCTGAGGAACAGGAACACCACCAGGATAACCAGCAGAATTGAGATCACCAGCGTGCGCGTCACGTCCTTCACCGATTCACGGATCGTCAGCGTCCGGTCCAGGGCCACGTGGATCGTGATCGCCGGCGGTATCGATGCCTGCAGCGTCGGCAGCATTGCCTGCACGTTGTCCACGGTCTGGATGACATTCGCTCCTGGGCTCTTGAACACCACCACCAGAATGGCCGGTCTGCCGTTGAACAAACCTCCGGTGTGAATGTCCTCAACCCCGTCGAAGACGCGTGCCACATCCCTCAGTCGCAGCACACCCCGCCCGGTACCCGCTCCGGAAACTGCCCCCGAGCCCCCGCTCCCAGACGCGCCTTTCGTCGAGGCGGATCCTGCTCGCTCCGTCCCGGCCGAGCTCGCCGCGCTCCCTCCCCCGCCCGCGCTCAAACTTCCACTAGCGCCCGCCGTGCCCGTGCCCGATGGGCTGCTCGCAACCAATCCGGGTAGGCCTGTGCTCGCGGTGGCCGAACTCACCGGCCCGCGGTCCGTCGCGATAATCAACGGCGCATACGCCGCCGCGCCGAACAGCTGATCCGTCGTGCTGATGCTCCAGCGCTGCGTGTCATCCGTCAGATAACCCTTCGGCCGGTTCACGTTCACCGTGCCGATCGCCGCTCGTAGCGCCTCCAGCCCGATCCCGGTGTTCGCGAGCAGATTCGGATTAGCCTCGATTCGCACCGCCGGCTTCGCGCTTCCGCCGCAGAATGTCTGCCCGACTCCCTCGACCTGCGCGATCTTCTGCGCCAGGATGCTGTCGCACGCGTCGTACAACTGCGGCACATTCAAGGTCGCAGAGGTCAGCGCCAGGATGATGATCGGCGAGTCTGCCGGATTGATCTTCCGATACGTCGGATTATTCGGCAGGTTCGCCGGCAACTGACTCCGCGCCGCGTTGATCGCCGCCTGCACATCCCGCGCCGCCCCATTCACATCCCGGTTCAGGTCAAACTGCATCGTGATCGACGCCGATCCCGTCGACGAGGAGGAGGTCATCTCGTTGATGCCCGCAATCTTCGCGAACTGCCGCTCAAGCGGCGTCGCCACCGCCGAGGCCATCGTCTCCGGATCCGCGCCCGGCAGGCCCGCCCCTACGGAAATAACCGGGTACTCCACCTCCGGAAGGCTCGAAACCGGCAGCAGCTTGTAAGCCACGCAGCCAGCCAGAATAATCGCGATCGAAAGCAGAAAGGTCGCTACCGGCCGCTTGATGAAGGGTGCCGAAAAATGAACGACGCCCGCAGTCGGCAGCCGCTCGAAGTCACGCTCCGCTCTGGCCTTGTCGGCCGTCTCCGCTCCGTCGTGATGTCGCTCGTCTGCCACGTCAGTCCGCGCTCACCGCATGCTCGCGAAGCTCAGCATCTGCTTCGGCTGCGTGAAGGTACCTGCGCCCGATTCGATCGAAGAACAGATACACCACCGGCGTCGTAAACAGCGTCAGCACCTGCGACAAAATCAGCCCGCCCACGATCGCAATGCCAAGCGGCCGCCGCAGCTCGCTTCCCGTGCCCGTTCCCAGCGCCAGGGGAACTCCTCCCAGCAGCGCTGCCATCGTCGTCATCATGATCGGACGAAATCGCAGCAGGCACGCCTGGTAGATCGCCTCCTCAGGCTCCATGCCCTGCTCGCGCTCCGCATCCAGCGCGAAGTCGATCATCATAATCGCGTTCTTCTTCACAATGCCGATCAGCAGAATAATCCCGATCAGCGCAATCACACTCAGATCGATGTGGAACAGCAGCAAAGCCAGGATCGCTCCCACACCCGCCGATGGCAGCGTCGACAAGATCGTAATCGGGTGAATGTAGCTCTCGTACAGAACCCCCAGCACGATATAAACCACAATCAGTGCCGCCAGGATCAACAGCGGCTCATTCGCCAGCGAAGCTTCAAACGCAGCCGCCGATCCTTGAAATTGTGCGTTGACGCTTGGCGGCATGTTCAGCTCCGCCTTCGCTTTATTCACCGCGCTCACAGCATCGCCAATCGACTTGCCCGGCGCTAGATTGAACGAAACCGTGACCGCCGGGAACTGGCCCTGGTGGTTGATCGCCAGCGCCGTCGATCGTGGCTCAAATTGCGTAAAGGTCGACAGTGGCACCTGCGTCCCGTTCGAGCTCTTCACGTAAATGTTGTCGAGCGACTGCGGATTCCGCCGGTACTTCGGAGCCACCTCCAGCACCACGTGATACTGGTTCAGCTGCGTGAAAATGGTCGACACCTGCCTCTGCCCAAACGCGTCATCCAGCGTGTCGTCAATGTTCTGCGGCGTTACGCCCAGCCGGCTCGCCGTATCCCGGTCGATCACCAGCTGCGCCTCCATGCCGCTCAACTGCTGATCGCTGGCCACGTCCGTCAGAATCGGAATCGTCTTCAGCTTGTCCACCAGCACTTTCGTCCAGGTCGCCAGCTCCTCCGTATTGGCATCCTCGAGCGCGTATTGGTACTGCGTTCGGCTGACTCGATCCTCCACCGTCAAATCCTGCAGCGGTTGCAGAAAACACTGGATCCCATCGACCTGCGCAACCTTCGGCTGCAGACGCCGTATCACATCCGAAGCCGTCGTCGACCGAGACTCGCGATCATGCAGGTTGATCTGGATGCGGCCGCTGTTCAGCGTTGTATTCGTCCCGTCGATCCCGATGAACGACGACACACTCTCCACATCCGGGTCCTGAAGAACGACCCTCGCCAGCTCCTTCTGCCGCTCGGCCATCGCCGCGAAGCTGATCGTCTGCGGAGCCTCGGTAATCGCCAGCAGCACCCCCGTATCCTGCACCGGGAAAAATCCCTTCGGCACAAGGATGTACAGGAACAGCGTCAGCAGAAACGTCGCCAGAGTCACCAGCAGCGTAATCGTCTGGTGCCGCAGCACAAACCGCACGCCCACCGCATACTTCGCGATCACGTACTCGAAAAACTCCTCGCTCTTCCTGTAAAACGTGCTCTGCTGCGCCTCCGGAGTATGCTTCAACAGCTTCGCCGCCATCATCGGTGTCAGCGTCAGCGAGACCACGGCAGAGACCAGGATCGTCACCGCCAGCGTCACCGCGAATTCGCGGAACAGCCGACCCACAATGTCGCCCATGAACAGCAGCGGAATCAGCACCGCGATCAGCGACACCGTGAGAGAAAGAATCGTGAAGCCAATCTGTTCCGACCCCTTCAGCGCCGCCGTCAGCGGGTCGTCGCCCATCTCCAGATATCGGCTGATGTTCTCAATCATCACAATCGCGTCGTCCACCACGAAGCCGGTCGAGATCGTCAACGCCATCAGGCTCAGGTTGTTCAGGCTGTACCCCAGCAGGTACATCACGCCAAACGTCCCCACAATCGACAACGGCACCGCCACCGCCGGAATCACCGTTGCCGCGATCGAGCGCAGAAACAGGAAGATCACCATCACCACCAGAGCGATCGTCAGCAGCAGCTCGAACTGCACATCCTTCACACTCGCGCGAATCGTGTTTGTCCGGTCGGTCAGCACCTGCAGGGTCACGCTCGCCGGCAGCGATGCCCGCAGCTGGGGCAGCAGCTTCTGAACCGAGTTCACGACGCCGATAATATTCGCGCCCGGCTGCCGCTGGATGTTGATGATCACCGCTGGCTTCAACACCGCCTCTTGCGCCTGCTGATCCTTCGTGGCAGGCTGCGCCGACGTCCCCATCCATGCCGCCTGAAACAGGTTCTCTGAGCTGTCGATCGCATCCGCCACATCGCTCAGGCGCACCGGAGATCCGTTCCGGTACGCGACGATCACCTTGTCGTAGTCGTCGCTCGAAAGCAGCTGGTCATTCGCTCCGATCGTGAACGCCTGCTTGCTCCCGTTCAGACTTCCCTTCGCCTGGTCGACGTTAGCTGTTCCCAGCGCCGTCCGCATATCCTCCAGGCTCAACCCATAGTTCGCCATCGCCATCGGGTTCGCCTGGATCCGCACCGCCGGCTTCTGTCCTCCCGCGATCGACACCAGGCCCACGCCCGAGAGCTGCGAGATCTTCTGCGCCAGCAGCGTATCCGCCAGGTCCTCCACCTTCGAGAGCTCAAGCGTGTCGCTCGTCATCGCCAGAGTCAGAATCGGCGCATCCGCCGGATTCACCTTGCTGTACACCGGCGGGTTCGGAAGATCCTTCGGCAGGTAGCTGCCCGCCGCGTTGATCGCCGCCTGCACATCCTGCTGCGCCACGTCGATCGACTCCGCCAGCGAGAACTGCAGCGTGATCACGCTGCCCCCGCCTGAGCTCGTCGACGTCATCTGGCTCAGCCCCGGGATCTGCCCGAACTGCCGCTCCAGCGGAGCCGTCACCGAGCTCGCCATCACCTCCGGGCTCGCACCCGGGTAGAACGTCATCACCTGGATCGTCGGGTAGTCCACCTGCGGCAGTGCCGAAACCGGCAGCTGCTGGTACGCCACGAAGCCGGCAAGCAAAATGGCCACCATCAGAAGCGAGGTGGCCACCGGCCGAAGAATAAACGGCCGCGATGGACTCATGGCTGACTACCCCTCTGCGAACGCCGCGCGCCCCTCTGCCCCTGATCCTGCTGAGTCCCTTCCGCCTGCGTCCGGCCGCTGCCCTGCGAGCTGTCTACGGCGGCTCCGATGTTCTTCGATCCCGCCGCCGGCGCACCCGCCCTCGGCAGCACCCGTGCCCCGTCCTTCAGCTTCTCCACTCCATCCACGACAACCTGATCGCCAAGCTTCACCCCACCCGACAGAATCACCCGCGAGCCTTCCGTCAGGTCCACCTTCACCGGCACCGCTTCGACATAGTAGCTCGGTCCCTTTGGCTCCGCTCCTCCGGTCCCCCCTCCACCCGCTGCTCCACCGCTGTGTCCCCCCTTTGCCGACCCGCCCGGAGCTGGCCCACTCTCTGCCTTGTCCGCCGGCGGCTCGCCCGTCTTCACCACGTACACGAAGCTTCCCTGTGTCCCCGTCTGGATCGCAACCGACGGCAGCACCAGGGCATTCTGCCGCTGCTCCAGAATCAAACGGACGTTCACAAACTGATTGGGAAAGAGCGCTCCATCCTTGTTGTCGAAGACCGCCTTCACCTTGTCCGTGCCCGTCGTCGTGTCGATCTGGTTATCGATCGTAAGCAGCGCTCCAGTCGCCAGGTGCGTCGTGTCCGACCGGTCGTAGGCATCGACGACCATCTTCCGCCCGGACCGCATCTGCTGCCGGACCTGCGGCAGCTGATCCTCCGGCAAGGTAAAGATCACCGCGATCGGATGCATCTGCGTCACCACCACCAGGCCAGTCGCATCGGCGGCATGAACGATGTTTCCTGGATCCACCTGCCGTAGACCAACCACACCGTCAATCGGAGACGTCACTCGCGTATACGCCACATTCACCCGAGCCGCCTGGATCGCGGCCTGGTCCGCCTGGATCGATCCCGTCGCCTGCCCGGCATTTGAAATCTGAGTCTGCTGGCTCTCCTTCGAAACCACACCCGCCTGGAACAGAGCCGTATACCGCGCGGACTGCGCCTCGGCGTTCTTCGAGTTCGCCTGATCCTTCGCCATCTGCCCTTCAGCCTGCGCCAGCGCCGCCTGGTACGGCCGGGGATCGATCTCCAGCAGGAGCTGTCCCTTGCTGACCGACTGCCCTTCGCGAAAATTCACCCGCAGCAGCTGCCCGTCAACCCTCGGCCTTATCGTGACCGTGTTGTACGCCGTCACCGTTCCCAGAGCCGTCAGGTAGATCGGCATCGTGCGCTGCTGCACCGGCTGGGTCTGCACCGGCGTCGGCCGGTTCGCCGCCGCTTCCATCTTCTCGCCTTGCTGCACCTTCTTTTCGGCATTGCGCCGGATCACCCAGACCGCCGCTCCCGTCGCCAACAAAACCAGCAGAAGAAGAATCCACTTCCGAGCACCCGTCTTCGCCGGCTTCTTCGGTGCTGGCAGAACCTCAACGGACTCAGGCACAGGTCTCCGCACCGTCTCGTGCTGCCCGCTCAGTTCCTCTTCCTTGGTGACTGCAGGGGACATCTCTGGGGTTACCCTTTCTTGTAACGCAGACGGCTGCTCGCTCCCTGGCAAAGGAAGCTCCACATAGATCATACTGACGGTGTGTGATCAGGTAAGGTTTCACCGGGCTGCGAGCTGTTGTGCGTGAGCTGCAACTCGCCCGCCCGGTCATCCCGGCGGAGCCTATGCTCCGAAGAGTCAAAAGTAACAACGTCAGAGTAGCGAAACCGTCAGATTGGGGAAAAAGGAGCAGCCTTGCCCAGCACACTCCCGCTCGCACCCGAACAAACCCCTCTCGGGACCGATCTCTCTACCCCACTCTGCGTGGATCTCGACGGTACCCTCGTCAAGTCCGACACGCTCGTCGATTCCACACTCGCCCTTGCTCACCAGCATCCGTTGCTCCTCCTGCAACTTCCGCGCTGGCTGGCAGCCGGAAAGGCCGCCCTCAAGCACCACATCACCTCCGCCGTGGAGCTCGACGTCGTCCACCTGCCCTACAACCGCGAACTCCTCCAGTTCCTCGAGCAGCAGCACGCCACCGGCAGACCCATCTACCTCGCCACCGCCGCCGACTCCCGGCTCGCCCAGCGCGTCGCCGATCACCTCGGCCTCTTCGCCGGCGTCCTCGCCTCCGATGGCTCGACGAATCTCGCCGGATCCAATAAACTCGCCGCCTTCCGCCAGCGCTTCGGCAACAACTTCTGCTACATCGGTAACGCCCGCGCCGACCTCCCCCTGCTCAGCGCCTGCGTCCAGCCCATGGTCGCCAATCCCACCAGCGGTCTCACATCCGGCCTGCGATCGGCCAACATCAACGTATTCCGCTCGTTTCGCGAGACCGCCCCCACCCTCAAAGCCTGGCTCAAGGCAATCCGCCTCCACCAATGGGCCAAAAACGTCCTTCTCTTCCTCCCCCTCCTGCTCGCCCATAGCAGCTCGCTCGGCCTCCTCGCCGGAGCCGCCGTCGCCTTCCTCTCCTTCGGCCTCTGCGCCTCCGCAACCTACATCATCAATGACCTCCTGGACATCGAGGCCGACCGCCTCCACCCCCGCAAACGCCTCCGCCCCTTCGCCGCGGGAGACCTCTCCGCCATCCACGGCGTCGCGGTCGTCCTCCTCTTCTTTGTCACCTCCCTCGCCCTCGCCTTCGCGGTTCCCTACGTCGTCGTCGCCATCTCTCCCGCACTCGCCCTCGCGCACCCCTACAACTTCGCCGAGTGGCTCGCCTTCTACGCCGTCACCACCCTCGCCTACTCGCTCCGCCTCAAGCGCGCCATCCTCATCGACGTCATCGTCCTCTCCGGCCTCTACACCGTCCGCATCATCGCCGGCTCCGCCGCCACCGGAGTCGCCGTCTCCACCTGGCTCGCCGGCTTCAGCATCTTCTTCTTCCTCTCGCTCGCCTTCGTCAAACGCTTCGCTGAACTAGAGAACCTCAAGGCCCGCGGAGGCATGACCTCCAAGGGCCGCGGTTACCACGTCGATGACATCGAGCAGCTCCGCAGCTTCGGCTCCGCATCCGCCTACGCCTCGGTCGTCGTCTTCACCCTCTACATCTCCAACCTCTCGAACGCCACCGAGCTCTACCGCCACAACAACCGCCTCTGGCTCCTCGTCCCCGTCCTCCTCCTCTGGCTCAGCAGCCTCTGGCTCCTCGCCAGCCGCGGCCAGCTCGACGAAGACCCCGTCGTCTACGCCATCACCGACAAACGCTCCCTCGCCCTCGGCGTCGTCGTCATCGTCATCGTCCTCTCCGCCCTCTAGCCCGACTCCACCCTCATCGCCCGCTGTCGTACCCTGAAACAGCAATGCCTGACACCATCCCCCAACTCGACACCTTCGACGAACCCACCCTCGAAGCCGCCTTCCGCACCCTCGCCGAAGAGGTCCGCAACGAAGCCGCCGCACTCACCACACTGGACGCCCAGGAGACATTCCGCCTCCACTGGCTCGGCCGCAAGGGGGGCCGCCTCAAGCTCATCAGCGAAGCCTGGCTCAAGTCCGCCCCGGCCGATGCCCGCAAGCCCCTCGGCATCCGCTTCAACCAACTCAAGCAGCAGGTCGAGCAGGCCCTCGATGCACCTCTCTCGCTATCGACGCACGCCTCGCAGCAACGCCAGACCTTCGACATCTCCCTCCCATCCAACCTCCACCCCCCCGGCATCCCCCACCCCCTCATCGAAACCATGCACGCCGTCGTCAAAGTCTTCGAAAACCTCGGCTACTCCGTCAACCTCGGTCCGGTGGTCGAGACCGACTTCTATAACTTCGAAGCCCTCAACTTCCCCCCCAATCACCCCGCCCGCGACACCCAGGACACCCTCCTCATCGCCCGCCAGCACGCCAAACCCGCGCGCGATCGCCTCCTCCTCCGCACCCACACCTCCCCCGTTCAGATCCGCACCATGGTGCAGGCGGAGCCTCCCCTGCGCATCGTCATCCCCGGAAAGGTCCACCGCAACGACGCCGCCGACGCCACCCACTCGCCCATCTTCCACCAGGTCGAAGGCCTCGCCGTCGACACCGGCATCACCTTCTCCGACCTCAAAGGCACCCTCGACCACGCCATGAAGGCCCTCTTCGGCCACGATGTCAAAACCCGCTTCTTCCCCTCCTTCTTTCCCTTCACCGAGCCCTCCGCCGACGTCCAGATCTCCTGTATCTTCTGCGGCGGCGCCGGCTGCCGGAAATGCAAGCACTCCGGCTGGATCGAGCTCCTCGGCTGCGGCATGGTCGACCCCGCCGTCTTCGCCGCCGTCACCGCCGAACGCACTCACCTCGGCCTCGATCCCTCTCCCTACGACCCCGCCCGCGGCCCGGATGCAATCCGGGGCTTCGCCTTCGGCATGGGCGTCGAACGCATCGCCATGATCCTCCACGGCGTCTCCGACATCGGCCTCTTCTACTCCGGAGACCTGCGCTTTCTCGAACAGTTCGCCTGAATCTCCGCCCTTAGGCCCACCTCCAACGGCCTCCTCGAGCTCGCCTCTGACCACGACGCCGCCCACCTCTGCACCTCCTGCTTCGCTCTTCGCCCCAGGCCCTGATTGCGCGGAGGTCGATCCTAGAAACACGAAAGCTCCCCAACAGAGCACCTGCATGGGCGCTGTTGGAGAGCTCTCATGACTGCAATAAAACAATATGCACTGGAATAAGACGGTGTGCCAACCTTAGCGCCAGCCAGAACGGCAGCCCTGCGTCGCAAGGTCAGTCCTTCACCGTCGCATTGGTTTAGCGGAACGATCCAAACTGCTCGCGCAGTGTAATGAATCCGATGAAAAGAAGCGCAGCGGCTGAGGGGGCGAATAGTAGGTACATGTCTCTCCTTGAGTGAAGCAAAGCGGAAGTGGTTCAGGCCCGCGGATCCGGTCTTGCAGGATCCGCCAAAGTAGTGAATGCACACCATGTAGCAGTTGCTGTGCCAAACTCGGACATCGGAAGAAAGCACCATTTGCCGGCATTTGCTAAAAGCGCGCCTTGCTGTTCCAAAAAGGAACGATGCCGGTGGTTGAAGTTGCACAACGGGTTGCTTCACAGTAGAAAGATTTTCCTCAGCGGTAACCGTCGCCTCAAACCCTGCTCACTCCACCCTCCGCGCCGATGGAGCCCGACGAAGCGGCCCCGAACATCGGGAAACCGATTCGTTAGACTAGATCTCGTCCACCCATGAAGATCCTCACTGCCTGGCTTCGCGCCTACCTTCCCTCCCTTCCCGTTACCGATCGTGAACTAGCCGACGACCTCACCCTGCGCGGCATCGCCGTCGAAGGCGTTCACCATTTCGGCCCCGCCAGGGGCCACCTCTTCGAGATGGACATCACCACCAACCGCGTCGACGCCATGAACCATTACGGCATCGCCCGCGAAGCCGCCACCATCTACAACCTGCCCCTCCCTCCCCTTACCGACCAGCCGCCGCTGGTTAGTTTCATGGAGGTCGTTCGCGGCAAGGTGAAGCCCGAGCCGCCCCCAGGACCAAACCCCCGGCCCAGCGGCATTCCTCTCTTCGAAGTTCGCGTCGACGCCCCCCAGCTCTGCGGCCGCTTCACCGCGCGCATCCTCCGCGATGTCATCATCGCCCCCTCCACCGGCCAGGTCAAAACCTTCTTCGACCTCCTCGGGCAAAAACAAATCTCAAACGCCGTCGACGCCTCCAACTTCACCCTCCTCGGCATGGGCCATCCCACCCACGCCTTCGACCTCGACAAGATCGAGGGCGGCACCGTCATCGTCCGCCTGGCCCACCCCGGCGAAAAGCTCAGACTCCTCGACGGGACCGAACGCACCCTCGACCCCGACGATCTCGTCATCGCCGACAAATCCAGAGCCATCTCGCTCGCCGGCGTCATGGGCGGCTTCGACACCATGATCACCCCCGAAACCAGAAACATCCTCGTCGAGTCCGCCTGGTTCGACCCCGCCACCATCCGCCGCTCCTCGCGCCGCCACAACCTCCACACCGACGCCTCCCACCGCTTCGAACGCGGAGCCGACTTCAACGCCGCCCCCCTCGCCAATCAACTCGTCAGCCATCTCATCCTCGAGCATGGCGGCTACTCCGACGGCTTCCTCTTCGACCTGATCGATCCCGCGACCGAGCGCCGCACCGCCGCCCGCCCGCCCATCTCTCTCTCCGTCCAAGAAGTCCAGCGCCACCTCGGCGCCACCCTCGACGACACCCCGGACGACGTCCCCTCCCGCTCCGCCCTCACCGGCAACCTCGTCCACCGCTACCTCACCGCCCTCGGCTGCACCCTCTCCTCCAATTCTGGCTCCTCAGACCTCACAGACACACCCGCCCCTCCCCCGCAAACGGTCTTCCAGGTCGGCCTCCCCTCCTGGCGCCTCGATCTCGAGCGCGAGATCGACCTCATCGAAGAGATCGCCCGCGTCCACGGCTACAACCGCTTCGCCAACACCCTCCCTGCCCCCCGCCCCGTCCTCGCCCACCCCACGGACGCGCCCGAGCACGCCGTCCGCACCCGCCTCCTCGCCCTCGGCTTCTCCGAAACCATCTCCAGCACCTTCTCGAGCACCCCCGACAACGACCTCTTCGCCCCATCCTCAACCACGGCAGAGCAGGGAAGCGCCGCCTTCCCCCAGCATCCCGTCCCGCTCGAAAACCCGCTCTCCGAAGCCGCCGCCACCCTCCGCCCATCGCTCCTCCCCGGCATGCTCGCCATGCTCTCCAACAATCTCAACCGCGACGTCACCACCGCGCGCCTCTTCGAGCAGGGACACGTCTTCAGCCAGGGCCACGGCATGAGCGCCGAGCCTCAAAGCCGGGTGCCCCATCTTCGCGACGGCACCCTCGTCGCTAAGGTAGGTGAAGCGCCACCAGAGACCCCTTCCAGCCCCGAGACCATCGAAGACTTGCTGAGCCCTATCGACCACGTCTCCGAGACCGCCTCGCTCGCCCTCGGCCTCACCACCGCCGCCCCCCAGCCCACCTCCCTCTACCCCGCCGCCGACGCCCCCATCTTTCAGCTCAAGGGCGTCATCGAATCCATCGCCTCCCTCTTCTCCCTCCCCGGAGGCGCCTCCGCCCTCACCTTCACCACCGATCATCCCCCCGCCTGGCTCCACCCCGGCCGCTTCGCCACCGCTCTCCTCGGCAAACAACCCCTGGCCCACTTCGGCGAACTCTCCCCCGCCGAAGCGCTTCGGCGCAAACTCCGCCAGCCCGTCTTCCTCGCCGAACTCGATCTCGCCCAGTTCTACGCCCTCCCCCTCCGCAAGGTCACCGCCCACGAGCTCTCCCGCTTCCAGGCCGTCGAGCGCGACTTCTCCTTCCTCTTCCCCGACTCCACCCACTGGCACCTCATCGCCTCGGCAATCCACGCCCTGTCCCTCCCCGACCTCCAGCGTCTGGCTCCTGTCGAGATCTTCCGCGACCCCACAGGTAATACCGTCCCCGCCGGTCACCACTCCCTTCTCCTCCGCACCGTCTTCCAATCCACCTCCCGCACCCTCACCGACGACGAACTCACCGCCTCCTCCAACCGCATCATCGAAGCCCTCACCCAACTCGGCGGAACCCACCGCGCCTGATCTCCCGCGGGAGACACTCTCAAATTTCTGTCATCCTCAGCGCAGCGAACAGACCCGCTTCTCTACCGCGTCAACTCGGCCCGTCCTCAACTGCGCTTTCGCGATCTCCGAGGCGAAACCACCTGGATGCTCCCGCCAACTTAGCCCCCCGCATCCTCGCGCGACTTCTCTATACTTCGCGTAGGAGTAGGAGCGAAGCATGAGCACATCCGCACCCATCATCAGCGCAGACGAGTTCGAGGCGCTGGAACAGAAGGTCCTTCGAGCAGTCGAAATCGTCAAACGCGAACGCGAAGCCCGCACCTCCGCCGAGGCCGAGATCGCGCATCTCCAGCAACAGCTCGCCGATCGAAAATTAGAGCTCGAGCAGATGGAGGCGGATCAAGCCGCTCAACACCAGGCCCACGCCGACGAGTTAGCCCAGCACACCTCCGCCAGCCAGGCCCACATCTCCGCCCTCCAGGGAGAACGCGAACAGGTCCGCCAACGCGTCGAAAGAATGCTGCAGCAGATGGACGATCTGCTCTAACGTCCTGCTCAGACTCTCCCAGTCCACCTCCGAAGGAGTCCCGATGGCAACCATCAACGGCACCACCTGCGCCGACCCCTCCACCCAGGCCCAACCGGATCGCACCGAGTTGCCGTCTCGCGATCTCGTTCCCCCCAGTGCGCCCGTCGCCGTCGAGATCTATGACCAGATCTATCATCTGCGCGGCACTGACCCCTCCTACATCGAACGCCTCGCACACCTCGTCGATGACAAAATGCGCGCCGTCTCCGCGCACGGCGGCACCGTCGACTCCCTCCGTGTCGCCGTCCTCGCCGCCATCAATATCGCTGACGAACTCGAGTCCCTCCGCGCACGCCACAGCCTGCTCGCCGGCTCCGTCAACCAATCCCAGTGCAATCTCCGCTCTCGCGCCGGCTCCCTCGCCCACCTCCTTGACGAGGTCCTCACCGACACCGACACCCGCAAAGTCGGCTAGAAATCCGCAGCTCCGCCCGAGAGCACGGCTTCAGCGACGCGAGGTGTGCTGATCGAAACTGCAGCATCAGCCACCGAGCTTCGCCTCCCCAGGTCCCCGTCCCCTTGGTGCAGGCGAGAACGCGACGACGAGATAACAAGATCGGCGCGATGACCCAACCAACAAGACCCACCAAACCAACGAGACTCACCACCTCGATTCGATCCTTTCTGCCGCTCGTCCTCGCCTCCTTGCTCTCCGCCCAGCTCTCCGCCCAGGCCGCTGCGCACACCCCGTTCCACCCCGACCTCGCCACCCAGGCGGAGATCAGCGCCGCTCGCGCCGCCACCGACGCCCCCACCCAGATCGCCCACTGGCAGCAGGCCGTCAACCTCTCCGGCAACGCCTGCCCCGAGTGCTTCGAGCGCATCGCCACCCTCAGCTTTCGCACCGGAGCCTGGGAACAGGCCATCTCCGCCGTCGTCCAGTTCGAGCGCCTCTCCCCCGATCCGAAAGACCAGGCCTACGCCGATCTCCTCCACGGCAGCGCCGCCCTCCACCTCAACCAGGACCAGCCCACACCGCGTGAACTCGCGGAGGCCGACACCGCCTTCAAAGCCGCCATCGCGCACGACCCCAGCCTCCGTTCCGCGCTCTATCTCGACGGCCGCACCCTGGCCGCTCTCCACCGCGATGACGAGGCCCGCGAAGCCTTCACCCGCTATATCCAGATCGCCCCCGTCACCGACCCCTACCGTCCCCGCGCCCAGAACTATCTCGCTAACCTGACCCTCGCCCGAACCTCCATGGCCCCGCCCTTCTCCGGCGCCACCGCGGATGGCAAGACCATCACCCTCGCCTCCCTCCACGGCCGCGTCGTCCTGCTCGACTTCTGGGCTACCTGGTGCGTTCCCTGCCGCCAGCTCCTCCCCAGACTCCAGCACCTCGCCCAGCAATTCCAGGCCGAGCCCTTCACCCTCCTCAGCATCTCCTGGGACGAGGACCCTGACGCCTGGGGGAAGTTCACCACGGAAAATCACATGACCTGGCCGCAGATCCTCGATACCAATCACAAGCTCTCGAACACCTACGGCGTCGACTCCCTCCCGCACTACTTCACCATCGACGCCGACGGTGCTCTCCAATCCGAAGTCATCGGCGTCGGCGACGACAACATCGAAGCCCGCCTCCGCAAGCTCATCGCCAGGGCCAACCGGGAAGCCAACCCTCGCCGTAAACTCCCCCTTCCTTCACTTCCCGTACCTTCACTCCCCATCCCGTCCGCCAACGCACAGCCCTGACCTCGCCACACCAGGTCTCAAGCCTCTGCCGCGATCGCCACCGGTTCGGCCGTCAACATCGCTCGCCGCGGCCGCAGCAGCCGGCGCAGCGGCCGCTCAATCCAGCGATCAACCGCAACCGCAATCGTCACCGCGATCAGGAGCCATCCCACCAGCCCCAGCATCGTCTGGTGCTTCGCCTGCCCCGTCTTCCAATCCAGAAAAAACACGCCGATCACCATGCTGTGCAGCAGGTAAAAGGGATAGCTCGCCTCGCCCAGAGCCTCCATCACTCGATGCTCCAGCACCTGCACACCCGCGGGCCGCAGCGCCAGACCATAGATCAGGACCGCGAAAGCAGGCGCCAGCAGCGCCGTGTGGATCACCACGTACGGAATCCATTCCGACCCCATCACCACGGCTGCCGTCCCAGCGATTCCCATCGCCACCAGCGGCCACGCCTTCCTCCGGTCTCGCTCATTCCTCAGAAACAGCAGCCCCGTCGCCATCCCCATCAGAAACTCCGGCAAACGCACCAGGGGGTTGAACTTGATCGTGTTGATCCACGGCCCGATCGTCCGCAACGTGATAGGTCCGTCTGGCTGCAGGCGCGTGTAGAGCAGCGTGCACGCCAGCACCAGCAAGGATCCCGCGCTCCCAACCGCCACCAGCTGCCGCCGCGAAAGTCGCATCATCCGCGGCAGAAGAAAGGGAAACACGCAGTAAAAGAACGCCTCCACCGACAAGCTCCAGTTCGGGAAGTTCCAGGCCAGGGCCGTCTGCGGCAACCAGCTCTCGAGCAAAAGCACGCTCAAACCCGTCGAGAGCCACAAATGCGACGCGCTCCACGCCCACTCCGGAACGAACACCTGAGGGTTATGGGCCCGCATCTGCACGCAAACGTAGAAGTACCCCGGTCCAGTCACCAGCAGGGCAAACGCCAGCGCCGGGTAAATCCTCGCGAAACGCGCCTGGAAAAACGCCCTAAAGCTCGTACACCGGCCCGAATACGTGTACACCAGGATGAATCCCGAAAGCACAAAGAAGAAACTCACACCGCTGTACCCGACCGACGCCAACCGCCGCAGAGCCGCGCCGGGCAGCACGAACGCCTTCATCGCCTCCATATGAAAAAGCGCGACCCACAGAGCCGCGGGGAACCGCACGGAGGTGAGCGCTGGCAGGCGGGGCCTTTCGGAGGCGGGGGTGATCATGGCAGAAGCCTACGCCGGAACCCGCGACAGTGTTCCCGGAACGGCCATCTTTCCATGCCGATCTGCGGGCGCGGAAAAGAACCGCTACCGCCAGAAATGCCTTGCCTCCAGGAACATGGCGCAACCACCCCACCCAAACCCGTATCCTGATATCAGGGCCGTGGGAACTCCGGCTCTTTCGGCTTCCGCTGCATCTTCACCTCGTGGTTAGCTCAGGTCCAGACTTAACTAGCCTCGATGGAAGACTTTGCGTACTTTGGGGGGGAGGGGGGATACCCTCTCGCTGCCCGCTTGGGGGGGACGCCTTCATCGGAAAAGGGCACCCGGCCCGGGAGTCGCATCCAAGGCCGTAGAAACGAAAGAAGAGGTCACCCGCTTATGGATAAGGTAGAGATTCTCGACGATCAGGTCGTTCCCCTGGACGACATCGCGCCCGGCCTCAAGGGACTCCGCATCCTGTTCGTCAACGTCTTCGGCGTCACCCACCCCGACGGCGCCTGGACCCTGATCGACGCCGCCGTACCCTTCTCCGCCTCCCGTATCAAGGCCTGGGCCGGGAAGAACTTCAACGGTCCGCCCAACGCCATCGTCCTCACCCACGGCCACTTCGACCACGTCGGCACCGCCCGCGAGCTCGCCGACACCTGGAACGTTCCCGTCTTCGCCCACCCCCTCGAGTTCCCCTACCTCACCGGGCAGAAGGAGTACGACGGCCCTAACTGGAAGGCCGGCGGGGGCCTCATGTCGCTGCTCTCCCCCCTCTATCCAAAGAGCCCCATCGACCTCGGCAGCCGCCTCCATCCCCTACCCGGCGACGGCGTCGAGCTCTCCATCGCCCAGCTCCCCGGATGGAAGCTCCTCCACACCCCCGGCCACACTCCCGGCCACGTATCCTTCTTCCGCGAAAGCGACCGCACCCTGCTCGTCGGCGATGCCTTCTGCACCACCAAACCAGAGAGCTTCTTCGAGGCCGCCCTGGCACAACCGCCCGAACTCCACGGCCCCCCCGCCTACTTCACCTCCAACTGGTCCGACGCCAAAGCCTCCGTTCGCAAGCTCGCAGCGCTCGACCCCATCACCGTCGCGGTTGGCCACGGCAAACCCCTCTCCGGAGATCACGTCCCCGAACGCCTGCAGGTGCTGGCCGACGCCTTCGATCAAATTGCCGTCCCCGATAACGTCAAAGAAAATCGCAATCTTTAGTTGCAGGCGCTTGACTTGCCAATCCGGCGGCACCCCGGTAGCATCCAACTCAAGAAACCGGCCTGCAAAGCAGGTGCGCGACCAACGCTGGTTGAACCAATATTCATTGAACAGGGACCTAGCTCGTATATATGGCTCGGTGTGCAGTGTCCGCCAGTCCGGAATGCCTAAAGAGCCACGGCGGGGTCCCGCCGTCTTAGACGGGTTCACCAGCGACTCGACGCACGGCCCAGCGGGTCGGTCTTCTTCCTTAAGCCTCAGGTCGACTTGTCATCGCGTCGCTTGAGCGAGCCTCAGATCATTCGGCAGGCCCCGAGAGGTCCGAAGTCATCGCTCTGAGTCCCCAAGTCATCACTCTGGGTCCGAAGTCATTGCTACGAGATAGAGCAGGCCGGAGACGGCCACCATGCCCACGCCAAGGAACTGAATCGGATCGAGCAGAAAGCCCGGAGAGTCCGGTGCGTAAGGATAGGGCTGGCGCAGGAAGCTGAGTAGAAACTGAGCGCTGCCACTGAGCAGCAGGGCCAGACTCGCGGTGGTCCCCGACCTGTGTCCCTGCCGGTGAAGGTGCCGGAACAGGATCACGGTCAGCGCGAGAGCGACAAGGGCAGCGAACAGCCCCACAGGCTGCTGCAGGTCGGGGTCCGGCGGGATACGGACAGCCCACATCGCCCGGCTGGGTAGGCCGGGGTCGGAGCCTTCAGCAAGCTGGCCCAGAGCCAGGAACGACCAGAGCAGCGTAAGGGGAGCGGACCAGGCATCCAGAGCGTCGAGAATTGGAATGTGTCTTGCCCGTAAATAGACGAGCGTGGCGACCCCGGTAAGGAGCAGTCCGATCCCGGTGAGTGACGGAAGGGTAAGCAGGAGGATTGGGTAGGAGAGGAAGCTGCGGAAGTTCGTCGCGATCAGCAGCAGCCGAGACATTGTGAAAGCGGAGACGGCAGCGAACACAGTGGTGTTCCAAAGCGTGTCGGGTGAAAGATGCGCCGGCGGCGCACAGCGTAGAGCCAGTGACAGGGCAGCCATCAGACCCAGGGCCGCCAGCAGCCCGGAGGTCGGGAACGAGAGATGCCCGAGATGGAACAGGGTGGGATGCACGCTGGGGATAGTCTAAAGGGACATCTTCTCGGAAGTCGCGATGCGTAGACAATGGGCAGGGAGCAGTGGCCTCGCCGCGCTCAGGAGGCTTTGACCAGAATGCCCTCGAAGAACATGCTCCCCAAGGGCCATCGTCACCGCTCCGTTCGAGCAGAGTACGTCGCGACCCGAGGAGTCGATCCGCTCACTGCTCCCGCGATCCCGACTGTCGACATTGACCTCTACGATCATCAGAAAGCCGGCCTCAACACTGAAATCGTGACTGGCCCCACCACCCACACCATCACCGCCCCTCCCGAGGCCGCGGGCGTACGCGTCGACCAGTACCTCGCCCAGGCCATCCCGGAGATCAGCCGATCCCGCGTTCAACTGCTCATCGATCACGGTCAGGTCCAGGTCAACGGCTCGACCGCAAGGGCAAAGCACAGGCTGGCCCCGGGCGAGATCATCGTCATCACCGGTAGCCCCCGTCCTGCCCCCCTCAACGCCGCTCCCGAGGACATCCCGCTCGACATCATCTTCGAAGACGAGTTCCTCGCCATCGTCAATAAACCCGCCGGAATGATGGTTCACGCCGGCGCGGCGGCGCCTCGCTCCGAGACCGAACTCAACGAAGATCTTGGTGAGGGCACAGCCATAACTCACGACCCACGGTCCGCGGGAACCCTCGTCAACGCTCTCCTCCATCACTTCAATCGCCACCTGTCCAACGTCGGCGGTGATCTTCGTCCCGGCATCGTCCACCGCCTCGACAAGCAGACCAGCGGCCTCCTCATCATTGCCAAGGACGACATCACCCACCGCAAACTCGGAGACATGTTCTCCGCCCGCACCGTCGATAAGAAGTACATCGCTCTCGTTCACGGCCACATCCCTCGCCGCGGCGGCGCCAGCACCGACCTCACCACCATCAATCTTCCCATCGGCCGCGACATAGTCCGCCGCACCCGCATGACCACGCGGCGTTCAGTCGACGGGGCCGGAGTCCGCTTCGCTGTCTCCCACGTCCGCGTTCTCGACCGCCTGGCCACGCCGCACGGCCCCTTCACCCTCGTCGAGGTCACCATCGAGACCGGTCGCACCCACCAGATCCGCGTCCACCTCCAGTCCCTCGGCCATCCGGTCGTCGGCGATAACCTCTACGGCGCGCCCCATAACATCCGCCTCTCCGCCAACCCCGCCGCACCCACCCTCTCTCTGCCCCGCAACTTCCTCCACGCCGCCCGCCTCTCCCTCATCCACCCCCGCACCGGCAAGCCGCTCGTAGCCGAGGCCCCGCTATCCCCTGAGTTAACCCGCTTCCTCGCCTCTCTTAAGACCGATGCCGCAGACGCTCCGATAGAATCAACCGCGTGACCGTCCTCTCTCGCATCACCCGCGCCACCCGGCTGCTTCTCTCCGCTTCTGCTCCACTCGCCGCCATACTTCTTCTCTCCACCGCCCCCCTCGCTCCCGCGCAGGCTCCCGACCCAACCAAGCCCTCGGCTGCCCCCTACACTCCGCCACCGCAGCCGCCACTCAAAAGCCCTCCGACCGCAAACCACCCGGAACAGCCCGCTCCCCAGCAGCCCAAGTCAACCCCAGCCGCACCCCAGACCACCCAACCCCAGGCGCCGCAGCCCCAGCAGACCCAACCCCAGACGACCCAACCACAGACGACCCAACCCTCAGCGCAACTGCCAAGCTCGCCGCAGGCACAGCCTCAAACCCAGCCGCCCACGACCCAGCCGCAGCCTGCCTCGCCGCCGCCTAATACCCAGCAGAGGCCCGCCAGTCCTCCACCGGCGAGCCCCAGCCTCCGGCCGCCCGCCGGACAGCCCCCGCTCCCACCCGATGATTCCGTCACCACCATCCGCGTCCAAGCCAACGAGGTCAACCTCATCTTCACCGTCACCGACAAGAAGGGCCGCTTCATCACCGGCCTTCGCCGCGAGAACTTTGGTCTGCTCGACGATGGCCGACCTCCCGTAGCCGTTATCGGCTTTCGCCAGCAGACGAATCTGCCCCTGCGAGTCGGCATCATGATCGACACCTCCTCCTCCATCCGGCAGCGCTTCCAGTTTGAACAGGACTCCGCCGTCGAGTTCTTCCTGCAGGTCCTGCACCGCAGCGACCGTGCCTTCGTCGAGGGCTTCGACATCGAGACCAACATGGCCCAGGACTACACCAACTCCGTCGACCTCCTCAATCAAGGCATCCGCAAGCTCCGCCCCGGCGGCGGCACCGCCCTCTACGACGCCCTGTACAAGACCTGTCGCGACCAGATGCTCACCCTCCGTGGCGACGAGGCCGTTCGCAAAGCCCTCATCCTCGTCTCAGACGGCGACGACAACTACTCCCGCGCCACCCAGGCCGACTCCATCAAGGAGTGCCAGCGCGCCGAGACCATCGTCTACACCATCTCCACCAACGTCAGTCCGAGCAAAGACAGGGGCGACGAGACGCTCAAGATCATCTCCGACGCCACCGGCGGTCAGGCCTTCTACCCGACCAAGATCGAGGACGTCGCCACCGGCTTCCACAACATCGAGGAAGAGCTCCGATCGCAGTACTCCCTCCAGTACCGCCCCGCCGACTTCAAGGCCGATGGCGGCTTCCGCACCATCTATCTGCAGGCCACCGATCCCCGCTACCACGTCCGGACCCGTAAAGGCTACTTCGCCCCGCGTGCCCCGGAGTAGCACCGACCGGAGCAGCAATGATCAACGGATCGAAACTCGGCGGAGCGACAAAGATATCCGCCCCCTTGCGCTTAGGCTTTGCGCTGCTTTCGATTGTTCTCGTCTGGATGCTGTTCGCAGCTGTGGTCGCGGTTGGCAGCTTGGAGTTTGGGTGGGAGTTCGTCCCGCTCGTCGGCTGGATCGCAATCTTCGCCGCTGTCACCTTTGCCCTCTTCGTACTTCCGTTGCTCTGCCTTACCTCTGCGGCATGGCAACTCCGCTACTGGTATGTCCTTCTCGCCTTCTCGCTCTGCTGGGCAATCGGACTTGGATCGCTCTTCTTTCACACATCACCGATCCGGATGCTTGCTGACGAAGTGTTCGGGTATGCACTTGTAGTTTCTGCAATTTTCACCGTCTCCCTATACGTCGTGCTGTTGCGCCTGCGTCTGAGTCGTCGTCCAGCATTACTTGTTCCCGGATCGGCAGGCAAGAACGCGCACTTCTGAACCGTGCGCCGCGCCCGAGCGTATACGATTGGGCACACACAGGAGAACCCTATCCCTTGAAGCACGCCCTTGCCGCCGCAGCCTTTCTCTGTTTCCCGCTCGCCGGCGCCGCCCAGCAGCCCGCCCAGCCACTCCAGGCCATGCCTTACTCCCCCTCGCTCGACCCCTCGAGTCTCGACCGCTCCGTTGACCCCTGCACCGACTTTTACAAGTTCTCCTGCGGCGGTTGGCAGAAGAAAAACCCCATCCCCGCCGACCAGGCCGCGTGGAGCGTCTACGCCAAGCTCGCCAATGACAACCAGCAGTTCCTCTGGGGCATCCTCGCCGACGACGCTAAAGCCACCAATCGCAATCCCGTCCAGCAGAAGGTCGGCGACTACTTCGCTGCCTGCATGGACACCGCCGCCATCGATCTCCGCGGCCTCGACCCGCTCAAGCCGTCGCTCGCCCGCGTTGATTCCCTCAACGACCGTCCGGCCATCATTGCCGAGATCGCCGCCCTCCACCACAACCTTCCAGGAAGCTACTTCTTCGGCTCCGGAACCGGTCAGGACGCCATCGATTCCAGCACCGTCATCGTGGAACTCGGCGCCGGCGGCCTCGGCCTTCCCGACCGCGATTACTACCTCAAGACCGATGCCAAGAGCGTCCAGATCCACGACGGATACGTCGCCTACATCACGCAGCTCCTCGGCATGATCGGCGAGCCCGAGCCGCAGGCCAAGTCCGATGCCGCCACCATCCTCCGCATCGAAACCGTTCTCGCCAAAGCCTCGCTGTCGCGCGTCGACCGCCGCGATCCGCATAAGACCTACCACAAGATGTCGGTCGCCGATCTCACCGCGCTCTCGCCAGCCCTCAACTGGCCCGCGTACTTTTCGACTCAGGGCGCACCCTCGCTCGCTACCCTCAACGTCTCTCAGCCGGAGTTCATTAAGGCCGTCAATGCCGAGCTCACCACTGAGCCAGTCGAAGCCCTCCGCGCCTACCTCCGCTTCCACCTCGCCACCGCCGCCGCGTCCTCGCTCTCGCACCCCTTCGAGCAGGCGCAGTTCGACTTCTACTCGAAGACCCTCCGCGGCATCCCCGCCATGCCTCCGCGCTGGAAGCAGTGCACGCGCCAGGTTGATAGCTCTCTCGGCGAGGTCCTCGGGCGGGAGTTCGTTCGCCGCACCTTCTCCGCCGATATGAAGGGCAAGACGCAGAAGATGACGGAGCAGATCGAGACCGCCATGCAACACGAGATCGAAGCTCTCGACTGGATGAGCCCTGAGACCAAAAAGGAAGCTCTGCGCAAGCTCCACGCCATCCGCAACAAGATCGGCTACCCCGATCAGTGGCGCGACTACACCGCCCTGCTCGTCAAACCGCACGACTACTTCGGCAATGTCCGTCGCTCCGCCGAGTTCGAAGACGCCCGCGAGTGGCAAAAGCTCGGCCGGCCCGTAGACCGCAACGAATGGGGCATGACGCCGCCCACCGTCAACGCCTACTTCAACCCGCAGATGAACGACATCAACTTCCCCGCCGGCGTTCTTCAGCCACCGCTCTACGACGTCAAGCTCGATGACGCTCCCAACTACGGCAACACCGGCGCCACCATCGGCCACGAGCTCACCCACGCCTTCGATGACGAGGGCCGCCAATTCGACGCGCAGGGCAACCTCAAGGACTGGTGGACCCCGGCCGACGCCAAAGGCTTCGAAGACCGCATCAACTGCATCCGCGACCAGTACGCCCAGTACGTCATCGTCGACGACATCCATATCAACTCCAAGCTCACCAGCGGAGAGGATGTTGCCGACCTCGGCGGCACCCTCCTCGCCTACATCGCCTGGCAGACGCAAACCGCCAGCGAGCATCTCACCGACCGCGGCGGCTTCACTCCGGACCAGCGCTTCTTCGTCGGCATGGCCCAGTGGGCCTGCGAGATCGACCGCCCCGAAAACCTGCGCGTCAGCGCCATCACCAACCCCCACTCACCCGGCTTCGCGCGCATCAACGGCGTAGTCAGCAACATGCCGCAGTTCGGGAAGGCCTTCGGCTGCAAAGCGGGCCAGCCCATGGTGCATGCCCCCACCTGCAGAGTCTGGTAGGAACGGCTCCCGTCAGCTACCTCCCCGTAACTTCAACGCTGCTCCCGTTGCTCCCTACCGCGATCTGATGTCGCTCATGGCGCGATCGTCGGCGCGGACGTCCGCCTGGCATCGGGCGGGCGCCTCGAACCCATCCAAATACCCTAGAAATCTGCTGCCACGTGCTATACTTGAGGGATCAAAACAGAGCAAAAATTCTGATATAAGCTACTGACTTTGCAATGACTTAGCCCACGCTTCCAGGCAAGTCTAGACCTCACCACAGACGGGAGCACCCATGGCATCGACCGCCCTTCCGACAGATACCGCAAACCTCGACCTAGAACGTGCAGGCGGACCCCCGCACGTGCAGGGCAGCGGCTACTCCGCCGAGAACATCACCGTGCTCGAAGGTCTCGCGGCCGTCCGGAAACGCCCCGCCATGTACATCGGCTCTACCGGCGATCAGGGGCTGCACCATCTCGTCTACGAGGTCGTCGATAACTCCGTCGATGAGGCCCTCGCCGGCTACGCTTCCCGCATCGATGTCACCATTCATGTCGACAACTCCATCACCGTCGTCGACGACGGCCGCGGCATTCCCGTCGACGATAAGGTCATTAACGGCGTCACAATGCCCGCCGTCCAGGTCGTTCTCACCATCCTCCACGCCGGCGGCAAGTTCGACGCCTCGAACTACAAGGTTTCGGGCGGCCTGCACGGCGTCGGCGTAAGCTGCGTCAACGCACTCTCGGAGGAGTTCGACGTCGAGATCTGGCGCGACGGCTTTGCCTGGGAGATGGACTACTCGAAGGGCGATCCCATCAGCAAGCTGCGAAAGATGGGCGCGTCCACACGCAAGGGAACGAAGGTGCATTTCCTCCCCGACCGCTCCATCTTCTCCGTCCACGAGTACAACTACGACACCCTCGCCAATCGCCTCCGTCAGCTCGCCTTCCTCAACAAGGGCATCGAGATCACCCTCACCGACGAGCGCGCCTCCGACGCCAAGACCGGCGACTCCAAAACCCAGACCTTCAAATACACCGGCGGCATCGCCGAGTTCATCAAGCTCCTCAACAAGGGCAAACAGGTCCTGCACGAGAAGCCAATCTACATGGAAGCCGAGCGCGACGGCGTCGCTATGGAGATCGCCCTCCAGTACAACGACGCCTACTCCGAGACCGTCTTCTCCTTCGCCAACAACATCAACACCGTCGACGGCGGTACCCACCTCTCCGGCTTCCGCACCTCGCTCACGCGAACCATCAACTGGGCCGGCCAGCAGATGGGCCTATTTAAGGACGTCAAGGAAAACCTCTCCGGCGATGACGTCCGCGAGGGCCTCGTCGCCGTCGTCTCCGTCAAGCTCTCGCAGCCGCAGTTCGAAGGCCAGACCAAGGGCAAGCTCAACTCCGATATCGCCGGCACCGTCCAGGCCTTCGTCAATGAGCGTCTCGGCGCCTTCCTCGAGCAGAACCCCTCGGTCGCCAAGAAGATCATCAACAAGGCCATCGACGCCGCTCGCGCCCGCGAAGCCGCCCGCAAGGCCCGCGACCTCACCCGCCGCAAAGGCGCTCTCGATGGCGGAGGTCTGCCCGGCAAACTCGCCGACTGCTCCGAGCGCCTGCCCGATCGCTGCGAACTCTACCTCGTCGAGGGGGAGTCCGCCGGCGGAACCGCCAAGCAGGGACGCGACCGCAAGTTCCAGGCCATCCTTCCGCTTAAAGGCAAGATCCTCAACGTCGAAAAGGCCCGCTACGACAAGATGCTCGGCCACGAGGAGATCCGCGCCATGATCACAGCCCTCGGCTGCGGTATCGGCAAGGACGACTTCGACGCCACCAAGCTCCGCTACGGCAAGCTCATCCTCATGACCGATGCCGACGTCGACGGCTCCCACATCCGCACGCTCCTGCTCACCTTCTTCTTCCGCCACATGACCGAACTCATCCAGCGCGGCCACGTCTACATCGCCCAGCCTCCGCTCTATCGCATCAAGAAGGGCAAGTTCGAGCAGTACATCAAGGACGATCGCGAGTACGTCTCCGTGATGGCCAAGCGCGCCTCCGACGGCATGGTCATCCGCTACGGCGAGGGTGGTGCCCGCCTTGAAGGCAAGGAGCTCACCAAGTACATGTCGCAGCTCAAGGACTATCTCGACTTCTTCGATAAAGTTGTCAAGCGCGTCCGCAACGAAGAAGTCGTCCGCGCCTTCGCCGAGATCTTTGCCAGCGAAGGCAAGGACCCCGCCCGCCGCGCCGACTTCGAATCCACAGGCAAGCTCAAGCTCATGCGCGATCGCCTCAAAACCCTCGAGCGCGCCTATCAGTTCAAACACCTCGGTGACGTCGAGTTCGACGAGGAGCATCGCATGTACTCCCTCTCCTATACCGACGCGCAGGGTGCCGTCCGCAAGATCGACTGGACTCTGGCCTCCGCGCCGGAGAGCCGCCAGATGCTCGCCAAGCATGCCCAGATTCGCGAGCAGCTCGTCGGCCCGTTCCTCATCGAATATGCCAAAAGAGAAGATCTCACCAAATTCGGCAAGGAGGAAATGCTCGACGTCGCGGGTCAGGCAGCGTCCTCGTCGTCTCCCTCGCAGTCCGATCTCGACGAGGCTGACGAGGTCGAGCAGGAGGAGGGCGTCAATGAGACCATAGCCTCCGCTCCCGGTACCGTCGGCGAAGCGAAACCCGGCAAGCGCAACTCGAAATCCTCGCAGGATCCTGTCGAAAAGCAAACGCCCCGCGAGGTCTTCGAGTACGTCATCGAGCAGGGCCGCAAGGAGTACCAGGTCCAGCGCTACAAGGGCCTCGGCGAGATGACCGCGCCCCAGCTCTGGGAGACCACTATGGACCCTGAACGGCGCACCCTCCTCCAGGTCAAGCTCGAGGACATCGCCGCCTGCGAAGAGATCTTCACCACCCTCATGGGCGAAGACGTTGAGTCCCGTCGCAAGTTCATCGAAGAGAACGCCCTCGACGTCAAGAACCTCGACATCTGATCGGCGCACGAACACGACCAGAGGCCTTGCATCTGCGGGGCATCTTCCCGTTGCAGGCCCTCGCAACTCCAATGCAATAATGCGGAATGATCGAACATCCTGAAGGCTTCTCAGCCACCCGGCGGAGTCTCATCGCCGTCTGCTCCGCTGCTGGTATCGGCCACACCCTCTTCCCAGGCGCACTGCTCGCACTCATTGCTCCCCGCTCTGCCTTCGCGCAGGATCCCTCGACTCCGAAAGAGACCGCCGCCAATCTCGCCAGAATTACCCCGGAGATGATCGCCGCCGCTGCCGCCATCGCCGGCATCACCGTTCCCGCCGAGCAGATGCAGGCCATGCTCGAAGGCCTCAGCTCGCAGCGCGATGACGTCGTCTCCATCCGCGGGCTCCACCTCGAAAACTCCACCGCCCCCGCCTTCCTCTTCGACCCCGTACCCACAGGCATGACGCTCGACACGGCCAAACGCCCGACTCGCATCAGCCCCGCCCCTGACGTCTCCCCGCTCGTCAGCGCAATCCCGCAGGCAACTGCCGCGCAGGCCGGCTCCTCCGCCGCAGAGACCATCGCTTTCGCCCCCGTGCGCGACCTCGCCGATCTCCTCCGCACCCGCAACCTCTCCTCCATCGACCTCACGAAGCTTTATCTCGCCCGCCTCAAAATGTATGATCCACGGTTACATTTCGTCATCAATCTGACCGAAGACCGCGCCCTCGCCCATGCCGCCGCCGCTGACAAGGAGATATCCTCCGGCAAATACCCGCGGCCCCCTTCACGGCATCCCCTGGGGCGGAAAGGATCTTCTCGCCGTGAAAGGTTATCCCACCACCTGGGGAGCTGCCGGCTTCGAGCAGCAGAGCTTTGACACCGACGCCACGGTCGTTCAGCGCCTCGACGCAGCCGGTGCGGTGCTGATCGCCAAGCTCACCATGGGAGCCCTCGCCCAGGGCGACCTCTGGGGTTACCCGCAGGGCGCTAACAAAGCAGGCGCCCGCACCCGAAACCCGTGGAACCCGCGCCAGGGCTCAAGCGGATCGTCCGCCGGCAGTGCGAGCGCCGTCTCCGCCGGGTGTGTCGGCTTCGCCATCGGCACCGAAACCCTCGGCTCCATCTCCTCGCCCAGCACCCGCTGCGGCGTCACCGGCCTCCGCCCCACCTTCGGTTTTGTCCCCCGCACCGGAGCCATGGCCCTCTCCTGGACCATGGACAAGATCGGCCCCATCGCTCGCTCAGTCGAGGACTGCGCACTCGTGATGACCGTCATTTATGGCCCCGACGGCCACGACCGCTCCGTCAAACCCGCCGCCTTCAACTGGGACGCCCAGTTCGACTGGAAGCAGCTTCGCGTCGGCTACATCAAGTCGGCCTTCGACCTTCGGCCACCGGATGAACTCAAACCACCCTCCGAAACTATGTCCGACAAGGATGCAACTGCCTTCAGGCAGCGCCAGCAACGTCAGCGCGATGACTATACCCGCCGCCAGTACGACGCAAAGTACGCCTCCGCCTCGCTAGACGTGCTTCGCGGCCTGGGCGTCAACCTCATCCCTGTTGAAATGCCCAAGTTCCCTTTCGGCGGTATCGTCCCTGTGCTCGAAGCCGAGGCCGCCGCTGCCTTCGACGACCTCACCCGCAGCGGCCGCGACAAACTCCTCAGCGGCCAGGAGCCCTTCGACTGGCCCAATCAGTTTCGCGTCGCCCGCTTCTTCTCCGCCGTTGACTACGTCCAAGCGATGCGCGCCCGGTCTCTCGCCATCGACGCCATGGCCAGGATCTTCAACGAGGTCGACGTCCTCGTCACCCCCTCCGGCGGCGTCCAGCTCGTCGCCACCAATCTCACCGGACACCCCGCCGTCATCGTTCCTAACGGCCTCCGCGGCCCAGACGCTCCACCTTCAACGAATGACGCAGACGGCGCAGTCGACAACGCCGGCGGTCCCGGCACCCCCGTCAGTCTTACCTTCCTTGGAGGCCTCTACACCGACGCTCGCCTCGCCGCTTTTGCACGCGCTTATGAACAGAAAACCGACTTCCACCGCATGCATCCCAAGCTCTTCTGACTAGCAGATACTTCGACCTTCTGGTTTGTCATCGACCGCCGAGCTCAACGCCTGCACCCGACTTCACCGTTACCTCTGACCCCTCTGCTAGCAGTACGCTCTCTGGTTCCTGGCCCTGTAGCATCGCAAACTCTTCTCCATACTGCGCTCGAAAATCGATGTCCGTTACAAATTGCCGCACCGGGTATACCTCCCACCTCGGATGTGCGACCTCGTACCCTGAAGTCCTTTTAGCACTCCGCCGTGTGTACCCCCAGTAGTGCTCCGTGATGAACTCCTCAACACTGCTCTCCGTGATCGGTTCAGTCTGGGTTGACGCAATCACCTCCATGCTCCGCCAGGTACTATTCCACCGCCACTCGTAACGAACCTTCAATGCCTCCCCGCTCCGCTTCCACTGGTGCCGCGTAGCCCTGGTCACGTAGCTCTCGCCGTATAACGTATTTGCAATAAAGCTCACAGTGAACCGCGGGACCAACTCCTGAAGAAACACGACGCCGCGATGGCTCACACCCGCCCCATCCGTGTGCTTTACATAAAAGCGCAAGTTGACCTCTTCGAAATTTGTGTGAAACGGAATCCGCCATCCCTTCAGCTGAACATCCGCAAATAGAAAGCCAATCAGACTTACGTAGCAGCGGCCTTGATACAGATCGAACTCGGTACCCACTGGCAGGTAAGGCAGCAGCAGATTCTCCGGCACGACGTAATTTGCCATAATCAGCTTGCGCCACGCTGCACTCAGAAAGGTTAACGCCATGAACCGATCCTATGCTTCGTGGTTCTCCGCCGCTTGACCTTCGTCGCCCCCACAAACATCCCCCGCAGTCCAATCTCACGGGGGTACTTCTACAAACACCAATCGTCAATCCACCGTACCTGACGGGGTCGCTTCAGCCATTGTCGGGTGCTACTATCCCGCTATGTTGGCCGACCCCACCCCCGTTTCGTCTCTGGCCAGTCGCCCCTCCTACCCACCGGCGTCCGTTCTTCTGGAGGCATCAGCTCTCACCAAGTTTTACGGGGCCAGCCGCGTGGTCGAAGACGTCTCCCTTACTATCCATCGCGGTGAGACGCTCGGCCTCGTCGGTGAATCCGGCTCCGGCAAATCCACCATCGCTCGCATGCTTCTTCGTCTTGTCGAGCCAACCAGGGGGAAGATCCTATACGACCTCACCGACCTCCTGGCTCTCAACCCCCGCTATCTCCGCCGCATGCGTCGCCGCATGCAGATCGTCTTTCAGGATCCTTTCGCCGCCCTCAACCCGCGCATGCGCGTCCGCGAGATCCTCGCCGAGCCCTTCGCTATCCATCGCGTTCGGCCGCCTGAGGGTCTTCCCGTTCGCCTCGACACTCTTCTCCACGAGGTAGGCCTAGAGACCTCCTCGCTGTCACGCTATCCGCATGAGTTCTCCGGAGGTCAGCGGCAGCGCATCAATATCGCCCGAGCCCTTGCCCTGAAGCCCGAGTTCCTTGTCCTCGACGAGCCTGTCAGTGCGCTCGATGTCTCTGTTGGGGCGCAGGTTATCAATCTCCTCCGTGACCTTCGACGTACCCACGACCTCACCTACCTCTTCATCTCTCATTCCATGCCGCTCGTCCGATATCTCTGCGACCGAGTCGCCGTCCTTAAGCGCGGCCGCATCGTCGAGATCGGCGGGGCCCTCGAAATATGTGATCATCCTGTGGAGGAATACACTCAGAAACTCATCGCCGCGACTCCCGAAGTCCCTACGTGAGGAGCTTCCTACGCAGAAATACCCGCCCTCACTGCCCCTATAATGAGACGAGGATGCCACATAACCTCGCTCCGCACTGACGCTACACTTAGCCCGTTACGGCGTCCCTCATCGCCGGCATTATGAAAGCCATTACGGGCGGAGGCTCTTTTCTGTTTTTTCCTGCCATACTCGCAATCGGCGTTGCTCCAATTCAGGCTGATGCCACGAATACGGTAGCGCTCTGGCCCGGCCAACTCACGAGCGTCGCCGCGCTTCGACTTGATCTTCGCCGCGATCTCCTCCCCGTTATCGTTATCGCAAGCATCCTTGGCGGCGTAGGCGGCGCCGTCGTCCTCCTCCACACTCCTCAGGGAATCTTCCTCAATCTTGTTTCATTGCTTCTCCTCACCGCCTCACTCCTTTTCGGCATCAGCGGTCCGGTCTCCCGTTTGCTTCTACATCGGATATTCGGAGCTGGGGCGGGCTTCCTCATCATGAGCGCCCTCGCTCTCTTTGGCGTGGAGAAAATACACAGACTTAACGCACTCAAGGTCCTCGCCGCCTACCTCTCCAATCTCTGCGCCCGTCCTTACTTTCATCATCAGCGGAGCCATCATCTGGCACTATTGTTTTGTCTCGATACTTTTCGCCGGGGCCGGCGGGGACGTGGGCGCACGCTACCCCCGCAGCATGAACGCCGATGTCCTCCGCAGCGTCGTTGTAATTACCGCCTAACCATGGCGGCATATTTCTTTTGGAGACAGCACCGGCCATGAATTGCAACGCAGCTTCCCTCCACCATCTGCAACCTATAAGACCCGCATGAATCCAATGCCGAAAGGTGTCATCGAGCTTACCGGGTTCGCGGCCGCATTCTGCACCACTGTCGCGTTCATCCCACAACTCGTCCAGATAGTTCGCCTGCGCTCCGCTCGCGAGATCTCCCTGCCGACCTTCCTTCTTTTCTCGGTCGGTGTCTTTCTGTGGCTCGTGTACGGACTCAGGACTGGTTCAAAACCCGTGATCGTCTCGAACATATTGACCCTCGTCCTCAGCCTGAGCATCCTTATTCTCAAACTTCGCTACGATCGCCGTTCCATCGAAGAGGTAAAAAGATGAGTCACGAAGGCATTCGCATCGTCCACGGTGAAAATCCTCCAGTTCAGGACGTTCAACTTCCAACCGAAGCTCGTACTCCCGCAAAAGTACGAGTGAAGAAGACCGAGGGAACCGGTGTGGAGATTGACTGGAAGGATGGACATGAAAGCCGATGGAATTTCGCGTGGCTCCGAAACGCCTGCCCCTGCGCAACCTGCTATGAGGAACGTGAGAAAGCAGGCCGCGCACTAGGAAAACCTAAGCCAAAACCTCACACCCTTCTTGCAATGTACGAGGCCCCGCCGCGACCAGTCGAGGTCACCCCTGTAGGCAACTACGCAGTTCGTTTCAAGTGGAACGATGGCCACGAAAGCGGGATCTATTCATGGGAATACCTCCGGCGTGTCTGCCAATGCAACCGGTGCGTCTCCGAACAGCCGCAGTAAGTAAGAGGCTGGGGTCTATTCCCCGGCCTCTTACTTCTTTTCCTGATACTGCCCGATGTGCGAGTAGATCTCATCCGGGAATTTAAGATTGCGATAAAGATTCCCGCAGTCGGGATCATCAGGCTTCGGTAGGATCGGGAACTCCTGCTTGGTCTGCCATTCCAGGATTCGCTCTCGCTTCGGCGGGCTGTAGTCCCTCCCCTCTACTTGGCGCAACATGAGGCGTGCCTGTTCCTCGTCAAACTCCTTGTCTCGAGTCATCCAGGCCAACACTTCGTCATGTGGGAGAAAGTGCCGCGCCACCATGGCAAACACTAGCCTCCCATAGTGCCCGATGTCCTTACCTTCGCTGAGTGAGTCCAGGAGGTGCGCCATCATGGAATCGTTCCGCAGCTCCGTCTCTCCACCTTCGACTCTTGTTTCATCCTCTGCTGAGCTCGGCGATGGTTGTTTCTTCGCCTCTTCAGCACCGGGCGGAATCGAAACCACCGCTTTTGAGGGAGAGCCTTGAGCACTACTTTTCAGCTTAGCTAACTCAGCCTCAGCTTTATCAGCACGCTCCGTCAGCTTCCTTATAGCCTCTGCCGTCTCGTCGATGACCACTGGCTTATCCAACACAACCTCACGCTCTGCCATCAGATCCTCCATACGCCTTTTATTCGCCTCGTCTTAGAGATGACGATGAACAATCTCGCGTTGCCAAGCGAATCGAAGGAGCGGAAAGAGGATCAAAAGTGCTGCTGATTTACTTCAGCGTTTCGTGCTATTCGAGATGAGAACCGCCGCGAGCGCCCTTGGGTCTGCGGTTTGCCTGCAGAACCCTCTTTCGCATCCGCAATGACTTTGGAGTCACTTCGACGAGTTCGTCATCAGCAATGAACTCGATCGATTGTTCCAGGGTTAGCTGTTTGAAGGGAACAAGGCGTAGTGCGTCGTCCGAACCGGAGGCACGCATGTTGGTCAGCTTCTTCTCGCGAACAGCATTGACGTCGAGATCGTTGTCACGTGAATGCTCGCCGATAACCATGCCCTCATAGACCTCAGTGCCGTCCCCCACGAACAGGATGCCTCGATCCTGAACGCCGTCAAGCGCATACGTGGTCGTCGTGCCGGAACGATCAGAGATCAGAGCACCGGTTGGGCGCTGCGGGATCTCTCCCTGATACGGAATATACTCACCCGCAATGGAGTTCATGACGATCGTGCCGCGAGTTTCGGTAAGCATCTCGTTACGCAGACCAATAAGGCCGCGTGATGGGACCTTGAACTCCATGCGAACCCGGCCCGTGCCATGATTCGCCATCTTGTTCATTTCACCTTTTCTCGGTCCCAACCGCTCGATCACAGTGCCGACGAAATTTTCGGGAATATCAATAGTAAGGAGTTCGGAGGGCTCCATGAGCTCGCCGTCCACGCGTTTGGTCACAATCGTCGGACGCGAAACCATGAGCTCGAAGCCTTCTCGGCGCATCATCTCGATCAGCACGGAGAGTTGGAGTTCACCGCGGCCAAGCACCTTGAATGTTTCTGGTGAGCCGGTGTCTTCAACGCGAATGGATACATTGGTAAGCAGCTCCTTCTCAAGGCGCTCCTTAATATTGCGCGACGTGACGAATTTGCCCTCGCGTCCGGCAAACGGCGAATTATTTACTGAGAAGTTTATAGCGATTGTCGGCTCATCAATTTTGATGGGGGGCAGTGGCTTGGGACTTTCCAGTGCACAGAAGCTCTCACCAATGGTGATTCCTGGAATGCCAGCAACTGCGACAATATCTCCGACCGCAGTTTCGACCGTGTCTTCCCGCTTGAGGCCATTGAAGGTGAAAAGCTTGGTTACCTTAACCGGCTGCAAGCTTCCGTCGAGCTTAGATAGGTTGACCTCTTGACCGGTCTTAAGTGTGCCGTTAAAGACGCGTGCAATAGCGAGGCGCCCAAGGTAGTCGGAATAGTCGAGGTTGGTAACAAGGATCTGTAAGTCGCCGTCTGCGGTCCCAGTCGCCGGGGGGATGGTCTTGAAGATGAGCTCGAAGAGAGGCTGAAGGTCGGTGCCGGTTATGGCGAGATCCATTGTCGCCGTGCCGGCCTTCCCATTCGTGTAGATAATGGGGAACTCAAGAACGGACTCGTCAGCATCCAGGTCAATGAAGAGGTCGTAAACCTCGTTGACGACCTCTTGTGGACGGGCGTCGGGGCGATCGATCTTATTGATGACGAGAATGGGGGTCAGCTTGGCTTCGAGTGCTTTCGAGAGAACGTACCGGGTTTGGGGAAGGGGCCCTTCACTCGCGTCTACGAGAAGTACGACACCGTCGACCATCTTGAGAGCACGCTCCACTTCCCCGCCAAAGTCCGCGTGACCCGGTGTATCGACGATGTTGATCTTGGAGTCGTGATACTGGATGGCCGTATTCTTTGCGAGGATTGTAATACCACGCTCTTTTTCGAGATCATTCGAATCCATGATCCGGTCCGTGACCGCTTCGTTCGAGCGGAAGGTGCCGGACTGACGCAGCATGGCGTCGACGAGAGTCGTCTTCCCATGATCGACGTGGGCGATGATCGCGATATTACGAATGGCTTGGGCGGAGCTAGAGTTACTCACTGCAGGGGACGTCCTGTTCTGTGCGCGTTGAGAGTAGAGCCGAGAGGGTAATTGTCGGGTCACTATCAGGATAACGCAGTCTCGCGCATTGGGAATGTTCGCTTCGCGAATGGAGGCGTAGTAGCAGCTCGCAAGGTTTGCGCCTAGTTTAGCCCCGGGCAACCATTTTAGCAGGCTAGGAGGCAAGTTGAATGAGGCTACTGACCGGCTCTCTCCGCTCGGGCAGCTCCCGCATGTGCGTCAAAGGATGCGAGGTCTGATGTCAGGAGACGCCATCGCTTCGGTTTCTTCCTGTACCAGGTAGGCTCCGTGCGTTTTGCGTAGAAATCATTCAAACTTCTACGCACATCGGGCAGCATGGGCTGTCTTGGATCATGAACCAGGGTGTGAAGGAGTTTAGCGTAGGCCTCATCCGCTAAGCGGTACTCCCCCATCTCAGAGGGTTTTCCTGTGTCAAGATCAATTTCCCCGAGATCTGGTGCTGGCTGCGAATGACTCTTAACCGCGGTTTGAGCCTGAAGACCGGCGAGGTATCCGTTGAACTTGTCGACCGTGCCGTTGATGCTCTTTAGGTAGACGTCCTGTTCGGTAGGATCTGGAACCTTAAGCGCGAAGATCTTCAATGGCCCTACCTTTGGAAGGAGATCGAAAAGGAAAGCAAGGATGTGGGATCCAACCCGGGGATGCGCGTACTGCGTACCAAAGTCCTTCTCGTACTCCGTTCGATCGAGGCGATAGATGAACTTCTTACGGTCGAGGCCCGGACTCTCTTTTTCGATCTGATCCTTGTAGTTGACCAGGGCTACTGTCGTCATCTTCGGAATCAGGCCGCTGACCGCTCGACGATAGCTGCCAATGGCGAGATCCTCGTGCTTCATGATCGAGTTCAGCGGAACTCCATAGGTCTCCTGGAAGGCGCGCTCCATTACTTCCTTCGCGACCTGGAAGCCGATGAAATCGCGATAATTCTGCTGGCTATAGCGCCCGTGCGCGACCTCCGCTACGTCGAAACCGAACTCGGTGCGAATGTGTGCGGTCTTATCGTTCTCGTATGTGACGATCGACCCAAATCGTTGCCGCAGCTTCGGATACTCTTGCGCGGTGACGAAATTTACCGTGGGGTGCCCCACGACGTCGCCACAGTAGTGGGCCAGGGCGCGGAGAGCGAAGGCGTACTCGTCGGGGTTTGACGACTCGCGTATCAGAGCCGATACGAAGTCTCCGGTCCGGATGTAGTGGAGCAGGTCCGAGAACTCGTGACTGCCAAAGGGGTAGTACCCGATGTCCTGGATGACGGAGCCGCCGTAGGCGTAGGCGTGGGCCTCGCGGACCTGGTCTTCGGTCAGGCCAGGGAAGCGGGCGCGCAGCAGCGGCACGATGTGCGGCAGCCACGCCATATCGACTACTTCCTCATGGGACAGGACGGAGTAGGCGCCAGCGGGCTCAGGAAAGATAAGACGAAGGGCAAGGAACAGCAGGCAGCAGATACGAAGACCAGGAGGAAGGTTGCGCATGGTGAGCTTTCGATTCTGTCCTCTGATCGCGGCGGGCTCGGAGTGACGGTCTTAACTTTACCGGAGGGCCCCTTCTTCTGCAGGAAAGATTGTTGGCCGTGAGAAACTTAAGTGGCAGGGGGACAGGATGTATCGGTTCCCTGAGCGGGGTGGTGGGTAAGAGGAGGCAGGTGATGGACGGAGGAGCGAAGGCCAGGACGCATCCGCTACGAACCTCGGTCGCGGACTTTATCTCGGGTCTGCGAGAGCTGGAACGCGACCTGATTACGAAGGACCGGATCGCGGAGTACATGAGGGCGGCTCCCCTGCGGCCGGAGGCTCTGAGCGAGTATGTGTGGTGGCGGGACAGCCTTTACACGCGCAACCTGATCTACCGGGACGACCTGTTCGAGGTGATGACGATCTGCTGGTCGCCTGGGCAGAGGACGGCGATCCATACCCATAACGGCCAGCTGGGATGGATGACAGTAGCCCAGGGCGAGGTAAGGACGCACGAGTTCCAGCATGCGAGCTGCAATGCGCCCGAGAACCAGAATGTGGTGAACATTGACTGCCTGGGCGGGGCCACGGAGCTGCAATTGGACCGGGTGGGGACGGTGGTCTGCTCGGAGGGCAGCGGCATGGTGACGGTGGACAAGCTGCAGACGATCCACCAGATCGAGAACGCCGGGACGACGGGGTGCGTGAGCCTCCACGTGTACTCGAAGCCGTTCGACAGCTGCATTGCGTTCGATCTGGAGCGGCAGCGCTGTTACCGACGGTCGCTGAGTTATTTCAGCAAGGACGGCCACCGGGTGGAGGCTTAGGCGGGAGTCTGCTCCCGCAGGTGTGGGGAGGCCCTGTCTGGGCCACAGCCCCCCTCTCCCCTTTTTTCGTGCAAAGTCTTCGAACAATGCAGTTTAGGTTCGGACTTGACTCTGTTAGCCGCTGCGAAGGTCACACGCAACAGAAAGCCCCGGGGTAGTTTCCCCGGGGCTTTCTGGTCCTTCTATCCAGTGTAGCGGACTGGAACAGCCGATACGCCAGATCGGCGCCTAGAAGTAGAACTTGGCAGCGAGCTGGGTCTGGCGACCGGCGGCAGCTTGGGTGATCTGGCCGAAGGTCTGGGTGTCAGGGTTGGTGATGGCGTTGGTGTTTGCGTTGAAGGTGGTCCCGTTGATGCTGCTGGCGGGATTAAGAAATTGGGTGTGGTTGAAGACGTTGTCACTCTGCAGGCGGAGCTGGATGGACCGGGTGCCGTCACTCGAGATAGAGAAATTCTTCGCGAGGATCAGGTTAGTGTTGTTGATTCCGGGGCCGTGATATTTGTTTCGGCTCTCGTTTCCGAAGGTGCCGACGGCCTCAGGGATGAAGCTGGTGGGCTGGAAGTAGACGACGCGATTGGTGGTTGCTCCCTTAGAGGTCACGAACTTGGAGCGGGGATTCCCACGGACCAGGGGGGCTATCTGATTGGGGGAATCCGGGCAGGCATAGAAGTAGTCGGAGGCCGCGCAGTAGAGCGAGCGTGAACTAGCGCCGCCGTAGGCGATATCGAAGGGGAAACCAGTGGCGAAGGTGGCGATGGCGCTGACCTGCCATCCCGAGAGAAGGAGGTTGAGGGGGGAGTAGGCGTTGGAGCTGGACTTGAAGGGCACGACATAGACCGGAGCGATGACAAAGCGGTGACGGGCGTCGAAGGAGGAGTTGCCGTAGTTGAGCGACTTGTTGAACTGGTTGTAACCGCGACCGTTGGATCCGCCGAAGCCACCGCCCTCGAAGCTTGAGGCGTCATCAAGGGCATGGGAGAGGGTGTAGCTGGCCTGGAACTGCAGACCGTGGGTGAGACCCTTGTCTATGCTGGCCTGAAGCGAGTGGTAGCTGGAAGAGCCCTCGGTGGAGATAATCCCGATGCTCTTGTAATCGTTGAGGTTTTTGAAGGCGGGGTCAGCGAAGCCGAACTGGGTGTGAGTTGGGTAGCGGCTGGCTTGATTGGGGGCATTCGCGCCCCTGCAAGTTGCGTCTGCGAGGCAGGCGTCGTGACCCGCCTGGGTGATCGGGTTTCCCTCAGTGGTGACCTGGTTGTGTCGACCAAGAGTGCCGACATAGCTGACGCGAGCGACAATCTGAGCCGGGAACTCACGCTCGATGGTGAGCTGGAAGTTCTCGGAGTACGGAGAGCGGAAGTTGGCCGAAGCCTGGCTCAAACCAAGCGGAAAGTAAGGTATGAAGTTGGGCTTTGCTCCCGCGACGGGTGGAACGAAGGGGAACTTGTTGGGGATTGAACCTGCGGGACCGGCGAGGTTGAGATCCTGATAGGGATTTGCGAAGGAGGGGTTGGTCGCAACCCCGGCATCTGAAACTCCGTTGGAATTAAGGCCGAAGGGTGGATCACTGAGATTCTGCAGCGAGGTCTCCTCCTCCGTGCGGTTGTAGTAGATGCCGTAGCCGCCCCGGATGGAGAACTTGCCGGTGTTGCCGTTGGAGATGAAGCCCAGGTCAGGGGCATAGGCGAAACCGAAGCGGGGGCCGAGACCCTTGTAGAAGGTCTTTGCGCCGCTGGCGTTATTGCAGCCAGGGTCGCCGGGATAGTTGAGGCCAAGAGGTGCGGTGCCGAAGACCTTGGACTGCTGGCCGGGGAGGTAGCAGGTGACGCCGATGCCGTGGAACTGAAGGTTGTGGAGCGGGGTGTCGATCTGATAGCCAAGGCCGTAGGAGAGGGTGAGCGCGTTGGTCGCCTTCCAAGTGTCCTGGGCGTAGAAGTAATTCAGGAAGGCGTAGGCGTCGATGCGTGCGCCTGATCCCTGCGAGTAGGTTGCGGGGGCGCCAAGCAGGAAGTCGAGGCCAGCGTCCCCTGAAGAGAGGACGTTGCTGGATGCGTTGCTGAAGATAAAGTAGCCGTTGTTTCTGGCGGAGAAGGGGTTTGCGACATTAAAGCGGCGGCCATCGTAGCCGAATTTAAGGTTGTGGTGCCCAAAGGTCTTCGAGAGGTTGTCGTCGGCCTGGTAGACCTGGTCGAGCCGGGGCTGTGGGCCGTTGGTGCTGAAGCCGAGGTTGAAGTAGCTGGCGACGTCGATTCTAGGAACGCTGGCTGCGGCGCTATTTTGCGGGGTGATGGCAAAGCCGAGGGTGGAGGGCTGGACGACATGCTGGGGCTCGACGGTATCGAAGTTGAAGCGGGTGTAGTGGAGTTCGAAGTCGTTAAGGAGGGACGAGCTGAGCTGCCGCGTGTACCCGGTGGAGAACTGGTGAATCACGGTGGTGCTCATATCACCGAAGCCGGGCAGGGTTGCACCGGTGAACGGGAGGGCCCTGGTCTGCGCGTTCTTCTGGTAGATGCCGACGAAGTAGATCTGGTCCTTCGAGGTGGGATTGAAGTCGAAGCGGCCGATACCCTGGTCGATCTTGTTGGCCTGGGTGGGAGCGAACTGGAAGCTGTTGGCACCGGAGTTCGGGAGCGGAACAAAGCTCTTGACCAGGTTGAGGGAGATGGGGTTGAAGGCGCTGGTGGGGATGCTGCTTCCCTTCCCGAGGCACTGTGCGTAGGTTTGTCCGGGGGTGCATCCGGGAATGCTGATGGTGGCTGGAATCTTGTTACTGGAGAAGGTGGTACCGGTGAAGTCACCGGAGAGCTGAGCGGGGGTAAACACAGTGACGCTTCCGCCGGTCTGCGGAATGCCCTGCCGCGTGCCCTCGTAGGCACCGAAGAAGAAGAGCTTATCCTTGAGAATGGGGCCGCCGATAGTGCCGCCGAAGATATTCTGGTGGAACTTCGGGGTGGGAGCGGCCTTCTGGAAGAAGTTCCGGGTATTCAGAAAGGTGTCGCGGTAGAACTCGAAGGCATCGCCATGGAAGGAGTTCCCACCCTGCTTGATGGCGGTGGTGACGATGCCGCCGCCGTTGCGGTCGTACTCGGCGTTGAGGGGACCGGTGACCAGGTTGAACTGCTGGAGAGCGTCGATGTTGGGGTTGATCACAACGGTGTTGAGCGGGAGATCATTCGAGTCGGCGCCGTTGATGATGTACGCGGATTGCTGGCCCTGGGAGCCATTGACCGAGAAGGTGTTGCCGAAACGATCGGCCGAGGCCTGGACGCCGGGCAGGATTTGCTCAAGCTGAACGAAGCTGCGCCCAATGAGCGGAAGTTCGGTGATCTGGCGACCGTCGACGATATTGTTCAGCTGGCTGTCGGTGGTGTTGACCTGAACCGCGTCTGCCTTAATCGAGACGGTGTCGCTGGCGGAACCCAGTTCGAGCTTGACGGATTCGACGTACTCCTGATCGATGTTGAGCTTGATGCCGGTTGCGTTGAAGCTCCGGAATCCCGCGGCGGCGGCGGAGATGGAGTAGGTGCCGATGGGCAGCTGGGGGAAGATGTAGGCGCCGTCCGCGGACGAGGTGGTGGTGAATTTGACGCCGGTGTCCTGATTGGTGGCGATGACGGCCACGTTTGGAAGGACGGCGCCGGATGGATCGGTGATCGTGCCCTTGATACGAGCGCTGATGTCCGCGGCGTAAGCGAGATGGAAGGTGATCGCGAAGAGGGAGGCTACGAGGAGGCGGCGATACAGCGGCAGACGAGTCATGAACGGTCCTGGCTCCGGGGTTTGTACACGGGAGTTCACACGCACGGGAGCGACTTGGCGGGTGCAATCGCATAGCCATTCTGAAAGACGGCCCTATGACACTGAAAACAGGAAAGAGTTGCGGGAGATTCCCGCGAAGATTGGACCTACCTTTCGATGGAAAGCTGTAGATCCTTATGAAGGAACGGTTCAGAGATCAGAGGTTGAGCTTTTTGAAGATGCGCTCGGGGATGTGGCGGATGACGAACATGATGGGTTGCCACTGGAAGGGGACGTAGAGGGTGTCGCGGCGTTTGTCGATGGCGCTGACGATGGTCTGGGCGACCTTGTCGACGTCGGCGAACTTGCCGCTGCCCTTCATGCCGGTGGTCATGGCGGTTTTGACGGGGCCGGGCTTGATGTTGAGTACCGTTACGCCTTCGCGGTCGACGCGGTTGCGAAGGCCGCCGAGGAAGGCAGAGAGGCCGGCTTTCGAGGATCCGTAGAGGTAGTTGGACTTGCGGCCGCGATCGCCAGCGACGGAGGAGAGGACGGCGAGGGTTCCGGAGCGGCGCTGGGCGCAGAAGTTGGCGAGCCAGGTGAGGAGCGAGACGGGAGCGACGAAGTTGGTGTGGAGGATCTGGGCGGCGTGGCCGAAGTCCTCCTCGGCGGCGTGCTGGTCGCCGAGGATTCCGTGGGCGAGGTAAGCGATGTCGAGGCCGGTGAGGGAGTTGACGGCGTGGGTGAGCAGATTGTGGTGACCGGCGGTGTCATCGAGGTCGGCGACCGCGGTTTGGACGGATCCGGCGCCGCGGGTGCGGAGGTCGGCGGCGACCATGTCGAGCTTTTCGGAGTTGCGGGCGACGAGGAAGAGGTGATGGCCTCCGGCGGCCCAGAGGCGGCAGGTGGCTTCGGCGATGCCGGAGGTGGCTCCAAGGACGAGGATCTTGCGGGGGGCGACGGATTTGCCACGGTGGGCCAATGCCTGTGGGGAGCGGGTCACGAGATCATCGTTATAGGTGGCGGCGTTATAGGTGGCGGCGGCTATGGATCCGGGCTCGATGGCGGCGGGGCGGGTGGCGGTAGATGGGGCTGGAGAAGGCTGCTCGGAAAGGGTCATAGGGATGCCGGGTCTGCGGTGACGCGCTCCCAGAAGGAGGAGGTGATCTGGGGGTCACGGAACTGGGCGAACTGCTGCCATTGGGGGTAGAAGGTCTGGAACTGCGCGGGGGTCATGGCGGCATCTTTGGCGGGGTAGAGGCGGCCGCCGAACTCGAGGGTCATGTCGGCGAGGCGGTTGAAGAGGGGGAAGCTGCGGTCGGGTTTGATGGGGAAGTCCAGGGCAAGGGTGATTCCGGGCTTGGGGAAGCTCATGAGGCCGGGTGACGGGACGTCGCCGAAGGCCTTGAGGACGGCGAGGAAGCTGGCGAGGCCGGAGCGGGCGACTTCTTTGAGGATGGCGATGGTGCCTTCGCGGGCGTTGTCCCAGGGAATAACGTATTGGAACTGGAGCAGGCCGCCCTTGCCGTACATGCGATTCCAGTGGAGGATCTTGTCGAGCGGGTAGAAGAAGGGCTCGTAGTCCTGGAGGGCGACGGTGCGCTTGTGGATCTGCTTGTGGAAGAAGGCGGCGTTGAAGAGGGAGACGGAGAGGGGGTTGAGGGCGAAGCCTGGGGCTTCAAAGGGGAAGACCAGTTTGGGCGAGGGCGAGGTGGTGAGCGGGCCGGGGACCTGCGAGTGGTCACCCTGCATGAAGATGCCGCGGGCGAAGTTCTTTCCGGTGGAGGTCACGTCGATCCAGGAGACGGTGTATTCGATGTGGCCGGACTGATTGGTGAGGTCGAGGAACTCGTCCACGCCGTGGAACTGGATGCCCTCGTAGTCGATCTTGCGGGAGACGATGGGGCGGAGCCTGAGCTGGGCCCAGGTGATGAGGCCGGTAAGGCCGAGGCCGCCGATGGTGGCCGAGAAGAGTTCAGGATTCTGGGACCGGCTGCAGATGCGGCGGGAGCCATCGGAACGAACGAGCTCGAAGCTGGGCACGTGGGAGCCGAAGGTGCCGGCGATGTGGTGGTTCTTGCCGTGAATGTCGTTGGCTATGGCGCCGCCGAGGGTGACGTACTTGGTGCCGGGTGAGACGGGGAGGAAGAAGCCGCGGGGAACGGCGAAGTCGAGGATCTGGGCGAGGGTGATGCCGGACTCGGCGGTGAGGACGCCGGTGGTTGGATCGAAGGCCAGAAGGCGGTTCATGCCGGTGGTGACGAGGAGGTTGCCCTCCTTGAGCAGGCAGACGTCGCCGTAGCTGCGGCCCATGCCTACGGGGAGGATGCCGTCGTGCATGTTCTGGGCGACGGCCGGGAAGTCGCTCTGCCAGTGGAGTGGGGTCAATTTGGCGCGATGGTTGGGGTAGCGGCCCCAGGACTCGAACAGAGCCGAGGTGGAGGCGATAGATTCTTCTGGCGAGCTTGGTTCAGCCATAAATGTAAGGATACTGTGTCGCGATGCGGATCGGGTGAGGACTGTTGCGGCGGGATACACGAAAGGCGCGGCCGGAGCCGCGCCTTTCGTGGATAGAAGAGTGAGGGGCTTAGGCGGCGACCTGGTGCTTGGAGGCGAGACCTGCCCTGGATTGGGCGACGAGGGCGGCGAAGCCCGCGGCGTCGTTAGCGGCGATGTCGGCCAGGATCTTTCGATCGAGCTGGTTGCCCGCGGATTTGAGGCCGGCGATGAAGGTGGAGTAGCTCATACCGTTGATCTTGGCGGCGGCGCCGATGCGGACGATCCAGAGGGAGCGGAACTGGCGCTTCTTCTGTTTGCGGCCGGTGTAGGCGAACATGAGGCCGCGCTCGACGGCCTCCTGGGCGGCCTGATAGAGCTTGGATTTGGTGAGGAAGTAGCCGCTAGCGCGCTTGAGGATCTTTTTGCGGCGATCGTTTCGTTTTGTACTCCGTTTGACACGGGGCATGGTGCATCTCCTTTTGCGAACTTCGTTTGAGCGGCTGGAGGTAAGGTTAGCCTCTTCACTCGCTGTGCTGCTTCTGTCTCAGTGGGACTTTGCTGCGCTCAGTCCCAGGGGCCGTTTACGCTTTGCTGGCCCATTGCCTCCGTGTGGAAGCGGCTTGACGGAAGGGTAATTGAACCCTGGCCCTGGGGTCAGGCGTAGGGGAGCATGCGGGCGACCTTGTGGTGATCCGCCTCGGAGATAAGGGCCGAACCGCCGAGCTTGCGCTTGGTTTTGGTGGCCTTCGAGGTGAGGATATGGCGCATCTTCGACTGGCCGCGTTTGAACTTGCCGGTACCGGTCTTATGGAAGCGCTTGGCCGCGCCGCTGTGGGTCTTCAACTTTGGCATTGGTGTTCCCTAAGTGATGCTTTCTTTGCAACCCTTTAAGTATATATGACGTGTCGGAGCCGAGCTGCGGCGAAGTATCGCAGGTCCTCTACCGGACGTTTTCGTGGCGGATGCCGAGGGCTATGAAGCGGGCGGTGGCCTGGTGGAAGAGGCGGCTGCTGCCGAGGATGCGGAGCAGTAGCGGGGCTCGAAGCGGGGCGGGGTTGCCGAGATAGCGATTGAGGAAGCGGTGAATCGTTACCTGAAAGCTTTGGGTGATGCGGGTGGGAAGAGAGCGGCGGCGCTGGACGCGGGCGAGGACGTGTTCGGGGACGTCGGGTGTGCCGCCGTGCCCCGTGGAGCGGAGGGCGGGAGTGAGGATGCGGGCGGCGGCTACGGCATCCTGAATGGCCAGGTTGATACCGATGCCGCCGACCGGGGACATGGCGTGGGCAGCGTCGCCGATGCAGAGGAGGCCGGGGAGGCGCCAGCGTTTCAGGCGGTTGACCTGGACGGAGAGCATCGAGACCTGATCCCAGGACTGGATTTCGTCCGCGCGTGAGCGGAGGTCAGAATCGGGAGTGCCGAGGAAGGGGACGAGGGTGGCGAGGTCGCGACGGAAGGCTTCGAGGCCGGTGGGTTGGGTATCGGTGTCGAAGGTGCCCTTTCGGATGATGTAGCCGCATTGAAAGTAGTCCCCGCGATTGATCATGACGATCATCCGGCCGAAGTTGAGATTGCCGAGGGCGATCTCAGGGTCAGAGGAACGGCGCGAGAGGCGAAACCAGAGGACGTCGATGGGGGCGCCGCGGTCGACACGCTGGAGGTGGGCGGAGTCGGTGGTGGTGGCATGCCGGCCATCACAGCCGATGGTGAGAACGGCGCGGATCTCGACGGGACCGGCGGGGGTGACGGCGTGGGCTCCGAGGACGCGGCCAGTGACGGGATCCGAAAGGAGGGCGGTGACCCTGTGCTCCATGAGGATGCGGGCGTTGGGGTGTTTGCGGACCTCCGCCGAGAGGAAGTTTAGAAGGTCCCACTGGGGCATGAGGGCGATGAAGTTGATTGGCTTCGGGAGGGTGGTGAAATCGGCGATCAGGTAGTTTTGGCCGCCGAGGTTGGCGAAGGCATGATCGAAGCGCTGGTGCGGAAGCTGGAGGAGGGCGTCGAGAAGGCCGAGCTGCTGCATGACGCGGAGGGTGGCGGCGTGAATGGTGTCACCGCGGAAGTCGCGATTGAAGTCTCGATGCTTTTCGAGGACGGTGACGTCGATGCCGGAGCGGGCGAGGAGGAGGGCAAGGACGATGCCGGCGGGGCCTCCGCCGACGATGCAAGCGGTGGTCTGGAGGGGTTCGGGGGCTGGTGGAGGCGCGTCCATGCGAGGTCGATCGAGTCGATGTACAGAAAGGGGAAGGTCCGAGATCCGGCGAGATGCCGGGTGGGTTAGCTGGTGGCGATGGTGACTGCCTGGTGGAGGCAGGTGTCGGAGGTGAGCTGCTGGACGATGAACTCGGCGAGGTCGGCGCGGGAGATTTTGTGAGCTTTTTCGGACGTGTCCGCGGAGAAGATGCGGACGTTGCCGGTAGCTTCACCGTCGGTGAGGATGGCGGGGCGGAGGATGATCCAGTCGAGATCGGTGGCCTTGACCTCGGCTTCCATGGCGGCCTTGTCGGGGGTGGCTCCATGGAGGAAGGTGGGCATCAGCAGGCGCTCGTAGAAGAAGGGGGCGTTAGCGCGACTGTCGCCCTCGCCGAGCATGGAGGTGACGATGAGGCGGCGGACGCCGAGCTTCCTCATGGCTGCGATAGCATTGCGGGCGGTGGTGGCTTCGAGGGTGGTCTCCTTGTAGGGCGTCTTTCCGCCGAGGGCGTCGATGACGGCGTCCTGGGCTTCGACGGCGTTCTCGAGTGCGGTCGCGTTGGTGGCGTCGCCCTCGACGATGCAGACGTTGGCGGGCAGGTGGGCGCCGGCGGCTTTGTGGACGAAGGCGGTGACCTGGTGGCCGGCGGCGAGGGCTCGGTTGACGACTTCGATGCCGGTCTTACCTGCTGCTCCGATGACGAGAACTTTCATGGGGTGTCTCCGGTGTGAGTGTAATAGAAGGTGGGGGAGAGCTGCGTTGCAGGGGTCAACGATGTTACGGTCAGGGCGCGTAGAGCTCGACCTCGCGGAGGAGGGCTAGTTTGCGCTCGGGCGGGAGGAAGCTGGCCTCGACGGAGTTGGCGGCGAGCTCGCGCATCTGTTCGAGGGAGAGCTCGAAGTGGGTGTGGGTGAGGAGGTACTCGTCGAGGAGGTTCGCGCCGAACATGGGCGGGTCGTCGGAGTTGAGGGTGACCATGAGGCCGTACTCGAAGTAGAGCCGGAGGGGGTGCTGATCGATGGACGGGCAGCAGCCGGTGCGGAGATTGGAGGTGAGATTGAGTTCGAGCGGGATCTGGCGCTCGGCAAGGATGTCCATGAGCTCCTGGTCGTGCTGGGCGGAGAGGGCGTGGCCGATGCGTTCGGCGCCGATGTTAAGGGCGGACCAGATGGATTCGGGGCCGGTGGACTCGCCGGCGTGGGCGGTGAGGTGGAGGCCGGCGTCGCGGGCTTCGGCGTAGGCGTCACGGAAGGGTTCGGCGGGGCCGCGGGCCTCATCGCCGCCGATGCCGATGCCGATGATGGAGGGGTGATGGCGGCGGAGGTCGGCGGCCTTCTGGAAGACGCGTGCGCCCTCCTCGGGGCCGAAGTGGCGGACGGCGTCGATGATCCAGAGGACGGTGGTGCCGAAGTCTTTTTCGGCGCGGAGGCGTCCGGATTCGATGGCGGCGAAGACCTCGTCGACATCGAGGCGGCCGAAGCGGTAGAGGATGCCGAAGGAGATGTAGACCTCGGCATGGCGAACGCCCTGGGCGGCGAGATCGCGGACCATGTTCCAGGTGATGAGTTCGTAGTCGGCGGGGGTGTGGAGGCGTTCGGTGATGGCCTTGAAGGACATGAGGAACGAGGGGAAGTCGGTGTAGTGGTAGAGCTGGGTGGCGAGCCCGGGGGTGAGGGGCGTTGGGTCGTTGCGGTGAGAGAGTTCGATGAGGGTGGAGGGGGTGATGGAGCCTTCGAGGTGGAGGTGGAGCTCGACTTTGGGGAGGTGGCGGAGCCAGGTGCGGGGGTCGGGCTGGTCTTTGGGGCGGCGGGGCATGGGGTTAGTTTACGGGGGTGCAGAAGTCAGACAGGGCAGGGTATGGCCGGAGCTTGGTTAACCTCCGTTGATCTCCCAGGGAACCCACCTTAGCGACGGTGAGAATGTCGCGAAGATGGGCACCCGGGTCTGTGGCTGGGAGGCGGTTAGAAAGCGGTGCCGGCGGCGGCGGCGGTGAGGTCGACGGTTGCGTTGAGGGGAAGGGATTCGACGTTGTCGCCGACCTCGAGGGTGAACTTGCCGGGGTCGATGGTCCACTTCTTCGCGGCGGGGTCGTAGAAGGCGAAGGCGCGGGGGTCGAGGTTGATGGAGACGTGTTTGGTCTCGCCGGGAGCCAGATCGACGCGCTCGAAGCCTTTGAGCTCGCGGAGGGGGCGCGGCGTCTTGCTGTGGTCGTCGGCGACGTAGAGCTGGGCGACTTCAGCGCCTTTGCGGGTGCCGGTGTTGGTGAGGTCGAAGGTTGCGGTGACCTGAGGGTTAGCTCCGGCGGATGTGGGGGTTACGGTGAGGTTTGCGAACTTGAAGGTGGTGTAGGAGAGGCCGTAGCCGAAGGGGAAGAGGGGCTTGACCTTGTTGTGTTCGTAGCCGCGATAGCCGACGAAGATGCCCTCCTTGTAGAGGACGCGTTTGGAGTCGCCTTCGGGGTAGTAGTTGCTGAAGGTGGGGTTGTCTTCGGCGCGGCGTTCGAAGGTGGCGGGGAGGTGGCCGGAGGGGTTGACATCGCCGAAGAGGATCTCGGTGAGGGCGGTGCCGCCGGACTGGCCGGCGTACCAGGTTTCGAGAAGGGCGGGGACGCGATCGATCCAGGCGGCGGAGTCGACGTTGCCGCCGGAGGTGACGGCGACGATGGTCTTTGGGTTGGCAGAGGCCATGGCTTCGATCAGCTGGTCCTGTCCGAAGGGGAGGGAGAAGGTGCGGTCGCCGCCTTCACCCTCGCTCCCGTGATCGAAGCCGGCCGTGACGACGACGACGTCAACGGTGGCCGCGAGCTTTTTTGCGTTTTCCGCAACGATGGTGCTGGCGGGAGCGATGCCGAAGCGGAGATGGCCGCCGAAGAGGCCGCCCTGCCTGGCTTCGACGACGACCTTGTGCGGGCCGGCGGTGAGGTGGAGGGTGACAGCGGGCTGGAAGGCGCGCACCAGAGTCCAGTTCTCGATGATCTGTTTTCCATCGACACTGACGCGGTTGCCGGAGCCCTCGCCGGAGCCTTCTATGGCGACGATGTAGTCGCCGTCAGCAGGGGCGGTCCAGGTGCCGGACCAGCGCTCGGAGATTTTTTTAGGGGCGGCGCTGAAGAAGGCGGAGAGGGCTTCGGGATCGGTGACGAGCGACTCAATGGTGATGCCGGCCGCATTGATGTGACTAACGGTAGAGGTGGCGGGCGTTCCGGTGAGGGTGTCATCCGGGAAGGCCTGAAGGCTGAGGCCGGGCTTGCCGTCGGGGGTGGTGAACGAGGTTTCCACGGCGAGCTGGGTCATGGTCGGGAGGCCGCGATCGTAGAGGACGCGCATGCCGGAGTTGGCAAGTCCCTCCAGAGCACTGACGTCATGGAAGGGAACGACGCCGGCGGATCCTCCACCGACGGGGACACCGGGGTAGGCGTCCGGGCCGACGACGAGAATGGATTTGATTTGTGACTTATCCAGTGGCAGAAGCGAGTTAGCGTTTTTGAGCAGGACGGCGGACTCGCGGGCGCTGTCCAGCGCGACCTGATTGTTCCTGGGGTCAAAGACGGGAATGGAGGTGTCCTGCTGGGGGCGGTCGAGCCAGCCAAAGCGGGCGGCGGTCGAGAGGATGCGGCGGATCTTCTGGTCGATGGTAGCTTCGGTGACTTTGCCGGCCTGGATCGCGGGTTCGAGGTTGGCGCGGTTCATGAACTTGCCTGTGGGCATCTCGAGGTCGAGGCCACCGTTGGCTGCGGCGACGCCGTCGTAGGTGGCGTTCCAATCGGACATCATGACGCCGTCGAAGTGCCACTCCTTGCGGACGAGGTCGGTGTTGTAGGTGCTGTTCTGGGTAGCGTGCGCGCCGTTGATGAGGTTGTAGGAGTCCATGACGGCGCCGACGTGAGCTTTCTTGACGCCCGCCTCGAAGGTGGGGAGATAGATCTCGCGGAGGGTGCGATCGTCGATGACCGAGTCAGAGTCGTGGCGGAGGAATTCGGAGTTGTTGCCGAGGAAGTGCTTGATGGTGGCGCTGACGCCGGTCCCCTGCATGCCGGTGATGTAGCCGACGGCCATGGCGGAGGCGAGGAAGGGGTCTTCGCCGAAGTACTCGAAGTTGCGGCCGTTGCGGGGCGAGCGGTAGATGTTGACGCCGGGGCCGAGCATGAAGTGGACACCGCGCGCGCGGGCGTCGCGGCCGATGCCGGCGCCGACGCGAGAGGCGAGATCACGGTCCCAGGAGGCGGCGAGGCCGATGCCGGCGGCGTAGGTGGTGGAGGGGAAGCCAGCGTTCGAGCGAGTGCCGTAGGGACCGTCGGACATCTCGAGCGCGGGCAGGTTGAGCGAGGGGACGGCGCGGATGGCGAAGCCGGTTCCGCCGATGTAATCGATCTTCTGGGCGAGGGTCATGCCGTGGATGAGAGACTCGATCTTCTGTTGCTGGGCGGGGGTGAGGGCGGTCTCGGGGGCCTGGGCGTTGGCGGCGGGGAGGACGGCCAGGAGGAGTGCGGGCAGGAGGAGTGCGGCGAGGCTGAGCAAGCGGGGACTGGCAATGGGGGGCATGCGGGGAGCTTCTTCCGGGGCAAATAGACTCTGGTGTGTCGGAGCGATGGTAGCGGTTCGCGGGATGGATTGGGAAATGGAGTGTGCCGAGCGGCGGAGTGAAGCTGGAGGACGTACCTTGATAGGTAAGGTGATGCGATGAACAAGTTCAGGAGCACGGTTTGCGGCTGGCGCTGCTGACGTCCGGCATGCTCCGGGCGGCCCAGGCACAGGACAAGGCGAAGATCGACGAGCGATTGAATGCTGCCGCCAGCATTATCGAAGAGGTGATGGCGGCGCGGGATCATGCCATTCCGGAGACGGTGCTTGGGGGCGCGCACTGCGTCATCGTCCACCAGAGAAGCGCGGGGCGGGACTTAGTAGACTAAGTCCATCGGACTAAGTTGGGAGGTTCGCTATGGAGACGGTCAACATGCATCAGGCGAAGACTCACCTGTCGCGCCTGGTGGAGAAGGCGGCGCGTGGAGAGTCGTTCATCATCGCCAAGGCGGGTAAGCCGATGGTGAAGGTGGTGGCGGTGGATGCGCCTGAGAAGAAGGAGAGGAAGCGGTTCGGGTTTTTGAGGGGGCAGATTACAGTGCCCGAGAGTCGAGAGGCTTTTAAGGAGATCGGAACGGATGAGATTGCCCTGATGTTTGAGGGTGGGGAGTGAGGCTGCTGCTCGATACTCACCTTTTGCTCTGGGCGAGTGTGGCGGATGACGTGGTGGCGCGCCGGTCGCTTTCGACCGAGGCGAATGCATTGATCGTCGACGAGTGGAACGAGGTGTACTTCAGCGCGGTGAGTGTATGGGAGGTGGCGATCAGACACGGAGCCGGCAGACCGGAGTTTCGGGTCGATCCGCATGTGTTTCGGCGAACGCTGCTGGACCAGGGATATGGAGAGCTTGCGATTACCAGCGAGCATGGCGCGCGGGTAGCCGATCTACCAAGCCACCATAAGGATCCTTTCGATCGGCTGCTGGTGGCGCAGGCGATAGTGGAGGGGATTACGCTGCTGACGATGGATGCGACTCTGGCCAGGTATCCGGGGCCGGTGCGGAAGGTGTGAAGGGCGAGGCAGGGTTTCAGTGCTTGCCGAATTGCGCAACCTAGTTCGTTAGAGTGAATGTGCGTATGCCGCCGAAACGGAGCTTCGACGCCGATCTCGCCAAGCTTGAGGCGCTTCGCGACGTATCGCCCGAAGTCGCGCAGCCCGAACTTGCAAAGGCTCTCAGTCACCGCAACAACTTCCTCGTTGCCAAAGCTGCCACACTTACGGTTCATCACCGACTAGCGAGCCTGGTTCCCGACCTGGCCGCCGCCTTTGCGCGATTTCTTGAGGACGGAGTGAAGTCCGACCCGCAGTGCTGGGCGAAGAATGCCCTGGCAAAGGCCCTGGCCGGATTCGAATATCAGCAACCGGAACTCTTCATCGCGGGCATGCGCCACATCCAACTCGAACCCGTGTGGGGCGGATCGTCGGACACGGCCGGAACACTTCGCAGCACCTGCGCGCTTGCCCTGGTGCAGTGTCGCGAGCTCAACAGCCACCGAGTTCTGATCCATCTCACGCCACTGTTCACCGATAAGGAACTTTCTGTCCGGGTCAATGCGGTGCGAGCGATCGAGCAGGTGGGCACAGATTCGGCTGCGCTGCTGCTTCGACTTCGGGCCGAGCTCGGATCGGATGATCCCGAGCTGATCGGGGCCTGCTACGCCGGCGTGCTTGCGATCGAAGGTACTGTCGCGATCCCCTGGGCCGCGCAGTTCCTCGCGGGCGAAGACGATGCTGCCGCGGAGGCTGCGATGGCGATCGCCCTGACCCACACTGCCGTGGCCTTTGATCTGCTGCGCTCGACCTTCGCCAAGGCACGCGACCCATGGTTCCGCTCAGCCGTCCTCTCGGCCGTCGCTCTCATTCGGCAGAAGGAGGCTACCGAGTGGCTGCTCGGCCTGATCGAGAACGAAGATTTTCATGCGGCCGACGCTCACGAGGCCCTGTGCCGGTCCGCCCCATCGGCTGATACCCTGGATCGCCTCAAGCAGCTAAACCGGCCCTGTCTCCAGGCGGCGTCGCTCCTCGAACCCGGGCTGCGGACTGGTGATCAGCCGCGGTAGAACTCGGAGCGTTTGCGGCTGTAGAAGAAGTAGACGAGGAGGCCGATGACGAGCCAGGAGAAGAAGCGGAGCCAGGTCTTGGCGGGGAGGCCGGCCATCAGGAGGGTGCAGAAGAGGACGGAGAGGACCGGAATCAACGGGCCAAAGGGGACGCGGAAGCCGCGACGGCGTGAGGGGTCTTTGTAGCGGAGGACGAGGACGCCGATGCTGACCAGGACGAAGGCGAAGAGGGTGCCGATGTTGGACATCTCGGCGAAGGTGCCGACGTCGAAGAGCCCGGCGGGGATGGCGACCAGGACGCCGGCGACCCAGGTGGCGAAGGCGGGTGTGCGGTAGCGGGGGTGGACGCGGGAGAAGGCGGAGGGAAGGAGACGGTCGCGCGACATGGCGAACCAGACGCGGGCCTGTCCGAGCTGGAAGACGAGGATGGAGGAGATCATCCCGACGATGGCGCCGAGGAGGACGATGAGCCGGACCCAGTGGAGGGGGTGTCCGTCTGGTGTGAGCGAGACGCGTTTGAGGGCGTTCACGACGGGGGCGCTATCTCCGGCGATAGACTGCCAGGGGACGAGGCCGGTGAGGATGACGGCGACACCGATATAGAGGATGGTGCAGACGACGAGGGTGGCGAGGATGCCGATGGGGACGTCGCGCTGCGGTGCCTTGCACTCTTCGGAGGCGGTCGAGACGCTATCGAAACCGATGTAGGTAAAGAAGATGATGGAGCCACCGGCGAGGATGCCGGAGAAGCCGTTGGGTGCGAACGGATGGTAGTTGCCGGGGTGGATGAAAGAGAATCCAGCGAAGATGAAGATGAGGATCGCGGTGATCTTGATCATCACCATGATGTTGTTGGTGCGGGCCGACTCGCGGATGCCGCGGACGAGGACGACGGTGATGAGGAGGACGATGAGAAAGGCGGGTATGTTGAAGCCGGGGTGCCAGCCGGGGGCGTAGATATCCCTGCCGGCGAGGTCCTGGAGGCCGAGGGGGAGGTAGGCGGGGGAGAGCCACTTGGGCGCGATAGGGAGGCCGAGCCAGTCGAGGAGATCGACCAGGTGGGCTGCGAAGCCGACACTGACGCTCATGTTGGAGAAGGCGTATTCGAGGATGAGGTCCCATCCGATGATCCAGGCGATGAGCTCGCCGAGGGTGGCGTAGGTATAGGTGTAGGCGGAGCCGGCGATTGGAATCATGGACGCCAACTCGGCATAGCAGAGGCCGGTGAGCGCGCAGACGATGGCGACGAGGACGAGGGAGAGGGCGAGGGCGGGTCCTGCTCCGGGGCGTCCGGCGACGGCTCCCCCGGTGTGATGAATCCAGCCCAGGAAGAGACCGATCACGGGTGAGTCGGCCCAGGTGGAGAACGGGGCGCGGTTGCCGCCGATCGCGGTTCCGATCACCGTAAAGATTCCCGAGCCGATGACGGCGCCGACGCCGAGGGCGGTGAGCGAGATGGGGCCGAGAGTTTTGCGGAGCGCGTGCTCTGGTCGCTGCGATTCAGAGATCAGCTTGTCGATGGATTTAGTGGCGAAGATCTGGCGGGGCAAGCGACGATTGCTCCTGGCAACGATTTGCTTCTGGCAACGATTTGCTTCTGGCTGCTGACGCGTTTGGACTGGATCACATCTACGTTACAGGAGAGCGAAGGATTGGAGACGAGTTCGGAGTTTCAAAACGGAGTGCACGAGCGTCAAGAGTTGGCGAGAGTGGAGTCATGCATCGACAGATCGCACCTTCCATTCTTTATTTCGGCACACCGGTCCTTCTGGTAAGCACGTTGAATCTCGACGGCAGTTCTAACCTTGCGCCTATGTCGTCCGCCTGGTGGCTCGGCTGGAATTGCATGCTGGGCCTGGGAGCAAAGGGCCACACGACGCAGAACCTACAGAGGGAGGGCGAGTGTGTGCTGAACCTGCCGACGGCGGCGATGGCGGGAGCGGTAGACCGTCTGGCTCGGCTGACCGGATCAGATCCGGTTCCGCCGCACAAGCAGGCGATGGGGTATCGCCCCTGCAAGGACAAGCTGGGGGCAGCCGGGCTTACCGCGCAGGCTTCAGAGGTGGTGCGGGCGCCGCGCGTCCTCGAGTGTCCGATTCAGCTTGAGGCTGTCCTCGAAGCGAGTCATCCGTTTGGGCGGAGGCCTGACCAAGACGCATCTGCCTATGCGTTCGAGGTGCGCGTGGTGCGAGCGCATGTGGACGATTCGCTGCTGGTAGCGGGCACCGACGACCACATTGATCCGGATGCCTGGCGTCCCTTGATCATGAGCTTCTGTCAGTTTTACGGTTTGGGCGATCGCGCGGGAGCCTCCCGGCGGCCCGAGATACCGGAGCGCATGTACCGACCAGCTCCAGAGATGGGACGCTGAGGGCCCGGTGGCGGGGTCAAACCCAAATAACGGGAGGGCGGCATCGATCAAGATGCTGCCCTCCCTGGCGTTCGCTGAGCTTTGAGCTGCTGAGCATCACGGCTCGACCGGCTAACCTGAGATCAGGCTAGCGCTTGGCCTGGCCGCGGCTTGCCTTCTTGATCTTGGCTTTGTTTTCGCCGCGGGCGCCGGTGCGCTTGGCTTTGGGGGCTGCCTTCTTGCGGGCAGCGCGTTTTACTTTTTTACGTTCGTCGGTGTCGGTGATGCTCTTGGTATTTGCCATGGATGCTTTGTCTTATCTTTCAGAGAATTGGTTCGAAACTTGTAGGCGTTAAAGGCGGAGAGAGGCGCCGGTGAAACTAGAGGCGCTCCAGCTGGGCGAATTTCTCCACCAGCTTTTTTACGCCGTGTAAATGAAATTGTACTGTAATCTTCGCGTCCTCCCCGTCGCCTTCGCGGCGAAAGACGGTGCCCTCGCCGTATTTCGGGTGGCGGACGCGGGCTCCCTGCTTCAGGCCGGTGTTTCCGGTGGGTGCTGGGATATCGAGCTTCGGCCGTGTGGGCTTTTGTCCGGGTCTGGGCTGGCCGCGACCGGCGAAGAAGGTGGCGATGTTGTCGATGGAGCTGGAGCCGGCGGATGGGCGGGCTGGGGTGGGGTTGCGCAGCGTGCCGGACGCGCCAGAGCTTGGGGTCTCCTGACTGTCGTCTTCGTAGTTATGGTGGCGCTCGCCGGCAACTTCCGCGGTGCGGGAGGAGCGATTGCTGCCTGGGTAGGGGGTCGAGTAGGAGCGGCCGGAGAAGCGTGTCCCGTACTCGTCGGAGGTAGAGAACTGGGGGCGGGCGGGCGGGCTGCCGAGGTCTTCAACGAGACGACCGGGGACCTCTTCGAGGAAGCGTGAAGCGATGGAGGCCTCAGGCATATCGGAACCGTAGCGGCGGCGGTAGCGGGCGCGGGTAAGGACGAGCGTGTCCATGGCGCGGGTCATGCCGACGTAGCAGAGGCGGCGCTCTTCCTCGAGACCGGTGGGGTCGGTGAAGGTGCGGGAATGGGGGAAGAGGCCCTCTTCCATGCCTGCCAGGAAGACGAGTGGGAACTCGAGGCCCTTGGCGGCGTGGAGGGTCATGAGGGTGACGCGGGCCTCGGCGGAGTAGCTGTCCGCGTCGGAGACCAGGGCGGCATGGTCCAAAAAGTCGGATAACGATTCGCCGCGAGACTCGGCGTCCTGGGCGGCGTTCGCGAGTTCCTTGAGGTTTTCTATGCGGGAGAAGGACTCGGGTGTAGCTTCGTCTTCGAGGGCGCGGATGTAGCCGGATCGTTCGTTGAGGAATTTAATGAGCTCGGGGAGGGTGGCGGGGTCACCGGGTTTGCGGAAGGCTTGATCGTTGGACTGGGGTTCGGGCTCGGGCGGAAGCTCACCGGGCGGAGTGTTTCGGCGTGCGTCGGCGGCTGCCTGCTGGCGTTTGGAGATGGCGCTGGATTTGAGTGGAACGGGGGCGAAGGGGTTGAAGCTGGCGACGTCTACCTCATCAGCGGCGTCGATACCGTGAGCGGCGTGGGAGTCGGTGTAGTTCTCGGGCGCGATGGTGGAGATCTCTTCGGACGGACCGAAATCGAAGCCGAAGTTGAAGCTGGTATCAAAGGTGGTGTCGGCGTCGTTATCGGCGGCGGTTCTATCTGTAACTGCCTCGGTTGCAAACGCTTCGGGATCGAAATCCGTGGCGTCGCCATTGTTCACGGGTGAGGTGAGCGAGGTGGGGACGCCGTTGACGTCGGCTGCGAGAGCGTCGGCGAAGTCTGGGCCTAACATGGCACGCGCATCCTGGATCAGGCGGCGGAAGCCCTCGAGGGCGGTGAGGGCGCGTTGTGGAAGCAGGCGGTCGCGGATGGCGGCAGAGACGGCGTCCCAGGTGCTGGCGCCGGTCGAGAGAGCCATGCGTTCGAGGGTCTCCATCGTGGTCTTGCCGATGCCGCGGGCGGGGGAGTTGATGACGCGTCCCAAAGCGACGGAGTCGTGCGGATTCTGCACGAGCTTCATGTAGCTGAGGATGTCTTTGACCTCGGCGCGATCATAAAAGGAGAAGCCGCCGACCATGTGGTACTGGATACCGTAGCGACGCAGAGCCTCTTCGACGAGTCGCGACTGCGAGTTGGTGCGATAGAGCACGGCACAGCGTGGGAGGTCGACCTGCTGTCCGGCTTCCTTGAGATAGCGCTGAATTTTATCCGCGATGAAGAGGGCCTCGTTCTCGCCGTCGGGCGCCTCGTAGTAGCCGATCAGCGATCCTCCCTCGCGGCTGGTCCACAGGTTCTTACCTTTGCGCTGAGTATTTTGAGCGACGACGGCGCTAGCCCCTTCGAGGATGACCTGGGTGGAGCGATAGTTCTGCTCGAGGCGGATGGTGCGGGTCTCGGGGAAGTCTTTTTCGAATTCGAGGATGTTGCGGATGTCGGCGCCACGCCACGAGTAGATGGACTGGTCTTCGTCACCAACGACGCAGACGTTGCCATGGGTCCCGAGAAGCTTCATCAGTTCGTACTGCGGCCGGTTGGTGTCCTGGTACTCGTCGATCATGAGGTATTGGTAACGGCGATTGTACTTTTCCCGGACGCTGGCGTCGGTCTTGAGGAGGCGGACGGTTTCAAGCAGAAGATCATCGAAGTCGAGAGCGTTGGCTTTGAAGAGTTCCTTACGGTAGACCTCGAAGATGTGGGCGATCTTCTCTTCCATCGGGTTGGTGGAAGCGAGGAAGTATTCCTGGGGATCGATCATGTGATTTTTGGCCCAGGAGATCCGGCCGAGAGCGACGCGAGGTTTGAGCTGCTTGTCATCAATCGAAAGACGCTTGAGCGCCTGCTTGACGACGGCCTGCTGATCGGTCTCGTCGTAGATGGCGAAGGTCCGGGTAAGGCCTTTTCCATTGATGCGGAGGGCCTCGATGTCGCGGCGGAGGACACGTACGCAGAAGCTGTGGAAGGTGGCGAGCGTGGGCCGGGCGAGCGAGGAGTGGCCGAGGATCTTTTCCACGCGCTCGGACATCTCTTTGGCGGCCTTGTTGGTGAAGGTCACGGCGAGGATCGAGTCCGGGGAGACGCCGCGCTGCTGAATGAGATAGGCGATCCGATGGGTGATGACGCGGGTCTTTCCGGAGCCGGCGCCGGCGAGCAGAAGCACGGGGCCATCCACGGCGGTGACGCCCTCGGCCTGCGGTGGATTCATATTAGCGGTGAGATCGGTCAACGGGGCTCCCAAGATCATTTTATTGCGGTGCGTCGCGGGGCGCGAATCCGGTCTCCGAAGGAGCAGAGTAGGGGCTTTGTTGCGATACCAAGAATCTTCGCGAGATGGGGAACGAGGCTGCATGAATCTGCGTAGAGCTGTGTACGACGAGCTTCACTGAACCATGGCAGAGATCCCGTCGCAATTCGAAGTTTATGGGAGCTGTTATGAACCGTCGTACCTTATGTGTGATCTCTGTTGCCGTGGCCTCAGTGTTTTCGTCTGGAGCCGTGTATGCTGCACCTCGTGCGGCAGTCCATTCGCCGGTGCAAGCGGTGTTTGCCAAGGTAAAGATGGTGAAGTTCAGCCTCAGAAACGATGGCGGCTCGCCCCTGACGCTGAAGGTGGGCGAAGAGGTGGTGACGCTCGAAGCCGGCAAGTCGAAGGCTTTGGAACTGCCGGTGGGGACGCGTATTGTCCGTCAGGAGGGCACCGCGACGGACAAAGCGGGATCGCTGGTCACTGAGGTCTCGAAAGAGCTCAGCGGTGTGACGATCGCGCTGAAGGGCTGATTGCTCCAGCCTGAATCATCAGTGATCCTATGTTTTGAGACGGCTGCCCGCGTGTGAGTGCGTGGCAGCCGTTTCGTTGCCGTTATCAGACGACATGCCAGGCGAGCGCTTGTTATGCTCGGCGTATGAAGCTGAAGAGTCTGGCCGTATTCTGCGCGAGCGCAATGGGTGTGAATGAGGCTTATCGCCAGACGGCGCTGGAGCTGGGAAGAACGCTGGCGGAGCGAGGCGTTGGGCTGATCTATGGTGGATCGAATGCGGGTCTGATGCAGGTTCTCGCCGAGTCCTGCCTTGCTCATGGCGGACGAGTGGTTGGAGTCATCCCTGAGGTGCTGGTGGACAAGGAGGTCGCGCATCACGGGATCAGCGAACTGCATGTGGTGGATACGATGCATACGCGAAAGGCGCTGATGGGAGAGAAGGCGGATGGGTTTCTGATTCTGCCGGGCGGCTTCGGGACGATGGAGGAGATGTTCGAGGTGCTGGCGTGGCAGACTCTGGGGCTGCATACCAAGCGGATTGTGCTGTTGAATACGCAAGGCTTCTACGACGAGCTGCTGGGATGGATGGATCACGCGGTGGAGCAGGGTCTGCTGAAGGAAGGCAGCCGGGCGATCCTGCTGACGGCGGGGACGGTGAGCGAGGCGCTGGCACTGTTCGAGTAGCCGAGTACGTGTTTCGTGGGCTGCGAGGTGACGGTCGAAGCATCGGGTTGGACCAGCACTCGCTGAGTGCCTTGACCTTTCATCGGGAGCGAGCGGGGTAATGCTTCCTGAATTGAGTGCGCGAGTTCACCACGTCGAAGCTGCCATCCTTGTCCGCGATCAGTTCGAGAGAGTGGCCAGCGTCGGGGCCGTTCAGGTTCGCGATGAACTGCTCCCCGGTGTTGAAGGCGGGGCCGCCTTCCTCGGAGAAGTGCACCTGCCAAAGCGTCTCCAGGCCGGGAGCCTTGCGCAGGGTCTGGAGTGTTGATTTCGATCCACCTTTGGTCGCACCGTTGTCCATGATCGCCACGCGGGAGTGCAGTGCCTCGACGAACTCCGGGCTTGAACTCTGGCTCCATCCGTGATGCGACACGACGAAGACATCCACGGGACCGATTTTGTTGGTGGGGCAGACGAGCTCTCTCTCTTTATCCTTGGTCAGATCGCCGAGATCCAGAATTTTAAGCGGACCGAAATCGATAAAGATGCCGAGCGAACGGGCGTTCTCGGTCTGGTCCGCAGGGGCCGCCGAGGTTTTGCCGCAGGCATCGTTTGGCTGACCGCCGCCGGGCAGCGCCTGCTGCAGCAGATTTCCATCGGAGCTGACCACAGTAGCCTTTATGCCGGTGATGGGCAGGGTGTCGCCGGGTTTCGCCACAATACGCTTTGACTTGGCGCCCGCGAGAACCTTCTGGTAGTCACCGTAGACCCGTTCCGTCGCTCCGCCATCGAGCTCGCGATTCTCCCCGTGATCGATGAAGGTGCCTACGGGAATGCGATCGACCAGCTGCGGCACGCCGCCGACATGGTCCTCATGAAAGTGGGTGATCAGAACGTAGTCGATCCTGCTGAGACCCGCCTTCTTTGCGGTGGAGGAGATGCGATCGGCATCGCGAGAGCCCTGGCCATCCCAGCCCGTGTCGATCAACAGAGACTGTCCTGTTGGTGTTATCAAGAGGGTCGCCTGCCCGCCTTCCACGTCGATGAAGAAGGCCCTCAGCTTGGCGGCGTCAGGCGTTGCGGCTGCACTGGCTGGGACGGTCCAGACTGCCACAGCGGCGAGAACGGATGATGCGAGCAGGTGAGTGATTCTGGAACGGGATCGGGAGATCGTTGCGAAATTCATGGCTGGCCTTTGCTGGAGAGGAGATCGGGGACGGTTGCGCGGGTCGCGCCGGTCGAAATGCCGCCGTCGACGAGCAGCGTCTGCCCGGTGATGTAGCGGCTTGCTTCGGCTGCAAGAAAGACCACCGCACCATCGAGATCGTTGGGCGTCCCCGGGCGCTTCAGCGGAATCCGATCGACGAGGTAGTCCACCCATTGCTGGTTTTCGTAGAGCACCTTGTTCTGGTCGGTGCGGAACCAGCCCGGCGCCAGGCAGTTGACGGTCACGCCGTGTCGTCCCCAGTCGTCTGCCAGGCTCATCGTAAGCTGGCGAACACCGCCGCGGCTCGCGCCATAGGGAGCAAGGCCCGCGTAGCCAAAGACGCTGGTCACGGATCCGATGTTGATGATGCGTCCGTAGCCATGCGCGATCATTCCTCGCGCAATCTGCTGTGCGACGAAGAAGGTTCCGCGAAGGTTGGTATCGAGAATCAAGTTCCAGTCGTCCCAGGTGACGTTCAGAGCCGGCTTTCGCACGTTACATCCGGCGTTGTTCACGAGAATATGAACCTGGCCGAAGGCGGCTTCCGCCGCTGCCCCCATTCGCTCGATGCTCCCCTGATCACGTACGTCCAGAGCGAGGGGGACAGCCATGCGGCCGAGCGCGCCGATCTCCGCGACAAAGGGATCGAGATCAGCCGGGTTCCGGCTGGTTAGAATCAGGTCCGCGCCAGCCCTGGCCAGAGCGCGGGCGAAGTTCTGTCCCAGGCCGCGACTAGCTCCGGTCACGAGTGCGACCTGTCCGGAGAGATCGAAGAGGTTCTCGCTCACCGGCTACCTGCGGCGGCCGATTCCGGCCCGGAACTCTGTCGAGGGTCGAGCACAATCTTCATCAGATTTGGCTCGCGGGCGTGGAGGCGCTCGAACCACGCCGGCCCGTCGCCGAGCGGAGCAACCGCGGTAATCAGCGGCTGAACTTTGATCTTGCTGCTGGCGATCAGAGCGATTGCTTGGGGATACTCCCCGGCGGAGGCGCACGAGCCCTGCAGGCGAATCTGCCGCGTGACTACTTTCTGAAGCGGAATCTCGACCTGCGATGCGAGATTGCCCACCAGAACGACCGTTCCTCCCTTGCGGACACACTCGATCGCGGAGGCTACCGTTTCGCCGCGTCCTACGACCTCGAAGACAACGTCCACGCCGCGGCCGTTCGTCTGCCGAGCGATCTCCTCCGTGAGCTTGACCCTGGCCGTGTTAACGACCTCATCCGCGCCCAGGTTGCTTCCGATCCGCAGCCGGGTCTCGTCCACGTCAGCAAGTATGACTCGCGAGTAGCCGGCTGCCTTTGCTGCCTGCAGGACCAGCAGCCCAATCATGCCAGCGCCAATGACAAGTGCGGTGCCATCCCCTTTCCTCTCCGAGAAGTCCGAGAGCCCGACCGCATGAAGAGCGACGGCGACCGCCTCCAGCATCGCTGCCTCTGGAAAGGAGAGGCCTTCCGGAAGTTTGTACAGAATACGTGCCGGCACGGTTACGTATTCGGCAAAGGCGCCGGCCCTGCTGTATTCGCCACAGGAGACCCCGACCACTTGCCGGTCCGCGCACAGGTTGACCTCGCCCCTCGCGCAGAACTCGCATTCGCCGCAGTAGACGGTGGAGTCGAAGGTGACGCGATCGCCGGCGGCAAAGCCGGTCACCTCGGATCCGACAGCATAGACGGTCCCAGCCGCTTCATGGCCCATGACGATGGGAGGGATTCGCCGGCCCGAAGATCCGTCATAGCCATGAACATCGCTTCCGCAGACTCCACAGGCTGCTACCTGGACCAATACCTCGCCGGGTCCAGGCGAGGGTGTGGGCACATCGGTGAGATGGAGATGCTTGTACTCGGAGAGCAGCAGAGCCTTCATGACCGGCGGAATCCTCGCCGTAACAGGGTACAACGCTTTCAGCGTAGCGTCTCCTGGGCCGGGTCGATCGGGGGCTTCGAGAAACACGCGTCACGGTGACCCAGTATCATGCCATCTCACAATGGGAACTGCATCCATGACGGACCGAAGCGAAGCCATCCCGGGGCGGCGATGGAGAATCGCATTTCTTCTCGGCTTCGGAGTGGTCGTCAACTACGTCGACCGAGTGAATCTCTCCGTCTCCCAGAGTGCGTTGTATACGGACTTCGGGATCTCGGTTATTACGTTCGGGTATCTTTCGAGCGCCTATAACTGGACTTATGCGTTGCTGCAGCTACCGGTCGGCGTCTGGCTGGACCGGTTCGGCGTACGGCGGGTGGGCCGCCTGAGTATTCTGATCTGGAGCGCGGCGTCCTTTGCCGCTGCACTCTCGCGAAGCGTGCACGCCTTCTTTGCGGCGCGACTGCTTCTTGGGGTTGGGGAGGCTCCCACTTTTCCGGCCAATGCAAAGGCGATCGCATCCTGGTTTCCCGAGAGAGAGCGCGGCCTGCCGACCGCGATCTTCGATGCGTCAGCAAAGCTTGCGCCCGCCATCGGAGTTCCGCTGCTCGGAGTTTTGGTGGTGCACTTCGGATGGCGCATCAGCTTCGCGGCAACGGGAGCTCTGAGCCTCCTCTACTTCGTGCTCTTTTACCTCATCTATCGCGATCCTGAAGAGGATTCGGATCTTACGCCGCAGGAGCTGCGCTACATCGGGCAGGGCATGAGCCAGCGAGAGCAGGAGATCCCTCCGCGACACAGCTCCTCTCTCTTGGATCTTCTCCGTCAGAAGAAGGTCCTCGGCATGGCCCTTGGCATGGGAGCTTACAACTACAGCTTTTATCTTCTGCTCGCGTGGCTTCCGAGCTATCTCTCAGTCATGTATCACGTAGACCTCCTCCATTCGGCGTTCTATACCGCGATCCCCTGGATCTTCGCCACGGTCGTCGACGTCGTGATTGGCGGATGGATGGTCGATCTCCTTATCCGTCGCGGATGGAACGCGGATTATGTTCGGCGATGTGTCCTGATCGGCGGGACGGTGTGCGGTCTAGGGCTGCTTGGCGCGGGTGAGGCCCGGAGCACAGCCGCGGCCATTCTCTGGATCAGTCTCTCGCTCGGTGGCCTGGCCACGGCAGCACCTGTGCTCTGGTCCGTTCCGGGCCTGATTGCCGAGAAAGAAAGCGTCGGCAGAGTAGGCGGGATCGCAAATTTCTGGGGACAGGTCTCGGCCATCGGAGCACCTATCCTGACGGGTTACGCCGTCGCCCGCACCCACTCCTTTACCTCTGCGTTTCAGGTCGCAGCGGCGTATCTGCTGCTCGGCATCGCTTCTTACCTGTTCTTACTGGGGAGGCTGGAACGAGCCCCGCAACCTAAAGTCGAATAGGGCAGCGCATCCAAACACCGCATTCGGGAATCTCACTCGAGATGCACGAGAAAGCGACGACTCTCTCCATCCCTCCACTCCAACTCTGGGGAGGAATGGAGCCGACGATCAACCGTGTCGGCGATCGCTTCTTTGACCAGATCGAGCGATCGGGCCATCTCACCCGATCCGGAGACTTAGAGTTGTTTGCCTCGCTCGGTCTTCGCAAGCTCCGCTACGCTCTCCATTGGGAGCGCTTCGAAGCGACTGGGACGTGGGAGCCCTTTGACAGCAAACTCGCCGACATGAGACGGCTTGGAATCGAGCCGATCGTGGGCCTGATTCACCATGGCAGCGGACCGCCTCACACCGGCCTGCTCGACATGGACTTTCCTGAGAAACTTGCTGCCTATGCGCTCCAGGTGGCAGAGCGGTATCCGTGGGTCGGGAGCTACACGCCCGTCAACGAACCACAGACCACGGCGCGTTTCAGTGGTCTCTACGAGCACTGGTACCCGCATCACCGAAGCATGGCGAGCTATGTGCGTGCTCTGGTGAACCAGGTGAAGGCGTCAGTCCTCGCGATGCGCGCCGTTCGTACCGTGAATCCGACAGCGCGGTTCGTGCATACCGAGGACGGCGGCAAGACCTGGTCGACACCCGAGCTCGAGCCTCAGCGTGCGCTGCGGGAGCATCGCCGCTGGCTCGGCGTTGATCTGCTCTGCGGCCGTATCAACGACCGGCACCCGCTCTTTCCGTTTCTGCTCGATCAGGGGATCTCTGTCGAAGAGATCGCGTGGTTCTCGAACAATCCCTGCCCGCCCGACATCCTCGGTCTGAACTACTATGCCACCAGCGATCGTTTTCTGGATCATCGCACCCATCTTTACCCGGCCGGGTATGTTGGTGGCGAGACTGGGGCGGAGGCTCTGGTCGACGTCGAAGCGGTGCGCATCCGGCGGGAAGGGATTGCCGGGGCAGAGATGATTCTGCTAGATGCCTGGAAGCGTTATGGTCTGCCGGTCGCGATCACCGAAGCGCACCTCGGAGGCACGCCTGAGGAGCAGGTGCGATGGCTCTCTCAGGTCTGGCGAGGCGCGGAAGCTGCTCGGGAGCAAGGCGCGGACTGCGTTGCGGTCACGGTCTGGGCGCTTCTGGGATCCTTCGATTGGTGCTATCTCGTGACCAGGGATGAGGGTGTGTACGAGCCTGGCGTCTTCGATATCAGCGACGGATCGCCGCGCAGAACCAAACTCGCGGACCTGGTAGAACGTCTTGCCCGCGGTCTTCCTCCCGCAGACATACCCAACAGGGACGGAGGTTGGTGGGCGACGGAGGACCGGCTCACCTTTTCGGCAGCAGACTGATGCCCGCGTCACGACGCGAGAGGGCAAGGGGCCAGCGTCTACTCTGTCCGGGTAGAATTCAAACCGTCGCACCCTGCTGACCGATCGGTCCCACGGCGTGTCGAAGCTCCGGAGATTCCATGCAACAGCAACCTGCCCGCACATTAACCGGGAGCTCTCCCGGCTTCGATTTCCGACGCGCCGTCGAGGAGGAACGACCTCTCCAAATCATCGGCGCCATTAACGCGTACACGGCCCGCATGGCGGAGGCCACCGGCTTCCGTACGCTCTATCTCTCCGGCGGAGGCGTCTCGGCCAACTCGCTCGGCATGCCCGACCTCGGCATTTCGACCATGGAGGATGTCCTCACCGACCTCCGGCGTATCACTGACGTCACAGCTCTGCCCGTGCTCGTCGACATCGACACCGGATGGGGCGGCGCCTTCAACATCGCCCGCACCATTCGCTCGATGGAAAAGGCCGGCGCCGCAGCTATTCACATGGAAGATCAGGTGGGCACAAAGCGCTGCGGACATCGGCCCGGGAAGGAGGTCGTCTCCACCGGAGAGATGGTGGACCGCATCAAGGCGGCGGTCGACGCCCGATCGGACTCGACTTTCGTCATCATGGCCCGGACGGACGCGCTTGCCAGCGAAGGGATTGAGGCAGCCCTGGAGCGGGTCGCGGCGTACGTCGCGGCCGGCGCCGACATGATCTTCGCCGAGGCGGTCACCGAGCTGCCGCAGTATCCCCGCTTCCATGATGCAGCGGGCGTTCCCATCCTGGCCAACATCACCGAGTTTGGCCACACGCCGCTCTTCACCCGGGAGCAGCTGGGCGAGGCGGGCGTCGATATGGTGCTCTATTGCTGCTCAGCATACCGCGCCATGAATGCGGCTGCGCTCTCGGTCTACCGAACCATTCGCAGCGAAGGCACGCAGGCGAACGCTCTGCCGCTTATGCAGACACGAGCAGAGCTCTACCAGTTCCTTGACTACCATGCCTACGAGCAGAAGCTCGACAACCTCTTCTCTTCCCAGAAGACAGCCACACCCAAACCAGATCCAAAGCCGGAGCAGCGATGAGCGACAGCACCATGACACCCTCCAGCCAGGCACCAGCTTCCGCGGCAGGATTCAAGCCGAAGAAGTCCGTGGCGCTTTCCGGAACTCCCGCGGGCAACACTGCCCTGTGCACCGTGGGTCGCACCGGGAACGACCTCCACTACCGCGGCTACGATATCGCGGACCTGGCGGCGAACTGCGAGTTTGAGGAGGTTGCGTACCTCCTGCTCTACGGCAAACTCCCGAACGCGGTCGAACTCGCCGCCTACAAACAGAGGCTTATGCGGCTGCGAGGTTTGCCGGCATCGGTCCGATCGGTGCTCGAGCAGATGCCCGCGGCGACGCATCCCATGGACGTTCTGCGGACCGGCGTCTCCGCTTTCGGCTGCGTTCTGCCCGAGAAGGATGACCACAATTCAGCTGGCGCCCTGGCCTGCGCGGACCTGCTGCTCGCGACCTCCGGACCCATGCTTCTGTATTGGTACCACTTCAGCCGCAACGGGCGGCGGATCGAAGTTGAGACCTCGGATGAGACCATCGCGGCGCATTTTCTGCACCTTCTCCATGGCGCATCGCCCACACCGGAGTGGGTGCGCGCTATGCAGATCTCGCTTGTGCTCTACGCCGAGCATGAGTTCAACGCGTCTACCTTTACGGCGCGCGTCATCGCGGGCACCGGATCGGATATCTTTTCTGCTATCACTGGGGCGATCGGCGCTCTGCGCGGACCCAAGCACGGCGGGGCCAATGAAGTCGCCCTCGAAATTCAGCAGCGTTACAGCTCCGCCGATGCAGCCGAGCACGACATTCGCGCGCGCCTCGAAAAGAAGGAGGTCGTCATCGGCTTCGGCCATCCCGTATACACCGTCAGCGATCCGCGCAACGCGATTATCAAGCAGGTCGCGCACGACCTTGCAGAGAGCGCCGGTGACCGAGCCATGTATGCCGTCGCCGAACGCCTCGAGAGCGTTCTCTGGGATGCCAAGCGCATGTTCCCGAACCTCGACTGGTTCTCGGCCGTCTCCTACCACCTTATGGGTGTGCCGACGTCCATGTTCACGCCGCTCTTCGTGCTGGCACGCACGGCGGGCTGGAGCGCCCACATTCTGGAGCAGCGCGTCGACGGAAAGATCATCCGGCCGGCCGCGATCTACACCGGGCCCGAAGATCTTGCATTCGTTCCGATCGCTGACCGCCCCTGACTTCCGCACTCCACTGTTCCCCAACTTCCGGAGAGACCATGTCCGCCCTTATCAGCAATGAGCGCCCCGCGCCCGACCAAGTCCTCGTCGACGTCGCGGAGTATGTCACCCATTTTGAAATCGATAGCCCGCTTGCCTACGACACCGCCCGCAACTGCCTGATCGACACGCTTGGCTGCGGTCTCGAGGCTCTCGAGTACACCGCCTGCACGAAGCTCCTTGGCCCCCTCGTTCCCGGCACCGTCGTCCCCAACGGGGCCAGGGTCCCCGGCACGTCTTTCCAGCTTGACCCCGTGCAGGCCGCCTTCAATATCGGAGCGATGATCCGCTGGTTGGATTACAACGACACCTGGCTCGCGGCGGAGTGGGGGCACCCTTCCGACAATCTCGGCGGCATCCTCGCCGTCGCCGACTGGATCTCGCGCAATGCGATAGCCTCCGGCCGCGCCCCGCTCACGATGCGCGACGTGTTGACCGCGATGATCAAGGCTCATGAGATCCAGGGCTGTCTCGCCCTTGAAAACTCCTTCAACCGGGTGGGCCTCGATCACGTCGTGCTGGTCAAAGTCGCGTCAACTGCTGTGGTCTCTCAGATGCTTGGCCTCAGCCGCGAACAGATTATCGACGCGCTCTCACTCGCCTGGGTCGATGGCCAGAGCCTTCGAACCTATCGGCACGCGCCGAACACCGGATCGCGGAAGAGCTGGGCCGCGGGCGATGCGACCAGCCGTGCGGTTCGCCTCGCTCTCATGGTGCAGGCGGGCGAGATGGGCTACCCGTCCGTACTCACCGCAAAGACCTGGGGTTTTTACGACGTCCTCTTTCGCGGCCAGCCCTTCCGGTTTCAGCGCCCGTACGGCTCCTACGTCATGGAGAATGTTCTCTTCAAAATCAGCTTTCCCGCGGAGTTCCACGCCCAGACCGCGGTGGAGGCAGCTATGACCCTGCGCGGCAGAATGCTCGCGGCAGGGAAGTCGGCCGAGGAGATTACCTCCATAGCTCTCCGCACCCACCAGGCTTGCCTGCGCATTATCGATAAACCGGGCCCGCTCTCAAATCCCGCGGACCGCGACCACTGCGTGCAATACATGGTTGCCGTCCCGCTTCTCTTCGGCCGCCTGCTCGCCTCCGATTACGAAGATGCCGTCGCCTCCGATCCGCGCATCGACCCCCTGCGGGCAAAGATGACGTGTGTCGAGGATCCGGCCTTTACCGCCGACTATTCAGACCCCGAAAAGCGGTCGATTGCGAATACGCTAACGCTGGCCTTCCGCGACGGATCCACCCTCACCGAGACGGTTGAGTACCCGATCGGCCACCGAAGACGCCGCTCCGACGGCATACCGCTCCTTGAGGAGAAGTTCCGCACCAACTTGGCGCGGCGCCTGTCGCCATCGAATCAGGAAGCAATCTGGAAGCTGTCGCGCAATCAAACGCAGTTGGAGAAGACGCCCGTTCCCACGTACGTCGACCTGTACACGACTTAGAACGGGCAGACTGGAGGGTCGCAGACCTGTTCCGACTATGCCGGAGCTCAGCTGAGTTCGGAGGCTCGTGAAGCAGGGATCTTCTCCTGGAGAACAGTGATCTCACGCTGCAACTCCGCCAGGTCAAAGCCGTTCGGAGATCTTCGCTTCTCCCCGTACCAATCCTGGCTGAGCACTGCATAGGCTTCATCGTTATACGCATGGTAGAAGTCCCACGTCATCGTCCAACGTGCGCCACAGCTCACGACGTAGAGCACATCCTGATCGTACCCAACCACCGCGACACAATGCCCGTTTGCACCACGGGGCGCATTCTCTCCCGTTGCGCCTGCTGGTGACACCGTCCACGCCCTCTCCCGAGAGCTCGCCTGCTGCACGGCGAAGTCGGGAAGGTCTAAACCGATGTACGCTGCGCCGAAGAGGAAGACGGTGAACCGAAGGTTTCGGCCGTTGTGCGGATCCAGCGCGACATACGCGTTCAGCTTGCGATTGGAGATGCCGGACCGTCGCCAGAAGCGCAGCACCTGCAGCATCTCCGCACCGTCAGCGGTCCCGCCACTGACCTCGACATAGGTCGCCAGCACCGCCTGCTCCGAGATGACGACCGGCTGATCGCGTGCTGCCGTCCAGTTGTGAATCATGTGCGCTGCAGCGGCGCATGTGCAGCACGGAGCCTTGTCGTTGCCCAGCATCGGCCAGCTCGGCACAGCAGCCGCGGAGTAGATCGAGGGAGGCTCCGGCAGACCCGAAAGCTGCGCCATCTGTAACGTTCGCGGATCGGTTTTAGACCGCACCCGCCCCGCCAGGATCAAGCGCTCCTCGCAGGCGGCTGCAGATTCATGCGTGCGACCAGCCGCTGAAATCGTTCGTCCCCGTGCAGCGGTCGAAGGCTTGGCATGATGGTCAGGTAGCCGAGCAGAATGTCGCGGTTATCCGCGGCGCACTCCAGCCAGTGGAAGGCAAGCGTTCTCTCGTCGAGCGCCGTCGCTGCCACCGCAATCGAGACTGGCAGGCACATACCCTTCGCCGCCATCTCGAGAAGCTGGTTCAGCGTCGCGCGCGCCTCCTCGTGATTGCCACACGCGACCTGCGCATCGGCCAGCCATCCCAGGAGGTGAGGCATTCCGCTCTTTTCGAAGCCCTGCTGTAAAGCCTCGACCGCATCCGCAGATCGGCCGCTCGCCTGGTACGCGAGCCCCAGCGTGTAGTACAGCTCGTGGTGCGGCGCGGCTTTGAGCGCTTCTCTGGCCAGAAGGATGCTCGTGTCGTGATCGCCGAGGTAGGTTCGAAGGAGTGCCTGCCCGGTCAGCAGAGCCGTCGACAATGGATCGTGTTTCAACCCCTTGAGCGTCTGCACGAGAGCCTCTTCCAGCAGGCCCTGCGTCATCAGGTGCCACACGTACGGCAGGTACGACTCCCCGCGCTCCGGATGCAGATCGATGGCGCGCTCGATCTCTTTCCGGCCCTCCTGCCATTGCCAGTCGTAGAACTGGAGCACGCTCGCGAGCGCCAGGTGACCGTCCGGCAGATCGGGATCGAGCGAGATGGCATGGAGCGCATTCTTCCGCGCCATCGGCCAGGCCTCGTGCGGCGGCATCATCCCCAACGATCCGAGCACGCTGTAGAAGTCCGCCATGCCCGCATGCGCCTGCGCAAAATCAGGATCCAGAGCCAGCGCCTGCTCAAAGTAACGACCGGCCAGCTGAACCCCGTCCATCGTCTTTCGATTCCAGTTGTAGCGCCCTTTCAGGTAAGCGTCGTACGCCTCCGGTTGATTGGAGATGCGGTCCATGATGTGCGAAGGCATCTGCACCGTGGACGAGAGCTTCTCCCGCAACGCGCTCACCAGTGCCTTCGCCAGCTCGTCCTGCAGCTCGAAGACATCGCGCATCTCGCCGTCGAAACGATCGGCCCAGATCTGAAATCCGGTGCGCGCATCGGTAAGTTGCACGCTCACCCGTACCTTCGTGCCCGATCGTCGAACACTTCCCTCGAGCACTGTCGAGACCGACAGCGCCGACGCGATCTCCTGAACACTTCGCTTCTGCCCTTTCAGCGCGAAGACGGACGCGCGTGACACGACCCGAAGTCCGGAGATCTTCCCCAGCGAAGTAATCAACTCGTCCGTCAGGCCGTCACTGAAGTAATCGTTCTCGGGGTCGGAGCTCATATTCTCGAGCGGCAGCACCGCCAGCGTTGTCGCTCGCCGGCTGCCGTTTGTTGCAGACGAGCTTCGCGTCCGCGAGGGCAGTGACGACTGACTCGTTTCGCCAACCTCCGCGAAGGAAGGCGACTGCGCACCGATTCGCGCTTGCTCGGACTCGGTCAGAGTCCGCAGCAGATCCGCCGCCGATCCGTGTCTCTGGTGCGGCAAAAGCCGGAGCGCACCATCGACTGCCCGGTGAAGCGACGTTGGCAGATCGGGACAGACCCGCGCAAGGGGCACGTACTCCGCCCTGCCAATCAGCGAGATCATATTCGCCGAGGACGGATGCTGAAAGGGCGAGTGCCCTGCCGCCATCTCGTACAGCACGGCTCCGAGCGCCCAAAGATCCGTGCGATGGTCGAGATCGCCTCCCGAGAGCTGCTCCGGCGACATGTAGGCCAGGGTTCCAAGCACCTGATGCGGCTGGGTCAGATGGCTCTGTTTGCCCAGACGCGACAGGCCGAAGTCCAGGATCTTTACATCGCCTGTGCTCAGCAGAAACAGGTTCGCCGGCTTGATGTCCCGGTGAATGATCCCCGCCATGTGGGCTTCGTGCAGTCCCGAGGCAACCTGCTTCCCAATCGCCAGAATGCGCTCCGGCGGGACTCGACCCATCTTCAGCAGGTCGGCCAGGCTCTGTCCGCGGTAGAGCGTCATGACCAGCAGAAGCGTGCCGGACGGCGTCTCTTCGATGGCATGGACGGTGCAGAGATTGGGATGGTCGATCGACGCCGCGGCTCGCGCCTCGCGCAGAAAGCGTTCCCTCGATTCCGGGTCGTGGGAGTCGCTCGGGTTCAGCAGCTTGATCGCGACCTGGCGTCCCAGCCGCGTGTCCTCCGCTTCAAAGACCGTTCCCATCCCACCCGCGCCAATCACACCCTTCACGCGATAGTGCAGAAGCATCTGGGGCGGTGGCAACCCAACACTGGTCGCCATCACATCACCGGCCCGCTCGCAGCTTCAGACGCTCCGAGAGGGATGGGCTTGGGCGAGCGCATCCTCGTAAAGATCGTATGCGCCAGGGTCTCGTCCTCAATGCGGCTGAAGTGTTCCAGCACATCCGCAAAGAAGGCGTCGAGGTGGGCGACCGCGGTGATCGCGCTCGTCGCAATGATGTCCGCATGGTGCTGGGTCAGCGGCAGTGCATCCAGCATTGCATCGAACTCCGCCACATGCGCCACATCCAGCCGCGCATGCCGCATATGGGCCGACATCGAAGCTGGCGGCAGGCCCGATCTTTCCGCGACCTGATCGAGAAACGCCGGGGACGCCGGATTCTCGAGCACCGCGAGGTAGCCCAGAATAGCCACGGGATGCACATGCCTCAACCAGAAGTGTTGCGCGCCCGCCAGCGCCGCCGCGCTGGGGTACGGAATCCGCTCCAGCACGCGCTCCCGAGCGATGCAACAGCGTTCAAGATCTTCCAGCAACCATCGATCGTGCCCGTCCTCTTCCTCGGCATGTTCGCGAAGATAGGGGGCCAGTCTCCGCGCAAGCTCATCCGACTCAGGCCGAAGTGCCGCCTCGTCCGCCGCCGCATCGAGAAGAGGCGTCGAAGCACAGATCACGCCATGCGCGGCGAACAGAAATTCAGGGTAGAGCTCGGCCAGCCGCGGATGAGTCCAGAAACGTTCCATACGCGTGGACAGGGAATCGCTCACGAGAGCAATTGTCCGGCGAAGCCTGAGGCTGTGCATGCGTCTCCTCGTTGTGTCTCTGCAGCGTAGGCCCCCGCTGGTTGAGTCGCGACCATCCCGCGACTTCCTGTTCTAGATGAACATCGTTCCCATGTGGTGAGAGTCGCCATCCTGCACCCTGCGTTCGAAGAACTTGTCCCCAAGCTTGGTACGCACCGATATCAACGCATCGACCTCAGGCTGGGTGAGCTGGTTCACCGATTCAATCTCATCCGGGGTCAGGGGGTGACGGGTCACGATCAGTCCCGCCTTCTGCAGCTGCTCTACATTGGTCATGCAAGGTCCTCCCCTCAACCCTGGCGTCCGCGATTCGGGGAGGAAAGATTCGCGAAGAAACGGCCTATACTTCGGGGCGCGTGAGTGATGGTACCACAGCAATTTCAACGTGGAATCACGTTGCCGGCGCGGCGAGCGCGGAACAGGATGGACGCCAATTCTGCCTTCACCGTCTCCTCCATCCCGTTCCTGCCCAGCCCCTTCAAACGGTGCCGGATCGCGTTGGCAGGAGTGTGCGAAGCCGCGTCGCGAACCAGGACGCGGCCTCCCTCTGCCACCATATCCCGCGTCCCCGCGGCAAGATGAAAGGATGGAACACGGAGCCGGAGCAGAGCCTGCAGCTCATCCTCCAGAATCCCCGCATGGGTCGGGATCCCTGCATCCAGCGAAGCCCTCTCGAGCTCCGATCGAAGCATGCCCTGTCGGATCTCTTCCGAGGGCAGCCGCTCTGCGAGCAGCGATCGACTCAGCATCAAGCCGTAGCTCAACGTGCTTCGAAGCACCACGCGGGGCGAATGCTGCGTCTCGAACCTGTCCACCCATCCACCCCTGCGCAGCAGATGCGGGCGGATCCCAAGCAGAGCCAGCGTCGCGCGGGCGTATCCGCTCAGGATCTCCGGCAGAGCAAGGAGCGGCTGCAAGGTCCTCGACGGACGGTTCCTCTGCTCGAGCAGGCGCGCTGGAACAAAGCGGAGCTCCCGAATCTCCGCCTGCGATCCAGTCCAGCAGGGAAGCAGAACACCGGGCACCGGCGCCGCACCGCCAAAGAGCCCCGACACGTCCGGCAGCTGGAACGCACCCCATCTTTCTGCGTTTGGCAGAAGGCCGGTCGCCAGCAGACTGCCCTGGACATCCTCCGCCCCACTGTCCTGCCAGTGACGCGAAGAGATTACGCCGCCAAGGCACTCCGCATCCAGCACCGCCGGTCCACCCGCGGTCGCAACCACGTTCGACATATGGAGATCGCTCAGCCCGACGAGGTGCGCGAGGCAAAGGAGTGCTCCCGCTCGTTGCCAATGCACCTTCTCGGCACAACTGCCGCGCGCCAGATTCTCCATCCATCCATAGCTCGGCAAAGCACTCGCTCCCGGGCCGCCCCGATCCACCAAGCCACCCGCAAGCACCCTCGCCGTGGGAACGGAGATCTCCTCATCGACCTCAGCCACAGCCGCGTTCCACTCCGCCCAGAGCGACTCGCCCGTAACACGACGCGGTTTGTAAAAGATGGTCAGACCTCCCACGAATCGCAGTCGAATGACCGCGCCTGCGCTTCCGTGAACCTCGGAAGCGGCGGTCGTCAGGGACGCAATCGAACGAAGCGCCGGAAGTCCCTGCCAACGCGCAAGCCTCTCCGCGTCTGCTCCCAGACGCAGCAGAAAGAGCCGGACTGCCGCAACCCAATCCTCAAGGAGCGTTCGGGCAAGGATATCCGGCAAGCTCCTGTCTGGCGCAGTCGGGTCCGCGCGGCGCATCGGACTCCCATCGTGTAGACCGCTTCGATCCGCTGCCGCAGCGCGGGCAAGAGCTGCTCCACCGGGACTGCGGCATCGCCCAGCCTCCATTCAGCCCGCGATGAAAGAGATCGCAGCCGATTGTCCGCCTCTGAGACGAGCGGTTCCGCCAGGGCGCTCAGCGTCTTCGGAACCAGGAGCTGTGGCCGGGCGGAGCCGTACGTCAGCGTCCCTTCCCATCCAGTCAGCAGAACCGCCGCCCCTGCTTCAATCACCGCGTGCTCAGGGAAGGTGCAGTGGCCGCGATCGCTTTCTGCCTGGGCTGGAGCGTTGATTCGCGGATCAGCAGCTCGGGCCTCACCGGAATATCGGCGACCGGCAGTTCCGGCTCCCGGATTCGGCGAAGCAGAGCCCTTGCCGCAAGCCGCCCCATCTCCCGCAGCGGCTGACGAATGGTCGTCAGACTCGGATTGTTAAATGCGGCATTCTGCACATCGTCGAACCCGACCACCGAGACGTCCTCGGGAACGTGTAATCCCGCATCCATCAGCGCGCGAATCGCGCCGATCGCGGCGAAGTCGTTGTAGCAGACGAGCGCCGTAAAAGGCAGCCCCGTCGCCAGCATCCGTCCCACAACCGGGTACCCCAGCTCGGGGGAGGGGGAGTCGATCTCCAGCTGCGACGTCAGCTCCGGAACATGCCTTAGACCGAGCTCTCGCGAGACATCCATCAGATTCTGCCACCGCACCCTGGAATCGCTGCTGTGCTCCTGGCCGCGGATGTACGCGAAGTCTCGATGGCCAAGCTTATGCAGATAGCGCAGCACCAGCTCCGCCGCACGCCGATGGTCGAGGATGACATTCGTGATCCCCTCCAACATCTGGTGACCTCCGATCGAGACTGTCGGGACCGGCAGCGCGTGGAGCAGAGGGGTATCCACGACGATGATGCCCTCGACCGAGCGGTCCAGCAGGATGCGCGGATACTCATCGATCAGATCGGGCTTTCTCCGGTGACTGACGGTGAAATCCAGGTAGCCCTCCTCCTGCATCACATCGTCGACGCCGCTCATGATCATCGTCGAATACGGATCGCTGATCTCCGGAACCATCGTTCCAATCGTGAAGCTCTGCTTTTTTCGCAGCGACCGGGCAAAGAAACTCGGACGATATCCCAGCTTCTTCGCAGCCTCGCGCACCCGTTCCCGCGTCGGTTCCGGTATGGAGCGGCCCGCAGGCGCATCATTCATCACCAGCGAGATCGTCGTTGGCGACAGGCTCAGATACTCTGCGAGCACCTTGATGTTGACCGGCTTCGATTCGGAGACTGCCGATGGGCTGCGCCGCGTCATGGCTCCCTATACTACGTCCCCGCGATGGCAGAACTGTGCCACGGCGTCCTAGGGAGCTGGCTTCGCCTCTCCGGCCGGCTTCGTCTCGCCCGGCCCGGGCGCGTTCAGCTTGCGCCAATCCTGCACGGTCTGAGCATTCTTTTTATCCTGCGCCTCTCGCAGGCGGTTGTACTCTCGCAGCGCTCTTTCTGCATCCGCCGGGCGCTGCATCTTCCGGTACAGCCGGGCCAGCTCGTAGAACGATCGCTTCGCGATCTCGCTCTCGGGGTCCGATTTCGCGCTGCGCTCCAGACGCGATGCCGCCTCCGCCTCCTTGCCCTGCTCCGCCAGCCCGCGTCCCAGATAGAACTCAGCTACCGGGGCCCCGCTATATTTCTCGAGCATTGCTTCGAGCAGCGGCACCCCCGCCGCCTGGTCTCCGCGATCGATGTCCGTGCTTCCCAGGTTGTACATCGCGATGGGATTCTGCGGACTGAGTTCGAGCTCCTTGGCGTACGCCTGCTGGGCCCGGTCGAGCTCGTTCATCTGCCGGTATTGATCTCCGAGACCCTCGTACAGGTCCGGATTACGCGCCTCCCTCTGGATGGCCGCCTCATACTCCTTGACAGCATCGGTATGCTTCCCCTCGTCGGCGTACAGCTCGGCCTGTACCTTATGCACCTGCCACGAGTTTGGATCGATACGCGCCATCCTGGCGTAGCTGGCCTGCGCGACAAGACTATGTGCCTTGCCGCGATATTCGAGCAGGTTGAGATCGTTGGGAGTCACCTCCGCCGCGCGATCGAGTGGATCGACGGCGAGCTCTGGATGTCCCGCCGCAAGCTGCACGATGCCCATCCAGGTCAGGGCCTCGCCATTCTTCGGGTCCAGTGCCAGCTCCTGCTTCAGAGCGGAGATCGCCTCATCCTGGCGGTTGGCCTGGTAGAGAAAGACGCCCAGAAACATGTGGGCGGAAGGGAGTTTTGGATCGAGCTCGACAGCCCTCCCCAGGGATCGGACAGCCTCCTCCTGCTTGCCCTCACGCCCCAGCACCAGACCGAGATCGAGGTGGGCGTCGGCAAGCTCCGGCGCCAGCCTTACCGCATCCCGAAAAGCCTTCTCCGCGTCCGCGCTCCGGCCGTTGTGCATGGCCAGGGCGCCCCTCTGGAACGCCTCCTGCACCTGCGGACTTTGGGCAAACAGGGTCGGCCCACACAGGCAGAGCACACCGACCCACACCGACCGACATCCATGCAAGTTCATTGTCATTCCAGTTCAAAGCCGATCCTACCCCGCCGGTCCACGCCATGTCGACGCACCCGCATCGACCTGGCGCTGCACTCGGCCGCCCTCCGATGCCAACTCCATGCAATAGTTAGGAACAACACTTGCTACTCGATCTTATGGTCCGTACTATCGCTCCGGCGATCCTGTAGCCGTCTGATCCCTGTTGCTCTCTGCCCCCTATGAACATTACGGCTGTCGCTCGAAAAGCCCGGGTCTCCACTGCCACCGTCTCCCGCACCATTAATGGATCCGCGAACGTCAGTCCAAGAACTGCCGAGCGCGTTCGCCGTGCCATCGACTCGCTTGGTTTTTACCCGAACACCAATGCGCGCGCCCTCGGCTCCGGTCGCTCCAGTCTCTACGGCCTCATCATCTCCGATATCACCAATCCCTTCTTTCCCGAGATCGTCAAGGCTTTTGAGGACGTCGCCGTTGAGCACCAGCAGGAGGTGCTCATCGCCAACACCAACTACGATCCCGCGCGTATGGAGACCTGCGTCCGGCGCATGTTGCAGCGCAAGGTCGATGGCGTCGCGATCATGACGTCGGAGATGGATGATCGCCTGATCGAGGTGTTCAGCCGCCGCCATATCCCGCTCGTCTTCCTTGATACGGGCGCGCCCGGCCCGGGGGTCAGCAGCGTCCGCATAGACTATCCGGCAGGCATCGCCGCCGCTATGGAGCATCTGACCGATCACAGGCATCGGGAGATCGCTTTCATCAGCGGCCCGCTCTCGCTTAATTCGGCTCGCGTCCGTCTGGACGCTTTTAAAGGAATGCTCGATCGAAAGCGCCTCGTGGACCACCCGCGCATGATCCAGGAGGGCAACCATCGCGTGGACGGCGGCCACGGGGCGATGCGGCGCATCCTTGCCTCGGGCGCGCCGCCCACCGCCGTCCTCTGCTCGAACGACCTCACCGCCATCGGGGCCATGGGCGCCATCTACGAGCACGGCCTGCGCATCCCCGAAGACATCTCCGTGATCGGCTACGACGGCATCCAGCTCAGCGCCTATACCCATCCCAGCCTCACTACGTTGAGTGTGGATCGCGAGGAGCTTGCAAACACCGCCTTCAACAGCCTGTTCAAGGCCCGCCACCCGCAGGGCGGAACCCCAACGCAGGGCGAAGAGCATATTATTCACCCCACGCTCCTCGTCCGGAACTCCACCGGTCCAGCTCGTCCCTAAAGGATCGGGACGGCTGTGAGGGCGCCGGCGGGCCCTCCGGCCCGGCCTGTGATCCCGCGGTCGCCGTTCCGCTGTTCTCGCAAGGCTACACGGGTGGCGCACGGATGTAATCGCTTGCAGAAATTGTTGTATCTTGGGACCCGGTGTCGATCCTCACGCCACGGCGCGGTGAGCACCCCCGAAAGGCCACCTATGAAGCTTCGTCTCCTACTCGCCCTTGTTCTTGCCTCAATCCTGCCCGTCGGCGCACAGACCTCTGCATCCCGCTGGTCCGAGGCAAAAGCGAATGCCTGGTACGAGAAGCAGCCGTGGCTCGTCGGCTCGAATTTCATTCCGTCCGACGCCATCAACGAACTCGAAATGTTTCAGGCCGCCACCTTCAATCCCACGCTCAATGACAAAGAACTCGGCATGGCCGAGGGCATCGGCATGAATACCATGCGCGTCTTTCTCCAGGATCAGCTCTGGGAAGGGGATCCGGAAGGTTTCAAGAAGCGGCTCGACAGCTTCCTCACCATCGCCGCGAAACACCACATCAAGCCGCTGCTCGTGCTCTTCGACTCCTGCTGGGAGACCAACCCGCATCTCGGACCGCAGCATCCGCCCATCCCCGGCGTGCATAACTCCGGATGGGTCCAGAGCCCAGGCAAGGAACGGCTGCTCAATCGCGTCGATGAGCCCAAGCTCGAGGCCTACGTCAAGGGTGTTGTCGGCGCCTTCGCCAACGACGACCGCATCCTCGGATGGGACGTCTGGAACGAGCCCGACAACAAGGGCGGGGATGACGCCAAGGACGAGCCCGCCAAGGTTAGGCGCGTCGACGAGCTCCTTCCCAAAGCCTTTGCCTGGGCCCGCTCCGCTCATCCTATCCAGCCGCTGACGAGCGGAGTGTGGACGGGGAACTGGAGCGATCCCGCCAAGGAAAGCCCGACCACCAAGATTCAGCTCGCCGAGTCCGACGTCATCTCCTTTCACGACTACGGCTGGCCCGAGGTCTTTGAAGGCCACATCAAAGAACTCCAGCCCAACCACCGTCCCATCCTCTGCACCGAGTACATGGCCCGCGGAGCCGGCTCCACCTTCGACGGATCGCTTCCCATTGCCAAGAAGTACAATGTCGCCGCCATCAACTGGGGCTTTGTCGCCGGCAAGACCCAGACCTACTTCCCGTGGGACTCATGGGAGCGACCATATGTTCTGATTCAGCCTACCTTGTGGTTCCACGAGGTCTTCCGGCAGGACGACACCCCCTATCGCCAGCACGAGGTTGACCTGATTCGGCAGCTCACGGGGCGTGGAACGGCCTCCTCCGCCGGAGCAGGGAACTAGCCTCTCCTGCTACCGTGGATACAGGTATGACGCTCGCCCGGTACACGCTTGCTGCCGCCATAGGTCTTTGCTCGTCGGCGCGACGCCAGGCGCGCCTGCGCAAGCTCCCGCACCAGCCTCGAGCACTCCAAGGCAGAAGAAACCTATGACCCATCACGCTACTGGTCCTTTCGACGTCAAGCTCACACCCCAGACGTCCGAACTCGACGGCGTCGATCCCAAGCTCGGCCGCATGGCCATCGACAAGCAGTTCCACGGCGATCTTGAAGGCAGCAGCAAAGGCCAGATGCTTACCGGCATGACCGACACCAAGGGATCGGCCGGATACGTGGCGATCGAACGCGTGACTGGCAGCCTTGCCGGACGCACCGGCAGCTTCATCCTCCAGCACCATGCCACCATGGATCGCGGTACTCCCCACCTCTCCATCATCGTCGTGCCTGACTCTGGAAGTGGCGCGCTCACCGGCCTCAACGGCGCCATGAACATCACCATTGCACCGGACGGCAAGCACACCTACGACTTTGACTATGATTTGCCCCCTCAGTAGCAGCTAATCCCTCCGATGAACCTCCCTGCCTGCCTCGCCGCCTCGCTCAGCTTAGCCGCCCTCCTCTCACCGCTCCTCGCCCAAACCCCCGCCACCCCTGGCAACTTCGTCGATACGACCGCAAAGTCCGGCATTACCTTTACCGCCACCGCCTCCCACACCCCCCACAAGTACCTCATCGAGACCATGGGCTCGGGCGTCGCCGCCTTCGACTTCGACAACGACGGCCTCCTCGACCTCTTCTTCGTCAACGGCGCCCCCCTCTCCGATCCGCAGCCGAAAGGCTCCGTGCCGCAGAAGTCCGGACCTCAGGACTGGAACCGCCTCTACCACCAGAAGAAGGACGGCACCTTCGAGGATGTCACCGAGAAGGCCGGCCTCAAGGGTGTCGGCTACGGCATGGGCGTGGCTGCCGGCGACTACGACAACGACGGCTTTGAAGACCTCTACGTGACCGCGTACGGCGGCAACAAGCTCTACCACAACAACGGCAATGGAACCTTTACCGATGTCACCGCGCAGTCCGGAACCGGCGGCCCTACGACTCCCGGATTTACCTGGTCTACATCCGCCGCCTGGGTCGACCTCGACAACGACGGCCTGCTCGATCTCGTCGTCCTCCGCTACGTCCAGTGGGACTGGGATGATGAGTACTGCGGCGAGCACCGCGAGGGCTACCGCGCGTACTGCCATCCCGACATCTTCCCCGCCATCCCCGCGCTCGTCTACCACAACGACGGCAACGGCCACTTCACCGAGGTCGCGAAGAAGATGGGCCTCGACGTCCCCGGCAAAGGGCTCGGCATCGCCATTGCCGACTTCGATCGCGACGGCAAGATCGACCTCGCCGTCGCCAACGACTCCATGCTCGAGTTCCTCTTTCATAACAAAGGCAACGGGCACTTCGAGGAGACCGGACTCACCGCCGAGGTCGCCGTCGACGGCGATGGGCGCACCTACGCCGGCATGGGCATCGACTTCCAGGACTACAACAACGATGGCCTCCCGGACATCGTCATCACCAACCTCGCCAATCAGAAGTACGCCCTTTACCGCAACAACGGCGACGGCAGCTTTACCTATGACACCTACGTCTCCGGCCTCGCCCGCATGACGCTGCTCCACTCCGGATGGGGCATCCGCTTCCTCGACTACGACAACGACGGCCTCAAAGACATCCTCATCGCACAGGGCCACGATCTGGACACCGTTGAACTCAGCTACCCGCAGCTCCGTTACAAGGAACCCATGCTGCTCGCGCGCAACACCGGGAAGGGCTTCGTCGACGTCTCCGCCCAGTCCGGAGCCGTCTTTCAGCAGCCCTGGGTCAGTCGCGGTCTGGCTGTAGGGGACCTCGACAATGACGGCCGTATTGACGCGATCGTTACCACCAACGGCGGCGCGGCCCACATCATGCACAACGAGACCGTCACATCCAATCACTGGCTTCTGCTCCATCTCGTCGGCCACAAGTCCAACCGCGACGGCATTGGAGCCGAGATCAAAGTCGTCACCTCCAAGGGCTCGCAGTACACCACCGTCACCACCGCCGGCAGCTATCTCTCGTCCAACGACAAGCGCGCCCACTTCGGTCTCGGCCCCGACGCCACCGCCAAGTCGATTGAGATCCGTTGGCCCAGCGGCATCGTCCAGAAGCTCGAAAACGTTCGCGCGGATCAGGTCCTCAAAGTAGACGAACCTTCTGCCTCAGCACCGGCCAAGTGAATAGCCACGCTCAACCCGCCTCTCCATCGCTTGCAGACACAGTTTCATTCCCTTCGTGCCACCTCGCCCGCCCTCTGCTCTGGGCTGTTGTGCTTTCCCTTTCATCTAGGGGAACCCTCAAAGCCCAGCCGCAGACCTCCGCCTATTCCAGGGCGAAGCAGTCCTTCGCGGCGCAGGACTTCCGCACGGCCGCGAACCTCTATGCTGAAGCGGCTGAAGCTGAGGCTGCTACCCCTCCCGGTAGCCGCTCCGACGCCCTCCTTATGGAGGCAAAGTCACTTATCCGTCTTAGCGACTTCACCGCCGCCGATCCCGTCCTCCGCAAGCAGATCGCCGCCACACCCATACCCAGCACCGGATCCGCCCAGGCCCTGTACCTGCTCGGCTTTGTCCTTCACCGCGAAAACAAGCCCAAGGAGTCCCTCACCGTCTACACGCAGGCTGCGGCCATTCAGCCGCCCCAAGCCGACGACCTCAAGATTGTCGCGCTCGACTACGTTCTCCTCAATGACTATGCCGACGCCATCCGCTGGCTCGAACGCGCCGTCGCCGCCGACCCGAAGAACGCCGAGGCCTGGTACAGCCTCGGCCGCGCCCAGATGAATCAGGGAAACTTCGTCGAGGCCGAACGCGACTTCAACCAGACCCTCGCCCGCAGCCCAAACGATTCGAAGGCGCTCGATAATCTCGGTCTCTCGCTCGAAGCCCAGAACCGCACTGACGAGGCCCTGGCAGCGTACAACCGCGCCATTGCTGCCCAGGCACGGAGTGCTCATGCCAGCGAGCAGCCCTTCCTCAACCTCGGCACTCTCCTCAACGCAAAGGCCCGATCCAGCGAGGCCGTCAGTCCCTTGCAGCAGGCCATCGCCGCCGCTCCGAAGTGCCCGCGCTGTCACGAGGAGTTAGCCCGCGCCTACCTGGCCACAGGTCAGGAAGCCCTCGGCACCCGGGAGATGGAGCAAGCGGTCGCGCTCGACCTCCAAAACCCCCGCCTCCACTACCAGCTGGGTCAGATCTACCGCCATGCCGGCCTCTCTGCCCAAGCCGACGCCGAGCTCAAAACCAGCTCCAGCCTCTACGGCTCCCACTCCACACCGGTCGACAAGTAACCAGAGGGTCGAACGCAAGCCTGCAAGGGTACCCAGACGGTTAATCCGAGTTGAGTGCGGAAGAGCTGCCAAAGTGGGCTATTTCCTGCAGGCTTGCCTCTACTCCATTCGAACGAAGGCATTCTCCATCGCTCGATGGAGGAAATGCATTGACAAGCTATTCCCACCGTCACTACTATCCGTCCTGCTATCAATCTTGCAACCGGTTACATCCCCTGCGGGCCAAAATACCCCGGTCGACCTTAGAGACACCCTTCCCCCGTGATCTGTGCCATCGATTTCAACACCAGCACAGACGCTGCTCGCAAAGAACAACCTTTTGGAGGTGATTGTGAACCCAATACTCAGATTCAGCCGGCTTACGGCAGCTTTCGTTGCCCTGCTCTTCACCGCGGCGATCGCACCCGCGCAGACCAACCAGGGGCAGATCGCCGGAAACGTGCTTGATCCTTCCGGAGCCGCGGTTCCAAACGCCACCGTTACCGCCAAGGGTCAGGAGACAGGCTCCGTCCTCACGACGACCTCCTCAGGCGCCGGCAACTACCGGTTTCCCTCGATTCAACTCGGCCACTACACCATCACGGCTACCGCACCGGGCTTCAAATCTGCCGTAAGCACCGGGGTAGAGGTTCGTGTCGGCACCGTGACGGGCTTGGACATCACCCTCTCCGCCGGCGGTGCCAATGAGACTGTAACCGTTCGGGCTGACGCCAACACCGTCGAGACTCAATCCTCGGACGTCGGCGGAACCGTCACCACCCAGCAGATCATTGACCTTCCCCTGGCCCTCGGCGGCGTCGGCGCTACCCGCTCGCCCGAAGCGTTCGTGTTCCTGATCCCCGGCACGACCGGCCCCGGCAGCGCCAACAATAACAACGGCATCTTCCTCAACAAGCTCGGCGGCGGCCAGAACTTCGGCTCGGAGATCCTTCTTGACGGCGCCTCCATCGTCCGCACCGAGAACGGCTCCTCCTTCGACGAGGCCTCCCCCTCGGTCGAGGCCATCTCTGAGTTCAAGGTCACCACCTCCACACCGGCGGCTGAGTTCGGTCGAACCACCGGCGGTATCGTCAACTTCGTCACCAAGTCCGGCACGAACTCCTACCACGGCACGGTCTACGACCTCTTCCGCAATGACGCCCTCGATGCCAATGACTGGTTCAACAATGGTCGGCAGGCGTACTACCGGTCGATTGGCGACCAGGTCAATGTCGACAAGAACCGCAGAGGCAGCGATAAGAAGAATGACTACGGGGGGAACCTGGGCGGTCCCGTTGTCATTCCCCATCTCTATAACGGTAAGGACAAGACCTTCTTCTTCTTTAGCTGGGAGCAGTTCCGGCAGAACCTCGGCGGACCGAGAACGAGCGACGTCCCGACTGTCGCGGAGCGCACCGGCAACTTCCAGGATCGGCTGATCAACGGCGCCACCGGACAGATCAATCCCTGCGACGGCAATCCCATCTTCAACGGCGAAATCTTCGACCCCGCCACCACCCGGACCGTTAACGGTGTTCGCTGCCGCCTTCCCTTTGGAACTTCGCCCACCTCCCCTACTCAGGCGTTTCCGTCGAACTTCAACGTCATTCCACAGGCCAGGTTCAGCAAGGTGGGCCAGAATATTGCCAACCTCTACCCAGCGCCGACCAGCCCAGCGCTGAACCAGAACTACACGCTCGTCTCGGGGTCTCCGATCATCAATACGCTGACCACGATCCGCATCGATGAGACCATCAACGACAAGAACAGGATTTACGTGTCGTACTCCCCACGCGAGAACACCCGCAACAACCCGACCAACCGCGCCTTCCCCGGCCCCCAGGACTACGCGACCCAGGTCCAGGACTTCATCACCCATTATGGCCGCGGCGGCTGGGATCTCGTCCTCACGCCCAACCTGCTTAACCATCTAAACGTTGGTACCAACCGCACCAACTCCATCAACACTTCGTTCAATACCACCGCCTCCCTCGACGCGGCGGCCCTCGGCATCACCAACACCCGCGGCGGCCTGCCCGGCTTTAACATCGGCAGCTATAGCCCCCTCAGCCGCAACCAGAACGACGACAACATCGATAACGGCATCCGCTTTAACGACTCGCTCAGCTGGCAGAAGGGCCGGAACGGCTTCAAGTTCGGCTTCGACTACAGGTACCAGCAGTACTCTTCTATCTCCAAGGGTGGCAACAACGGTAACTTCGGGTTCGGCGGTGGGCCTACCATCGCCACTCAGACCGGCACGTTTAACGCCGGCACAGGAAACGGCTTCGCCTCCCTCCTGCTCGGTCAGGTCTCTGGCGCGTCCATCACCATTCCCTTTCATCAGGCGCAGTGGATTCAAGACTATTACGCCGGCTTTGCGCAGGATGACTTCAAGGTCAACAACGCCCTCGTTCTCAACCTGGGCGTCCGCTATGATATCGATCGGCCGCGCAAGGAGAAGTACAACGACACGTCCAACTTTTCGACCACGGCCATCGATCCGCACACGGGTCTTCCTGGCGCACTGGTCTTCGCTTCGAACTGCACCAACTGCAACAAGCGCTGGGCCGACACCTGGTTCAAGGACATCGCCCCTCGCATCGGCTTCGCGTTCACGCCTTCCAACAGCAGCGGTAAAACGGTCTTCCGTGGCGGCTTCTCGACTGTCTATGCTCCGCTTCAATACAGCGATTTCGGTGGTGACACCCGTCAGGGCTACACCCAGACTCCGCAGTTCAACGGAAACGGCTTCGACCCGGCGTTCACCATAGATAACGGCTTCCCCGCATACACCGCCGGGATCAACACTGATCCGGGTCAGCTTGATAACGGCAACGCTGATGCCCCGCGGGTATTCGGTAACTTCGTCAAATCTTCTTACGGTCGCCCGGGCCAGCTCAATCAGTGGAACCTCCAGATGCAGCAGGAGCTGGCGAAGGACCTCATCATGACGGTCGGCTACATCGGCAACGCTGGTGCACACCTCAAGTCACAGCTGGAGAATGTCAACAACATCCCGAAGTCCAACTTCGCACGAGGCGATGCTCTGGTCAGCCATGACCTCACAGCAAATGGCGTAGCTCTTCCGTACACCGCGTTCGACGGCAAACCGGGCACGGCCTTCAACGGTCAGGTGCAACAGGCGCTCCGTCCGTTCCCTCAGTACGGCTTTATCGCCACCGACTGCTGCCTCCAGAACGTCGGTCACTCCAGCTACCACGCGCTCATCGCCAGCGTTGAGCGCCGCTTCTCGCAGGGCCTCAACTTCCAGGCGTCGTATACCTGGTCCAAAACCATCACCAACGCCGACTCCATCATCAACGTCACCAACGGCGTCAATCAGGAGCAGGACCCCACAAACTCCAAGAGTCAAAAGGCCATCTCCAACCAGGACATCCCTCACACCTTCGTGATCAGCTACCTCTACCAGCTTCCCTTCGGCAAGGGGAAACGTTTCCTGAGCGGCGGCAACCCCATTCTTCGGGCAGCCATCAGTGGCATCGAGATTGGTGCCGTACAGCGCTACCAGTCCGGTGAGCCCATCAGCTTTGGTAACGCTAGCGGTGATGGAGGTAACATCCCTGGCTGGGACAACTTGATTGAGTACACCCGTATCCCCGGTTCACGTCTCTCCAGCAACGCTCGTCTGCGTGGAAAGATCGACCCCTTCCGCAACCTGCGCGCGGGTGGCAACGTCCCCGGACCGGATCCCAACGTGGACTCTATCTTCAACGGCGAACTTTATCCGATCAATCCCAGAAACGGGACGCAAGACAGGCCAAACTACCAGGCGCTTCAAAATGCTCCCGCCTTTATTAATCAAAACAACGGAGACTACCGTCTCCAACGTGCCCGCGTGACAACCGGCCCAACAGCCGACAACGGCGGCTTCCTCTTCGGCAACGTCCCACGCGTCACCGGGGAAGTCCGCAACTTCAAGTACTACAACGAAGATTTCAGTCTCAATAAGAAGACTCCGATCGGTGACAACATAACCGCTACCTTCAAAGTCGAAATCCTGAACGCCTTCAACCGCCACATCTTCGCTACGCCAAGCACGTCCCCCGGGGACAACTTCTTCGGCGTTCCAACATTCACTATCGACACCCCGCGCGCTATTCAACTTACCGCCCGCATCCAGTTCTAACGTTCACAGTTATGCCACTACCGGCAGGAGCGCTCCTCGATCTTCGAGGAGCCTCCTGCCGTTCTATTGCAGCGTATGAGATCTCCTTACGCGTTCCTCGCCGCTCTGCTCCTAATCGCCGCGCCCTCCGCTCTCACCCAGGTGTCTGCCGTCGCTTCGCAGAGGACACAGTCGTCCCCTGCCGATCCCGATTACCTCACCGCACAGGCCCTAGCCAGCATCCAGCACGGTGACTCCGCGGCCGCTCACCAGCTTCTGGGCGAAGCTCTCGACCTTAGCCCCAACCACCCCGCGGCCAACGTCAGCCTCGGGAATCTCCTTCTCTCCGAGCGCCGCTACCCGGAGGCCATGGATCGTTTCGAGACCGTCCTCGCCACCAATCTCCGCGACCCAGCAGCCCGCCTCGGAGAGCTTAATGCCGCAACCAGCCTCGCCCTGCAGGCCCGCCGTTCAGGAGATGCGAACGCCGCGCTCCTCTGTCTTCAGCACGCGCGCGAGCACCTGCCCGACGACCCCACGCTTCTACTCGATCTCGGCATCCAGGCCCAGCAGATGCATCTCCTGCCAGAGGCGGCCGGAGCCCTGAACGCCGCTCTCGCGCTCCAGCACTCAACCATCCAACCGGATCCCTCCATCACCTACGCTCTTGCCCGAGTCGAGGCCGATCAGGGCCGCCTTCCCGCCGCGGAGCAGCACTTTCGGACCTATCTCGCTGCGCGGCCCAACGATGCCTCCGCCCACTTTGGCCTCGGCCACGTGCTCGAGATGCAGCAGCGCATCGACGACGCCAAGGCGGAGTTTCAGCGGTCCGTCGACCTGCAGCCAATTCAGACAGAGTCTTACTTCCAGCTCGGCCAGATCGCCCTTGACGCCGGCCAGCCCGAGGCTGCCGCGCCGCTCTTCGAGAAGACCCTCGCGCGCGACCCGCACCACGGCGGGGCTCTCACCGGCCTCGGCATCCTCGCCTACCGCCGAAAGGATCTAGCCGCTGCCAGTACCTCGCTCACCGCAGCCGTCCAGAGCTCGCCCAGCTATCAACCAGCCCACTACTATCTCGGCCTCACCCTTGCCCGCCTCGGTGACAAGGCCGGCTCTGAACGCGAACTCAAGACCGCCACCGACCTCGCCAAGCAACAGGATCTCCACGCGACGCCCGCGGCGCAGCCGCCTTCCGTCCCTCACCCGTAGGCTCGGAATGGCAGCGATACAACTCGCCCGCAGAAACCCGTCGGGGCTCTGCCATGGAAACGGTTACAATTCACCCTTCGCCAAGGAGACCTCCCCGCATGCGTCCTGTACCGATCGCAAGCTCCCATCGCCGCTCCCGTTATGCCGTCGCTGCCCTCAGCTTGTCGCTTTCAGCCGCGCCCATCTGCGCCCAGATGACGGAATCGCCGACCGGATCGCCAGCGTCCGCAGGCTCCGTCATCAACCTCCGCGTCTCCCGCCCTGCCACCGAGCAGATCATCCCGTCCAGCCTCTTCGGCAGCTTTCTTGAGCCCATCGGTCACTCCACCTATGGCGGCCTCTGGGCCGACGTCATCGAGAACGGTAGCTTTGAGGAAGGCCTCTGGTCCGCCGGCAATGGTGACGCCATGCTTAAGGCCCGCCCGCAGCTTCGCCGCGCCTCCTCGCTCGGCCTTCCGCTCCCCTGGGAGCCCCTCGACCCCGCACAGGGCAGCCGCTACTCGCCCGTCCGCGGAGACGCCGCCAACTCCTCGCAGTCCGTCCTCATCATGGCGCTCCCCGGCAAGGAGGTCGGTATCCTTCAGCAGGTCTACCTTCCTGTCCATCGCGAGCTCACCTACAACGGCAGCCTCTGGCTCAAGCACGTTCGCGGTCCCGCAGACGTCAAACTCGCCCTTCGCCGATCCGCTCACGCCGACCAGATACTAGCCTCCACCTCCGTCGAAGCCTCCACCTCTGCCTGGACCAAATATGCCTTCACCCTCACGCTCAAGCCCGGCTCCGTCACACCCCTCGAGCCAGTCGACCTCGTCGTCTCGCTCTCCGACGACGCCCGCGCCCAGGTCGACAACGTCATCCTCAACCCCGCCGACGCCATCGACGGCATGGACCCCGACGTCATCGCCATGGCCCGCGACCTCCACTCCCCGCTCGTCCGCTTCGGCGGCAACTTCACCTCCGCCTACGACTGGCAGGATGGCATCGGCCCGCTTGACAAGCGCGTCTCGAAGACCAACCTCTCCTGGGGCATCCCCGAGTACAACACCTTCGGCACCGACGAGTTTCTCCGCTTCTGCGAGCTCATCCACGCTCAGCCCCAGGTCGCCCTCAACCTCGGCACCGGAACCCCTCAGCAGGACGCCGACTGGGTCCGCTACATCGACAAGCACTGGGCCGACCACAAGGGCGGTCTGCTGTGGGAGCTCGGCAACGAGCTCTGGGGCGACTTCCAGGTCGGCTATCCCTCGCAGGAGCGCATCGCCGCCGTCACCCTCGCCACCAGCCAGGCCGTCCGCAAAGCTGATCCGCACGCCCGCCTCATCGCCACCGGTGGCGACGAGGATCACTTCCACGACTGGAACGCCCAGCAGCTCTCTGATCCCGCCGGCACCTTCAACTTCCTGTCCACCCACTTCGTCGTCGGCGATGCCGTCCAGCTCCCGCACGCCTCGGACGACTTCCGCAGCATGGCCGCCCTTGCCCTCCCGTGGGGCCTCGCCAATCGCATGCACGCCATCAAGCAGCAGGCCGCGGCCGCCGGACAGAAGGACGTCAACGTCGCCTTCACCGAGTGGCTCATGATCTCGAATAACCACACCGGCCTCAACTACACCAATCTCGGTGGAGCCCTCTTCGCCGGCGGCTTCCTCAACATGGTCATGCGCAACTCCGACGTCGTCTCCATCTCCGACATGACCGGCATCCTCGAATTCGGAGGAATCTGGAAGAAGCGCTCCCAAGTCTACGGCGCACCCGCCTACTGGGTTCTGCGCGAGTACGCCAGCGCCCACCCGCACACCCTCCTCGCCGTCGCCTCCGACTCGCCCACCTACTCCATCACTCACGGCACCAATCGTCTCCCCGAGATCCCGGACGTGCCCTACCTCGACGTCGTCGCAGCCGAGTCCGAAGATCACACCAAGCTCCTCCTCCTCTGCGTCAACCGTCACCTCACCCGCCCCGAGACCGCCACGGTCGATCTCTCCTCGCTCGGCATGACTCCCAGTACCGCAAAGATCACCACCCTTACCGCGGAAAATATCCTCGTCGAAAACGATGAAGAAGATCCCATCCGCGTCGCGCCCGTCACTCGCAACGAGCCGATTCAGGGCGCCTTTCGCCACACCTTTCCCAACGCCAGCGTCACCATCATCGAGCTCCCGATGCGCAAGTAGCTTCCTTTTGCTCCCATCTCCATCTTTCGGACGATGCAGCTCTTCGCTTCGGCGTCTACGCTGATCTGCAATCAGAGGTCGCTTGATTCTGCCGAGAGGGAGCTCGCCCGCCTGTCGAGTCTCACAGCCATTCGCTTGTACAAATTTGCAACCTTTATCGTCACAGTCACCATTGCGCTCGCATGGACGAGCGAAGCCGCGGCGCTGTCTCCATCCGAACCCCAGCCCCTCTCCGCGATATCGACCACAGAACCCTCATACGCCGCCGCTCCCAGCGAAGTGGCCAGCCCCCTCAATCTTGTCTTCCTGAGCGCAGCAAACGACCCGCTTCTCTCCTCGAATTCGTCCCCCACCCCCGAAGCGCAGCAGCCTTCCACCACCGAGGCCCGCCCCACACCCCGGCCCGTCGCCGCTCCCGCGCCGCAGAACTTCTTCGAGCGTTGGCAGGCCCGCGCCACCCGCATCCAATCGCAACAACCCAAGTGGACTGTCCCCGTCGTCTCCGCTTACCCCATGCTCCTCCAGGTCTTTCGCGCGGACTTTACCCGCCAGATCTCGCCCATCCACGTCCACACCTGGAACCTCGACGCAAGCCGCGGCCTCAACCTCATCCCCTTCAGCCGCACCGAGTTCGACGTCCTCCTCCCACCCTTTCTCGAGCACAGCGACCGCACCCTCGACGGCTTCGGCGACAGGAGTTTCCAGGCCAAATACCGCATCGTCTCCGCCAACGAGAAGCGCGGCAACTACCTCCTCAGCTCGCAGATCGTCGGCGTCGTTCCCACCGGCAGCCATGGGAATGGCGCCACCGATGCCAGCCTCAATCCCACCGTCAACGGAGGCAAAGGCTGGAAGCGGTTCGACGTCATCGCCAACCTCGGCGCAACCCTCCCCACCGGCAACACCGCCACCACCGGCCGAACCCTCACCACCGCCACCGTCGCCCAGTACCACTTCGGCAAATATCTCTGGCCCGAACTCGAGATCAACACCACCCGCTGGTTCGGCTCCGTGCGCGATGGCAAGATCCAGACCTTTCTCACCCCCGGCATCGTAGTCGGAAAGTTCGCCTTCCAGCCCCACGACCCGAAGGCCCGCTCCGGCTTCGTCGCCGGCTTCGCCTTCCAGACCGCCGCCACCACCTTCCATACCTACAACCACAGCCCCGTATTCACCAGCCGCTACATCTTCTAAGATGGAAGGCGGGTCCTACTTCATGCGCTTTCTGCCTCTCCTTCTGCTCGCGGCCGCCTCCATGGCCTCTGCTCAAAACCAACCCGCCCAGACGTCGCCCGCAGTAACGGAACCACACGCCACAGAAAAGGAATCGGCACAACAGCCTGCTCAGCAGCCCGGCAGCATGACCGTCAACACCGGAGCCGCGCGCGCCGCCGTCCTCGATGCCGAGCACCGCCCCATCACCGCCGGCGGCTTCGTCAAGGATGGCCCTGTCGTCTTTGAGGACATCACCGCAAAGGCCGGCCTGTCGACCTTCCACCACGTCATGGGCACACCCGCCAAGACGCTCATCCTTGAGACCGTCGGCTCCGGCGTCGCTCTGTTCGACTACGACAACGACGGCTGGCTCGACATCTACCTCGTCAACGGCTCCACCTGGGACGCGCTCGCCGGCAAGTCCCCCGCGCCGCACGCTGCCCTCTTCCACAATAACCACGACGGCACCTTCACCGATGTCACGGCAAAAGCCGGCGTCGCCAACGACCGATGGGGCTTCGGAGCGGTCGTCGCCGACTACGACAACGACGGCTGGCCCGATATCTTCGTCTCCAACTACGGCAAGAATCGCCTCTTCCACAACAACCACGACGGCACCTTCACCGACGTCGCTGAAAAAGCCGGCGTCACTCTCGGCAACTGGTCCGCCGGCGCCACCTGGGGCGACTTCGATGGCGACGGCCGCCTCGATCTCTTCGTCCCCGGATACGTCCACTACGACACCGCCCATCCACCGCCCGCCAGCGGCTGCCAGTTCCGCGGAGCCAACGTGATGTGCGGCCCGCGCGGCCTCCAGGGTGAGACCGACCACCTCTTCCACAACAACGGCGACGGCACCTTTACCGACGTCAGCGCCAAGGCCGGCGTCACCGACGACAAAGCCTACTACGGCCTCGCCTCACTCTTCATCGACCTCAACGGCGACGGCAAGGTAGACCTCCTCGTCGCCGATGACTCCACCCCCAACTACCTCTATCTCAACAAGGGCAACGGCACCTTCGAGGACGCCAGCTTCGCCTCCGGATACGCCCTCAACGAGAGCGGCCGCGAGACCGCCAGCATGGGCATCGCCGCCGGCGACTACACACACAACGGCCTCATCGATCTCTACAACACCACCTTCTCCGACGACTACAAGCCCCTCTACCGCAACGATGGCGACGGCAACTTTACCGACATCAGCTACCAGGCCGGCATCGCCGAACCCACCATCCCCTTTCTAGCCTGGGGCACCTCCTTCTTCGACTACGACAACGACGGCTGGCTCGACCTCCTCACCGTCAACGGCCACGTCTACCCCGAGGTCGACGCGCAGCCCTGGGGCACCAGCTTCGCCCAGCGCGCCTACATGCTGCATAACAACAAGGGCAAGTTCGAGTTCGTCCCGCCCGTCGAAGGCACCGGCCTCGCCAAGGTCGCCGTCGCCCGCGGTCTTGCCTACGGAGACCTCTTCAATACCGGACGCGTCGACGTCGTCATCAACAATCTTGACTCGCCCCCATCCCTCTTCCGCAACGTCGCCAAACAGTCCAACCACTGGATCGCCTTCAAGCTTATCGGCGGCCCCAGGTCCCCACGCGACGCCGTCGGCGCCACGGTCTACGTCACCGCCAATGGCTTCCGCCAGCGCCAGGACATTATTGCCGGCGGCTCCTTCGCCTCGTCCCCCGACCAGCGCCCCCACTTCGGCTTGGGCACCGCCACCAAGGTCGATAAAATCGAGATCCACTGGCCCAGCGGAGCCAAAGAGACCATCCCGCCACCCGCAGTCGTCGACGCCTTCTACGCCATCACCGAGGGCAAGGGCCTGACCGCCTACAAGTAGGCCCCTCTCGCGTTTCCTGTCCACTTTCCCGCCAAAAGAGATGGGCTCGCATGATCCCTCTTCCGGTATACACTGATACCGGAGCACAACCATGATCTCAGCAGGAGCCATCGCCCACATCCTCGGAATCCACGCCGACGTCCGCACCGTTCGCGACCTGGACGGTGCCGTCTCCCGAGGTCTTCCCAAGCAATCGGTCATGCGCGTCGTCGCGCGCGTCGCCCGCAACGGCAGGGAAGCGAAAGCCATCCGGGACCGCGTTGTACCCTCGGCTACGTGGAAGCGAACCAAGGGACGCCTCTCCAGCAACGTCAGTGAACGCACGGAACGGCTGGCCCGGACCCTTGCCGCCGCCGAGTACACGTGGGATGACGCCGAGCAGGCGAGGTCGTGGATGAACCAGCCACACCCAGAACTCGGTGGACAGACACCCCTCGTAGCCGCAGCGACCGAGCTCGGCGCCCGATCTGTGGAGGACCTGCTCGACAAGCTTTTTTACGGCCTGCCTGTCTAGTGCTCGCGTTTCGAATCGCCGATCGTCGGCACCCCATCTTCGACGCCACCGGCGCCATGCTCAAAGGCGCTCGCTGGAACTCACCGGGCAAGCGCATCCTCTACGCCGCGGAGAGCTACGCCGGAGCCGTGCTCGAGACCCTTGTCCACGCCAACCTCGGCTCCCTCCCAAAGACACTGGCCTCCATCACCATCCACATGCCCGATGACGTCCCCATTGAAGCGCTCCAACCCTCCGCCCTCGCCAACTGGAGCGCTGAGGACCTCCATGCAAGCCGCTCCTTTGGGGACCTCTGGCTTGACGAGCAGCGCTCCGCCGTCCTTCTCGTCCCCAGCGTCGTCCTACAGGGAAGGGAACACAACGTCCTGCTCAACCCCGCCCACCCCGACTTTCCCCGCATCCACGCCGACGCTCCCGAACCCGTGCTCTGGGACCCGAGACTCTTCTCCCGCGCCCCCTAAAGCCGCCCGGCTCACCTCTCGCTCTCGCCCGGCAGCCATTTACTTCGCCTGCAGCTCCAGCACCTGCACCGAGTACCCCGGCACCACATGGCTGAACTTCGCCCCAGCCCCCTTCAGAGCCGTCTTGACCGGCACAATCCGCGTCGGCGCGGAGATCGTATTCGTCTCCGCTGGATTCGTTCCGGTCAGCGACACCACGGTCCCCGCCTTCGCCACGGCTCCCGCACCGCTCATCTCGATATCCACCGCCTGCGGCCCCGAAGCGGCATTTACCAGCTTCAAAAACACCTTGCCTGCCGCCGCATCCCGAGTCACGGAATAGAAGAACCGTGCGCCTCCACCCGTCATGGAAGAAGTCGGCACCTCCGTCCCCAGGTACTCCGCAAACATCGCCTGCGCGTAATATCCTGGCGATCCATAGCTCGTCAGTGCGTCGTACCCGATCAGGTCCGACTCCCACTGCATCCCGCCCGGATTCACATTCACAAACAGCGGCGCATACGACGCCATCACGATCAGATCGCTGTTCCGCTCCATCCCCGTCATCCACGCCGCATCCCCCAGCGCCGCGCCCATATTCGTCGTCGGCGAACCCTCCCTCGTCGCCCACTCGCCCACAAAGATCTTCGGCCCGCTCCGGTCCGCCGTGTCGTAGTGCTTCACATCCTCGAAGAACTCATCCGCCCGCTTGTAGTAGTGGTCGTCCAGCACATCCGGCTTCATCCGCTTCAGCGGAGCCGTCGCGATCAGCTCCAGCTGCGGGTACTTGGCTTTGATCGCCTTGTAGAACTGCGCATACCGCCCCTCGTAGCTGCCCGACTTATCGAACCAGTCCTCATTGCCGATCTCGACATACTTAACCGGAAACGCCGCCGGATGCCCCAGCTTCGCCCGCACCCCACCCCACTTCGTCGACGCATCGCCCGTCGCAAACTCGATCTCGTCGAGCGCGTCGTCGACAAACGGCGTCAGCGCCGGCCCCGGTGCGATGTGGTCGCCCTTCAGCGAGTAGCCCGCGTACACCGCCAGCACCGTCTGAATCTTCAGGTCCTCCGTCCACTCCAGGAACTCCAGCAGACCCATACCGTCCGAAGACTGGTACATCCACGGACTCCGGTGCGTCGGCCGATCCACCAGCGGACCGATCGTATTCTTCCAGTCGAACCTCTCGTCGATCAGGTCGCCCTCAAGATAGTTCCCGCCCGGCAGCCGCAGAAACGTCGGATGCATCGCCGCCATCTTCTCCATCAGCTCCGGCCGGTTTCCATTCACGCGATCCTTATACGTCGGCGGAAACAGGCTCACCATATCGATCCACACCTTGCCCGCATGCCCCACCGTCAGCAGCAGGTGATTCTCCGCCGAAGTCTCTACCTTTCCTGTCGTCAACGTGAACTCATACCGCTTCCACTCCGTCGAGATCCCCGGCACCGTCGCCGTCGCCACCGCCTTCCCGCTGTTGTCGCTTACCAGCGCCACCGTTATCGGCCCCATCTCCGCCGAGTCCGCCTTGGCATACAGCGATCCCTTGTAAGCCGTGTTCGCCCGCACCGCCATCCCCCAGTAGCCCTCGTTCCGCACCCCCGCCTGGTTGGCCACGTCCGCCTGCTTCACCGTGATGGCCAGGCTGTGCTCGAGCGCCGCGCTCGGCCCCTCCGCCTGGTCGATCCCCATCGACGCATTGGAGTTCCCCATATGCTCAATATTCCAGTGCGCCACGCCCCCGAATCCGTGATCCTGAAACGTCCGGTTCCGCACCATCTCCGCATACAGCCCGCCGTCGTACGAGTAGTTAATCTCCTCCGTCATCAGCCCGTACAGCGTCGGACTCACCGCATGCGCCGGCTTATCCAACTGGATGCTCAACGTCGCCGTGGGGCTCTGCGCCCCGCACACTACCGCCGATGAGCCGCTGACGGCAAGAGCCGCCATGAAGAGGAATCCAAATCGGGCCGCCCCTTGCACATGAACTCCAGACCGCACATGTACCCCAGACCCAAACTCGCTTGACATAATCGCTTCTCCATTGCCGCGGCTCGTGTAAACGCTTACGTACCCGCATAGCGCTCCAGCTTATCCCATCCGCTGCCGTCGATGTCCGCTCATTCCTTGCACATCTTAAACTCTCGGCGGCCTTGGCCGGGCAAGTGGGCGCCGGGCGTGCTCCCCATCCTTTATGCTGGTCTCGTCCGCTTCGTCGATTCAGCTCGCCTTATCTCTCAGCGCCAGCATTCTCAGGCTGGACCTGCACCCCCTGATCTCGGAGGATTCGCTCGTGAAGGCAACAACCTCGGTTACACCCTCCGCCGGCATTCGTATCGGCATCGACCTGGGCGGCACCAAGATCGAAGGCGTGGCCATCGACGCCACCGGCCAGGTCATCGCTCGGCAGCGCGTTCCCACTCCGAAGAATGATTACGCCGGCACCGTCAACGCCATCGTCGGAGTCGTGCGCCATCTCGAGCAGCGGATCTCCTGCATCCCGTCCGTCGGCATCGGTATCCCCGGCACCGTCGTCCGCTCCACCGGTCTGGTAAAAAATGCCAACTCCGTCTGGCTCAACGGCCATCCCCTCGAGTTCGACATCTCCGCCGCCCTCGGCCGTCCCGTCCGCTGCGCCAACGACGCCAACTGCTTCGCCATCTCCGAGGCCCACGATGGCTCCGCCAGCGGCTACTCCGTAGTCTTCGGAGTCATCATCGGCACCGGCTGTGGCGGCGCCCTCGTCTTTAACGGACACCAGCACGCCGGCCCCCATGGCATCGCAGGGGAGTGGGGCCATAACCCTCTTCCCTGGGCCACGCCCGACGAACTGCCCGGTCCGCAATGCTACTGCGGCAAGCGCGGATGCATCGAGATGTGGATCTCCGGCACCGGCCTCATGCGCGACTTCCTCGCGGCGACCGGCCAACCTCTCGATGGCGCGGAGATCGTCGCTGCCAGCGAAGACCCGGCCGCAGCGCTTCACCTCGCAGCCACCGCCGCCCTCGACCGCCTTGAGGACCGCATGGCGCGCTCCCTCGCCGAAATCGTCAATATCCTCGACCCCGACGTTATTGTCCTCGGCGGCGGCCTCTCCAAACTCGATCGCCTCTATCGCAACCTCCCCGCGCGCATCACCCCTTACACCTTCGGCGGGGCGGACTCCGTGCGTATCGTCGAGCCCCTTCACGGTGACGCGAGCGGCGTTCGCGGTGCCGCCTGGCTGTGGGACTGATATGTAGCCTAATTGCCTGCACTTCCCATTCTGGGAGCCTGCCCGGGAACTTACGACACCTATGTGGGAAAAACCCTTCCCTCTCTGCAGGGCCGAAGCTCCCGTTACAGGAAGATTGCTGGCCCGTTCCGCCAGATAGACCGGCTCACCTTCAAGCCGCTGGTTAGCCCTCACCGCCTGAAAGCTCGAACGGCAGGATCTGATGCATTTAGGAGCAGATCCTGCCAGTTACATCGCCCTCTCCTCAAAGTGCAATAGTTTGCACACTATTGGTAAGCAGATTGCATGTAGTAGAGACAAGTCAGGGTTAGCGGCCTTCCGAAACACCTGGCAATCAAAACAGAATAGAGACACCCATGAAACTTGCAGACCTTCGCTCCTTCGCTTCCGCCGCCTTCTTCCTCCTAGCCGCCATCGCCGCACGCGCCACCCCTATCGAGTTCAACGCAACTTACGTAGCGCCCATCACGATCGCTCCCTCCAGCGATACCATCGCCCTCGACACCGCATCCAGTACCCTTTCCGGCAGCGGAAATTACATCCTCCAGACCGGCAACTTCTATGTAGGCTATTCGCCCATCCCCGACCAGATCATCGCGTTCTCTTTTCTCGACACCGTAACCCTGAACGGCATCACACAGGACATCACCATCTTTGGCGAGAACAACGTAACCGCTGCCGTCGACTTCATCACCATCTTCGCCGGGACGCCCGTGAGCTTCGGCGACATCACCTTTCAGCTCGACCAGACGATCAGCGGCAGCGGCGGCGTCAATCAGAATGTCCCCTTCTCCCTCTCCGCCGATGTCTCTCAAACTCCCGAGCCATCGAGCCTTGCTCTCCTGGGCACAGGCGCCATCGGCTTCATCGGATACCTCCGCCGCCGCTTGGCCTGAGCCTTCCCGGAGCTGTTCCTCTGCTCTCCCGCTCGCAGACGTGCACCACGTCAGCCTTCTCGACAAAAATTTCTAAAGTTCTGCCGAACGCAGCCGATATCTCCTTTAGCAAACACTTCGCAACTCCGGGCCGAACTTCTCGCGGAGCTCTCCTGGACAGCTAAAGGAAACTATCTTGAATTCCAAAACGTTCTGCTCCCTCCTTGGCACTCTCCTCTGCTTCGCCTCCCCGGCTTTCGCCGATACCATCACCGTGACCGCGGGCGCTCTCCCCACGATGACGCTCAGCCCCTCGAGCGACACCATCACCATGGATGCCGGCAGCACCACCATGTCCGGCCCGGGAAACGTGGTCCTCCAGACCGGCAATTTCTTCGTCGGCGACTCCCCCATCTCCGACCAGGTCATCCCCTTCTTCTTCAACGAAACCATCACAATCAACGATGTTACCCAGATCGTCACCATCTTCGGGCAGGATGACGTCACCAACGCCGCCGACATCCTCACGATCTTCGCCCAGGCCCCGGTAAATTTCGGAGCCTACAACCTCAACCTTAATGAATCCTCGTATAGCGGCGTTGCTCTTTACCAGAACCTTCCGCTCAATCTGACGGCGGACATCACGGCAGAGACGCCCGAGCCCGCAACCCTTCTTCTGCTCGCCACCGGTCTCGTCGGTCGAGCAATGGCCACCAATCGCTTTGGCCGTTCCGTCCCGCGATTCTGAGAGAAGGTCTTCCCACTGAGGCCCGATCGGCTGGCGAAACAGCGGGAAGGGTCGGGTGTGCTCAACCCCCCTGCCCCGGTTCCGCACTCTCGCGCCCTCTGAGCCCCCCGCCGGCTCAGCCTCTACCCTCGGATCTCACAATCGAGCACTTCCAACGTCCCGCTTCCCAAAGACCTCGCATCGAAAGATAATCACTGCCGAGGTCCCGATGACACCGACGTCCGTACCCGTTCTGAAATTCCTCACGCCAGCCGCCCTTCTCCTGGCTCTCACCTTTGCCGGGTGCAAATCCGCCTCCGACCCCACTCCCGAGAACCTCACCAAAGCCATCTCCAAATTTCTGGCCGAGCATCCAGACTGTCTCTACAAGACCGCTCTTCGCTTCCCCTACGAGACCTCAGACAAGAATGAGATCAAGCAGCTCGACTCGCTTGTCGGCACCAAGCTCCTGAACAAGGGCACCGAACCCGCCATCCACATCACTCGCTACACCGTCTCCGACTTCGGCCAGAAGTCCGCGCCACGCTTCTGCTACGGTTTTCGACATGTCACGGGTATCGAGGCGTTCACGCCGCCCACCAAAGCTGCCAGCGGCTTCAACGAGTCCAGGGTGACCTACCACTACAGCATCCAGGACGTGCCGGTGTGGGCCAAGGAGGCAGAGGTCCAGAAGGCCTACCCCGACATGGCGAAGGCGGTCTCGAATCCCGCTCCCGCCACCATCACCCTCGCGCAGACCGGCGTCGGTTGGCAGGTGCCCGACTAGATCGCCGCCTCGTTTCAACTCTCGCCCTGAGAATCTTCGGACAAGACCACGTTGCGACCACCAGAGAACCACGCCGTTACCACCAGAGAAACCTCGTTTTCACTCAAAAAAACAGGGTCCGAGCCCATCCTGAAGGGTGGGCTCGGACCAGTTGAGGCGGGCAACGGAGGCGCAGAGCGCTAATCAGCGACCGTAGCCTTTGCTGTAGCCCCTCTCAAACGCCTGCCGGTAAAGTCGCTTGAAGTCGTCTCGATTGAACTCATGTGGCGACTCCGGAACATGCTTGTAGCTGTCCACCTTGGTCGGTCGGAAGCTGTGGTGCTCCCGGAAATCTGACTCACCCTGACTGAACCCGGCGGCGTACCCCTGTCGCGCCACCATGTTCGAGCTGCCATTCTCCTGGTAGTAGTCGTTGTACCCGCGGGGTGCGTTCCAGTTGCGGTCGTTGTACCGATCCCTGTCCTGCCCCCTGTCCTGTGCTGCCGGGTAGCGATCCTGTCCCGACGAATTGGGATATCCCTGAGCCACAATGGTTTGTGACGCTGAGAGAATCCCGCCCAGAGCCAGCGCTGCCCAGACTGAAGTGCGTGCTTTCATGCCTCAACCTCCGGAGGATTATTTCTTCCTCACACTCAGGTTGGAACCCTCTGGCTCCCCTGAAAGTTGCTCCATCCAACGACACTCGCGGTGAAACGCTGGTTCCCCTACCGACCAAACCGTGGTTACCGATGGTGATCTGCTGGTCTCTGATGGTTCGTGAAACATGCTCCAGTCAAAGAAAAAGCCGCCACGACCTCGTGGCGGCGCTGGACCCCAGCCGGCAGCTTACTCCTGCGGAAAGGTAATGATCATGGCCTTCGAGTGCCGTTCCCCAGAGCAGATGTACCGACGCTTCGTTCGCCCGTCGATCCACGCAACGTCCCCACCATCCAGCTGCTCGTTCCCGCTGGTCGACGCCAAGCAGAGGCTACCCTCGAGCACATAGATGAACTCCATTCCGGGGAAAATCTTGGGGGTGAAGTCGCAGGGCTGGTCTCCAGGGAAGAACTCCGCCAGGCAGGGTACCATGCGTCGGTCCGGAATCAGGGCGCTCAGGCTTTCGGCGACGAAACGCGACCCATCCTTTGCATTCCGAGTAAGACGAACGCGATCGCTTTTGCGGAGCGATCGGAAGGTAACTGCCTTCTCCTGCCGGAAGAAGTAGGAGAGATCCTTTTGAAAGACCAGAGCGAGCTTCGCCAGGTTGCGAATGGTCGGGATCACACGTCCGGTCTCAAGCTGCGAGAGGAAGCTGGCGGATAAGCCGGTGCGGGTACCCAACTCCACCAGACCCATCGACCGCTTCAGACGCAGGCGACGGATACGCTCGCCGATGAATTTGTCATCGATATACTGCTCTACCTTATCGGCTTCGACAGCATCGATCTCGTGTTCCACCAGGGATGTGTTTGGCATGCGGTTTTCGTCCTCGAGAGAGTTTGCAGTGCTCCAAAACTATCTGCAACCCTGCGGCATTGGATGTACTTTCCGCAGCCCGGGTCTTCCGGCTCGCCAAACCGTACATCCTGTCAAAGACTAGGGCGCCGATATTCGTCTGCCGAATATTGCAGTACCGATCCGTACACAGGTGGAGCCCTCTTCGATAGCGACGGCGAAGTCATTGGACATGCCCATCGAGAGCTGGGTCAGTCCCGGGTGCGTGGACCGAAGCTGATCTCGCAGCTCCCGAAGCTGGCGGAAGTATGGGCGTGCCACCTCTGGATCTTCGGACCAAGGTGGCACGGTCATCAATCCCTGTACCTGCACCTTCTTCAGGTCAGCGAGTTGGTCGAGCAGGTGTGGCAGATCAGAGGGCGCAACGCCATGCTTGGTCTCCTCGGGAGAGAGCTTTACCTCTACCAGAACCGGGAGCGGCCTCTGAGTATCGTTCCATGCACTCTCCAGGCGGTGCGCCGTCTTCAACGAATCCAGGGTATCGATCGCGTCGAAGAGCTCTGCGGCCTTTGCTGTCTTGTTGTTCTGCAGCGGACCGATCAGGTGAAAGCTCGCCCGATTCGAGCCGAAGAACGCGTCACCCAGTTCACTCGATTTGGCTTGAAGCTCCTGCACGCGATTCTCGCCGAAGAGCCGTTGACCCGCCGCATAGGCCTCGAGAAGTAACGTGGCCAGATGCACCTTGCTGACGGCCATCAGAGCGACATCTCCAACGGGCCGGCCCGCGGCGCGGCACGCCACCGCCACCTTTTCCCGAACGGCTGTCAGATTGTCCGCAATACTCATCTTCTTCAGGCTAGCAGTCCGCGGAGGGTCCGTGCGCCCTTGGGTCTCGATGCGATCTTTGAAAGTGGATCATCCCAACAATCAACCCTGTCTCGGCGAGCGGGCAAGCTCCACAGATTAACTTAAGTACACAGAAGTACCACAAATTCGTTAGTAGAGCGCTTCGCTTGAAGTCTAGGCTTCAAGAAAGCGCAATTGCGCTTCAGGAGTCTCACCCATGAAGAAGTTCATTCGTACCGCCGCCCTGATGTCCGTTCTTTCGCTCACAGCTGCCCCGATGCTGATCGCGGAACCGATGGGAACGGACCCGCGTCCACAGGGTCCGACCAAGCCTGCGCTTTCCATGACGTCCATTGCGTACACTGTGCTTGCGTATTTTGGCCTGTAGTATAGGCTTTACCGCGAGGCGGCATGAACCTCACGATCCTGGATAATGTCTTCTGGGCGGCGGGCTTTATCGGGCACGTCGCCCTTCTCTCCGTGCTCGTGCTGCGGGGCCGCTGGCGGAACTTTCCCGTATTTACCTCGCTCATCGGCTACCACGCGCTCGTGACGGTGGCTCTATTTCTGATTTTGCGTTTCGGGAACCGTCATGCTTACTCTATTACTTATTGGGCGGCGGCGATCGGTTCTTTTGCGTTCCAGTTAGGCCTCATTTACGAGATCGCGAGCATCGTCCTGCGCCCAACCGGAACCTGGGTGCGGGATGCGAAGAAGCCCTTTCTGCTGTGGTCTGGTTTGGCAATTCTGATCGCTTTTTGCGCGGCTTGGACGGTCACCCCTGCTGCATCTTCGTCCCTGAGCACGCTTGAAGTTCGAGGAGTTCTGTTCACCTCTCTGCTGATCTGTGAGGTCTTCCTCGCCATAAGTGCCGCCGCGAACCGCCTCGGGCTTCAGTGGCGAAGTCACGTCATGGCACTGGGGCAGGGTCTTACCGTATGGGCGTTGGTGGCTCTGATGAGCGATGCAGCCCACATCGCTCTTGGCTGGAACCAGGACTTTGTTGTTTTGGATTACGTCCGGATGTTCTTCTATTTAGGAGCATTAGCGTTCTGGATGGCCGCTTTCTGGCGTCCAGAGCGAGAGCGAGCTCCCTTGTCTCCGGATATGCGTGAATATCTCGTTGCTCTCCACAGTCGCGTGCAGTACGATCTCGACAGATTGGCAGCATCTAAAAAGCCACTTCTATGATTTCTTTCGCTGTCTTCACATCGATCGCCTGCGTGCTCGGCTTCAGTCTTCTGCTCTCGCACGTCCGCGCTCGTCGGGTGACTGCCTGTGACTGGAACGATCTGGTGGCAAAGATTCAGCCAGTCCCTTCCGAAGGGCTGACGAGAGTCGCGCTCGATCACCTTGTCCCAACGAAGAATCAGCTTGAACTCGAGCCGGCCGATATGTGGGATCTGGTCGGTGGTCTCGATGGCCTGCAGCGAATGAGCGACAATGCAACCGTGCTCATCGCGCTCGCCGCCTACGCGGAACAGTGGAACTATGACGAGGGTGTCATCGTGGCTGAACGGATGCGCCGGGATGGCTTAGCGGTTCGACGCTCGGTCCGGTCTATCCAAGCGGCAATGTTCTTCCACGTGGGTCAGGTAAGCGTTCCGTTCCAGTTGCACGAAGCAGCCGGGTCGTATTACCTGATGAAGCAGAGGCTTCTTGCCCTCTACGAGACAAGCCATGCTGGACTGTATCCGCGGCTGGCCCAGGCTCTCTGAACCAGCCAGGAGTCTCCACGAGATTCCTCTAGAACAGCGAGGAATCTCACGAGATCGCGGTTTCGAGCGACCTAGCGGCCATGCTCTTCGAGATATCGCTCCACCTCGAGCGCGGCCATGCAGCCCGAGCCCGCCGCGGTGATAGCCTGCCGGTAGCGCCGGTCCTGGATGTCGCCGCAGGCAAAGACGCCTGATAAGACCTGCCCCCGTAAGGTCGTGAAGACGTGATTGTGCGTCACGATGTAGCCGTCTTCGTCAAGGTCGAGAAGGCCGGTAAACGCCTTTGCATTGGGCTCATGGCCTATGCCCAGAAACATCGCCGAGACTTCGAGAACGCACTCCACGCCGGATTTGCGATTTTTCAGACGCAGGCCCTTGACTTCCTTCTCCTCGACCCCGAGCACCTCTTCAACAAGAGTGTTCGAGAGGAACTTGATCTGTGGGTGAGCAACAGCCCGGTCAAGCATGATTTTGGAAGCGCGAAAGTTCTCCGAACGATTGATCAACGTGACCTTCGTGGCGAAACGGGTGAGGAACAAGGCCTCTTCCATGGCGCTGTCGCCGCCTCCGATGACGGCGATCTCCTTACCGGAGAAGAAGAATCCATCGCAGGTGGCGCAGGAGCTAACCCCGTGCCCGATCAGGGCCTGTTCACTCGGCAGATTCAGCCATCGGGCACTTGCGCCGGATGCGATGATCAGCGTTCGCGTCTGCACGGTCTCTTTGCCGATTTGAAGTTTGAATGGGCGCTCCGATAGATCGATGCCGTCGAGATGACCCATGCGCAGCTCCGTGCCGAAGCGAGTGGCCTGTTTCTTCATGTTCTCGATCAGCTCGGGACCCTGAATTCCCTCCGGCCAGCCAGGAAAGTTTTCGACCAGGGTGGTGATCGAGAGCTGTCCTCCGGGCTCATGGCCTTCCAGAACAAGGGGCTTCAGGTTAGAGCGCGCAGCGTAGATGGCTGCGGTAAGACCGGAGCAGCCGGAACCCAGAATGACGGTATCGCGAATTGAGGTGTCTGACATATTGGCCTGCTTAGTGTAAATGCGCGCCGGGGCGAAACGATTCAGGGTGCACTGCCGGCCCCGAGCTTCTCCCTGCAGAAGGACGGTTTTGTGATGCTCCTGCGCATGTCCCTGCCCAGATTGTGAGATGGGAGAATAAGAACTATGGCAAATCTGACATTGGTCTACGGCATGAGGCTGCTTCCGGCGGATGAGGTCGCGGAGGTGAGCGAGGCTCCCATCAAGCTCAAGAATGGTAACGAGGCGCGGGTCACGATGCATGTTCTCGAAGGCAGCCGTGAGCAGATCGAGGCGCAACTCAAGTTGAGCCTGGATGCTTTCTTCGACTTCTACCCCGAGATTTGAGATGCCTAGAGTTGTGCCCGCCGGGAAGTTCGGGGAGAGCCGCGTCCTACCAGCCTTACCGCCCTCCGGGAGCTCACGAGTTGGTTCGCCCGACCCTTGCTTTCGAGTGGTGTCCCATTTTAGGTCATTCGCCCTTCCTTCGCCCTTGCGTGACGAAAAGGAAGAAGTCGGCGGAGGCACAGGATGACGTGGAGTGGTTTGTATCTCAGGATCTTTTCGGTATGGGTGGCACTGGCGCCGTGGGGTGGATATGCGCAGGTCCAGGGCCGGGCATTTGCTGCGGCCGGCGTGGACACAGCAGGAAACTCCCAGACGGTTGAGGCGGCGCTGCATCAGATGTCCGGCCAGGCGGCGGTCATTTTTATCGGCAAGGTTGCGAAGGTACACCGTTCCCCAGGAAACGGTCTCGGATCAGGCGTCGTGGAGATCCGGTCCGAGGTGGAAGAGGCGATCCGCGGATGCTCCGGAGGCAGTTATACGCTGCGGGAATGGGCAGGTCTTTGGAGCGCTAACGATGCGCGCTACCAGGTGGGACAGCGGCTTCTCCTGTTGCTGCATGCCCCAGGAGCGACGGGCCTGAGTTCCCCGGTAGGGGGGTTGGATGGCGCGATTCCGCTACGTGCAAGTGGCGCCGGGGTAAGGTCTTCGGACGCGTCCACAGGCAGGACCGAGCCGGTTGCGGATCTGCGGTGGATCGGCGCCAAGCTGACACGATCGGTGAGCTACCGTGCGCCAAAGATCTCCGCGCTGCCGATCGCACACGCGGCAATCTCCGGTTCCGCGGCTACGGCAGGATCGCTTGTCAGCGGTGCAACGGCAAGATCCGGAGAGATGACGCCAGCAGATGCGGATAGTGACTCGTCCACGCCCGCTCAGGAAGCCGCAGTCTCGACCATCGTTAGCATGATCCGCTCCTGGGAGGTGATCGATGCTAGACGCTAAACGGTCACGATCAACTCGCCTCCTCAGATCCCGGCGTCGCCCTATCGAGACTGCAGCTTTTTCTTCTCTGGTTGCTGCCATCTTCCTGTTGGCAGCGACGGCCACCGCCAGCGCAGGCGGTCCGCGCTGGGTTTCGGGCCCACCTTACTTCAACAATTGGCGCGTCATAATCTCCTGGTACACCAATCATCCAGCGTATTTTACGGATCCTGGCGACCTAAGCCCGAGCGTGAACCATGCTGCTGCGGATGCGATGGTCGCAAAAGCCGCGTCGGTTTGGAATATCCAGACCTCATCTCTGGTTCTGGCGAAAGGTGGAACTCTCGACGAGCACCTCAGCGGTGCGAACGTCTATGCGAGCGCGAACGGACCGGTCTTCCCAGCCGACGTGCAGACGACCAACTATGCAGCAAAGCAGATCGCGGTTATCTATGATTCGGACGGATCGATCACGGACATGCTTCTGGGCAGTGGAGCAAGCGATCCCAGCGGATGTCTTCAAAGCGGGGTTGTGGAGAGTGTTGACTCGATGACTCGGGAAGCGAAGATCCAGCACGCGGTTCTGGTGTTGAACGGGCGTTGCACAGGTCCAGAGCCAGAAAAGCAAACGCAAATTGAGTATCAGCTGGTGCGTGCTTTTGGACGGATCTTGGGTTTGGCGTGGTCTCAGACCAACGACAATGTCTTCACCGGGACACCAACACCGACGTATATGCAGGCGATGAACTGGCCGATCATGCATCCCATCGACATCATCTGCGGGCCTTACTCTTATCAGTGCCTGCCAGAGCCCTTCAGGCTGCGTGCCGATGACATCTCGGCGCTGGAGCAGCTTTATTTCATCGGGGAGGGAGAGGCTGCGCCGGGCAAATTACCCTCGTGGAGCAGCGCTGGCTCAGCGTATGGACGTATCAAGTTTCCGAGCGGCCAGGGGATGGAGGGCGTGAATGTTGTTGTACGCCGGGAGGCGTCGTTCTGGGACTTTCCCGAGGAATGGCAGACGGCTTCCTCGGTGACGGGGTATCCATTTCGGGGGCAGGCATCGACCTCGATAGCATCTCCGGGGGACGCCCCGGCCGCAAGCATGGGCGTCTTTTACGGGGAGTCGGAGGGGTACTGGCGCATTGTGTCCATACCCGTCCCGCAGGACCAGGGCACAACTAACATTCTGATCACAACGGAGGCGATCAACCCGCTCTATACGGGTCCCTACGCCATCGGTCCACTGTCCGCGAACACGATAAGTCCTTCCGGAAGCAAGCAGGAGGTGCTCTCGTACTGGATCGTCAATGGGCGTCAGAATGAGGAAAATTTCACACCCGCGGATGCCGCGACCACATGCTCGACAGAGGCCGGGTCGGAGGGCGCTCCGGCGGCGGTCTCGCAAGGGGGATGGTGGACAGGTACCATCTGCGGCTACGGCCATTCCGCATGGAGTTTGCTGCCGGTGAAAGCGAACCGGACCTTCACTCTTGAGGTCACGGCGCTTGATGAAAAGGGCTACGTGAGTATGACCAAGGCCATGCCCATTCTCGGCGTCTGGAATTCGACCGACGTCACGGGAACGCTGCCGACCGTCGCCTCTGCAGCAACAGCGTTCAACAGCCTGTCGGTGGGGATGACGACGCTCAACGTTCAGAGCTCGACCTCTGCGTCGTTCCGCATCGATATCGAAGATCAGAGGGGTGCGGGCAGGCCAGACTTTGCCTACCAGGCTCGCGCGCTCTACGCCGACACCGTTACACCTTCCAATATCAGCGCGGGTGGAGGAGACGTCACCATAACGGGGATAGGATTTCGGCGAGGGAATGTTGTGCTCGTCAACGGAACCGCGGCGGTCGTCACCAGCTGGAGCCCGACTAGCGTCGTTGCTACCCTGCCGTCGCTCCGCACTCTGGGCTTGAGTGAGGCTACCGTGACGACCATCACGGTGCAAGATATCTCGACTGGAGGAAGCTCGGTCATGACGGACGCCGTGAGCTATGCCTCTCCAGTCGAGGTCTTACAGCTCGTCAGTTCGCCGGCTGGCACGGTTGCCACCGAGGCTGTTGCCTCGACGACATTTTCGGTCAGGGCGATCGCGCCGGACGGCTACACCTCTATCGTTGGCGAGGCGATCTCATTCGTTGCGGCGGGAGCGGGCGCAAAGCTGAACCAGTGCCCGTCCTCCCCATGCATCGTTCTCACCAACGCCTCAGGGATTGCCTCCGTGTCGGTTAAGCCGACGGCATCCGGAGTCGTTATGCTTACGGCGAAGGGACGCAGCGGCACGGCATCCACGTCCTTTACGGCCATGGCTGAAGGGGATGTTCTGCACCTGCTGAGCGCTCCATCCGGCATTGCCACGGTGGGCTCGGCCGCGGTGACGCCGCTTCGTTTGCAGCTTCTGCTCAGTGATGCCGTCACACCTCACTCGGGGTCGGGCATCACGTTGACGCTGCTGAGCGGAGCGGCACAGTTCAGCGGGTGCCAATCGGTTCCATGCACCTTAATATCGGACGCCGCAGGTATGGCCCTGACAACGGTTACCCCGACCTCAAGCGGCGCAATTTTGGTCCAGTTCAGCTTCGGATCCAGCTCTGTAACAGCCTCGTTTTCCGCCGCTCCCAAATCAATGCGTCTCACCAGCGCACCCAACGGGACACAGACAATAGGAGCCGCTATCCCCGCTGCCTTCGCAGTCAAGGTCGTCGGGGGCGACGGCATCACGCCCGTCTCTGGCGAGGCGATCGTTTTCACGGCAAGCGGTGCGGCCATCACGTTCAGCGCGTGCGGTGGAGCTGTGTGCACCCTGACCACCGACTCGCAGGGCATCGCGCAGAGCCCTGTCACCGCAGCCGGAGCCGGCCCGATCACGCTCAGTGCGGTCGGCAGTGCCGGCACAGCCACGGCCGCATTCACGGCGGTTTTGCCTTCCGGAGGTCTGCAAACGGTGAGCGCGCCGAAGGGATCTCTCTACCTTGGTGACAGGCTGCCAGATGCGTTTACCGTCAGGCTAACCATGACGGATGGCGTTAGCCCCATCTCCGGCCGGCCCGTCACCTTCCAGGCCAGTGCCGGAGCTGTGATCTTCGGAGCCTGCAACGCTCCAGTCTGCATCGTCTTGACCGATACGGCGGGGCTTGCATCGACATCAGTGTCGGTTACAGAGGCGGGTGAGATTGGCCTTCTGGCCACGGCCGACGCGGGCTCGGCAACAGCTGCCTTCACTGTGGCGACACGGGTTCGTTTGCTGACCGTCGTCCGGCCTGTGCAGTACATCGCCGAGCGAGCGAGGGTCACCTGGACGCCGCGGGTCACGCTTGCCGATAACTCGGCGAGTACCTCCAATGTTCCGGTCTCCTGGACGGGCACGCCGGGTCTCAGTCTCTCCGCAAGCTCCTCGATGACGGGCGCAGCAGGCGCCGCGCTTGGGAGCGCAACGGCTGGTCCCCTTGCTGGCGGCGATCGCGCCCAGGGCTATGCTTGCGCCTGGGTCAACGTCTGCTCACCGCTGGTCGCTCAGGTGGTCGGCGCGCATGAGTGGCGTCTCGCGGTCGTTAGCGGAACCGGGCAGAGCGTCTCCCCGGGGGAGACCCTCGCAGTTGTGGTCCTGCGGGTAGTCAATGCGGATGGAGATCCGGTCGCCGGTGTACCGGTCCAGATTGACCAGATCGTCAGTGAGTGGGAGGCAGCCTGCCCCGACGCCGGTAGATGCCCGATTGCCTCGACGATCACATCAACAAAAACGTCAGGAGTTTCGGACATGGACGGGCTGTTGAGCGTCCTCCCGACGCAGGTCGCCGGAGTGCCGGCTGTTACCCGGATCGCCGTAGTCGCTGGAACGGCTGGTTTTGCAACGCTCTCTCTCGAGACGCATCCATAGAAGGGCTTATGGTGCAGTGAGATGTAGAGATCGGCCCGCATGCAGGGACAAAGGACTCTGGAGCAAGAACCTTTGCATCTGATCACTGGAGCGACGAAAAGAGGAGCAGTATGGAGGCGACGAAGCCTGTTGGCGGCGCAGTCCGGAAGCGCGTGGTCATTCTCGGAGGCGGCTTTGCCGGCATACACGCCGCGCAGGGTCTCGGGGATCTTCCCGTTGATGTGACGCTGGTTGATCGGAGAAATCACCACACGTTCCAACCATTGCTCTACCAGGTCGCACTCGCCGTGCTCTCACCGGCGGATATCGCGCAGCCGATCCGTTCGATTCTGCGGGAAAAGCAGAATGTTGAGGTGCTGATGGATGAGGCGGTCGGGTTTGAGTTGGCGGAGCAGCGGGTCAATCTGAAGTCGGGTGCGGTGCTGGAGTACGACTACCTGATCGTCGCTACGGGTTCAACCCATTCCTACTTCGGCCACGATGATTGGTCCAAACTGGCTCCTGGCCTGAAGACGATCGAAGACGCGACCGAGATCCGTCGTCGTGTTCTCCTTGCATTCGAGCTGGCGGAGCGCCAAATGGTCGAGACAGGGTCGCACCCGTCGTTGAATTTCGTGATCATTGGTGGCGGTCCGACCGGCGTTGAGCTTTCAGGAGCTATCTCGGATATCGCGCGACTTTACATGACGAAAGATTTTCGTCACATCGATCCGAGTATGGCGCAGGTTCTGATCCTTGAGGGATCGCCCAACATCCTGGGCTCCTACCCCAAGGATCTGCAGGATAGCGCCCGAAAGCAGTTGCAAGCGCTGGGCGTGAAGCTGCGAACCGGAGCTCATGTCACCGACGTTCAACCCGGATACGTCATGGTCGGGGATGAGCGGATCGACTCGGTGGTGACGCTGTGGGGGGCTGGCGTGCAAGCCTCTCCCTTAGGCAAATTGCTGGCGGTGGAGATCGATAAGCGCGGATGCGTTCTGGTTGACGAGCACCTGAATCCGAAGGGTCATCCCGAGATCTTCATCTGCGGTGACCTGGCGCACTTCGAGCAGGATGGAAAGCAGGTTCCAGGGGTCGCTCAGCCGGCCATGCAGATGGGTGCCTATGCTGCTAAGCGCATCGCGCGGCTGTTAGCGGCCGAGCGAGGCAGTGACGGACCGATGAAGAACGCCGGGTTCCACTACTTCGATAAGGGTGACATGGCGACGATCGGCCGGAAGGCGGCCGTGGCGAATATACAGTGGCCGTTCAAGGCGCACTGGAGCGGATTTCCTGCCTGGGTGACCTGGCTAGTGGTGCACATTTTCTTCCTGATCGGATTCCGCAATCGACTCTCTGTCTTTCGACAGTGGGCCTGGACCTACCTGACCTTCAACGACGGCGCTCGGTTGATTACCGGAAGCCAGGAGTTGCCCGGGTGGGATTTTCACGAGGCCCATGCAGACGGTGTGCGGGCCAAAGCTTTAGATTTAGGATCCCCGAGGAGTAACTAGGGCTCACGAATTGCCGGAGCGAATCACGCGAGATTGGGCTGAAGCGTGCTCATGTTCCAGCATCTGCGGAATGCCTGCGGAAAAAGCGTTGAGCGGGACCCCAGCAAAAGAGGCAGCCCGGATAGGCTGCCTCTCTTGCTGCAGGTCGCGTTAGAAGTTAGACGCCTACCGGTTCGGCTACCCTCACCTTCACCGGCGTCAACCAGTTGTGGCGATCCGGCTTCTGTCCGTTTACCAGGGCGAAGAACTCATCGTGAATGGCGGTTGTGATTGGTCCCATGCTTCCGTCTCCCACCAGGATGCGATCGACAGATCGCAGATGCGTGACCTCGGCGGCGGTGCCTGTGAAGAACGCTTCATCGGAGATGTAGATCATCTCTCGGGGCAACGCTTGCTCGACGACCGTAATTCCCAGCTCGCGTGCAATCGTCAGGACCGAGGATCGGGTGATCCCGTTCAGCACCGAGTTCGCCAGCGGGCTCGTATAGAGAACATCACCGCGGATCAGGAAGAGGTTCTCCCCCGAACCCTCGGAGAGGTACCCGTTCGTATCGAGCGCGATGCCCTCCGCATATCCGTTGATCTCGGCTTCCATGCGAATCAGCTGCGAGTTCATATAATTCGCGCCTGCCTTCGCGAGCGACGGCATGGTGTTCGGCGCAAGCCGGTTCCAGCTCGAAATGCAGACGTCAGCGCCCGCGTTTCCCGGGACATATTTGCCCCACGGAAAATTCGCAATGTACACCTCCACCGGCGAACGCAGCGGGTTTACGCCGATCTCGCCGTAGCCGCGGAACGCCACTGGCCGGATGTAGCAGGGCGTGACTCCGTTGGCTTCGATCACGTCCACCACCGCTGCGCTCAGCTGCTCTGCGGTGTACGGCAGGGGCATGCGGTAGATCTTCGCCGAATCGATGAGGCGGGCCATGTGCTCGGGTAGGCGGAAGACGCCAGCGCCGCCCGGCTGCTTGTAGCAGCGAATACCCTCGAAGACCGAGGACCCGTAGTGAACGACGTGACTCATGACGTGAATCTTTGCGTTCTCCCATGGAATGAGATCGCCGTTGTGCCAGATGTGCTCGGTTGCTTGTAATGGCATCGTGAAACTCCTAAGGCTCGATTCTAGCAAGCCCTTTGAGCGAATCCCATAGGCGCAGATCTCCAGCATCGGCGTGGGAGAATGAAGGCAGTGGCCTTTGACCCACATTCCGTGAGCCTGGCAGGCCTGAGCGGCTCCGCCTACGTTCGATTCTCGCTCCTGGCGCTGAGCTCGATCTTCTTTCTCGTGGATCCCTTCGCCGCGCTTCCGACCTTTCTGGCCGTTACCGCGGGCGCCGATCAGAAGCGCAGACGGGCGATGGCGCGCAAGGCAAGCCTCACCGCCTGGGTGGTTTTAAGCGCCTTCTCACTCGCCGGCCAGTACCTTTTTCGCATCTTCGGGATCACTCTGCCGGCCTTTGAGATCGCCGGCGGCATCATCCTCCTGCTCATCGGTCTGGATATGCTGCAGGCCAAGCGATCCCCTACGCAGGAGTCTCAGGAGGAGGCCGCGGCGGCCGCCTCCAAAGAGGATGCCGGGATCGTTCCCCTTGGCGTCCCCATGCTCGCTGGCCCCGGCTCGATTACCAGCGTCATGGTGCTCGTCGGCCAGGTCCGCATCTGGTGGCAGATGGCCGCCATACTTGGAGCGATCTTTATCACGGCGGTGGTGTGCTTTCTCGTCCTCGGCAACTCGGACAAGGTGGCCAAGGCACTCGGCGATACCGGTATTCGCATCCTCGTTCGCGTTATGGGTCTGCTTCTGGTAGCTCTCGCGGTCCAATATTTCGTGAATGGATTGGTGGACCTCGACGTCATCGCAAAGCCGCTCGGCTGACACACCCAAGCAAATTCTCTGGTAACCACCCGGACGAGAGTTGTAGCCAGGCCGCATCCTATCAGCTATAAACTTGGGTCGCGCGCCGAGCTGGATCGCCGGTGCCCCGCTCTGGAGGGCTTATGAAGATCGTACGTTCCATCCTGATCGCGTCGGTGTTGGCGGCGGCGGTAGGTACTCCCGCCTGGGCCCGTTTTGAGCCGATTACCTGCAAAAACTCCTTCTCCCCCGAGCAGGAGATCACCGAGGGCAACAAGGTCGCCGCGCAGGTCTATCAGCAGATGCCGGTCCTTCCTGAGAACGACCCCGTGACCCGGTACGTGCAACAGCTCGGAGCGAGGCTGGCCGCCAATGCGCCGCCGACGCCCGGTATTAACCAGCGCTGGCCCTTCAGCTTCCATGTGGTCGCCAGCGGAGACATCAACGCGTTCGCTCTTCCCGGAGGAGCCATCTTCGTCAACCTGGGAACCGTTCAGGCCGCGGATACCGAAGCGCAGCTTGCCGGAGTGATGGCGCACGAGATCTCGCATGTCGTTATGCGGCACTCAACCTGCAACCTTGGCAAGCAGCGAAACAAGAGCATCCTGTACGGAATCGGGGCGATCGGGTCTGCCATCCTTTTGGGTAACGGAACCGCCGGTCAGCTGGCGCAGACTGGCCTTGGTCTCGGGCAGAGTTTGGACTTTCTCCACATGTCTCGTGCCGACGAGAAGCAGGCCGACCTGCTCGGCGCCAACATCCTCTACAGCGCGGGCTACGACCCACGCGGCCTTCCGCAGTTCTTCGAGGTGATTCAAGCCAAGTACGGTGCTGGCGGAGCTCAACTGCTCAGCGATCATCCCAATCCTGGCAATCGCACGGAATACGTCAACGCCGAAATCCAGACGCTTCCGCCGCGTTCCAATCCCATCGTGACTACAACGCAGTTTCGGCAGATTCACACCCAGGCTTTAGCGGAGCGCGCGCTCACGGCGAAAGAGGTGCAAGCGGGTGGCTGGAAGGGAAGCGGACGCTATGCAAGCGGGCCTGGAAGCAATGGCGCGGTGATGCAAACTTCAGGGACGCCGGGTGCGGGGACACAGGGTGGGGCGCAAACGAATACACCGTCCGGCCTAAATCGCGCCTCGCTTGGTATCGACGGCTCACTCCAGCCGCTACAGACCGACCTGTTCACCATCCGATATCCGGGGCAGTGGCAGCGGCATGACGGCAACGGAGCGGTCACGCTGTACCCTCAGGGGGGCGCCGGTGATGCGGGCATCGTCTACGGAGCGCTGATCAACACGGTAAGAGATGCGGGCACCGTTTCGGACGCGGCATCCCTTTCGCAGGCGACCTCGCAGCTCGTCCAAAAACTAGTCAGCCAGAACGACGGTCTCTCCCAGGTGAGCCGATTCACCTCATTCACCAGCGGAGGAACTAATGGGATCGCCGTCGACCTTCGCGGACGTTCTCCCATCCAGCAGGGAGGAGCCGCGGTTCCCGAGCGGGACTGGCTCGTTACCTTTGCCCGGCCAGACGGAACCATGAATTACCTGGTATTTGTGGCGCCTGAGCGGGACTTTGCTACCTTGAAACCTACCTTTGACGCCATGCTGAGGAGCTTTCGGCCAAGATAGGCAGACGACGCTTTATGGATCGGATGTTCCAGCCGTTTCCCAGATCCTAGGAGGAGAACGCCCCAAAGGCCGCTATGACCAGCCCGGCAACTCCAAGCACCAGGCCGAAGATGAAGTACAGGCGTTGACGCGTTAGTAGCGTAATCGAAGAGAGCACGACCGCAATCTGCAGCAGGGCCTCGCCTAAGTCGAATCGCCCAGCCTTCTTTTCAGCCCGCAACACCTCAGCCTCGTACTCGCGCGCGGTGTTTTGCTCCTCGGCCAGATCGTCCTTCCACTTCGAGAGATGAGCCTGGTACTCGCCCTCTTTCTTGGCTGCGGCGGCGGCATTAGACACGGGCTGCAACGCCAACAGGTCAACAACATTCGATAAGTTCTCGCTCCGGATCTTCTTGGCCTGATACTCATTCCACTGGTCACCTGCACGGCTTTGCATCAGCACCGCCTCCGTATGGCTGCGATGACTCAATACTGTAACCATGGCGACCAGCACGGCGAGAATTGAGATCGCCAGGGAGATCCGCGTAAGACTCGCCTCGCCCGCCTCCCGCATCTGCTTCGAAAACTCCTGAATCTCAGTGGGCTCCATGACAAGCATTCTAAAGCTTGGATCTGCCCGAAATCCGATCGGTTAGTTGCCCACCTGCTGGATGCTGAACGATCCCATGCTGAGCTCAGTTCTGACGTTCAGCTTTCCACAGGGTGCCGGGTCGCCTGTTTGCATGGCGGAACGATCGCTGGTACTCTTGGGAAGTCGCAAACGCGGTCCGCTGTGAAACGCAGTGAGACTTGCTTACGACGAGCAACAACGAGTTCCGCGGCCGGCTTCAGAATACGAAGTGAAACCAAGAGTGGGACGCAGTCCAAGCGTTTGATCACGGCCAAGGCTAGTGCCTGCCAGTTTCCAAGCCCAAGTCACTGCACTTTATAGCTTCTGGTAGCTGAGTGCTACACGACCTCTTCCTTGTAGGTCGTTCCGATATTTTGATATTGCACTGATGTTCTCTGGGTCGTAGTTCCCTGATCCGTCTTCCTGCTAAAAGAGTCGATAAAAGACAAAAAAGCTTGACGGGATGATGGAAGAGAGATAAACTTAGAAAGTTCGCCAAACGCCAGTACATGTTGCAGGCGGTACTAGTGGCTAAAGTTCGGCCCGGCAGAACACAGCGTATACAAGTTCGAGGACACTGGTTTGAGGCTCTTGCCCGACCATGTCCTTGATCCAAAGCTACCCGCTTAGGCGGACGTAGTCCGGATCTTTGACAACATAGTTGAACGTGCCAGTCGTGAGATGAAGTGGACTTTGGTTTAGTCATTCTCACTAGTTTTAAAGCTGCATCTCCTTTTCGGGCAGATGTAGCCGCTCGGTCGGTCCGGGACCCCTGTCCTTGGACGCGAGCACACCAAGATTAAACGAGAGTTTGATCCTGGCTCAGAATCAACGCTGGCGGCGTGCCTAACACATGCAAGTCGCACGAGAAAGGG